>SAMEA3663178__coassemble_7628_pt1 | contig 2331 bp, 4 predicted proteins | sample SAMEA3663178__metabat2_low_PE_001 | metagenome-assembled genome bin SAMEA3663178 (sample SAMEA3663178) | pig gut metagenome | biome: pig gut; feature: pig-associated habitat; material: faeces | place: Denmark | collected 2012 | reverse complement strand
ACAACTTCACCCGCCAGTTGGACCGCTTCGACCTCGACCTACGCCCCGTTGTAGACATCGAGCACGATGACTTCGAACAGTGGACCGACAGTCAGCTTCAAGACAGTCTTTCGCTCTTTGTGAAACTTTTGGAAGACCGTTATGGTTGCTTACCCATTGTCTATAGCTATCACGATTTCTATCAGCACCGCCTCTCTCCCCACTTTCGCCCACGTCTGCTATGGATAGCTCGATATAACGGACAGACCCAATCAGCCGGCGATTATCCCTGTCAACTGCGTCAGTACACCCAGCATGGTCACATTCGTGGCATAGGCGAATATGTCGACCTCAACCGTTTTGTCGGAAGCACTACCCTGAAAGCCCTGCACCGCAACCGCTAAGGTCTTTCTTTCCTTTTCGTTTTCCCATAAAAAAAGATTTGCAACCACATTGGCAGTTGCAAATCTTTCCGTTATAAAGCATTTTCTTCTTCAGGCTGACCATCACTTTTTTAGGTCAAAGCCAATACGTACGCCATCATAGTTTTTGCTGATGTCGCCGATGACTGTTGCTGTGGAGTTACCGCTCATGGTGGCAAGCGTTTGCAGCAAGGATAGGATTTTCTTGCTTTCAAAGAGCACCGCCATGCCCGTTGTCGTACGTTTGGTGTAGGCTGTAAGGTTGAGCAAGAGGCCGTTAAGCTTTAGTTGCTGGTTTTGCTGGTCAAACGTGAAAGTGCCATTGAAAGACTTTCCGTCTATTTTTGCAGAGAAAGAATGGTCTTTGTTGAGCGTAATCCAAGTGTTGCTTCTTGTAAATCCAAGTTTGTCGTATTGCGTCTTCAACTTTTGGCGCACCTCTGTGGCAGCCACTTCACCTCCCGCCTTGGCCAGCGCGTTCTCAGAAGTGAAGGCACAGCCCGGCCCGTTGTAGCTCCATGTGCCGTAGAGAGCGTTCTCCTGCACCTTGTCAAGACCGAGCACCGAACCGATGGCATTGCCGATGGTTTCGCCGTTGACGGTAGCCCCTATAATGTCACCCAGTATGCTGCCGCCCGTTGAGCCAGTGGTGGAACTGCCCAAACTGCCGCACGCTGTCAGCGTGATTGCTGCCAGACCGGTAAGAAAGAAGTTGGTTTTCTTCATTTTGTAAATTATTTTAAGTTTTTGAAATTGTGTAAGCTATTTTCTTTTTCGTCTGCAAAATTACAAAAACTTTGATAAATCCCCTCTCCCATTTGTCTTCTTCCCATTCTAAACAAAGTTAACAAAAGCCGTTGGTCGATGAAATCCACCAGAACGGCTCCCGCCAAGTCCTTGGTGTGATAGTCCTCGCACAGGTCTTCCTCGTGCTGACTGCCAAAACACCACCAGCGACGTTCGCCTGTTGTCATATCAGCAAGCAGCAACAGAGCGTGAGGGTAATAACGCAACTGCGTTTTCAATACCTTGTACATCACCACTTCGCCCATTCGTCAAGGTCTCTATCCGGATTATCCCAGAAACTCTCAACACGCGCAAGCAAAGCGTCCACCTGCGCACCTGTCAGCGACAACACCTTGGCCTTCAATCCATTTATGTCCACTTTCCACTTGCTGCCTGTCCCGTGAAAGCGTTCAGCGTCTTCACAGCTCCCACCCAAAGCGACCTGGCTACAACGGTAAGTCACCGTGATAAACACCCCGTTCAGGCTGTCTGCAAGAAACTTCCATTCCGCTTCTGATAGTTTGCCTTTCAGCTCATCTGTCGATGCCTGACGTATCTTGCGCAGGGTCTCGGCATTCGCTATCACTGCGTGGTTAATCGACCTCGTTCCTCCTTCTGTCATCCACTCCGCTATATCAAGCGGTAGACGAATTGTTACGTTCTTTGTTTCCATTGTTTTTTGTTTAGTTATTAATTCGTCCGAAAGATACGCAATATATACTTTGTGTTCAAGTTGTGCGTAATATTTTTTTACTCCACCCTCAGCTTTATTGTTTCGCCTCGCAAGTCGGCCTTCTTCAGCAGGTCATACACCCGCTTAAACGTTACTGTAGAGTTGAGTACCATGCCCACCTGTTTGTTCTCGCCCACAAGGATGCACCCCTCTGTGTCCTTAGCCGTGTTGCCAATGTGTATCAGCACGCCATCCGTAGCCCATCACACCAACAAGCATTTCAATTCCATAAAGGTACGATTGAAACTGATACTATAGATAATTTTCCTTTTAATGATACTTTAGTTCTGTTTCAATCCACGCACCCACACGGGGTGCGACGTCGCAAAGGGCGAGGAAGTGGCAAAGGGGGGAGAGTTTCAATCCACGCACCCACACGGGGTGCGACGTCGCAAAGGGCGAGGAAGTGGC
>SAMEA3663178__coassemble_5419_pt1 | contig 2789 bp, 3 predicted proteins | sample SAMEA3663178__metabat2_low_PE_001 | metagenome-assembled genome bin SAMEA3663178 (sample SAMEA3663178) | pig gut metagenome | biome: pig gut; feature: pig-associated habitat; material: faeces | place: Denmark | collected 2012 | reverse complement strand
ACGGATTTCCATATTTCTATTCGTTTATTTTGTGTAAATACACATTATTAACGACTACAATGTTGTTTTTATTCCTTTGTTTTTGCACATTTCATGAAAAAATGAGTCAATGATCACATCTTTAATATTTACAAGACAGATTTTCATTCAAACAATACTTCCGAGATTTATTGAAATTATTGTGCAAAGGTATTTGTTATGCCTTATTGATTACAAGGTCAAGGCTCTGCTTGGCATTCAAAATCTCCACACCTACGGGTAGTATTTTGTTACCAAACCTTGCATCAATGTGCATAACACCTTTTGAAGGCACATAATTTCTAACAAATCCCGAAAGTAGTTTTACACGAAAGGGAAAATAAAAAAATTGAGTTATGAGTAATATTTGTGACACGCAGTACAAGGTCAGAGGCTCACGCAAAGCAATGTCAGACCTTTGGAACACGTTTCAGTCAATGGATGTGAATAGTAAGGATGTCTATCTTTACAAGTTGGCAGAGCACTATGGCATTGACTATGAGCATAGCGGTATATCTGTTCGTGGAAAAATCTACTGGGCAGAGTTCGAGGATGACGAGGATGGAGGGCTGTTGTCGTTTGACACCGAAAGTGCATGGTCGGCTTGCGACCTGTTCTTTGATGAATTGAATAAGGTACTTGGCAATGAACTTTCTATAAGTTACCGTGAGATAGAATGTGGATGTGAGATATTTTACGTCCACGATGAAGGAGGTTTCTTTCCCGAAGAGTGTTGTGTAAGTTCTTCTGGTGGCAACTTTGAAGATATTTGTGAAGATGTGTATGACACCATATGTGATGCTATCTGCTCATGATGGAGGCCGTCAACACGCTGCGCCCACGGTTGTGAGCATCTACAACTATATGCAACCGGTCACAGCCGTGGCGGTGAGTGCCCTATCGGGCGTGGCCGTGTTCCAGCCCTCACAGGGCCTGGCTATGCTGCTGGTATTTGCCGGTGTAGCTCTGGTCACCAAGTCGAAGTCAAAGCGTGACATGGAAATGACACAAGCCGCTGCCAAGGAGAACGATACCCACACAGGCCAGTAGGCATATCCATGCCAACATGCATCTTTACTTGTTGGCGAAATGATGCGATGAATGCACATTGAACAAACGGGCATTTTTTGTATTCTCTATGGCTTTGAAAGGCTTTGCCAGGCATTGAAGAATAACTGGAAAATCCCCAAAAGACTTCGTCAAACTATTGAAAGATGAAGTCATTTGGGGATTTCAAGGTTAAGAATATAATTAATCTAAAAATATCATTTCCAACATACTGTTCAAATATACCCCATCCTTGTCTTCAAACAACACATGATTCTTGGTGAACTCCTCGGCGGCGAACTGCTCTTTTGCCCAAAACTCCACCTGTTCCATTGGCGTATTGCTGATGATGAAACTGTTCATTATAAGGTTTGGATTTGCCACCTGTGCCGCGACGGAAGTCTGCAGGTAGCGGAATAGTTGAATCTTGTCGTCGTTCAAGCCTTTTAGGTTGCGTATGCCCTTCGGGTCGATGAACGTAAGATACTGCTTCTCGCCCTCCAATATCCAGAGGATAAAGTCGGGATAGAAGTTGTTGGCCTCGAAGAAACCCATGCCTTTCTTGCTCTCGTTGCGAAGCAGATACACCTGTTTGCCGAGGAGCACGTCCGACAGGTGGCGCTCGCAACACATGCGCAGAGCTGCCACAAAGTTGCGCTCGCCATTGTTCAGCGGCACGGGACTAATCTGAATTATCGGCTCGCCTGTCGCCTCGTCTAAGAACGGGCGGTTGCCGTTGGCGTCGCGCTCGGCAAGGAAGAGTAGCGGCTTGTAGAGATGAATGTCCACGGACAGGGCCTTGAAACAGGCATCGAACGTGATGTCGTGGTTGAAACTGCCGTTCTCCAGCAATTCCTGCAAGAGGTCAAAATGATCGATAAGTCCCTCCTGGTCGTTGCGTATCTTCACGGTATATTTCTCTGGCGTGCCTATATTATAATGGGTTATGCGGGTGCCCTTCAGGTGCTTCTGCTCTTCCCTCGCCTTAGCCTTCTTATAAACCTGATCGATATAGCCACGAAGCAAGCTGATGGTGATGTCTTGCCAAAGCTCCACGTTCTTCCCAAAATCCTCGAAGTCCAAGTTTGCCTCTGGTATAGCGAGCTCATACCAGGAAGGATGAGCCATCAAGTACTTGAAGTCTTCCACCCGAAGCTCCATATTGTACCAACTGCGCTCCGCCTTCATCTTTTGCAGAGCGAAGAACACTTCCGTCCAGTCTATCCAATGCAGATGTTCGGGTGTCAACTTTCCGATATGGCGATTTGCATTATAAGAAGTTTGCACATTCTTGCTTCTCAATAAATCCACCTTCGGATACTTATCCAACTTCACCGTTATGCGGTTCATCAAACTGGTGTCAGTTGGTGCCACCACGGCAGACTTCTTGAAGTTATAGCCATCCACCACCTTAGGCAGATAGAGCTGGGTCGCTTCCAAATCCACCGTCGGGATGGTCTTGATGACAATCTCTTCGTAGTCAATCTCGTTGGTAGGCAAACCTTCATCCTCCAAATATGCCTTGAAGGCTTCCATATAGTCGGCACGCACGCCAAAGATATTCAGAGTCTCTATGGTTGACAAATTCCTTGGAATCATCTCGTCCTGATAACAGGCATCCAGCATTTTGCTTCGCTTCAGCGAATACTTGTATCCTTTCAGACGAACGCCACGACCGAAAAGCTGAATAATCTCAGAACCTTCGCTGCGTCCCACATTCATCA
>SAMEA3663178__coassemble_2890_pt1 | contig 3843 bp, 2 predicted proteins | sample SAMEA3663178__metabat2_low_PE_001 | metagenome-assembled genome bin SAMEA3663178 (sample SAMEA3663178) | pig gut metagenome | biome: pig gut; feature: pig-associated habitat; material: faeces | place: Denmark | collected 2012 | reverse complement strand
ATTGCCCTCTTTTTTTAGGCGGTTTTTCAATACTCTCCAATAGGTTTGTGGATTTGGACTTTCCGTCAATACAGCAACCACGTCTACTATAGAGAAATACCATTTCTCTTTTTCGTCATCCCATATGGTGCGAATCATGTCGTCTCCGAATAGTTTTATAGAGTTCTTCTTTACCATGACTTTATCTATTTTTTTATATTATCAACGATTTATTTGCCCAATTGCTGTCTATACGCAAGCCGATACGCTCATCATACTGTTGTGCATAATCAACTACAAATAGTCCTTCTTTCTTTTCAGAAACAACTCCCATCTTACATAATGCCTCAAAGTCTCTTTGGTAGATATTGACGCAGTATTTTGAGATTTTCGTCATCAATAGATACGAAGGACCGTTTTGAAGAAGCTCTTGTACAAGCTCAGAACCGTCTTTCCAACATACAACAACCGTCTTTCCTGTATCTTCTATAAGTTGGAAATGCTTTGCGGCACTAGCAAAACCCATATTCTTTACGTCATATAAATAATGCTTCATATCTTTTTTGTCAAAATTATCATTTCTACAATATAGTTGGCGGAAATAACTGTTCATTGTTTCAGGTGCGAACCAATCAGACGATTTTCCCAAGCTAAGCCTAGCATTGTTACCATCTTTCATTCCACCTTTAGGAAGATTGTGTTCTTTGGCAAGGCTAAAAACATAAGTTGTACAGATGCCCTTTTTTCCTTCTCGATTGCATCGACCTGCTGCTTGCAAGACAGAATCAAGACCAGCTTCTTGTCGAAAAACAACTGGGAAATCTATATCTACTCCAGCTTCTATCAATTGGGTCGATACCACACGAATGATTTCATTGCTATTATCTTTGAGTGCCATTTTTATATGTTCGATGGTCTCACAAATATGAGCAGGGCACATCATTTTCGAAAGATGCAAGGTTACGCCTTCTTGTGGTAAACGCTCATATAGCTCTTTAGCATCCCTACGAGTGTTTACGATGCAAAGCACCTGTTTATGCCTTTTCAGCATCCCTGCAATTTCATCGTACGATTTGCCTGAATTGTCTATGTCGAGTTTTACCCTTCTTAATCTCTCATGAAGATTAAAATCTTTGGGGATGATTTCTTGGACTTCTTTAATTCCTTGAAAGGAAGCCTTTGGGCTGCATCCCTCAATAAAACCGCTTAAAACAGGCTGACTTGCAGTCGTGAACAATACAGAAACTTTGAATAACTTATTATATGTTTTCAGAGAATCTACAATTGGTTGTAAATAATCCATAGGAAGTGTCTGTACTTCATCCAAAATCAGTACACTGTTGACAATGTTATGCAGTTTGCGACAAGTAGAAGGCTTGTTACTAAACATAGATTCAAACAGTTGTACATTAGTGGTAATCACAATAGGATAATCCCAGTTTTCCGTTGCCAACTTCATCTGTTCTCTGAGTCTTTCGTCTTTTATTTGTTCTGGATCAACATTGCTATGATGCTCCAATACATTCTCTGATCCAAAGATTTCTCTCAATATGGCAGCAGTCTGTACTATGATACTTGTATAAGGTATCGCAATAATAATCCTCTTTTGTCCATTATGGATAGCATGTTTCATTGCCCAAACTAAGGATGATAGTGTCTTGCCTCCACCTGTAGGAACGGTCAAACTATAAAAACCTATAGGCTTCATGGAAGTATTAATGCATTGTTGTTGCACCTTATTTCTGATATGGTTCACTTGTGTATCTTTTGCACTCACTTTCAGATTGTGAAGGTAGGCTTCTAATTTTGGCAGCAAATCCTTTATTGCAGCCTTGTTTGCACGTAATTCTGAGTCTGCTTTGTCCATAAAAGCTTCCGTATCAAGGTAGTCCGCATCTACAAGACAAGAGTATAGCATACGAGACAAATGATGGAAGTCACTAGCCTCACATTTAAAGAATAGCTTATCTAATACTACTTTTTCTATGTTTGTATTTACCTCTGTAGGTATATTCTTTTTAAGTTCGCTATTTTCACCGTCCAACTCATCCGAATCATGTAACCCCGAATGATGAGACAAAATTTGGTTGACGAAGAAATTGTCTGCTGATTTCCCATAAAGTTTTCTTGCTAGGATTCCACCTATATAAGCATGGTGATAGTCACCCACAACTTTTATCTCTGGAGCATATCCGCTTTCTTTTCTGATGTGTTGCTGAAAGGCGTTTGTTTCTTTTCCTTTGTCATGAAGCATTCCCAATACTCTGCCCCAAGCCCCCAAACCAAATTCGCTTGCAAACAATGATGTTCGCTCTGCAACACCAATAGTATGGATCTCATTGGATTGAATAACCCAATGTCCATTTTGTAAATCTTTGTATAAATGGGATATTATTTGTTTTATGTCTGCCATACTACTTTACCTTCTACTGTTATGTTGTTTATTCTCGATACTATTCTCTTTTCTCTTCCTATCGTCTCTGGGAAAAGATATTCTCCCCATCCTGTTTCTTTGCTGTTTTTCTTTATCCGTTCGTTAAACCACCAGTCGTATTGTTCGCGTGAGATGATGCGGAAGTCCCAGAGTTCGTGCACGAGGGCAGCGATAGAGACGCCGTAGGCCTCGCGGAGGTCTATCAATTCGTCGAGGGCGACCGACTGTCGGGATGTGCTACCCATTTCCTCCATCAGGGTGGACTTGGGCAGAAGGAAACAACCTGCAAACTTGTCGCATAGCTTTTCGCGATCTTTGCCTTGGACGGTGTCGGGAATGTTCAGCACAAGGTGGCCCAACTCGTGGGAAGCAGTGAAGCGAAGTCGCTCCACGGTGTGCTTTTCGTTGGCCATGTCTACCACCACGAGTGGGTAGCTATCGTTTGCCCATGTGCTGAGACCGAGCACGCCACCCGGCAAGCGCTCGTTGAGCATCTTGATGCCTTTGCGCTCCATCAGTCTTAGAACGCTCGGTATGGGGCCATCGCCGCAATGCCACGCTTGGCGCAGTAGGTCTGCCGCATCGCTGGCATCGGATGCATCTGTAATGGAGAGGCTCTTCAGTGGATTGTCGAACTGCCGTTCCATGCCGGCTGTTTTTTCGGCCGCAATATATTGTTCTGCCCAAAAGGCGAGTTGCGCCTCCACCATTTCCACCTCATCTTCGGGAAGTGCTTCGCCCAAGGCGTTTCTCAGCATCGGCGTGTTGAGGCGGATGCTCTCACCGGAGAAATAGCCGTTACTGATGTTCAACGCTGCCGACAAGGCGTCAAGAGTTTCCGCTTTGGGCATCATCAAGCCTTTCTCATATTTTGATATGCTCTGCTTGGTGACCGTGCATAGCGTCTTCTCCGATAGCTGTTTCATGCTTAGGCCGGCCATCTGGCGAGCTGCTTGTAGACGTATGTTGAAGTGTTGGCTTTTCATAACATCAGGTATTTGTTGACAAATTTATGAATAAATTCTGAAAGTGTCAACCTTTTACCAAATTATTTTTTATATTTTTTGTCTTTTCAAAGGGTTAACACATTCTTGCGTTGTAACGCAACTACCAGTAATTAACTACATTGACAATTCTATAAGGCCTTTCCAAAAGGTAGATGTCTTGGAAGTAAATATGTTTACAATTCTTAAATTATGGCTTAATCAAGTGCTTTATTAGGACAACAAAGCCGCTTATGATGCGCAAGTGTTCGTTTGTAAAGGTGTTCCTGTCGGAACGTTAGATAGAACAGTGGCAGGAAAAGGCTGTTTTGAAACTTCTTGCTTGTTATAAAACAAAAAGCGTTGGAAATCTTATTTGATGATTTCCAACGCTTTATCTTTTTGAGCGGGATACGGGAATCGAACCCGCCTCCCAGGCTTGGGAAG
>SAMEA3663178__coassemble_1128_pt1 | contig 6427 bp, 7 predicted proteins | sample SAMEA3663178__metabat2_low_PE_001 | metagenome-assembled genome bin SAMEA3663178 (sample SAMEA3663178) | pig gut metagenome | biome: pig gut; feature: pig-associated habitat; material: faeces | place: Denmark | collected 2012 | reverse complement strand
GTGCGGCGTTTTGGAGCCTCGGCGGGTGCGTCTTCGTCTGTTGTTTCCGCTTTCTTGGCGCGCGAGCGGGTGGTTTTCTTGGCTGGTTTCTCTGCGGGTTCTTCATCTTTGAAGAGAGAAGGTGTTGCCGGCAGGTCGCCAGTGGGTTTGTTCTTCTTTACATCAAAGTTTTCCCCTTCTTTGCCTTTAACGGTGTAAACGCGGTCGGTTTCTTTGCGTGTGATGCGTGTGCGGCGGCGTTTTGTGGTTGTAAGGGGGTGAGCAGATGCTTCATCGGTTGCTTGCTTGTCGAGAATGGCGTAGACAATGTTCTCTTTGTCGTCACCAGGTTTGAATTCAGCACCAAGCTCTTGAGCAATGCCCTCCAACTCAGATGCATCTTTCGATAATAGTTCTTCTTTATTAAGCATATATAAAATATGTATAAGGATTTTGCTTTTTTATGGTGTTTCACGACTGGAAACACTGGTAGTGTGTCTTAAATGACGACTGCAAAAGTAGTAATTTTTTATTTAAACCGTTTCTTCTGTAGGTGGAAATGCTTGGTGTGTTAACAGAAATTAACCTTCCTTTTCGCTCAGTTCGAGCCATCTCATTTCCTTTTCGTCCAATTCTTCCTTTAATTGGGGCAGGCGTTTGCTTTTCTCTGTGAGCTCTTCTACAGACAGGGTGCCGGAGCAGAGAGCCGTTTCGAGGTCTTTCTGTTCTTTTTCGAGTGCTGCAATGGCGGTGGTGAGTTGTTCAAGCTCGCGTTTTTCGTTGTAGGAAAGTCGCACACGGGTATCATGTCGATAGCTCTTTTTGGTCTTTCCGGAGTCAGCGGTGGCACTTTTCTTGTCTTTCTCCTTTGGTGTTGTCGACAACGAAAGCCATTCACGGTATTGCGTATAGTTGCCTGGGAAGTCTTTTACTACTCCGTTGCCCTTGAAAACCAGCAGGTGGTCAACCACTTTATCCATGAAATAGCGGTCGTGGGAGACGATGATGACACAACCAGGAAAGTCTTGCAGGTATTCTTCAAGTATCTGCAAGGTGGGAATGTCGAGGTCGTTGGTGGGCTCGTCGAGCACCAGGAAGTTGGGATTGCGCATCAGAACGGTGCACAAATAGAGCTTGCGCTTCTCTCCACCGCTGAGTTTTGCCACATAGTTGTGTTGTTCTTCCGGGCTGAAGAGGAAGTGTTGCAAGAACTGGCTGGCGGTGAGATGGCGTCCACCGCCAAGGTCTATGTAGTCGGCAATGTCGGTGATGACGTCAATCACCTTTTGATCGTCACGAAACTTCAAGCCTTCTTGCGAGAAATAGCCAAAGCGCACGGTCTCGCCAATGTCGAAACGGCCTTTGTCGGGCGGTACTTTTCCGAGCAACATCTTGACAAAGGTAGACTTGCCGGTACCATTATTGCCCACGATGCCCATTTTCTCGAAACGCGCAAAGTTGTAGTAGAAGTCGTTGAGGATGACCTTTCGGTCGTCGGCACCCTCTTTGCCAAAGGCTTTGGAGACATATTGACATTCAAAAATCTTAGATCCTATATACACGTTGGAGGCTTTTAGGCGCATTTGCCGTTCCTCGATGCGTTGTTTGGCTTTGGCTTCGAGTTCGTAAAAGGCTTCTTCTCGGTAGCGGGCTTTGTGGCCACGTGCTTGTGGCATCCGCCTCATCCATTCCAGTTCGGTGCGATAGAGGTTGTTGGCACGGGCTATTTCTGCCCTTCTGGCGTCGATGCGCTCCTGTCGTTTTTCGAGATAATAGGAATAGTTACCTCGATAGGTGTAGATGGTTTTGTCGTCGAGCTCAAGTATTAGGTTGCAAACGCGGTCCAGAAAGAACCGGTCGTGTGTGACCATAAGCAGCGTTTTGTTGCCACGCGACAGGTAACCCTCGAGCCATTCTATTATTTCGAGGTCGAGATGGTTGGTGGGTTCGTCGAGGATAAGCATGTCTGGCGATGTGATAAGAGTGTTGGCAAGAGCAACGCGCTTTTGTTGTCCACCGCTAAGTTGGCCCATTGGTTGTTCAAGGTCGGTCAGTTTCAGTTGGGTAAGTATTTGTTTGGCTTTTAAAACCTTCTCCGGATCGCCTTGATGGTTGAAACATGCGTCCAGCACACTCTCTTCTGGGTCGAACGAGGGGGCCTGTTCCAAATAGCCCACACGCAGGTCGTTCTTGTAGATGATGCTGCCGCTGTCTTTGCCTTCTTTGCCAGTCAGTACCGAAAGTAGGGTTGATTTGCCCGTTCCGTTTTGGGCAATGAGGCCTACGCGCTGGCCTTCGGCAATGGCAAACGATATATTGCGGAACAAAACATCGGCTCCAAAACTCTTTGTGAGCCCTTGTACGTCTAAATAAGGTGTGGCTGCCATTGATTATAACGCTTGTGAAGGTTGGTCCCAGTTGTTGTTGATGGCTTCGATATAGTCGAGCACTTCATCGCGGCCCAACTTCTTTTCAGAGCTTGTTATAATATAAGGTGGAAGTTCTTCCCAGCTGTCTTCCAACTCTTTCATCCATGCGTTGGCTGCTGGTTTCACCTTTGTGGTAGGTAGCTTGTCGGCTTTGGTAAAGACAATGGTAAAGGGAATCTGGCTTTTCCCGAGCCAATCTACAAACTCCCTGTCAATGAGTTGCTGCTTGTGCCGTATGTCAATGAGGACGAACACATTGGCCAGTTGCTTGCGCTGGAGGAGATATTGTGAAATCATCTGTTCGAGTTTGTTGCGCATGGTCTTGCTGCCTTTGGCGAAACCGTAGCCAGGCAGGTCCACCACATACCACTCCTTGTTGATAAGAAAATGGTTGATGAGCAAGGTCTTGCCGGGTGTGGCAGAAGTCTTGGCAAGGTTTTTGTGGTTGCAGAGCATGTTGATGAGCGTGGATTTGCCCACATTGCTTCTGCCGATAAAGGCATACTCGGGTTTGTTGTCGGCGGGACAACGGCTCACTGTAGGGGAGGATATAACAAATTCGGAGGATTTTACAATCATGGCTGTTGCTTTTTGACCGCAAAGATACTCACTTTCAGCCGAAGCACAAAGTGTTTTATCGTATTTCGTGACCATCGTCCGCCCGTGAAAGACATCCTCTTGGTCATTTGCGGAAATTGAAAAAAGCTAAAAAATAAGAGGCGATGGCACGAGTTGGAAGATTTTTTGGTAAATTTGCAATCGTTTTAAAGGTGACAAGGGCACCGAAGAAAGATCGTGAAAATGAAAAAGGCAGTACTTTTTTTGTTGTTAATGCTCACAACGAGCATAACCGCTATAGCCCAAACGGGCGATTTTTATTATATTGACGCTTTGAAGATTTTCAATGGAGAAGCCCAATTGCGGTCGATAGCCGACAAGGGATACACCCTTCTCACCGAAGCCGAAGGATTTACCCATGACATCTATTACACCAAGGGAGACGTCCATATTGCCGACAATCTGCAGTGGTATGGAACGGGCTCACTGGTCATTGTTAACCAAAAAGGAGGAAAAGTGGTGGCAATGGATGTTCTCTACTCCGATCCCAACAGCATTGGCACTACGGCAGACGAGATAACCTATAGTCGGATAGACTCGAAAGGAGTGACAGAAAACGATGATTTCAAGGTCTTCAAGTTTGCCAAAGACGACCTCGATATACGTCTCTATCTGCCAAAGGACAATGCCAAGCGCATGGCATCGCTCCACATTGAACGGCGAGGAACACTGGAATAGAAATTTAAACGCACTTGATACAATGATATTCAAGAAGAAAAGATGGCATTGTTTGCCAGGACAGAAGCCCACAGAGTTGGACTTGAAGATGATGGATTTGGAAAAACGAGGAAAACTCGTGCCTACACGTCAACTCATTAAGACGCCCGAACAGATTGAAGGTATTCGTAAGAGCGGTGTCGTCAACACTGGTTGTCTGGACGCAGTGGCAGCCCAGATACACGAAGGAATGAACACTCAGGAGATAGACGACATCTGTATGCAGTATTGCAAAGACCATAATGCCGTTCCCGCCTGCCTCAACTATGAGGGCTATCCCAAGAGTGTGTGTACCAGCATCAACGAAGTGGTTTGCCACGGCATACCTAAACCAGAAGATGTATTGAAGGAAGGAGATATCGTCAACGTGGACATGACCACCATCGTAGACGGCTATTATGCTGATGCCAGCCGTATGTTTGTCATCGGTAAGACCACTCCAGAAAAAGAACAACTTGTGCGTGTCGCCAAAGAGTGTCTTGAGGTGGGCGCCGAAGCAGCCAAACCGTTCGGTTATGTAGGCGATATAGGACAAGCAGTGCAGAAACATGCCGAGAAATACGGCTACGGAGTAGTTCGCGACTTGTGCGGTCATGGCGTCGGAGTGGAGTTTCACGAAGAGCCAGAAGTACTTCACTACGGACATCGTGGTACGGGCATGGTGCTCGTTCCGGGCATGGTGTTCACCATAGAACCTATGATCAACATGGGCACATGGAAGGTGTTTATAGATGCCGACGACCCCTATGGATGGGAAGTTATTACCGGCGATGAAAAGCCGAGCGCCCAATGGGAACACACCTTCCTGATGACCGACCATGGAGTAGAGATTTTAACCTACTAACGAGCAAGAGGAGAACAAACCATTGGAAGATATATATATATTAGGTATAGAGTCGTCGTGTGACGATACCTCGGCCGCCGTTTTGCGAAACGGTGTGCTGCTGAGCAATGTAACGGCCTCGCAGGAGGTGCATCGGGCCTATGGCGGTGTTGTACCAGAGTTGGCTTCACGTGCACATCAGCAGAATGTGGTGCCTGTTGTCGACCAGGCCATCAAGCGCGCAGGCATCACTCAAGAACAACTTTCGGCAGTAGCCTTCACAAGAGGCCCGGGACTGATGGGCTCTTTGCTCGTTGGAACAAGTTTTGCCAAAGGTTTTGCCCGTTCATTGGGCATCCCCTTGATAGACGTCAATCACTTGCAGGGGCATGTGATGGCCCACTTCATCAAGGAAAGCGACGACGACTGTTCAGCTCCTCCCTTTCCTTTTATCTGCTTGCTTGTGTCAGGTGGCAACTCACAGATAGTGAAGGTAAACGCCTATAATGACATGCAAGTGTTGGGACAAACCATTGATGATGCTGCAGGAGAAGCCATCGACAAGTGTTCAAAGGTGATGGGCTTGGGCTATCCGGGCGGACCAATCATCGACAAACTGGCACGACAGGGCAATCCCAAAGCCTATTCTTTTGCCGAACCGCACATCCCCGGACTTGACTACTCTTTCTCCGGACTGAAGACGTCGTTCCTCTACAGTTTGCAAAAATGGGTGAAAGAAGACCCTGATTTTGTTGAACATCACAAGCAAGACCTTGCAGCCAGCCTTGAATACACCATTGTGGACATCCTCATGAAGAAACTCCGACTGGCCGTAAAGCAAACCCGCATCACCCATGTGGCCGTAGCTGGTGGCGTGTCGGCCAATAACGGGTTGCGCAATGCTTTCCGTGAACATGCCCAAAAATACGGATGGACCATTTATATTCCCAAGTTTAGCTACACCACCGACAACGCAGCGATGATAGCCAGTGTGGGTACTTTCAAGTATCGCGACAAAGACTTTGCCTCCATTGACTTGCCCGCGTTCTCCAAAGTGACGTTCAAATAGAAGCTATTAATAACCAATAACATTATCACAACAACATGGAATTTGAAACAAAAACCATATCCCGACAAATAGGCGACCTGCTTTACGGTTCTAACTATACCGTAGGTACGGCCGAAAGTTGTACGGGCGGAAGAATAGGGGAGGCCCTAATTGCTATTCCTGGTGCCTCCAATTACTTTAAGGGAGGCATCATCTCCTACACCAATGAGGTGAAGGAAAACCTCTTGCAGGTGTCGCACGAGACGCTGGAAGCACAAACTGCCGTTTGTGAAGATGTGGCACGACAGATGGCTTTGGGTGCCATCAAGGCGTTAAACGTAGACTTTGCAGTGTCAGTGACTGGCGTTGCAGGCCCTGGTGGCGGTACTCCTGACATTCCTGTGGGAACCATTTGGATTGCTTGCGGAACCAAAGACAATATTCGCACCTTGAAGTTGGAAAACGATTTCGGACGTGATATCAACCTCGCCATCGCCACCAACAAAGCCCTTCGCTTGCTCCTTCAAGTTGTAACAGAACGACTTAACGAGGACGAAGAGAATGAAAAAAATCCTTAATAACAACGATTATTCGGGAAAAAGTTTTGTTAATTAGAGAAAAAAACGTAATTTTGCACCCTGTTTGGAATAAGTATTAATTAACGAAACCACAAAACGAAAGATAGAAATGTCTAAGATTTGTCAAATCACAGGTAAGAAGGCACAGATAGGTTGTAATGTGTCTCACTCAAAGCACCGCACAAAGCGTAGCTTTGACGTTAACCTTTTCAGCAAGAAATTCTACTATGTAGAA
>SAMEA3663178__coassemble_1055_pt1 | contig 6663 bp, 6 predicted proteins | sample SAMEA3663178__metabat2_low_PE_001 | metagenome-assembled genome bin SAMEA3663178 (sample SAMEA3663178) | pig gut metagenome | biome: pig gut; feature: pig-associated habitat; material: faeces | place: Denmark | collected 2012 | reverse complement strand
AATATTTATGAGACTACCAACTTTTTATGAACAAAATCTTATCCCGAACTGGGGTCATCTTTACAACAGCTTTCAATCAATATGCCATAGAAGGTTATAAGGTTGACGCTATTGATTATCTTCTAAAGCCCATAAGTTTTGAGGACTTTACACAGACCATCAACAAAGTGATTTCAAAATTTCAAGAAGAGAAAAGCATCCCTTTGGAACATTCAGACAGGTTCATTTATATAAAGAGCGACTACAAACTTCTGCAACTCCGTTATGACGATATCCTATATGTAGAAGGAGAAAAAGACTATGTTAAGTTTTATTTGGAAGGACAAACGAAACCCATTACAAGCCTTATGAATCTAAAGAAGGTGGAAGAGCGGTTGCCTTCCCCTGAATTTATGCGTATTCACCGCTCATACATAGTACATATGAGCAAAGTAAAAACGGTAGATCGATACAGATTTGTATTTGGAGACAAATTCATCCCTGTTTCATCTTCTTATAAAGATGAGGTAGATGCCTTTTTAAACGGCCATTTACTCTCTTAATTCGAGTTGGAAGAAAGAATTTCACTTGGTCGGGTTACAAAGGTAGTTGCCCCATGGTTCAATAAAAATGTTTTATCACGAAAGCCCCACAAAACACTTATGCATGGCAAGCCTGCATTAAGAGCCGTTGCAACGTCTACGTCACTGTCCCCTATGTAGACTGCGCTTTCCTTGTCGGCACCGAGTTGCCTCAAAGCTTCAAAAACAGTATCTGGTGCCGGTTTCTTGCGAATATCCTCACGCTCGCCAATAGCCACTTGTATAAGTCCTGGGAAAAAATGCCTTGAAAGGTCTTGGGTTGCAGTATAAAACTTGTTGCTGACTATTGCCAATTGTTTCCCTCGACGTTTCAACTCCTCCAACAATTCCATGATTCCTGGATAAGGTTGCGTAGTGTCAAGGTTATGATGAAGATAATGTTGTCGAAAGAAAGAATAAACAGCATCAAATTGTGGATTCATTAACCCTTGTGGCACGGAGCGCTCCATTAATTTCTTAACACCGTTTCCTACAAACATTCGCACTTCTTCTATGGAACGTTCTGGCATTCCAAAATGTGACAATGCTGCATTCGTGCTCGCTGCCAAATCATTCAAGGTACTTAACAACGTTCCATCCAAATCGAAAATATAAGTTTGATAATCTTTCATCCTGATTTTGTTAATTTCAATCTACTGTTATAGACACTCTAACTGGAAAGCAAAATTAATGATTAATATTTAAAAACGAATAATAAAATCACAAAAAACCAAGATGAAAAGTAGGATTAATACCAACCAGTAGAATCTTTTTTCTTAACTTTGCGCACAATTAAGACACATTACAACATGACAAGAAAAATGCGAACAAAGAAAACTTCTCACGGCAAACTCATCGGAGGTTTGCTCGCTTGCATAATAATCATTACCTGCTGCACTTGGTTCTTCCTTTTCAGAGGATTGGCAGCAAAAGGTGAAAAGGTCTTTTTCATCACATCCAACGACAACATAACCAACATCTATAACAAAATAGAGCCATCTTGTCGTCCCATTCAATTTGCTGTGTTCAAGTGGCTGGTTGGGCTCTCTGGATATGAAAACCATATTCGTCCAGGTCGTTATGCAATAAACACACAAGGCGCACTCTTGACATTGCGTAACCTACGAAACGGTCATCAGGCTGCAGTACACCTTACCATTCCTTCTGTTCGCAAACTTGAAGATATGGCAGATATTATCTGCAAAAAAATGCAATTCTCAAAAAAAGAATTTTTATCCGCAGCCAACGACAATGACTTTTGCAAATCGCTGGGTTACAATCCTCAAACAATCATTGCCATTTTTATTCCAAACACCTACGATGTCTATTGGAATCTCTCAGCGAAAGAGTTTCTGGGGAAAATGAAACAAGAGTCGGATAAGTTTTGGAACGATAGCCGAAAAGATAAAGCAAAGGAAGACAAACTGACCCCGATACAAATATCAACCCTTGCAAGTCTTGTTCAAGAAGAAACCAACAACATAAAAGAAAAGCCTATCATTGCAGGAATCTACATCAACCGGTTGCACATCAACATGCCTTTGCAGTCTTGTCCAACAATTCGCTATTCGCTTAACGACTTCACCATTAAGCGACTCTATGAGAACATGTTGTTAACAGACAGTCCATACAACACATACAAAAACCGCGGATTACCTCCTGGCCCTATTCGAAATCCCAATCCGGAGGATATAGATGCTGTCCTCAATTATGAGCATCATGATTATCTTTATATGTGTGCAAGTTCGAATTTTGATGGTACCCATCATTTTTCCAAAACCTACGAAGAGCATAAGGCCTATAGCGTAGAGTATGACAAAGAGCTTAACCGCAGGTCTATCCGATAAACTTTTTCGGGGAAAAGCAACAACAGGAAATAAAACAAGTGACTTATAAATCGTAAATAAACAAAAAATGCCTTCGCTTCGCAGCGTGAGGCATTCAATCTCAATAGGTATTAGCTTTTTTAAGGTAAAAAGATTGTATTCAGGATAACGTTGACAAAGGTAACGGTTTTTCTATCTCTTGCAAGAAAAATATTAATCTTTTTTGATTTGAATCAAAAAAACTTCTTGTTAGCGTACACAAGCCTTTGACATATCTTCTTCATTTCCATTGACTCAACATTGCAGGAACATTTTGAATCATTAGCAACTATTATGATTGGTTTTTATGATGGACAGACCGCTAATCGGTATTTTTTTTCTATATTTGCAGCATAATTAATAATTAATGTAATTTAAAGTTATGGCAACTATTACAGAAGACAACACAAACGAAGAAAAAAGGAGCCTCAGCTTTGTTGAGCAACTCGTTGAAGAAGACCTCGCAGAAGGTAAGAATGGAGGACGCATTCAGACTCGATTCCCCCCAGAGCCAAATGGATATTTACATATCGGTCATGCTAAAGCCATTTGTATGGATTTTGGTGTGGCAGAACATTACAATGGTGTCTGCAATCTCCGTTTTGATGACACCAATCCGTCGAAAGAAAATAATGAATATGTAGAGAACATTCTTCATGACATTTCTTGGTTAGGATTTAAATGGGGCAACATCTATTACGCATCAGACTACTTTGACAAGTTATGGGATTTTGCCATTTGGATGATAGAAAACGGACATGCATATATTGACGAGCAAACAGCAGAACAAATAGCAGAACAAAAAGGAACTCCAACTACACCAGGAACACCTTCACCATACCGCGATCGCCCCATTGAGGAAAATCTGCGTTTATTCAAAAAGATGAACACCGCTGAGGCAATAGAAGGTAGCATGGTGCTACGGGCAAAACTTGATATGGCAAATTCCAATATGCACTTCCGCGACCCTATCATGTACCGCATCATTCAAACCCCACACCATCGGACAGGTACAAAATGGCATGCCTATCCTATGTATGACTTTGCTCATGGCCAAAGCGACTATTTTGAAGGTGTCACTCATTCCATTTGCACTTTGGAGTTTGTTCCTCATCGCCCTCTTTATGACAAGTTTATCGATTTCTTAAAGGAGAAAGACGGAACAGCAAACAATTTGCACGACAATCGCCCACGACAGATAGAGTTTAACCGTCTCAACTTGACGTATACGGTAATGTCCAAACGCAAACTTCACACATTGGTTGACGAGCATTTGGTTGCTGGCTGGGATGACCCACGTATGCCAACATTATGCGGTATGCGTAGACGAGGCTATTCGCCAGAGTCAATTAGACAGTTTATTGATTCCATCGGATACACTAAGTTTGATGCTCTTAACGATATGGCACTACTTGAAGCAGCTGTTCGCAACGATCTCAACAAGAAAGCTTGTCGCGTAAGTGCCGTACTTAATCCCGTAAAACTTGTTATCACTAACTACCCAGAAAACCAAACAGAAGAAATGGTGGCCATCAACAATCCTGAGAACGAAGAAGATGGCTCTCACACTATACTCTTCTCGCGCAACCTGTGGATGGAACGAGACGACTTCATGGAAGATGCTCCAAAGAAATTCTTCCGAATGACCCCAGGAAAGGAAGTCCGCCTCAAGAATGCTTACATCGTAAAATGCACTGGTTGCACGAAAGATGCCGAAGGAAACATCATTGAAGTACAAGCCGAGTACGATCCTTTAAGCAAAAGCGGCCTCGAAGGAGCTAACCGCAAGGTGAAAGGCACACTTCATTGGGTTAGCTGTGACCACTGCAAACCTGCAGAAGTAAGAGAATACGACCGCTTGTTCAATGTTGAAAATCCTTCTGCTGACGAGCGGGATTTCCGCGAGTTGCTTAACCCCAACAGTTTAAAAGTATACCACAACTGCTATGTGGAAGAATATGCTGCCACCAAAAAGCCAGGAGAATACTTACAGTTTCAACGCATTGGATACTTTATGGCAGATCTTGATACGACGGAAGAACACCTTGTGTTTAACAAAACAGTTGGGCTTAAGGACACTTGGGCAAAGCAAGCTAAAAAATAAAGTTTTTGCAAATATTGGATAACTAACATTTTCTGAAGAATTTCGCCATGCTCTCGCTTACCACGAGAGCATGTGTGACTATAACAAAATTGTTTTAATTTCTTAAAGACCACTTTTTATGCTTCAGACATTATTAAGCAACCTCAACTATGGTACCATCTTCTTTTTGATGCTTTTGGAAAGCACCGTAATTCCCGTACCATCCGAATTGGTTGTTGCCCCTGCAGCCTATCATTCCGCAGCAGGTAATCTCAATATCTGGTTAGTTTGTTTGGCAGCCACAATAGGAGCAGACGTTGGAGCGTCCATCAACTATGTTGCTGGTTATTATTTGGGCCGCCCCATAATCTATAAATTCGCAAATAGCCATTGGGGCCATGTTTGCCTACTCAACCAGGAAAAGGTAATGAAAAGCGAGCGCTACTTTGACAACCATGGCATGGTTGCCACTATCACCGGCCGCTTAATACCAGGCATCAGACACCTAATATCTATTCCTGCAGGACTCGCTCGCATGAATTATTGGAAATTTTTGCTTTACACAACTGTTGGAGCAGGTGCATGGAATCTGATATTGGCAGCATTAGGCTATTACCTTCATACATTCGTCCCCGAACAAGAGTTAGGTGCAAAAATAACAGAATATGGCGATTATATAAAATATGCAATCATTGGATTGGTTATTATCGCTATCGCATATTTTCTGATAAAACATTTAATAAACAAGAACAAGACAAGACATTCTTAAACACAAGAAAAGCATTTGATTTTACAATACATAATCATAGGGGTTGTTCTTGTTGCAGCAATTTACTATGCTGTAAGACGTATAGTGTGTTCTATATATAATAGATCTAAAACCAAGGCGGTTTGTGAAGGATGTCCTTTTCATTGCCAAAGTTCCGCACAACACCGATTAAAGAAAACTCACAAAAAAGAGACGGAAAAATTTGGCGCTAAAAAATAAAAAGCTTACCTTTGCATCCGCAATTAATAAGGTATGGTGCCTGGGCCGGGCGGTTAGGTAACGGTCTGCAAAACCGTGGAGAGCGGTTCGATTCCGCTAGGCACCTCTAAAATCCACAAATGAATGTTATATACTTTCATTTGTGGATTTTTTCTTTAAATGTAGGTCTCGGCCTCAATATTACAAATAATTTACAGATAAGCGCAAATCACAGAAAAGACTCATCTATTTAAGCGTCTACCTTCGTCCATTAAAGATTTTTTTGTAACTTTACATCGTTTTTGGTCTATTAGACAAAAACGCAACCGCACATCAATAACGGACACAATATCCGCAAAAAGATGGAAAAAACTAAAAATGCCACGACAAATAGCGTCCACTTATAGAGGGGACGACGGCGAAGCCGTGAATTTCATCTGCATTATAACCATTAAAATAGAAAAAACATCCCCCCTCAAGTGACAAAAAGTGCAAGCGGTTTGCTTTTGGAGAAAAAATAAAAATGTCTTTTATTATGACAAAATACATGAAAGCTTATTATGATGCGTTTAGAGCCTTTACAGAATATCTTTGTTCAGTCACTCCAAACATAGATGGTAATGACACAAACATCAGATAAAAACGAGCGAATAGCGAAGAATGCTTTGCTTCTTTACTTCCGAATGCTCTTTATGATGTAAGTATCTTATGACTAATTTCAACGATACACAGATAATTATTATGGCTGGTGGCATAGGAAGCCGCTTCTGGCCAATGTCAACCCCCCATTATCCAAAGCAGTTCATTGATGTGATGGGCGTGGGGCGTTCACTCATTCAATTGACAGTAGATAGATTTAAACCAATCTGTCCTGTTGAGAATATGTGGGTAGTAACAAACGAGAAGTATATCAGCATTGTCAGGGAACAAATCCCTGACTTGCCAGTCGATAACATTCTTGCTGAGCCAGAGGCTCGCAACACAGCCCCTTGCATCGCCTACGCCTGTTGGAAGATACAGCAGAAGCATCCTAATGCCAATATCGTGGTGACACCATCCGATGCCTTGGTCATCAACACCTCAGAGTATCAGCGAGTGTTGAGCAAGGCGTTGAGCTATACATCCGATAAGAATGCCATCGTTACCATCGGTATTAAGCCAAGCCGTCCGGAAACAGGCTATGGCTAT
>SAMEA3663178__coassemble_1045_pt1 | contig 6711 bp, 5 predicted proteins | sample SAMEA3663178__metabat2_low_PE_001 | metagenome-assembled genome bin SAMEA3663178 (sample SAMEA3663178) | pig gut metagenome | biome: pig gut; feature: pig-associated habitat; material: faeces | place: Denmark | collected 2012 | reverse complement strand
TATGACTCCAAGGCATATTTAGCCACTACGTTGTCTTTGTCCTTACAGATAAGCAGGCCAATGGTAGGATTGTCTATATCGGTCTTGAATTGGTGGTTGATGGCAGATACATAGAAACTTAGTTGTCCCAAGAATGATGGATGGAACGACTGGGCTTTTAGCTCTATGACTACATAGGCATGGAGGTGGGCATTGTAAAACAACAAGTCTAGGAAGAATTCCTGTTGTCCTACCTCCAAACGGAATTGTCTGCCCATATACGAGAAGCCTTTTCCGAGTTCCAAGAGGAAACGAGTCACATTGTTCACCAATTCATCTTCGATGTCTCGCTCGTCAAATTTCTCTCTCAGATTGAGGAAGTCAAATTGATACGGATCTTTTGTCATTTGCTGTGCTAAATCACTCTGCACAGCAGAAAGTGTAGATTGGAAATTTGTAACAGCTTTGCCATCACGCTCATATAGGTCTGTGTCGAGCCAATTAAGCAATGCATCACGCCCCCAGTTATTTTCCCAGGTCTTCCTTACAAAGAACAGGGCTTTGTCCATATTGCCCTTGCACTTATCTATGATACGGCGATGGTGGTCCCAAGGAATAAGAAAAAGCAATTTGAAATCGTCCGCAGTCTTCGGACGATTTTGATTTTTCGCTACAACTTGCTGAATATTTGTGACATACAATTCCTCTATAAAATCGTCCGCAGCTTGCGGACGATTTACCTGCAAAGGAGTATAGAGTTTGTAAAAGTAGCTCATATACTTCAAGTTAGTTGGCGAGAAGCCTTTTACTCCAGGCATCTCGTTCTTCAAGTCCTGACTGAGATTCTTATAAAAGCCAGAGCCGTAAGTATTGGCATATTGTTTGGCTTCGATGTCTCGTCCCAATTTCCAATAGAAGTCCAACAAATAGCCGTTGGTGGCAAGCGATGCTTTAAGGCGATGGCTATAAAATCTTTCTTTCAATTCTACAAGCCAGTCCTTATAGTCACTATTATCATGAAGGGCTACAGATAAGTCTATGTTTTTCTTTGCCATTATTCCAAAACATTTAATGTTACAAATATAACGTTTTATCTTGATAATCAATCAGAAAAAATGAATAATTGGCATATATTGCTACTATTTAGACAAATAAACAGTGTAAAAAATACAAAGGGACATCAATAACAAAATGCTGAGTTGAAAGAACAATCCCAACCATAAGCCGCTGATTTCCAATGGCACTCTGCAGATTTCGACTATATGCATGCGGCGTTCCTTTCATGGAATAAGCTCCCCTAAGGATGAATTCTTTTTATGCAAGAGAAGGAAACAGGACAAAAAATATGGTAAAATTGTAAAGTAAACAGAAAATTTTTCAAGCCTAACAATTTTTTTATAGAATTGTAACAACCATCTTGCATAAATATCGTACCTTTGCAACCGTGATGAAAGAACAAAAAATTCTCTCACTATCAATTTATTACACATGCTTACGAAGATTTTATAACTTGAAATATATTTTTATTTATTAATCATTAATTCATAAATTATGAAAAAAGCATTACTCAATTTTAAGACGCTCCTACTCGTCTGTCTGCTTATAGCAGTGGGGGGGGCGAATGCATGGGCTGCCGACAATGTTACAGACATCTCTAATATTGTCAGTGGTCAGAAGTATTATATATGTAGCTCAAATACTTCAGGTACTTATTATTTAAAATTAGCATCAACATCTTTGTCAAGCTCAGTAAAAGGAACAGGTGTTGAAGACAAGGCGAATGCCAATATATTTGTTTTTGATGGAAATGGTAGCTCTTGGACTATCAAGATTGACGGTACAGACTATTACTTGTCGCTAAAAAATGGAAAGGATAATAACGGTAAAGTACAAATAGTTAATAGTGCTGCAAACTTTACCCTTTCAAATCAAACAAATCTTATCAGAATAAGCAAAGGCAGTTGTTCTATTCAGTTGAATGGCACTATGACAAAAGCGCCTAACTTTGGTTCTTATGCTAACACTCAAAAAGATGTTTGGCTCGAACCTGTAGAATCTTCCAGCACCAAGACCGCAACCACTCTTACCTTTCCACAGAACTCTTTCACTTTCTCCACCACCGACGACCTTACATCTTTCAAAGGTCAGACGGCAACGCTTAAAGCTGGCGACACGGAGTTGACAGGCAAAACGGTTACTTACACCAAGAGTGGTGACGATATCTTCACTTCGTTTGATGAGTCGACAGGTGCTCTTACGCTTAACGGCGAAGCAGGTACGGCTACCATTACCGCCAAGTTTGACGGAACAAGCGATGACACCTACAGTTCTTCTACTGCAAAATATACCATAACTGTAGAGCAGGTGCTTACAGACTTTGCATCGTTAAAAGCTGCAATCCCCTCAACAGCTAAATCAACAGCTACAGCTCTTCCGTTCAAGTTGAAGCTTACTGATGCACTTGTTACTTATGTTAGCAAAAATAAGGTTTATGTTCAGGATGCCACAACAGGAGTACTCATGTATGACGAAAACGAAAATGGTTTCGGCTTAACTGCAGGACAGAAATACACAGGATATGTGGATGTTTCCGCTTGCTGGTATAACGGCACGGCAGAAATCACGGCATGGACTCCTGCTGCTGATGTAGAAAAGGAAGAGAATGTTGATATTCCTGTCAAGACTGTCACTTTGGCTAATTTGAATGGTTCGGACTATAGCAAGTATGAGTGCGTTCGCGTGAAAGTAGAGAATGCTACTGTTACAACGGCTTACTCAAAAGCAAAGAAAGCTACTATCAAACAAGGCGAGGAGACCTATCTCATCCATGGCGAGGTTAATGGTCTGAAGGTAACCAAAGATGATGTCTATGATTTCGTCGGCTATCCCATCTATTGGAAGAAGGCTAATTTAGATGAACATCAGTTGGCAGTATGTTCACAAGACGACATCATTGAAAAGGAAGCAACTTCCGATACACTCAACTTCATTGCACATGATAAAGATGGATTTTACTATGCGACCTTTAGTTCAAGCAAAGATGTGGTTTTTCCTCATGATATTGTTGAAGTGTATGGCGTAAATGTAACAAATGGAAAAATATCAACGAATGCCTTGGCTAATTACGTTTACTCTGTTACTGATGCTACTGCAGGAGAAGATAAAGACGGCACAATAGAGGGATATTATGTTCCTGCCAACACTGGCGTTTTAGTAGTTAGCTTTGAAAACACCGCCCCCTACTACTTCCCACAGACCACAGAGACTACAACTCTCCCAGACAACCAGCTGAAACCAGCACCCGAGAATGGCGGCATCTTTACAGCAGAAAACGGCTACAAATACTATAAGTTGGCTTACAACAACTATGACGAGAAGACAGGTTTAGGCTTCTACTGGGGCGCAGACAACGGCGGCGCATTCTCTGTAAAGGCAGGAACAGCCTACTTAGCAGTGCCTGAATCAGACGCCACTGCAAAGGGCTTCAGCTTCGACGGCAGCACAACAGGCATCAATGGCATCAATGTAGCTAACAACGAGCCAAAGACCATCTACAACCTGAATGGTCAGCGCATGAACAACTTGACCCAACCAGGCCTTTACATCGTGAATGGAAAGAAAGTAGTAATAAGAAAATAAAACTAAAAGAAAACAAATATGAACAAGAACGTATATGTAAAGCCGAACATCAAAGTCAAGAACATCGGCACAGAGCCATTGCTTGCTGGCTCAGAAACTCAGATTTATGATTTTAGACCACATTCTGACATATCGAATCCCAGCCTATGCAGTGACAACCAGTTTGCAAAACCCAACTCTGTTTGGGATAATGAAGAAGAAGATAATGGGGTAGAATAAAGACAACCACCATCTGAAAAGAATAGCTAAGCGGGTGCAGCAATTATAGCTGCACCCGCTTTCGTTTAGCTTGACCGAAAGCAAATATCTCAAAGATAGGAAACGAGCCCTACTTCCTGTAAACAAAGAAATGTAAAGCCAATCTGTAAAAGACTGCTACTTTTTCAATTCGATGCGGAACGTGGTGCCCTTACCCACCTCGGAACTCTTTACGAAAATGCGCCCATGATGATATTCTTCCACTATGCGCTTGGCAAGGCTAAGGCCCAACCCCCAACCTCGCTTCTTGGTAGTGAAACCCGGGCGAAAGACGTTGCCAATGTCTTTTTTGCGGATGCCTTTGCCAGTGTCAGAAACTTCAACAATGGCCTTTGTGTCGGTTTCTTCCAGACGAAGAACGATAGACCCTGAGGCTCCGCCCATGGCATCGACAGCATTCTTGGCAAGGTTTTCTATCACCCACTCGAACAAGGAGGCATTCATCTTGACAATGACATCGTGGGAAGGAAAGGCACTGACCATCTTCACCTTTCGGGAAGTGCGTCGATCCATATAGTCGATGACGTGGGTGAGAACTTCATTAAGGCTACAGGGAATGGGCTCGGGCAACGAACCTATCTTAGAGAAACGGTCGGCAATGAGCTGCAGACGTTGAACGTCCTTGTCCATCTCGGGAATGAGAGCATCTGAAGGATAACTTTCCTTCAAGATTTCTATCCAAGCCATCAAACTTGAAATGGGCGTTCCCAACTGATGGGCCGTCTCCTTGGACAATCCCACCCACACCTTGTTCTGTTCGGCACGCTTGGACGTGAGCAGAGCAAAGATGGCTACCACCACAAACAACATCACAACACCGAGTTGCACAAAGGGATAATAGGCCAAACGGGTGAGCATGAGCGACTCGCCGTAACAGACGTCGATGTAGTCGCCCTTGGCAACATCGTTCAACGAAATGCGAATGGAACGACCGGAAGACTTAAACTGCTGACCAATGTCGGTAAGAAGGCGCAGACTGTCTTGGGCATCTTTGGCAGAGACTTCCACATTGCGAAAGTCAGACACATGACCTTTGCGATCCATGACGATGACGGGAATGGTGTTGTTGCCGTTGAGCACTTTCAACACCAGAGACAAATCGGTGTTCTCGTCCGCATGGCTGAGCGAGCGCATCGCTTCGGCCCAAACTTCCATGCGGTCGTGCTCTTGGCGCGACAAGTCGCGAGTGAGAAAATGAGAAACAACCAACGAGGCTATGGCAATGAGGATTGCCACAACCACCAACATAATTTTTACTTGCCTAATTCTATCTGTCCATTGCATATCTATGCATAAAACGGAGCGAGGCTACCGTTTATTGTAGCAACGGGAAGTTTAAGTGTAGAAGAAAAAATAGCTGACGAGCACCGCGCCCACCATACCTGCCAAATCGGCCAAAATGCCACAGGTGACCGAATAGCGGTACTTCTTGATGCCCACACTTCCGAAATAAACCGCAAGGATGTAGAAGGTGGTATCGGTACTTCCTTGCAAGACGCTGGCCAAATGGCCTACAAAGGAATCTACCCCATAAGAAGAAAAACACTCGAGCATCATGCCTCTTGCTCCAGGACCACTTAACGGCTTCATCAACGCTACCGGCAAGGCGCTAACCCAATCGCTGCCAAGACCCATGGCTGAAACGACATACTTGATAGCATCCTGAAACAACTGCAAAGCCCCTGAAGCCCTAAAGACACCTACGGCAGCCAAGATGGCAACACAATAGGGAATGAGACTGACCGCTACACGGAAGCCGCCTTTAGCTCCTTCAATAAAGGAATTGTAAACATTCAGTTTCCTGCGCCATCCCGAATAGATGAAAAGCATGATGGCCCCCAACATGATGATGCTGGTAAGAATGCGACAAAAATGCTGCATCTGCTTGGTGTCCATGCCGTGAATGGCCGTGAACAAAGCGGCAACAAGAGCGGCTATAAAGCCGACAACAACGAGAATGGCCTTATTGAAAAGGTTGATTTTTTGGTAAATGGAGGTAACGACAAGGCCGACAAGCGTAGAACACAACGTGGCAAGCAACAAGGGAATAAACACATCGGTAGGATCGGCAGCTCCCCCTTTAGCTCTATAGGCCATGATGGAAACAGGAATGATGGTAAGCCCTGACGTGTTCAGCACCAGAAACATTATCATGGAATTACTTGCTGTGTCTTTGTTAGGGTTAAGGCTCTGCAGTTCCTGCATGGCTTTCAGACCTACAGGAGTGGCGGCATTGTCAAGGCCCAACATGTTGGCGGAGAAGTTCATGAAAATAGAACCCAACGCAGGATGGCCTTTAGGTATTTCGGGGAAAAGCTTGGTTAGGACCGGACTCAGAAAACGGGCCAGCCGTTCCACCAGCCCGCTATCTTCTCCAATCTTCAGTATGCCCATCCAGAGGGTTAGGGTTCCTGTGAGACCTATGGTCATCTCGAAGGCCATATTGGACATTTCAAAAGTGGAATCCATCATGGCGGGCAACGCTTCTACATCACCCATAAAGACCAGTTTGAACAATCCTACAAGAACGCCGATAGCAAAGAGTGCTATCCAAATGTAATTAAGTGCCATATAGTTTATTAATGTTGTATGATAAATCTTACCGCCTGCGGGATGTTCGTCCTTTCTCGACGGGAGAGGTGGAAATGGCCTCGTTGGTCAACACGCTCTGAGGCGAGAAGTGACGCAGACGAGGTTCGCCCAAACGGGTCATGGCCCTCACCTCGAACGGATAGTCATCGGTGTCTTCCGACTTGATAATCACCTTCATGCCGACAAAGGCATACCGGTTGCGCAAATCGTTGATATCTTCATCCTTCAGCCGGATGCAACCTT
>SAMEA3663178__coassemble_1003_pt1 | contig 6854 bp, 6 predicted proteins | sample SAMEA3663178__metabat2_low_PE_001 | metagenome-assembled genome bin SAMEA3663178 (sample SAMEA3663178) | pig gut metagenome | biome: pig gut; feature: pig-associated habitat; material: faeces | place: Denmark | collected 2012 | reverse complement strand
GCACCGCATTTTTATTATACTGATGTTTAGTTACCTTTTGCGGAGATATTCATTTCTGTTTTATAGAGGAAAGATAAATAAAAAAGAAAAATATTATGAGCAAGATACAAGAATATTATGACTTCATAGATAAGTTTCAAGGTAACTTGAAAGAAAAGCAGATTAAGGTACTTGAGGAACTGGAAGATTCGCTAATAGCAGAGGAAATCCTTCCTGCCATCAGCGAGTCGGTGGCACCAGTGCTTAACATTCTTCGCCGTCATCTCACCCTCGTTGTGGATTATGACCCCGATGGCGGCATCACCGTGAAGACGACTCGTGGAGAAGTGGTGGTGAAAGAGAATACGGCAAAGAAATATGAGATACCATCGACAAAGAAAGTGGTGAAGGTGGCTGAGGCACAACATGAGGAAGAGGATGAGCCACATAAGCTAAAGAAAATTAAGCGCAGCCCAAACACAGGCCTTTGCGTTTGGTTGCCCAACGGCGAGTTTATTCAAGCCAAGAAGGCAAACATCACGATGGCTGAGACAGTGAAATGGGCTGGGGTAGAAGCTGTTGCCTCTCTTCGAATCCCACATGATGGCGAATTTCTTTTGTCGAAGAAGGTGCATCCGAAATATGCTGGCGAGCAGCAATCCCTGCCCAACGGCTATCTCCTCAACACCCATTCCAGCACAAAGACCAAGAAGCAACAATTGGAAAAGATTTCCAAGGCTTTGAACTTAGGCTGGAGAGTGGAGATTATCAAATAAAGAGCAACCTTTGGCTGCAATCGATGTGGGGTTGTAGCCAAAGGTTGCTAATGTCTTTATAATTCGAGCAGATAGAAGTAGACACCCTTGTTGAGTCTACGACATTCGGATTGATGTTAATTCCGATTTCCAGATGTTAGATTTTTTATTTCCTCATCTGTCAATCCCGTATAACGTATAATCTTATCTAAAGGCAGACCATCTTCAAGCATGGAGCGTGCCGTGTCTATCCGTTGGGAGGTAATACCTTCTGCTCTTCCTTCAGCACGTCCAACTTCTCGCCCTTCTTCGCGTCCCTTTTCAAAACCTTGTTCCATTGCAGTATCAAGAGAGTTCTTGATATCACGATAGGCTTTCAAACTGTCCTCATATTCTTTTAGTTCGATTTTTGAGAATTTGGCGATTTCTGCCTCTTCAAAAAGTCTGTCGAATACTTTGTCGCGCAATTCTTTTGGCCTGTCGTTCAGCCGTGAGAGGTTTTTCAGTGCATAAAGCCATTTGTCGTAAACAGTGCGTAGCTTGTCAAGAGGCTTGTTGAATTTTGCTATTTCTACATATTTAAATGTCAGCTTGTCATTGAATACCTTCTTAGTCTTCTTGTCTAAGAGTCCCACATCATGTGAAATAGCTTTTTGGTCGAACGCCTCATCTTGCATGTCGAAGTTCAATAGTGCCACAACATATACATGGGCCAACTTGAAATCCCAATCGGCTCCTTTCGGTGCTTGCTCCTTTATAGGGAAAGTGGAATAGTATAGTGATCTGTCTTTGAAATGTTTCTGAAATGCGTTTTGCATTTCAACAATGAACTTTTCGCCTTGCTCATTCTCGCAGTATACGTCGAAAATAGCCTTGCGGTCTGTATAAACGTCTCCCACGTTCTCGCTATTGAGATATTTCACGTCTTTGACAACTTGCTCTTTTCCGAACAGCGAGTTCAAGAAGTTTATGAGCAGGTCTTTATTGAGGGCGGTTCCAAATATGCGCTTGAAACCGAAGTCTGTCAACAGACTGATATATCTTTCTTCCGATTGTCTCATATTGTGTGTATATAGTTTTCGTATATATTCCTTCTCCGTTGCAAATTTACACATATTATTGTTTATAGAAGAAACAAACTGTATGGAAATATCGTATGTGAGCAATAATATTGACAGTGGACGTTTTTGTTATAATCGCCACTGAGCCAAGAAACAACAGTGGGATTCTGTCAGAGTCGGATGAGCAACATATAGCAGAGTGTTCCGGCAGCAATTGACCACATTAGGTTTCGTCTCCATGCGTGGATGACAACAGTGAAAGCCACGGCTGCCAGTTGGGCAAAGGTGTCAGAAGAAGCGGCATTACGCAGGCAATAGACCACCAGCAGGGCAAAGACCGATGCAGGCAACACCTTGCCCAAGTACATAATATATTTAGGGGTTGGTTTGCCGGGACGAAAGGCGATAAAGGGGATGAAACGGGTGAGCATAGTTGCCACCACACCAACCACCACCATAATCACTTGCTGCAGGATGCTCATTGTGTGACTCCTTCCTCAGTTCTTCTTTTCAGAAAGGCGTTCTTTTTCCTCTTCCTGACAACAGATAGAAAGACTAACATCACCGTCATGCTCGGTATGATGAAATGGTCGGCACCAAAAGTAAGAAGGCAGAGCCCAGCGATGATAAGTCCGGAAACACTGCTTGTATGGTCTTTTTCTCGAAGCCAGTTGTCGGAAAATATGGCGGTAAGCACAAAGTCCAGGCCCTTGAGATCAAAGGCAAGATAAGGTCCGATGAGTCCACCCACAGTGGCTCCCACAACCCAGTAGGTTTCGTCGAGCCATGTTATCCACAACAGAAACCATCCTCTGTCTACTCCTTCGGGAACTTTTGCAGAACTTGTTAGGGCGAAAGTCTCGTCTGACATTCCGAACACCAGAAAGAACTTCTTCCATCCCAAACCTTTGTATCTGTCGAGCATCGAGAGCTCGTAGAAGAGATGTCTGACATTTACCATCAGCACCATCAGAAAGACCTGCAAGGGATGGAAGCTGCCTAAGAGCATATTGCCCAACAAAAATTCGGCACTTCCAGCGTAAACGGTGATGGCGAGCAACATCGGGTATAGGAAACTGAAACCTAACTCATGCATGTATATGCCGTAAGTCAGCCCTAAAAAACCATATCCTGCCATGATAGGCAGTGAAGAATGGGAAGCATGGTGTAATGCTACGCTTCTTTTTCCCATGTGAGTGTGTTTGAATGATAACAAAGGTGAATGACTTACATTCTTGCTGTCTCTGTAAAATTACGAATAAATCTTGTGATTTCCTTCAATAAGCCACCCAATTATGTACATAATTAGCAGGCTTCTCAGATATTATGCTTACCTTTGCCAATAGCCGAACCATATGATAAAATTATAGGATTTGTTATGAAACTGAAAGAAGGAATATATGAAAATCTGATAACAGACAGACTGTCGGATGACATCCGACAAACCGAGGACGCTGGCTTTGTTTGCAAGACAGAAGATATAGATGTTGCTGAGTCGGCCAAACTGCTTGCAGACTTCCTTGCTGAAACCATTAGGAAAAAGTTGGAAGACAAGGAGGTCTCTGTAGAGGACAAGATAGAATTCACCAACCAGATACTTGAGTCGGCCGATATCGAAGATGGACAGATGCTCGTAGAGGCGCCGCGCTTGCTTTCGGCTGTGGTGAACAGTCAGCGTGAGGCTGAGCTGAGAGCCACAAACAAAGCGCTTGTTCGGCCCTTGTCTGGCTTTCGCGTGAGCAATCTGTTCACGGGAGGGCAGTCGGGGCTTTCCATCGGCACGGAGATTGTGCGTGATATAGCATCGGCAGACCAAATCTGTATCATTGTCTCTTTCCTTCGGATGTCGGGCATAAGGATGATGCTCGACCAGCTACGCGATTTCTGCAAGACTGAGGGACACTCGTTGCGCATCATAACGACAACCTATTGTGGTGTGACCGAGGCAAAAGCCGTGGAGCAATTGTCGCAGCTGCCCAATACCGAAATACGCATATCCTATAACACAAGGATAGAGCGGTTGCATGCTAAATCCTACATATTTGTAAGAAACTCTGGTTTCAGCACAGCATATATCGGTTCGTCAAACCTCTCTCATTCCGCCCAGACCGACGGATTGGAATGGAACATTCGCGTGACCAACGTAGAGAATCCACACATAATAAAGTCGGCTCTCGCCACATTCGAAAGATATTGGAACAGCGAGAACTTCGAGGACTTTCGTCTGGGAGGCATAGAGAAGTTCAAGAAAGAGCTATCGCTCCAGAGAGGGAACGGCAGGAGTTTGGCCTTGGACCTATTCACCCGCTATCAGGTGCTTCCTCATCAGAAGATGATACTCGACAAGCTACAGGTGGAACGGGAGGAGAACGGGCTCTTCCGCAATCTTGTAGTGGCCGCCACAGGTACCGGAAAAACTGTTGTGTCGGCTTTCGACTACAAGCGGTTTCGCCGTCAGAATCCACAACACGATAGGTTGCTCTTTGTGGTTCACCGCGAGGAAATATTGAAGCAGTCGTTACGCACATTCCGGAGTGTACTCGGCGATGCCAACTTCGGCGAGTTGTGGGTAGGCAACTATCGACCAGAGGATTCGCTCGAACATCTCTTTGTGTCTGTCGCTACGTTCAACAGCAATATTGACATCTTCCGTCAGCAAGGATTTGATTATTACGATTATATCGTCATTGACGAAGCTCATCATGCTGCGGCTTCAAGCTATAGGATTATTGTGAACGAGTTCAAGCCGAAGGTGTTGCTCGGGCTCACCGCTACACCTGAACGTATGGACGGAAAGAGTCTATTGCCAGATTTCGGAGGAAAGATAAGTGCCGAAATCCGTTTACCACAGGCACTCGACGAGGGACTGCTCACACCGTTTCAATATCTCTGCATCTCTGACCCTCTCGACATATCGGGGAAAGAGCTTTGGGCAAACGGTAAGTATATCCTTTCAAAACTCACCGACCGCCTTTGCAACTACGAGCGAGTGGGGCTAATAATAAGCAAGCTCCGTGAATATCTGCCCGACGAAACGAAGTGTCATGCTCTCTGCTTCTGTTCCGACCGCCGTCATGCCACATTCATGGCGGAGCAGTTCGTGAAATATGGACTTCGAGCTGCTGCCCTTACATCGGAGACGAATAAGGAGGAGCGTGTCAGAGTGAACCGCGCTCTTGCCAACGGTGATATCAACTATCTTTGCGTTGTCGACATTTTCAACGAGGGTGTGGATATTCCCGAAGTGGATACGGTGCTCTTCCTTCGGCCTACCGACAGTCTCACCGTCTTCCTTCAGCAGCTTGGTCGTGGACTGCGTCTCAGCGAGGGCAAAGACTTCCTCACCGTGCTCGACTTCGTAGCACAGGTGAACCGCCAGTACGATTTCACCAGCCGTTTCCGCGCCCTTTGCGTGCGCAAGGACCGCAGTGTGGAGGACCAGGTGGCTAAAGGGTTTACGCTTCTTCCTCATGGATGTTCCATCTTTATGGAGCGGAAGGCAAAGAATTACATTCTTCAGAATATCCATGGAGCGATATATAATTCCCGCCGTCTCGTCAGTGAGCTGATGGCATACGACTCTGTACCAACGCTCTCGCAGTTTGTCAACAATTGTGGGCAAGACATTCGCCTTATATATAAAGGTGGGAAATGTTGGACTTCCTTGAAAGCAGATGCCGGCAAATGTGCGGCAGTCGATGTAGATGAGGTGTCAAAGCGATTGGCAAAGGGCATGGGCAAACTTGTGCATATCAATTCTGCCAACTTCATACACTTTATTCGCAAATATCTTAATAACGGTTGTCGCGTCGTCATTGATGCATCATTTGACGACAGAGAGAAAGCAGCCAACGACCAGTTTGCAGTGATGCTCTATTATGCTTTGTTTCAAGAGCGTATCGGTAAGCTTGGATATGCCAACATTTACGAAGCCCTCCATTTTGTGGAGCGTTATCCCTTGTTCAAGCAGGAGATGATAGAAATGATGGATTACCTTCAAGAGAATCTTGATTTTAAAACATATCCTATGGATGCCGGCATCTCTGCCGGACTTGAGCTCTATGGTTGCTATACCAAGGAAGAGATATTCGCACTCTTCGGCAGACAGACTGCCGACAAGAAAATGCAGGGTGCAGCATCGGGAGCATTTTCGATAGAGGAGAAAAACGTGGAACTGTTTTTCGTTACTCTCAACAAATCAGAAAAGGATTTCTCGCCCACAACCCAGTACAACGACTATTTCATCAGCGAAAATCGCTTCCACTGGCAGTCGCAGAACTCGATGTCGCACACCAACAATGGAGCCCGATATGTCAACCAACCCTCCAACGGTAGACGCTTTATCCTGTTTGTTAGGGAAGACAAGAAGGACGGCTTCGGCAACACTTGCCCCTATTACTGCATGGGATTGGTGGACTACGTCAAATCACACGGAAACTTCCCCATGAACATAGAGTGGCAGCTGGAGAAGCCGGCCATTGCAAAATTCATAAAAGCAGTGTAAAGGAATGAGCAGTGCCTTTCGCTCGATAGATGAGCAGGTGAGAGCCTTTGACAGGGGAGAAGGTGTTACCATCTATGTACAAGCCATTACATGAATGTAGATGAGCAGATATAGCGAGGATTATCGTGGGCGTCATTATCCTCTATTCGTGGTATGAATCCTATAAATCAGGCTTTTCTGCAAAGTATTTCCAAAGCGGTGCAGCCATTAAACTTTGCCATACTTCTCCTTGACGAAGCATGTTGAGCACTTCGTTACGATTGAAAATCCTAACTTTGATATCTTCACCTTTGTCCAGATGTTGTTTGTCTAAACGTTCTACACCCGTTGCAAGAAAGCAATGCGTGAGGTTTGTATGGGTGCTGGCATTGGCAGAAATCGTCATCCAAGGAATCCACTCACCACCGCCAAATCCTGTTTCTTCCAGCAACTCCCGCTTAGCAGCTATTATGGGTTCTTCCCCTTCCTCAACTACACCTGCACAAAGTTCGTTGACTGTCTTACGGATACCGTGGCGATACTGGCGCACAAAGACAAACTGCTCATCTTTGGTTA
>SAMEA3663178__coassemble_697_pt1 | contig 8410 bp, 6 predicted proteins | sample SAMEA3663178__metabat2_low_PE_001 | metagenome-assembled genome bin SAMEA3663178 (sample SAMEA3663178) | pig gut metagenome | biome: pig gut; feature: pig-associated habitat; material: faeces | place: Denmark | collected 2012 | reverse complement strand
GGAATGTGCTACTTCGTCAAAAACGTGATGAAGTTCCTGAGGGAACTTTGTCTTGCCCTGACCGAAATCTGGCGGTTTTTCATCATTATCGTCACTATGAGGGTCTACGTTACCCTCTGTCTGTGACTCGAAATTAATTCAGCAGACCCTAATTAACGCTACAAATCGCCTCAAGTTGTCGTTATCTGGATAACCCCTGCGACTTCTTTTTTGATGTTGCTCCTAACCCCAACTTCTGTGTGTCCGTCCCAATTAGTGAGTTGGTCAGCACAACCATTGGAACCACCGAGTGAGACATATGTGTCTGCGCTACATGACATGTGGTCGACAAATGCAAGTAAGTTTTGACAAAGGGGTTCGGTATAAACGACTCCCTTTGTGGCAAAGATCTTTGTCCATGATGTAAAACATTCCTTGCGAAAGTTACTGCAATCATCCCATACCATACCTGCAAGGAATTTGTCTGTGGCTGCTTCCACTCTCTTTGCAGAGTCGAGAGAAAGGTTGTACTTTGATGCTGTTGCCATGATGCCATAATAGATAGCGTTGGCTTCTTTCTCAATGAAGTCTATCCGTCCTGTCTTTGAGAAACTTTTGAGGGCATCGTGCCCTTCATTTATAAATCGGTCTATGATGTCTTGGTATCTGGATTGTCTTGCCTGTTCTTCACGTTTTGCCTCCGCTTCTTGTTCCTGGCGTTCTTCCACACGTTTAACAGCTTCAATTATTTCAGGCTGCTTTGTCAAGTCGTTCCATTGAAGAACCAAGATTTTGTATTTCTCCCATAGAGTATTGTAATCCGTTTTGAGTTTTGCGACATCTTCACTTTTTGAGGCTAATTGGGTATTGAGACTTTCAATAACTGCATCCTTTTGAGCGGTTACTCGTCTGACTGCGTTCTCGTCAAGTTGCGATATGCGTTGTTTCACCTCAGTATTTTCGGCCTTTAGTGTATCATTCTCATTCCTCAATGCCTTATTCTCAATAATCAGTTTGTTGAGTTGCTGCATATAGTAAGTGTAAGTTTTGTTGACAGATGCCCGTATACCATTATTCTGCTTGTCACGTTCAGCGTTGATGGCAACGATCATGTTCGACGAGGGGCAGGAACTGAACTTCTCTTTCTGGATTGGCGTGTTCTTGATTATCCTCTCCGTGGTGCTTCAGACGATATTGTCGAGGAAGAAAGGGTGATGCATCATGTTGGTAATTATAGCGAGGACAATGGCAAGAAAGTATTGAAATAAAAATAGTAGGGTCTAAATATAGACAGAAAGAAGGGCATCTCTTCAAGGTTACAAGCCAAAGGCAAGTAGCTTAGAAGAGGTGCCCTTTCTTATCGGTTGAACCGTGGAATGTTATTTCCAAAGCACCTTACGGCAGGTACCATCGGAATATTTCACGATGTAAATTCTGCCAGAGCAAGGTGTAGTGACCTTCATTCCGTCCATGGTGTAGAGAGCGTCCACTTTGGCAGCTTGGTCAGTTGTGGCGTTTGTCTGGTTGATGCCACTTGTGGTCTTGTATTCCACACAAGGCGTAATGGCAATAGACGTTGGGTCGTCGGTGTTTTTAAACCACTTGTATGTGCCCAGACCGTTGCCGTTGGCGTCTTGGTCTTCTACGTGTTGCCATGCCGTGGTCTTCTTGTCCTTGTCACGGCGCAGGCAGAAGATGGAGATGTCGTCGCTCGTGTAGGGCGAAACTTCGAGGGTGGTGTTGGGGAAGGGGCCCGCAACAACAAAGAATTCCTCACCAGCTTTCAGGTTCACGGTTTTGTCAAGAACAAACTTCGTGGCAAGATAGTCGTTGTCGCTATACTGCAAGTCGCCTGCCTTGACAGAGGCTGTGGCAAGCACTTCTCCCGGTTCGCCGTTCTCGGCAACGGCATTTAGGGTGAGTGTGATAGGATAGTTGGGGTCGTTGGCTGTGACGGATGCAAAGAAAACCGAAACGGAGTCAATTGTTGCATCGGCCAAAGGAGCCTTGTATTTCTCGGCAAACTTGTCGATGCCGAGCCAGTTTGACCCTGCATAGTTGCCGTACCAGCCGAGGGATATCTTCTGAAGGTTCTTGTTCTCCTCTGTGTTGATGTTCCACACATACTGTGCTCCGCCTGCCTGAATGGCATATTGCAGGATGTCGTTGCTCTGTCCAGCATCGTTCTTGGCGGTCAGTCCAACGCTCACGGTGCCTTCTTTCGTAAAGGTGACGGTGGGGTTCTGCTCGGTGCTTGTCTCTATGTCGGCAAACTGGAACACCCATTTCCATTCTGTGGGATTGCCGGTAGACAAGTCATGGAAGGTGACGGGCACATTCGTAGGAACGAACACGCCTACCCATGGGCTCTCGTAGCCTTCTTCCGGCAAGCCTATCTGTGCGGTAGGAGCTTTCTGTGAAACCACCACAAAGCCTTTGCGTTCTTTCTTGTCGCTCTGTTCTCCACGTTTTATAGTGAGTGCCACGTCGTAGGTTCCTGCAACGTTGTAGGTAACCACGGGATTTTCCTCGGTTGAAGCTTCGGTGTCGGCACCTGGGAACGACCATTCCAAAGTCTCGGGATTGCCAGTTGCAAGGCTTTTGAAGCCGATGCTTTCTCCTTCGAAGATGTGTATGGCTTCTGAGGCAGACGGGTCGTCCTTGACAAGCTGGAACCCGTCAATAGCAAGGTTTTCTCCGCCAAACGGATAGTCGAACTCAAACTTTACCTTCTTGCCTGCAAAAGCCGAGAGGTCGAAGGAGAACTTGTTCCAATTAGGGCCTGTATAGGCGTTTTCCTGTGCCCAGTTGAAGGCGTTGAGCAGGGTGGTGCTTTCGCCACTCTCGGTGTCGATGGCATTGAAAGTCCACTTGCCGTAGATAAGAAATCCTGCTTGGAAATAAGCATAGAACTCTACCTTGCTTCCGTCTTCAATGGTGAGGGTGGGGCTGGAGAGTTTTGCGCTGCCCGAGTTTTTGGCATCGTATTTGATGAAAGCGGACGAGACATCGTCTGCCTTTATGGCGTTGAACTTTTTGTTGGCAAGTTGCCATCCGCTTTCTACTGTCCAGTCGTTCATAGCTTCTTCCGAGTCGAATTCCTGATCGTAGTAGGCCACTGTGGCTTTGTCTGTGGTGAAGTCGGCCTTCAAGGGTTGGTTGATGACAAACTGGGCGGTAACCACTTCGCTGTTCTGGTTGTATCCGCGTGTCATTACATAGAGCGTGCAGCTCTTGTCGATGGTGAACGAGGTGGATTTTCCTTCCACTACGGTGCTCTTAGTGACGTCTTCCTGAAATTCGTCAGCGTCTTTGGCGGTGGTGGAATACCATATTGTCACGGCGTTTTCGTCGTCGGTGGTCACCGTTACGTTCTGTGGGGCGTCAAACGTTCCGCCCAACGGTGTTACTACAGGCGTCTTCAGCGGTTGTTTGGCTTCGACAGTGACAAACATTTTCGCTTCGCCGGGCTTGAATTCTGCGTTTCCTGCAAATGATGCTGTGATGATTACCGTTTGTGTCTGCTCCACATACGAGGTGGAAAGTATTCCGTTTTCATTAACGGAGCATACGTCCCATTGTGACGACTTATACTCAATGGGGGAGAGTTGGTTGGGGTTGAGCAGGTCAGCATAGCCGTCATCGCCCGAGGTGAGGGTGATGTTCTGTTTATAGAAACTGAGTTGTGGGTCTTTGCGTATCACATATTTAGCTTCTGTTACGTCGCTATACTCACTTCCTTCTTTTACAACCGCCTTCAGCGTGGTGGTAGTGTCTATGACGAGCGGAGCAGAATAGGTTTGGCGCGCAGTTGTCTCCACCCGTGGGTTGCTGCCGTCGGTGGTGTAATAAATGGTGCGTTCGGCGATGGAAGCACCATTGGCACTTATCTCCACCGTCTGCGGTTCGTCGTAGGAGCCGGCAGTAGGAGAGAAGGTCGGGGCGGAAACGCCAGATGCGGTTTTTACATATTCTACTTCAATCTTGCGAATATAGAGCGGTCCCTTGTTTTCGCTGGTCTGCTGGAAGCGGATGTCTATCTCTCCTTCCTGTGCCTCTTCGGCAGAAACAGTAAATTCATACTCGGCTTCGGTGGAAGCGAGCGTGGCCGAAGAGTTGCCATTGCAGAGATAGTTTTTGCCATTGACGGATGCAGCCACGTTGCCGGCATACTCGGCTTTCTGTACACGGGCGGTGACACGCACGGCCGTCACCTTGCCTTCAATGCCGGTTGTCCAGAGCCGTGCACTCGTCGGCGGTTCGCTTGCCGAGCCGATATACTGGCCCATGTTGGCAGTAAAGGCATAAAGCGTTGTTCCTTCTGCCGAAACGTTCCATTGCACATTGTTCAGTTCGGTGGTGTAGAACTCTTTTTCCACTCTGTTTGAGCCGAAGTTGTAGAAGCCCTGTCCACCGTTGGCCTTAGACGTGTTCCATGTGAACGACCACGTGTCTGCTCGCATTGCTTGTGGCAATAGCGAGAGCATAATGGCAAACAAGAATAGCAATTTTTTCCTCATAAGTTTAAAATGTTATTGATTATATGGTTGGATGTAGTTAATTGTAAATTGCAATAGAAGTGCAAATTTACGAAATAATCTTGCAACCTCCCACTTTCTTACATCTTTATTTTTACCATTTGTAACGGATTACCAATTTTGTGACTGGTTTCTAAAAGATAATGCGTATAGAAACAAAAGAAACGTCCATAAAGTTTCCTTTGACAAAAAAACTGTACCTTTGCAATTAAGATATATATAAGGTATGAACGGAATATATACGATACTGTTGCTAATTGCAAGCAACATTTTCATGACGTTGGCATGGTATGGACATCTCAAGTTGCAGCAGACAGGCGTTACGGCTTCATGGCCGCTTTTGGCGGTAGTTGCCTTCTCGTGGGGGATAGCTTTTTTTGAATACTGTTGTCAGGTGCCTGCCAACAGGATGGGGTTTGTCGGTAACGGAGGTCCCTTTACGCTTGTCCAGCTCAAGGTGATACAAGAGTGTGTGAGCCTTGTGGTGTTTACGGTCATCATCAACATGATGTTTACCGGGCAAGGACTTCACTGGAATCACTGGCTTGCGTTCTTGCTGCTTATTGGAGCTGTCTATTTGGTGTTCTTGAAGTAAGTCTTGCGCCTGTGGCCTCCTTTAGATGCTCAGTTTTTATTTCCTCCTAAGTTTTGTTACTGTAATTAGCCACTTATACCAACCATAATTCTACTGGCAACAGTTATAACGAGTTCGCTTGCAAACATATCCCTTGGGTGGAGCCTAATACACCGAGCAAGCTCAGTAATCACTTATGATTTAACACTATAAAGGTACTAATTTTACGTTAAACAACCAAATATAAAGCGATATAAATCGCTGTTTATCAAACAATTGTGATTTATTCAGCAAACACTAATTAGTAGACCCTAGGTAATGGTCTACTCAAAAATAATGTGGTCAAACTTTCCAATAAGGAAACTCTTTCTGCTTTCCTTTGCAAAAGTAGTTTCTTCAAAATCACAAAGAAAACATTGGTTAGCTTCTGAGCCATCTTTCAACTTAATTCCAAGTCTTTCACACCGAATCTCATCTTTTTGCGATCCATTTACTGTTGTTCGATGGATGCAGTCTTCACAAAAGCGAAGTTCTCCAGGATATATCTCCATTTTTTTATTTGCAACGAGGCTAAAGTTTGTCCTCATTACGTTGCAAAGATAGCAGATTTGTCTCCACATTCAAAACGGGAACGGGTTAATAAACATGAAAATATATGCGATTTTTCGGCTTGTGTCCTACTCCATCTTAATGACAATGAATAGCTGTATAACGAAACCTAGCAATAGCGCTTCAGCCATCATTTTCTACATCATAAAGTATGTCATAAGCTGTGGTTATATCAATAAGAGTAGCAAGAGCAAAGCTTCGCCACATGAAGATTTTTCCCCTGCTTTCAAGAGGAATCAGTTAAAATCTCGTAAATAAAAGTTATTATTCTCTATCTCTGACTTTATGTATTCATATAGCTGCTTGGCGTAAAATTCGCGTTGCTTATCCATTCCCATAGTGGTATGCCTATCATCACCTTGGAAATGTTGGAGAATAGCCTCGTACTCAATTTCGTCATCAAGTCTTTTACTCCAAAACTGTTGTTCTTGTACTGACAGTTTCTGCCACAGGCTTTCACCATTATCTGAGAAGTAATATATAAGCTCATAAATGCATGTTACATCATCGCGTCTCGTCCAATTTGTTTGAACCATCCTAGTGCTTGTACGCAAAAAGCCCTTCGTGACGACCTCGTCATTGAACATTGTCTGCTTTACGACATTGATTAGCTTTGAAAAAGACTCGGTGTTGTTCCTCAATGTGAATACGATTAGTGTATTAATGAACGGAATCTCCTCTTCAGAGCATCTGCTCCTATACCCAAATAGCAAGTAATAAAGCCAAAATCCTATTGGGGCTTTAATTTGCCTATTATTCCCATACATTATATTCATGAATGTGAGAGAAACAATAAGCGGAAAATGATATTCTGACGGAAGTGTCAGAGATAATTTCTTGTTACTATCAATCTTTTTTATTGTCGTAACCATCAATCTTGATATCGTTTCATCTCCAGAAATTGCAGCTACTGCATAAGATCCACAAATCCCCCAACGTCTAATTGTCGTAGCCATACTCATCACCGTGTCATTGACAAGCTTTTGATAAATTATATTTGATGGGATGTATTTCTTATAGGTTTCAGGATATAGCAAGACGCATTCATCTTTCTGCTCATCCGTGAAGTTGTCGTAATTTGCTTTGATGAATTCTTCAAAAGCTTTGGTGTTTTCTTCATCGTTCATGATTTCTTTGTCACCAAAATCTGAGAGTTTTTTCAAATCATGAACAAATGCCCATACTAATAACTTTGTCTTATACGAATTTAAATACGAAGACTTCATATAGACTTTTTGATAATCAAAGACTTCATAGATGTCAAAAATGTGCGGTCTCTCATTTTTCCATGGTCTTTTGAGTAGCAACGCGAAAACACCTTCTTTCGTACCAGACATAGCTCCCTCTACCGAAACCATTCCAACTATATCCTCTTCATCAATCATGCCATCGGTTAGCCAATCAGGAAGGTTATTAGGATCTTCAAAAAAGGAGGGCATTTGCTTATAAGAAAATGGTACAATGCCATGAGCACCCTCTCCATCTTCATCGAAAAACTGATAGATTTTGTGACAAGCAGCTTTTGAGTAGAAAGTATAGGTCAACCCAACATGCTTGTCTTCTTCATAGATATTATAATACCTTGATGCGACTTTCAAGTACAACTGTGGGATTAAATCATCTGAACCTCGCAAGTCAATATTAGGAATGATTCTGTCTTTCTTCAGAAAAAATCCTTTATCCATGTCCCAAAACATGGGTGAAGAATCAAGAGCAAATGAAGATGATCTTGTTATCAAAACCAGGCACGGATATAAGGGTTGCGAGTTATCATACTCATGCATCAAGGAATCGAATGAATTCCTTTCGCTATTTAGATACTGCTTGATAGTCATAATTATAGCTTAGGTTACTTTTTTAATTTTGATAATCAGAATACAGATCCATCCAGATGGATTTTACGTTTGATGCCATCGGCAAGACCGTCAAAAGTGTTGTAATGTGTATTCGGTTCCCAATAGTCCATTGCCAACACTTTTGATTTCACATCCTCATAAAGGAATTTATCCATAAGGGTAATGAATACTTCTGAGTTTTTATTCTCAGTTATTTCCGTTGTCATACCATCTGCTCTATTTGCGACGATAGCAATACACTCACCAATACCATCGAAATGAGTAGTAGACAACCTAACAGGCAGGTATCTATTAGCCTGCTCAAATACCCAATCAACGTTGGATGTACTTACGTTAATCTGCATCATATTTTGTTTAAAAGTTCTTCACCCTTAATTCCGCAACACTATTATAAATTAAACTTTTTAAGTACCTGAGCAACCAAAAGTTCTTGCTTTGGCAAGCGGCAGAGCCGGTTACTTGAACAAGCCAAACTGCAGAGCCGAGCGGCCCAGGATTTTGTCATGTCGAAGAACTCACTTATCTTGGTGCTGTAAAAACAAAAAAGAAAATCCAACGATAGACATGACAAAAGTACAGATTAAATCTGAGAAACTTACACCTTTTGGTGGACTATTTTCAATCATGTAGCAATTCGACTCCACATTGTCATCTGTAATCGATTCAACCCTCGGTCTAAGATGCAAATCGTTCCATTTCTTGGCACGTTTTCTCGCCATGGTTGAGTTCAAGCAAGCTTGACTCTGCTCATTTGGCTTAACGAAAACCTTCGTTTCCATCAGAAGGACACGCTGAAGAGGTTCGGCCTCAATACAACAAGTCGCATAAAAGCGTTTGTCTTCAGGTTTATCTCT
>SAMEA3663178__coassemble_606_pt1 | contig 9229 bp, 9 predicted proteins | sample SAMEA3663178__metabat2_low_PE_001 | metagenome-assembled genome bin SAMEA3663178 (sample SAMEA3663178) | pig gut metagenome | biome: pig gut; feature: pig-associated habitat; material: faeces | place: Denmark | collected 2012 | reverse complement strand
GACTCGTTTTCAAGTTTAATTTATGCTTCTACAGCAAGTATGATATTTAAACAATCTCAAAGAAACTCCATTTATTTGGCAATCCATAAAAAAGCCATTACCTTTATCATTACTATGCATTTAGGGCAAGTCATGACTGTAATGTTGCTCTTCCTAATTATTTGAGGAAAGTGAGTTTGCCTAACCTTCGTAGAAGGGTTATTCTATTACGTGAATCGTTGTGTAAGGGAAGTGCCAGTCGGAAAGCACTTCAATACAAACCTTATATGAAGGTCACTTCAGGGGTTGAGACCGATTAGCAGAAGCCCGGTTACCATTCAGCAACAGAAGAGGACGAGATGACACCGCTGTATATAATGACTTTGTGAGTTCTTGTTTTTATCAAGCAGGACGAGCCATTACTCGAGTTTCGGATTTAGCGGAATTGACTGAAAGTTATATAGCTACGTAGCCCATGGCCGCTCGGCTTTGCCGCTTGCGTAAGCAAGAACGCCATGGGGTATGGAAAATTAGAGACAAAACGCCCAGAAATGGTAAAAGTCTGTCACCAATGTCTATACTTTTGCCCTTTCAGGGCGTAGGCCAATCGTTGTATCCAACCCAGAGTGCCGCTTCGCTTGCCCTGGGTTATGTACTTGTTGGGCTTTCAGCCCGCTTAGTCTAAATCCAAAACTTGGATTACTTATTATTGATGATGAAGTTTGTCGGGTGAGCCGTAAAATCGCTACTTTGGATATTCTTACCGTGTTTCCTATACACAATATTTTCGATTGTTTATATTGTTGCATCATACATAGACAAGTAGACGGAGGATGGGGTGATTTGAAGCCACCTCATCCGTCATGATTTTGTACTAAATAGCCAAATCATTTTTATACTGCTTAAGCAAACGTCTAACCAAAGATGCCGTTATTGCTATTATCATCAAAAACAAGACAATTATGACACCAATAAAAATCTGACATAAATAAAATCTTATACAAATCCAACTTAATAATGCGTTTATTACAGATAATGTCAATATAAGATTGCATGAGAATATTGCCTTTTTAACCATTTCTATATATTTTGCAGAGGCTGAAATTTTTGCATCAACAATAGGGTCCTTGCATCCGAATTTATCTGCATCAGACAAGATTTTTAATTCCTCTCTTTTTCCTATTGCTAAAGAATAAAGAAGCGTAATAATAGAGATGGCAATACTTATTATCGCCATGTGTATACTCCACGAATCATCTAAGAGCTTATATGTTAAGGATTCAATTTCCATTATTCAACACTTAAATAGTTACTTATGACAGCCGCCATCTTTTCTACCATAAAATCAGTCTGATGGATTTTGTTGTCTAATTCATCTTGTGTTATTGCTGATGAAGCATTAAATATTTTTTCGGCCGTCTCTTTTATTGTTGCTTCAGCATCATTGATGATTTCTCTCTTTATTCGATATTCTTTCTTCCCAAAATGGATAAAGGTTTGTCTCTTCCTGTAATTCTCCGCATTGTCTGTGTCTGAAAGTAAATCTTGCATTGTTTCGAATGGCATATTCTTGAAATTTTGCCATTTTTCCTGTTTAAGTTTGCATTCTTGTAGATATTCGCGATATTTCACATCTACAGAACTATCATCATTATTGATGGTACAGAATCTAAAACTTAATTCTGGTATGATGCCAATTCTTTTCAGCTCATTCATAATCATTGGCATTTTTATATTTTGAACAGGTTGCTTTAGAACCTTGTTTGATGCAATTTTTGCTAAACGACTAACTTCACCAGACTCTTTTGTTGGATCTTCATATACGACCATTAGAAAGTAACGCTGATATTTGTCTTTTTGTAATCCCTTTATCATGGGGTAAAATAAGACATAATTACCATCACTACCAATTTTATTATTCTTTTGGAAATGTATTTTCTCATTACTTTCAAAATAACCATCCATTAGGTTTGTCTTGTAAGAAGATATTTTTAAGAGCAATGCTGGTACATCTCCTATTTTTACTTCAATTGGAGTTATACCATCAATGACAATAACCACAGCCTTGTTATTGCTTCTATGCTCAATGGGAAAACGAAAGGCGTTAATAGCGGTTTTAAGCATTTCCACTAATTCAGAATAATTCATAGCACCAAAAAGCCCCTTTCCTTCCTCTATGATAGAAGTTGTGTAAACTGGCATCTTTATGATGTATGTCTTCTGCTTGTCCTCTTTTTGTCTATTTCTTGCCATAAATGGTTCTATATTGCTATATTATCCGAAATCAGAATTGATCATCCAAAACTTTTGTTCTCTTACAATACTCCTTAAACTCTGTCCTTGTCATAGCAATTCCTTTAGATGCGTTGCTGTCAAGTCCATAGACAAAAGGAGTGGATAACAGAGTATATTTCCCTAACTTCAAGCAAATGCGGATAGGCTTGTCATAACCTTTATAGTTTTTGGCTTGCCCTTTTGCTTCAGCTTTCTCTTTCGCCAGCACCTCACTCATATCCATTGCTTCCACCGAGAGCACCTGATAATAACCTTTCACCTGATGATTGTCCACAGGGGCGAAATATTTTATCTTTTGGAAATCCACGCCAGAAAGGATTGACTTGTAGCCAGAGAAGAAAATTTTGCTTTGACCATTTACAATCAAATCCTTGGCGACATTCACATGCCCATCTACGGATGCGATGTAGAAAGTACCCTTGTTTACAGGCTCGTCCGAGTATTCCAACCCTTTTTGAGGTATGCTTTCTTCGAGTAGCCGTTCTCGTCCGTTATCATTTTCAAGCCAATTTCGTATCTGTCGGCGTAAGGCTTGCTCCGAACTGTTGGCATTCACAATAATACTTCCGTCACCAGCATGCTGTTCTTGGTCTGGGCGCAAAGGGAAAGCACCAATGCCTATCAAGCGGTTCGACTGCTGATAGTAATAGTCGCCATTCTCTGCATCAAGAACCTCCAAGGGTATGCGACCAGGGAACAGCACATAACCAGCAATGATTTCTTTCTTCAAGTGTTCGTGGTCATGCCCTTCCTCCGTATAGTATATGGCATCACGGTAGCGGTGCATTTGGTCGATGGCATCTGCTGGCGGGACATCATAACTGCTGTCATAGCGGTTGCCGTTTTCGTCCGTGTCGGCTATGCGGTATTTGGCATCAAACAGATAGGTGAACTTCATATTGCCTTCTGACTGTTTGCTCAACCTAAGCACGATGTCGGGACGTTGTACGGTAGTCATGGTATTCGTTCCGCTAATGGCAGATGACAACTTGCCCTTGTGCACTTCCGCATTGTAGCAGACACTCGCCAACTCTATGCTGTCTTGATTGATGAAACTCACCGAGCCGCCATACACAAGTTGCGGAATGAAGTCGTTGGTAACATCTCTGCCGTTCACTTTTGGCTTGGCATCCTTTCCCAACTCCGCCATCACCTCTTGCACGATGTTCTTCACCTTGATGAAGCACCATATCTCATAGAGGTCGCAGATGTCTTTCACCTCCAGTTTCCTCATGCCTTCCTCCAACTCATAGCCTTGTTGCAGTTCCACCCATTTCTCCATGATAGTCTTATAGCCTTGTGCCTGTTTCATCACGAGGTTGTCTTGCGTGAACCCCTTGAACTGTCCCACGCCACGGAAAAAAGCATTATTGGAAAGTTGCATCAACTCATTCTCCATATCTTCAAGCGAAGTGTCTATGCGCTTTGGATCGTCAAGGTGCATAACGGTCATGATGTGCTCTTTCACCACAGTAAAGCAGCGTGTCATTTCCCGAATAGCATATTTCAAAAAGCGATTCTCTATGGTGTCGTGGCTCAGCGTCAGTTCCTCCGTACGGTACAGATGAGCAGGATTGTCTTTGTGCATCTGGTATTCATTTTCCAGTTCTCTTGGAATATATGCCATGCGCTCCGCTCTCTCGTATTTAGTCACAGAGCGCAATCTCCGCTTGGGGCGGTCTATGATTTGCCGAGCTGCTGTCATGATGTCGGCATAGCACGACTTGAATATCTGCCACCATATCAGCGGATTGCTTTCACCTGTGCCTTGACGCATACTGAGATAGGTGTCCTTCAGAAACGATGTACTCAGCATGGCATATTCATGCTCTATGTCTGAGATAATCGTTTTCAAGTCTGAGCGGTAATCAAGTTTATAGCTCAATACCTCTGTCATGAACCTCAGTTCCTTAGTCTGCTCTTCTCCTTTCACCTTGTAGCTGATGCAGAAGTCGGTTATGCCCACTTGATTGTGAAAGTTCAGTGAGCCGTACAGTTCATCGCCAGTACTGATAATGGTGCTTTTGTCCTTACCATCGGTGCGCAGATGGTCGTTGATAGCAAGTGACAATTCTTCTAAGTTCTTGCCCTTACCACGCACAATAAGCGGATATTCTGTGTTCTCAAAGAAAACAGCCTCATGGCGAATGTCATTCCCCTCCTGTGCGCTTCCGTCAAAAGAGAACTTGACATGCTGTGCTTCTGATGTGTATCGGCACATCAATTTTGCGGCACTGTCTTGTTCGTCAGTGTCGATGCAAAGATTGCGGATAGTTTCGGCTATTCTCCGCTCATGGTTAGGACAGGAAAACCTTATAAGTAGGTCTTCGTTTATAACTTCAAAGTTGAATACGCTTGCCATGTGTGTTGTGCTTTATAATGGTTAGTTCCAATAGGAAACGAAATGGTCACGTTTGAGTTGGCTCAACATACAGTCAATCTTCTTGACAGACTGCAATTCTTTCTTTATCAACTTTGTGGAAATCATACCTTTGTCACTCTCTGTTGCCGTTTTTTCTTCAGCGTTGTCCGCCGCTCCGTTGTTATTCGAATCACCTAACATTTGCGCGATGATGTTTCTCAAAGCGGTAAGTACGTTCAAGTCGCCATACAGTTTGGCTTCGTCTGTATTTACTCCTGCATTGGCAATACGTTCCTTGTCGGCTTCGGAATTGGTGATTTTCAGTTTTGTCTCGTCACCCTCTATGCGTGAGAGAATCTTCATCAAGGTAAAGCTGTCCAGTGCCGCTATGCGGTCTGATTGACCGAACTCATTGGCAGATTGCAGATAAATCAACGCTTCGTTGGCTGCACGATAGCCCAACTTGAACGGAGTGCCTTCGAGCAAGGCATTGACGCGCTTCAGATAGTCTATCGCGAATTGGGCATCTTCGCCCAGTTTGTCTATGATTTCCTTGGCTTCGATGTGGCGGTCAACAAGTAGCGAGTTTAAGTCTGCATCCGCGTTCTCCTCAAATGCCTTTACAATGGCTTTGAGGTCATCGTCAGTCGTGTCGGTCAAGAAACTGTCGTAGTTCACTTCGTTCATCTCCACCGACATGGCTCGGTCAAGCACCTTGCGTGAGAATGAGAATGTGGTCTCGTCCATGTTCACCGTGCCAATCACGATAAGGTTCTTCGGCAGGGTCAGTCCCTTTGTACGGAAATGCTTGATAACCTTTGCTGTTGGTGTTTCTGTGTCGCTTGGGTGACTTCTTGAAAGAACTTGACCTTACAGAAGGTCGCTCAACAGGTGTTCCTACAATCCAAGCAAAGTTAGCAGAGAATGGCTCACCACGTGCCATCTTTGAAACTACAGATGACCGCTTGACGTGCTTGGTTACTTTTTATTAAGCAAGGTGATGCCCACTCACCGTATAGGCAGTGGGCATACATAAAAACCGAACTTGAGTTATTTTACATATATCTTTTTTACAATTCCATTTTTTGTTTTAGTAACGTTTAATCCCTTAACCAAATTTTTATGTTTAATACCATTAACATCATAAAATGCATTAGTCTGATTTTCTTGACCATCGTTGGAAACGTCATTAATTCCACTTAAAGAAATTTCCTGGAGATCAAAGAAATTATTCCAAACTTTAGCACCCTCGTATGCTTTGACACAACCATTTGGCACATAAAGAGTAGCATTGGCAAAGATGGAATTGCTAAAACCCATATCGTATTCAAATACTGGAGGTGTTCATTGAGAAGCGTTATCCCGACACATGGAAAAGTGGATATGCCGAAAGGGCGCATTATTCATTGGGGCTATTCCTTGCCCAATATCTGTGTAATGGTTTCAACCTTGCCGATGCAGGAGAGTTGACCTATTCTCAATATTATTTCGATACTGGCAGAAAAGCCTTCAAGTTCAAAAGAGTGAAGACCACAAACCGCACTGAGGGCGGCTCTGAGGTGATTATCCCGATCATAGAACCTCTTCAAAGGATTCTTGACGAGATTGCCGCTGAACCTGTACTCAATGGCTTTGTATTTCCAGAGATTTTGCAAGGTGCGACATTGAAAGCAGACAAGCGCAAGCGAATCTCACAAGAGAACTCCAACGTACAGGACAGAATCATCAAAATCTGTCAAGAGGTGCTTCATTGGGAAGTGCGCCCATCGGGAACGTGGTGCCGACATTCATACGGCACAAACCTTGCTCATGCACGTGTGGAACAGCGTTATATATCCGAAAGTATGGGACATTCCACCAATCATTCGATAACAGATAGGTATATCGCCCAATATCCTTTGGAGACTCAATTTGAATATAATAGCAAACTCCTTGACTTGGAGCCAGAGATAACGGAGGAGGACATCAACAATATGACGGAAGAACAGAAAACAGCAATGCTTCTGAAACTTTTGACGAAGAAATAATCACATTCAATAGATAAAGGTATAACATGGCAAACGAAATATCAACATACACTCACGAAGGGATGGAACTTCCTTTTGAGGATTGGAGCAAAACGCTCCACTCTTTCAATGACTTGGCATCCATCATTCAGTCCACCCATGATGCAGCCCAGTCTTCGGCTGTAAGGGCTATCAACCGTATGCAGACTATGCGCAATTGGCTCATTGGCTATTACATCGTGGAGTTTGAGCAGCACGGCAAGGATAGGGCTGAGTATGGAACACAACTGCTAAAAAAGTTGGAGGAACGAGTGAATAGAAAAGGACTCAATGTTACTCTGTTTCAGACTTCTCGAAACTTCTACGGCTTATACCCACAAATGGGAGGGTTGTTTGTTCCAAATGAAATTTATTCAACGTTGTCGAATAAATTGGAAACTGATAGTTCTTTTATAAGCGAACTTGCTGATAGTAAGACTAATGCAATTTGTGCGACAGCGTCGCATAAATTACAAACATCACCAGAAATGATTGTTTCACGCCTTTCTTTTTCTCATCTACGAGAGATTATGAGCGTGGATGACCCTCTTGCCCGTTACTTCTACGAGCAGGAGTGCATCAAGTGTACGTGGTCTGTTCGTGAGCTTCGCCGACAGATTAGTACCAACCTCTATTTCCGTGCAGGCATCAGTGCCAATCCAGAGAAAATGCTTTCATTGCCATCGGTGCAGGGGCATGACTCTGCTGCGTTGCAGATTCGCCAACCTTTTACCTTTGAATTTCTTGGATTGAAGGCGCAGGAAATTGTGGATGAACATGATTTGGAGGATGCGCTAATCAGCCATCTGCAAGAGTTTATCCTCGAATTGGGCAATGGCTTCTGCTGTGAGGCTCGCCAAAAGAGAATCATTATTGATGACGAGTATTATTACCCCGACCTTTTGTTTTACAATCGCATTCTGCATTGCGGTGTCATCATTGAACTGAAGAACGAGGAATTTTCGCATGAGAACCTCGGACAGCTCAATGCTTATGTGTCATATTACAAGGAGAATGAGATGCAGCCAGAGGATAACCCTCCTGTCGGCATATTGCTATGTACACGAAAGGGAAAGAAAATGGTGGAGTATGCCCTCGCTGGTATGGATAACCAACTCTTTGTTTCCACCTATATGCTCCAGTTGCCTGACAAAAAGACACTGGAAGATTTCTTGTTGAAGCAGTTGGGTGAATGAAATGTGTTCTCAAATTGTCACCTAATAACAGGAATATAACAGATGGACATTAAAGAATTCAAAAAGAACGCCATGAGGGATGCGCTTGACAAAGTGCATTCTTGGAAGCAGGAACACCAAGATGATTACTCACGCTTCTCATTGGATATGATGAAGATGATGCGCAACGATTTCAGCCAACTTGAACGCATATTCAAGATGGCTGCGAAATATGTGCCTACTTCCGTGCTTATTGAGTGTCAGAAACTGCTTACTCCTAACACAGATACCATTCTGTCTGATGATGAAAAGACTGCCGTTGCAGTGCGCATTGTTGACGAAATGATGGAGTTCACTGGTTATCTGCGGTTGGGGCTATATTCCGAAGTTATTGGTGGGGACAAGGATGAAACAAATGAAGACCTATTCTTTATAAGGGAATTTTGTCTTGTTGACAAAGATATGAGTGAGGAAGATGACGAGCATCTTTATATCCCTTATGTCTCAGCCAAAGAGTTTTGGGATTCGTTGCCTTCCCTCATACAAATGGCTGTATTCAATTTTAGCAAAGGGCATACAGCGGAAGAACTTGCAACAATATCAAAACGAATAATGCTGTCTGCCATTCATGCTCTCCCAGAAATGTTTTTCCGTCTCCGTGATGAAATCTTTGAGGAACGAAATACATTGCTGATGTGTACGCTATATTATATCTGTTTTGACCATGGACTACCCAAAAGTGCAATGGCATTGAGCAAGGTTTGTCTTAGTGAAAAGCAACTCTCCATTATGCGTGAAAGTGTCAAGAATATTGTGGAAAAGACAGTGCAAACGAGTGTCGAGAACGGACTTGATAAGAAAGTGGAATGGACCAAGTTGGCAAAGAATATTGAAGATGCTGAGTTGAAGCTGACTTTAAAGAACGCCATTGCTAACACGAAGGGTAAGCATGGGCGAAGGACTATCCTGCAAGAAGAGTTAAGCATTGACGATATTCTTATTGTTGATGACAAGAAATCGTTGAAGGAAGCTATTCAGAATGCTTTGAACAAAATGGAACACGAATATGAAACAGCATACATCAAGGCAGCCCTCATTCGTTCACACCATCTTGCCCCAGACACGCCATTTGCCGTTTTCCTACGTGCAATAAACGAATTCTCAGGCAAGGAATACAAGTACGATCCAGCCCAAAGGGTAGATTCGTTCATCACTATCAATCATAAGGAATTTGCCGTGTCAAGTAGCTCGAAGTGGCAACGTGCGAGAAGGGTTATTTCGGGATTGGTAGAGACGTTTGGGGTAATGGAATAGGTGATATCATGTAAACATCTATGTCGTAGACATAAGATATAGCCCTTTCTCTTATTTTA
>SAMEA3663178__coassemble_533_pt1 | contig 10065 bp, 10 predicted proteins | sample SAMEA3663178__metabat2_low_PE_001 | metagenome-assembled genome bin SAMEA3663178 (sample SAMEA3663178) | pig gut metagenome | biome: pig gut; feature: pig-associated habitat; material: faeces | place: Denmark | collected 2012 | reverse complement strand
CAACAACAAGGTGAAGGTCAACCCTGTGTTCATTGTCGACGAGACAGGAACGCCAGTCGAACTGGCCAAGTGGAACCACTCGCTTGAAGGAAACGGCACGCAGGCCTACACAGAAGCCATCATCCGATGCAACTATGCCGACATGATTAGGGACTGCTGCAAGGGCGATGAGGCCAACGCTATCTTCGAACCTAACACTAAGGAATTGCTGGAGAAGGTGGGCTACATCCCTTCTGCCACCGATGCCGAGCCTACCATCAAGAAAGGCGATTTGCAGAAAGTCTACGATGTGGCAAGAGAACTCGACCCCAATGCTATGCCTGGCTCACTCGGCTATTCGGTCATCACCAAGGCTTACACCCGCTATGCGTTCCGCGTGAAGGCTGGCAAGACCTACTTCCTCTTCATGAATGGCTCCAAACTCGGCAACGATGGCTATGCTTTCATGCCCGATCAGTGGACACCGGCACGTCTCCAGCCTGAGATAGCAGGCACCGTCACCCTCGACGAGAAAGGCCCTGCCGCCATCGACCCCACCAGCAAGGATGAGTTCCTCGGCAAGGAGGAAACCTTCGACAAGTATGACAAGACGGTCAACGTCAAGCTCTACCATAGTTTCAAAGCCAACCAGTGGACGGCGTTGAGCCTGCCCATCAGCGTCAACGACACCCAGATACGCAAAATATTCGGCGACGATGCATGGGTTATCAGTCTCGACCAGGTTGCCGACAAAGACACTTTGGACAATGTTGTCTACTATAATGTGGCCAAGTTCTTGCAGCACAACTACCATTGGATAGTTGCCGGCCGTCCTTACTTCATCTGTCCAGGCAAAGACTTCCAGCCGCTTGTTGACGAAGACGGCCGCCAGTATGTTGAGATAGACAGCGTTACGTTCGAACATGGCGTCTACACCAACGGCATCGAAGGAACCGGTTGCGTACCGGCACGCACTTTGTCGCAGAACAACAAGGTGGTGTTCAACTTCAGAGCCATCTACGAACCCACCACTATCACCACCGGCGACTACTTTATGGGAGCCACCCCTGACGGCATAGCTAAACTCTATCGTGCCACAAGGGACACAAAGCTCAGAGGCTACCGTGCCTTCATCGACAACCAGGGCAAGGCCAGCGATGCTCGTATAGGTGCCTTCGGCTTTGGCAGTTATGACGATAACGGCAACAGTCAGACCACAGGCATCGAGGACGTCTACGAGTTTTATGGCAACAGTGTGGTACATGCGTCAACCCAACAGAAGGGTGTCTATAATGTTGCAGGCATCAAGGTGGCTGACAAAGCAGACGACCTCGACAAGTTGCCACAAGGTGTTTACATTGTTAACGGTCAGGTTGTAGTGAAATAAAAAAATGGAAAGCGTTATGAAAAAACAATATATTCGCCCAGCCATTGCCATTTGTCCCCTCATGCAGAAAACCCCTTTGTTGGGAGGCTCCCCTTCAAATGAATCTATTCCCACTGTCATTACTGTGGCAGATATGGGAAAAACACAGAAAGAAACCACTGGTATCCTCTTTTCGGGCGGCGACCAGACAGAAGATGTAACGCCTACGGCCAAAGGCAACAATATGTGGGAGACTTGGGAATAGGCCGGTTTTACAGGTAACGATTAAAGACCCTATATATATCATTAAGCCGCAGGGTGCTTCGGAAAATATCTTCGAAGCACCCTGCGGCTTTTTTTGTTATACCTCTGTAGCGGTTGTTTGTGGCAGTGCCCACGGTGTGGGCAACCGATGCCCGTGGGTTGTTCAGTAGGTGCCCAGGGCTTGGGCACATGTTGCCCAGGCCCTGGGCACGACGCCGTCTTTAAGGATTTAGTCTCTTGGCCTTGAAATAGGCTTCAAAGAAATCCATCTGTTTCTGGTTTTGAACGGGAGCCAAATGGAAGCCGTTCTTCATGACCATGACGGTGGGTTGGCCCTTTTGGTAGGCAGTCCAGTAGGGCAGTCCGTCCTGGTTGGGGTTGCCGGTCTTCGTAAAGTTTATCCAGTAGCGGCTCATTATCTGCTGCATGTGGTTGTCGGTATCGGTCATCTTGCCGTTGCCGAACTTGTAGCCATAGGCGAAAGGCATTTCAGCCACGTGGATGGCACCGCCTCGTGGGCTTCTGAAGATGGTGTTCTCGCTGTCTTGGGCGAAGTAGTACATATACACCTTTCCTTTTCCCGTCTGTGTCTGCAGGTTGGCCCAGGCATATGTTCCCCAGCCAAACGACCCGTCACGGAAGATGTCAGCCTGACCGTACCAGGTGTCCTGTTCGTTCTTGGCAGGGTAGAGGGCCAGCACCTTGTCTGCCCATTCGCCGTAGACACTGCGCACCTTGGCCTCATAGTCGGCCACTTTCATGGGGCGGCAGAACATGCTTCCTTCGTCGCTATTGGTGCCCATGATGACGTTCACGTCGTTGTAACGACCCTGTTCGTAGAGTTTGTATTGGTCGTCGGTAATGGCATATCCGTCCACTACAGGCCAAAAGGCTTCCATGGGTGTGTTCTTCACGATGTCCATGGCCGCTAACTTGCGCATCTGTCTGATGTTTTTTGCCCCCAACTTCTTCTGGAAGTCCAGTCCACCTTGCTCTGCTGCCTGTGCGGTGAGCATGGCGGTGTTGCCGTTGCGCTCCTTACCGATAGGCCAGAACGAGCTGCCGCTCTCGGAGATGGCTCCGCTGAACAAGCCTTTTGTTAGGGGAGAAGCACACAGTATGCTCACCGAGATGCCGCCTGCCGACTCTCCTGCAATGGTGATGCGGTCGGGGTCGCCACCGAATGCTGCTATATTGTCGTGAATCCACTTCAATGCCATCACCTGGTCGAGTATGCCGTAGTTGCCAGAGAGTTTCTTTTTCGACTCCTTGGCCAGTTCGGGATGGGCCATAAAGCCGAAAGCGCCCAGTCGGTATTCAATGCTACAATAGATGATGCCCTCTCGAACAAAGCTCTCCTGTGTGCCACTGTAAGAGCCGGTGAGGAATCCTCCACCGTGAATCATGACAAAAACAGGCAGTTTCTCGTTCTTGTTCTTGGCTGGTGTCTCCACGCTCAGGTAGAGACAGTCCTCGCTCATGCCCAAGTCAGCCCCGTTTTGGTTGGGGTCGATGGGCTGTGGCGGCCGGTCGCCCCATCGGTCGGCCTTATAAACGCCTTTCCATGGCTTCTTTTTTACGGGAGCTTTCCATCGCAGGTTGCCGACAGGCGCTTCTGCGTAGGGTATGTTTTTGTAGAGGGCAAAGCCTTCGTGCTCTATTCCTTCAATCTCTCCTTGCTCCACCGTGGTGGTGAGCAGTTGTGCGTGCAGGCCCATTACGCTGAAAAGCGTCAAGGCTGCCATTGTCAAAAGTTTCTTCATTGTTGATGTGTTTTTTATGATTGTTCTTGTTGATAGACTGTTTCCAATCGCTTCGTTTGCAAATTTATTCATTTTTTTTATTGGCAAACCATTTTCGGACAGAAAGTTTTCACTTTTGGTCAAGATGGTGTTCATGGGTCATAAATAAACTCGTTGTTGACCTAAAAAATACAGACGTTTCTACAAAAGCAGCCACAGCAAAGGTGGCAACGGCTTAGGTCTGGCCATCGTGAAGTCGATATGCGACTACCACCACTGGCAGATAGCCTATTCCTACGAAGAAGGTTGCCACGTGTTTACGGTGAGGTTTGCCTGAAAGGAAGCCGAACCATTCGGGAGGTTCACTCCATCCTACCGAACTTCATTTCTTCTCCGTTCTTGTCATATTGCTTGCGCTTGCCCTCAGGAGGAGACGTAAGGGTGATGCGAACCACTGCCGTCCGCCCCAATGAGCGGGCGATGCTTTCGTTGAAGGCATTCATGTGTTGTGGCAGAAAGCGCCGGCATATCAACTCCAAAGCCTTTGTCTTCTCCGTCTCATCGGTAATGATGGCAGCCGTGCCGAAAGCAACTGCCGACTTGAACTGTAGCGTAAAACTTCCGTCTTTCGGTCCGACGGTGGGGGTGCAGCGGGTGACGGCCGACAGACAAACTTCGGGATGGGCCTCGATGGCCTCCAGCTTCTTGCCTTCCAGTGCACCATGAAAATACCAGTGGACATCGTCTTCGGAGGCAAGCGACAACGGCAAGCCGTAGGGTAGGCCGTTGACGTCAGTGAAACTTACTGTTATATACGGAGCCTTGTGCATGACCTCCAATGCCCATTGGCTATCCATTGCTCTTGACTTTTTTCTCATAGCTCTTTTCGTTTTATGCTGCGAAGATAACGAAAAATTGTAAGAATTACGAGAAAAACAAGGCTGCAAAAGTGCAAATAATTTCTCTTCACACCCTTTAGGTAGGAAAATTATTTCTATTTTTGCATGAAAATCAGACACGACAATGAAAGACAATAAAGACGAACAGTTTCCCATCGTAGACGAGAACGGCAATCTTCTCGGGGCCGTAAGTCGCGGTCATGCCCACGATGGCAGCAAGATTCTCCACCCCGTAGTTCACCTTCATGTTTTCAACAGCAAGGGAGAACTCTATCTTCAGCACCGTCCTGAGTGGAAAGACATTCAGCCCGACAAATGGGATACCGCTGTTGGAGGGCATGTAGACCTGGGCGAGAACGTGGAGCAAGCGCTCCATCGTGAGGTGAGGGAGGAGCTTGGTATCACCCATTTCAATCCTGAAAGTTTGGGCCATTACGTCTTTGAAAGCCAGCGCGAAAGGGAACTGGTTTATGTGCACCGCTGTGTCTACGACGGAACGGTTAGTCCCAATACGGAAGAACTCAACGGCGGACGCTTCTGGTCACGGCAGGAGATAGCTGACAACATGGGGAAGGGCATTTTCACGCCCAACTTTGAAAACGAATACAAGAAGTTTTTTGCTGACTGACCGTTGACGTTCTCCGCTCACTGACGGAAGCTGAAGACATCAGTAGCCCAAGTCTTCAGCTACGAGGATGACCGTATGGCGATGGTTGGGGCTCAGCCGTTGAATCCAGATGTAGTTGCAGATGCTGTCGGGCGACTGGCAATTGTGGCAGACGCCGTCAGCCTTGCAAGGCGTGTTGAGGTTGAAACGCTGGGCATTGACAGGGGCTGCCGTTGAACGGGCACGCTTGACGGCAGCATCGAGATCCTGACAAATCTTGTTGATGCCAACGATGTAAACAACGTGTTTTGGTCCCCATGTGAGTGCTGCCACACGGTTGCCGTTGCCGTCGATGTTCACAATCTGGCCGTCTTCAGTCATGGCATTGACCGAAGAAAGGTAGTAATCGCAGGAGAAAGCCTTTAGATAGGCCGCTTGTTTCTCTTCGTCGGTGGTGGCATCGTCGCGGTCGTAAACGGTGTAGTTGCCCTCCTTTAGCAGCTTGTTGATGCCAGTGGAGCGCACTGTGACCGATCCGCCCCAAGTGATGCTGCTCTTTTCGGGTATCAACGTCTTTATCAAGCTTTTCAGTTGGTCAACGTTTTTGCAGTAATAACCATCAAAATGGCGTTGACGAAGATGACGGATGACCGTCTGTGCCAACTTTTCGTTTCTGTCTTCTACTGGGTTTGTGAGCATGGTTTTTATGTCATTTGGTTTGTTCCCTATTCTTACTGTTGCTGCCGTTAGTGGTCGGAAGTGCTCTGCGAAGGTAGTGAAAAACAAGGAGAAAAGTGCAGACAATCGTTGAAAATTATCTATCTTTGTAAATGCTTGCGCCTGCTTTCATAGTAGCAGACAAGGTCGGGCTCGTGCCAAACCCTTCGATTTTTCGGGTGACAACAAGCCAATGGAAAACGAAACGAAAGAAAACGTGTAATGGAATACTTTAAGACGGAACGCTTGGCTGAAGCTCTGCAATCGGCCAAACCGAGGCCTCGCCTGAACGGCAACTTTGCTGCCATAGACTTTGAGACCGCTAACAACGAACGGACTTCGGTGTGCGCAGTTGGCGTAGTGGTGGTGAGAGACGGTAAAATAGAAGACGAGTTCTACTCGCTCATCAAGCCCGAACCCGAATATTACACCTACTGGTGTACCAAGGTGCATGGTCTGACGGCTGCCGACACCGATAATGCCCCCGTCTTTCCGGAAGTGTGGAAGCAAATAGCGCCCAAAATTGCCGGGCTGCCACTTGTAGCCCATAACAAGTCATTTGACGAAAGTTGCTTGAAAGCCGTCTTTCGCGTTTATCAAATGGACTATCCCGACTACGATTTCTATTGCACCTGTGTGGCCTCGCGCCGTGTTTGGCCCAAAGGAAGGCACACGCTCGATGTCATAGCCGCTCGCTGTGGCTATGACTTGACCCAACATCACCATGCGCTTGCCGACGCCGAAGCTTGTGCTGCTATAGCCTTGAAGATTCTATAGGTTGATTACTTCGGTCAACTTGCCAGTCTCTGAGTTGATGGACGTATCTATACACATTTACGTCTGTGGGCAAGAGAGGATGATGGTGGATGGTTTTTTAATGCGATGTATGGATTTGACAATGGGCGGTTGAAACAAGAAGCCAATTCAAGAAAGGCTTCTTGCCTGTCAGACAACCCATTTGGCAAGAAAGTGTCCTACAAGCACTGCCCCAAATCCTACGGCAATGCTGCCAAAGACATAGAGCATCATATAGAGGTATTGCCCGTCTTTCAGTAGCGTTGAACCTTCGTTCATGAAGGTGGAGAAAGTGGTGAAACCGCCGCAGAATCCCGTGGTGAGCAACAGCTTGGTGGAGGAAGACATCAAGCCATGGCCGTTCCAGTTAAGCCCGGAAAGGAATCCTATGACAAGGCAGCCCAATACATTCACAGCCATCGTGCCGAAAGGGAAGGCGATGGCGGCAGACGACTGAATGGCCTTTGCTATACAATATCTCATGCCACCGCCGAAAAAGCTACCAATACTGACCAATAATACTTCTTTCATTTCCTGTTGTCTGTATTTGTTGTTTACCTGTTTAATATTGTAGAATTGCCGGATGCTATCCTTTGCAGGTACTGTCTGACGAGCAATGGCTGCTCCTTCAGGCAATTGCAAATTTACACAAAGTTTTTAATAAGCCTTGCAACAATCCGACCAAAAACGTTTTTTAAGTTGTTTTCAATGGCCTCTTTCGGCTCCTGTAGCGTTAAAGTCCCAACTCGACATCTTTGCCAAAGGGGGCAAGCAGATGGACAAGTGGAATCTCAGTGGGGGAGTCAGATACGACCATCGACATCTGCACAGCGACGCTCTCCAAGAGGACGATGAGTGACGGTTCACTGCTTTCCAGCGCAACTTCGAGGGATTGACTGGTAGCATCGGCATGGCATACGTTCCTATTGACTTGTAATATATAAGGAAGGTCATACAAACATAGCCGTATCTTGCACAAAGGGTGCTTGATACGGCTAATATTTTCTATCCCAATGGCGGTTTCCCCATCGAAAAATGGTTAGAAATGACTATTGCGTATTTTCCTCATACTGTGTACCTTTACACCCACAAAATCAATAACAAAAAATACAAGATATACGGTATGAAAAAGAAAAATGTAATAGCACTTGCCTTATTGGGCTTTGCGCTCATGGCATGTCAGCAGACTAAGAAAGATGTAGTGGCAGAAACAAGTCACAAACCAGCATTCGATGTGCAAGACTGCGACCTCACGCTTGGCGGCATCCACTTCACAAAGATGATTAACGATGCCGACAAGCAGGTGAGCGAGATGAACGGCATCGTTCGCTTTACCGCCCCAGAAGGCACAGACCTATTCATTGACCCAGACGGTGGCAAGCTCACGCAGACCTCTGCCAAGGTTCTCTTCACGGAGATAGACAACACCAAGCCTTTCACCTTCTCGGCTCGCATCAAGCCGGGCTTCACCAAGGACGGACTTTATAACCAAGGTAACCTCATGGTCTTGGCGAACGATACCCTGTGGCAGAAGTTCTGCTTCGAGCAGGATGAGCGTGGCAAACATCGTGTGGTGACAGTTCGCACGGTGGGAACTTCCGATGACAACAACCACGAGGTCATCACGCAGGATTTCATCTATTACAAGATTTCCTCGGACACCCACACCATCGCCAGCTACTATTCGCTCGACGGCAAGGAGTGGCAGATGGTGAGACTGTACAAGAACAACTATCCGAAGAACCTGTTGGTGGGTTTCAGTTCGCTTGCGCCACAAAAGGGAGAATGTGTGAGTGAATTCTCAGAGTTGTCGAAGTCCACGGACAACGTATCTGACTTCCGAATGGGAGAGTAGAATCTGCGTCAGAGTAATCCCATCACATGTGCCAGCTTGCATGCTTCGATGGCACGATCAACCTTTAGTTTTTGAAGAATGTTCTGGCGATGGCGGTTCACGGTGTTGATGCTGATGCTGAGATTGTCTGAAATCTCCTTCGACAACAGTCCCTGGTCGATAAGACGCAGCACCTCCAGCTCTCGTTCAGAAAGTATATTTTCGTAATCCTTATTCGTCAATATCCGCACCTCTCCGGTTCGGGTATTGGCGAATTTTGCTTTTCTGTCTTCATCAGTTGCCAACGTATAGATACAGGCGCAGAGCAGCAGACAGCCGTTCTTGTCGGTGGCAAGCGGAATCATCCGGTGCTTCACCCAGCGGTATTCTCCGCAGGCATCTTTTACCCGCAGGTAGTTGCAGAGCACATAATCGCGATAGTGCTGGGGAGTCGAGTTGCTGGCGATGTGGCGCAGGAATGCAATCTCCTCTGCATGGCGTCTGCTGAGATCGTCGTGATGGCAACGGTCGAAGATGAAGTTCTCGTAAAGCGAAGGCAGCTGGCTGACCCGTTCCTCCGGCAAAATGCCCAGCACATCAGCCACTCCGCCGTAATAGCAGTAGCTGCAGTTTCTGCGGTTATCTCCCATCGAGACAACTGCATTCTCTGCCAAGGCGTATGCCCTGGCTATCATCTTGCATTCAGTAAGCATCTGTTCTTCATCGATTTCCGTATCAAACGATTGCGAGAGATACAGCTGCTCTATTGGTTCGAAATTCTTGTCCATATTTATACGCTCGATAGTTATCTATCGTACTTATAATGATGCGACTATAATATAGGAGGATAACCTATTCCCAAACCCCATATTAGCGCATTATATAAGCAAAAATATAAAAAATATTCAGAATATAGCATTTAATACCGCAGAGATATCATCTTTAATCGCAGTTATGCGCTTAGAGGAATACATGGATAGAACATCATCCTTATTGATTCTCACAAGTGAGGTATTCTTCCACACGTTGACCATTTTTTCAAATGGGAAGCGGATAATGGTTGGAGTATTGAAGCCTACTCCAAGCTCTAACAAAGCAGTCTTCTTGTCTCTTGACTTTTCGAGAAAATCGTAATAGCGGTTGGCTGCTGAATGCCATGCTTCATCCTCAACAAAGAATTGATCACAGCGCACGTGGACAGTCATTTTCTCGCCACATACAGGACAGCGAGGAATTAATGACGAAGGGATACGGCAATTCTTGGTTTCTGCAAACATCTTTTTTATCAAATCCTCGTTGTAGTAAAGCTTATCATGACAGCCCTTAGCACATTGCAGATAGGCATAGTCGCCTTGCACCTCAAAGAGTCGGTCGGCAGAGAATCCGGCTTTTATGAATTGTCCATCTACATTTGTAGTAATAACAAAATGTTCCTTGTCTTTGACGAGTCCATGCAGTTGCCGATACAATGGCGTAGCCTCACGAAAGCGGATGAAATTGATGTGACGAGCCCAACAAGCCCAGTATTCTTCCTCTGTCTCAAAGGGATAGAAACTGGAAGAATAGAGATCTGTGATGCCATAATTCTCAATGAAATCAGTAAACTCACGCTCGAAATCCGGTCCGTCATAGCGCAAGCCAGCAGCTGTTGACAATCCTGCGCCTGCACCAATTATCACACATTCGGCAGAGGCAATCAGTTCACGCACATCCTTCATTTGCAGCGAGTAATCGTCGGTAGAAAAACATACTTTATTTCTTCGAGTATCTCTCTCCCACATAACCGTCATTAACGGTATTGTCATTGAGCCTAAAATCCGCAAGCAATCTCAATGACAATCTCAATTGCAGTAAAGAGCTTG
>SAMEA3663178__coassemble_447_pt1 | contig 11136 bp, 10 predicted proteins | sample SAMEA3663178__metabat2_low_PE_001 | metagenome-assembled genome bin SAMEA3663178 (sample SAMEA3663178) | pig gut metagenome | biome: pig gut; feature: pig-associated habitat; material: faeces | place: Denmark | collected 2012 | reverse complement strand
AGACCTCGCCACATTTCTTTCCACACTCGACAAAGAAATTGGGCAGGGCAACTATTTGGTCTTTCTTACAGCAGATCACGGTGGTAGCCACAACTACAACTTTCTGAAACAACATCGCATTCCTTCCGGTGCATGGGACTATGACAAAAGTGTAAGCGAGCTAAATAGCTACTTGTGCCAAAAGTTCAACATGACGAAAGGTCCCGTTATGGGCGAAGACAACTACCAATTCTTTTTTAATGACGATCTTATAGAACAATTTCACCTAAACAAACAAGACTTGATAGATGCTTCTATAGACTATCTCAAGAAAGACAGTAAATATCTCTATGTTGTAGACAACGAAAAGTTGGGGGAAGCACCTATTCCCGCAGAAATAAAAGAGCGGCTTATCAATGGGTATTTCCGCGGACGCAGCGGCGAGATTACGGTTGCTACCCGTCCTCAAGTCTATGGAGCCCCAGATTCTCCTACCTATCGCGGAACTACCCACGGACAACCATTTGCCTATGACACCCACATTCCTTTTATTCTTATGGGATGGCACATACAACATGGGGCTTCATATGAACCTACTAAAATAGTAGACATTGCCCCTACCGTTTGTTCTCTTTTACACTTGCAGAATCCTGATGCTTGCATCGGTCATGCAAAGAGCTTAAAATAAGCAACTTACGAATTGGCTTTTAAAACCGGCCTTATCACCTTCTAAAACACAGGGTTTTAGCTCCTAAAACATAGGCTTTTAAGAGGTGATAAGGCTGGTTTTGGTTTCAATTGGGTTCTGAACGACATTACAGACCCATCTTTTTTCTGCAGAAGGCAGGCAAAAAAGAATAAAAAAAGTGTGCCAATTCTGACATTGGCACACTTTAAAACTTTAGATACACTTATTTTATTTTCTTAGAAAGGCAGGTCATCAGTACTATCCCCATCCGAATTCATAACTGGAGTATCGGCAAGAGTAGATGCTGTAGTTGTAGCAGTAGAGCTAACACTTGTATTAGCCACGGCTGCATCTATAGGACGAACGGCATAAGCACGGATATTGTTAAACCAACGACCATTATACTCATGGGCATCAATATCAAACTGAACGATGTATTCACCACCAGGTTGTATGTTGAACTGTGCTATACGGTCAGCGCCGAAAACGTCAAAAACCATTTTACGGGGATACTGGTCATGGGTCTCTAAAACAAACGATTGGCTCTTCCACTCGTTACCCGACGTTTTTGAAACACCACTACGTGGATCCATCGCTACTATAATTTTACCTTGTAATTCCATATTTATAATCTTAAAGGGATTGTTTTCTATTGGATTGCGAAATTACTAAAATAGTTCTAAAACCAAAAACTTTTCTAATTAATTTTTGCGTTTCCGCTTGGATTTTTGTATTTTTGCAAAAGATAGGCAGACTGATTGTGGCTATCATTATTCAGGGATATTAAGCCTACCTTCAAACGAAATATAAAACTAAAAATTATAATACGCATGAGATTTACCCTTTCCAGTACGGCCCTGAGCGGACGTTTGCTAACACTCGCCCGGGTAATAAATAGCAAAAGTTCGCTGCCAATACTTGACAGCTTCCTCTTTGAAGTACACAACAATCAGCTTACCATTACTGCCTCTGATAGCGAGAATGTAATGAAGGCAACACTTAACCTGAACGAATGTGAAGGAGAAGGCAACTTTGCAGTTAACAACCACACCATTCTTGATGCCGTAAAAGATCTTCCCGAGCAACCTTTGAAGATAGAAGTTAGCACCAACGAAGGTAAAGTAAAACTCACCCACCTCAATGGCTTCTATGAATTTCCTTTCCAAAACCCAGATGAATTTCCTGAGACACAACCGGTTAGCGATAATGCCACGTCCATAACAATAGATGCAAGCATTCTCGCCGACAATATCAATCGTTCCATCTTTGCAACAGCACAAGATGAATTGCGCCCCGTGATGAACGGTATTTATTTTGATTTAACACCTGAAGCTTTGGCAATAGTTGCCAGCGACGGTCACAAATTGGTACGCAACAAGAATTTCACCATCAAAAGCGATACTCCATCATCGTTCATCTTGCCTAAAAAACCTGCCACCTTACTTAAAAATGTATTGACCAAAGGAAGTGGGGACGTCGTTCTACGGTTTGATGAGCGGCAAGCCAACATCAGTTTTTCTGATGGTATACTTTCCTGCCGTTTGATTGAAGGTCGCTACCCCAACTATAATAGCGTCATTCCACAAGACAATCCCAACCAAGTTTCAATAGACAGAAAGGCATTACTCAGTTCTATACGAAGAATTTTACCGTTTGCAAGCGAGTCTTCACAACTCATTCGGTTCGAAATAAGTAACGGGCAGCTACAGCTCAACGCACAAGATATTGATTTCAACACCAATGCGAAAGAGCAAATCACATGCGAATACACAGGAAAGCCGATGAATATCGGTTTCAAAGGTTCAAGCCTTGTCGAGATACTGAGCAACTTGGAAAGCGATGAAGTTCTCATCCAATTGGCTGATCCTTCCCGTGCTGGAGTTGTCTTACCTGCTCAACAGCCAGATAACGAAGACGTTCTCATGCTCATCATGCCAATGCTTTTAAACGAATAATATTAGCTGAATGAAACTCCATCTTACAAAGCCCCTCGTTATTTTCGATTTGGAAACGACGGGGCTTGATTTAGTTAAAGACCGCATCATACAAATCTCTTTCATAAAAGTCTATCCTGACGGCTCTGAAGAAAGAGGTAATTTCTTTGTAAACCCAGGGAAGCCAATTCCACATGAAGTGACAGAACTTACAGGAATAACCGACGAAAAAGTTAAGGAAGCCCCATCCTTCAAAGAGCTTGCACCAAAACTTTACGACCAGTTTAAAGATTGTGATTTTGCAGGGTTTAATTCCAATAGGTTTGACGTACCGATGCTTGCCGAAGAATTTCTTCGTGCAAGTACGCAAGAGCATATCTACAATATAGATTTCAACAAATGCCGGCTTATTGACGTGCAGACGATATTCCACCGCATGGAGCCTCGCAATTTAGCTGCTGCCTACCGTTATTATTGCGGAAGAAAGATGGAAGACGATTTCGTGGCACACAATGCCGATCAAGACACAGAAGCCACCTATCGCGTCCTGCAAGGGCAATTAGATATGTATGCACCCGACAAGCAAGACGATCCCGAAAAGGTTCTTCACAACAATATGGATGAACTTGCCGAATTCTCAAAACAAGGCAACAACGTAGACTTTGCAGGGCGCATAGTATGGAAACAAATGCTTAAAGCAGACGGCACTCCCCTACTCGACGACAAAGGGAAGCCTGTCTTGAAAGAAATTTTCAACTTTGGCAAACACAAAGGAGAATTGGTAAGCGATATTCTTCATAAAGACCCGGGATTTTATAGTTGGATTATGAGTCATGATTTCACTTTGAACACCAAACAGGTTTTGGCACGCATTAGCTTGCGCGAAAAAATGAAAGAGATGAAGTCGTAATCATTAAAAACCTTTCCCAAAACAATTATCTATTTGCAACGATGTTAGAAGGTAAAAAGATTGTATTAGGCATTACGGGCAGCATAGCTGCATACAAGGCTTGCTTAATCATTCGTCATTTAATAAAAAAAGGAGCTGAAGTGCAGGTTGTTATCACCCCTTCAGGAAAAGAATTTATCACGCCGATAACGCTTTCAGCCCTTACCCACAAACCCGTCATATCAGATTTCTTTGCTCAACGCGATGGCACATGGCATTCACATGTGGATCTTGGATTGTGGGCAGATGCCATGTTGATTGCACCCTGTACAGCAAGCACACTTGCAAAAATGGCAAATGGCGTAGCCGATAACATGCTGATAACCACATATTTGTCTATGAAAGCTCCTGTCTTTATCGCACCTGCCATGGATCTTGACATGTATCGGCATCCTTCAACCCAACGCAACCTTAAAACATTAATTTCTTATGGCAATCACATCATAGAACCCGCAAGCGGATTTCTCGCAAGCGGATTAGAGGGGAAAGGAAGAATGGAGGAACCTGAAGTAATTGTAAAGGCACTCGAAAACTTCTTCAACGGCAACAATCAAGCCGTAAACTCAAAACTTACAGGCAAAACAGTTCTCATCACAGCAGGGCCCACTTATGAACGAATAGACCCCGTAAGGTTTATTGGCAATTTTTCAAGTGGCAAGATGGGATTTGCCATAGCCGAAGAGTGCCATCGCAGAGGTGCGGAAGTATATCTTGTAGCAGGGCCTGTGGCGCTAAGTTGCTCAGCCGGCATCCACCGTATTGACGTGGAAAGTTGCCAAGAAATGTTTAGTGCAGCCATGCAAATATTTCCTGATTGCAATACAGCTATTCTATGTGCAGCTGTAGCCGACTTTAGACCAGAGCACATTGCAAGCACAAAAATCAAGCGTGAGAAAAACGATCTTGTCTTACGTCTGCAACCAACACAAGATATTGCAGCATCACTTGGCCGTTTAAAAAAAGACGGACAACACATCATCGCTTTTGCTTTAGAAACCAACAACGAAGAAATGGGAGCAAAAGCAAAACTAAAAAAGAAGAATGCCGACTTTATAGTGCTTAATTCCACGAGAATACCTGACACCACATTTCAGTCTGACAACAATCAGATTACGATAGTGACAGAAGACGGCAACAAGACATACGAAAAGAAGCCAAAGACCGAAGTTGCCAAAGATATACTCAACGAGTTGGAGGAACGCTTATGAAAGATGTTTTTAGACAATTGTGGCTTACATTCTTGTTTGGTCTATTGGTCTGCAGTAACGTAAAGGCTCAAGAGCTTCAAGCAAAGGTTACCATCAACCACAACCAAATACAAGGTACAGATGCATCGGTTTTTGAAAATCTGCAACAAACGCTTGAACAGTTTATAAACGACCGGCAATGGACAAATTTGCAATTTCAAAAAAACGAAAGGATCGTTTGCAATTTCAACATCACAGTCACCAAATACGACCAAAGCAGCAACCTCTTCACCTGTACGGCACTAATCCAAGCCAACAGACCCGTTTATAATGCTGCATATACTTCTACTTTATATAACAACAGAGATGCAAATTTCAACTTTGAATTTGCTCAATTCGACCAATTGGACTTTAATGAAGAAACTGTTGACAACCAGCTTACCGCACTTGTTGCTTACTATGCTTATCTCATTATAGGACTGGATCTCGACTCGTTCTCGCCTATGGGAGGAGAAGACATTCTCCAACGATGTATGAATTTAACAAACAACGCACAGAATTTAAACTTTACAGGTTGGAAAGCCTTTGACGACGACCGAAACAGATTTGCATTCATCAACGACTATCTCGATGGCGCCATGCGACCATTCCGACAATTGCAATACGACTATTATAGAACGGGACTTGACGAAATGGCCAATAATGCCGAAAGAGGACGAACAAACATTACAACTGCCATTGAAAATGATCTCAAGAAAAGTCACGAAGACAAGCCCATGAGCGCCCTGCCTGCAATATGGACAGACTACAAAAAAGATGAGCTTGCAAACATCTATAAAGGGAAAGGAACACAGAAAGAAAAAGAATCTGTTTATGAAATCCTGTTTGGAATAAATGCAAGTCAGAATGCTGCATGGGACAAAATAAAACAATAACTGATTTATGCTTCAACAACTATACATAAAAAACTTCGCTCTGATAGATGAATTGAATATCGATTTCCACCCTGGATTCTCTGTTATCACAGGAGAAACAGGAGCAGGAAAAAGTATTATACTTGGAGCAATTGGCCTATTACTCGGAAAAAGGGCCGAAAGCAAGCAAGTCAAGACGGGCGAAAAGAAATGCACTATTGAAGCACATTTCTCGCTACAATCTCTTGCAGAGGAAGTTTTTGTTAACAACGGGCTCGACTATGAGCCCGACGACACCATCCTGAGAAGAGAAGTGTCTGCCTTGGGAAAATCTCGCGCTTTCATAAACGACACTCCGGTTTCATTACAATTAATGAGAACCATTGGCGAGCAACTCGTGGACATTCATTCTCAACATCAAAATCTTTTGTTGCAAACAAACGATTTTCAGCTACAAGTGGTTGACATTATTGCTAATTGTCAAGCCTCCCTTGCAGAATACCGCTCTTCGTTCAACGAATATCAGAAAGAAGAGCAACACCTTACAGAACTACAACAAAAGCTGCAACAAGCAAAGAAGGAAGAAGATTTTATGCGCTTTCAATATCAAGAGCTGGAGTCAGCACAACTCCTTGAAAACGAGCAAGAAGATTTAGAACAAGAAAGCAAGACTTTATCGCATGCAGAAGACATCAAGACATCGCTATACGAAGCTGACAACCTGCTAAGTAACGATGAAAAAAATGTTGTTTCTAACCTGCAACACATCACCCTCGCCTTACAACACATCGAAGGAGTGTTCCCTAAAATAGCAGAAACGGCAAAACGATTAGAGGCAGTAAACATAGAATTACAAGATATTGCTAATGACGTTTCAAATGATGTAGAAAGTATTGACTTTGATCCACAAAGACTGGATGCCATCAATAATCGCTTAGATCTTATCTATTCGTTACAGCAGAAGTATCACGTTACTTCGTCTGAAGAGTTGATTGAAATTAAAGACCAGCTAAAAACACAACTCGCACAAATAGATCAAAGCGATGAAACACTCAGCGAAATTGCCCACAAAGTAACCGACCTACGCAACAAAACGGAAGAAAAAGCAAAACAATTAACAAAACTTAGACAAAAAGCAGCAAAAAAAGTAGAAGAGGAAATGAGGTCACGTCTCATCCCTTTAGGCATACCTAATGTGAGATTTGAAATTAAAATAATGCCTTGTAAACTCAACTATACCGGGGCTGACCAAATAGAATTTCTGTTCTCGGCCAACAAAAGCACAGAAATGCAACCCATAGCAGAAGTAGCATCAGGGGGTGAGATTGCCCGCGTTATGCTTTCTCTAAAAGCCATGATAGGTGGTGTGGTGAACTTGCCGACTATCATCTTCGACGAAATTGACACAGGAGTATCTGGAAAGATTGCCCAAAAAATGGCACAGATTATGCAGGAAATGGCAGCCAACCAACGACAGGTAATATCCATCACCCACCTGCCACAAATAGCTGCTGCGGGCACAACACACTATAAAGTAGAAAAACAAGAAACAACTAATGGCACAATCAGCCGAATGCGACAACTAACAAATAAAGAGCGAATACAAGAAATTGCCCAAATGCTTTCGGGTAACGACATTAGTGAAGCTGCCATTCAGAATGCAAAAGAATTATTAAACCTTTAAGCAACTTTATATTAAATGAAAACAATAAAACTTATCCTCACCATTATCATCGTTGGCTTAACAACACAGGCATTTGCGCAACCACAAAAAGCACGAAACGCCACCTTTAAGCTTGTTACATACAAAGCCAATGGCGAAAAAATTGCCACCACAGAAGGTGTTTTCATTTCTAAAGACGGAATTGCTCTTGGAGCTTGGAACCCCTTTAAAGGCGCAGCAAAGGCCGAAATTAGCGACTCAAAAGGGAAAACCTATACCGTATCATGCATATATGGAGCCAACGAACTCTACAATGTGGCTAAATTTAAAGTTGCAAACATAAACGATGCAACACCCATCTCGCTTGCAACCACTCCAGCAAAACCTCAAACTCCGGTGTGGGTAATGAGCCAAACACCACAAAAGACAGTCGTATCAAGTACAGAAACGTTTCTAAACAAATACACCTATACCATACTGGAAGGACTCACCAATAAGGACATTTCAACAAATCCTGACAACTATAATGGTTCGGCCGTTGTAAATGAAAAGGGAGAGCTCATAGGTCTTTACAACTTCAGCTCTTCTGCACAAAGCGCAACAGACGCAAGATATGCAGATGCTTTTCAAACCAACGCACTCTCTTTCAACGATGTTACATTACGCCAAACATATATCCGGATAGCCATCCCATCAGAACTAAAAGACGCACAAGTCTATTTGATGTTTGCCCAAGACAAAGGAGGCGACTATTATCAAGATTGTGCCCAAGACTTTATTCACCAATTTCCTGCCAACAACGATGGATATTATGCGCTGGCCATGGCTTTAACATCAAAAGCAAAATATGCCGAAGCTAACGCAATTATGCGTCTATACAAAACAGTAAAGACAAAGCCGAAGCGCATTACAACTTTAGCAGGCTTATTCAAAACTATCTAAACTATATCGAACCAACAGATACAAATCCTAACAGTTTTAAAGAATGGAACTGGGAAAAGGCAATGGAAGAAACCGATAACGCTATCAAGCTAAATTCTTCACCTTTATACCAGCAACAACGGGGAGAAATCTTGTATGGGCAAAAAAAATATCAAGAAGCTTACGACCAATTTATTGCTCTGACAAAACAGCCACAACATAGCGGAGAATTGTTTTACAAGGCATTTCTTGCTAAAAACTATCTCAACGCATCACAAAACGAACTGATTTCATTGCTTGATAGCGCCATAGCAATAAGCGACACCGTAATAGCAGCACCCTATTTTTATGCACGAGCCTTATTGTATGAGCAAGAAGGCAAATACCGAGAAGCTTTGAAAGATTATATCGTCTATGGAAATGTTAACTTCTCACAACTTAATGGCAATTTCTATTTTCAACGATACCAATGCGAAAGAAAAGGCAAATTCTACCAATTGGCGCTTCAAGATATTGCACATGCCGTTTTTTTGGATATTAATAATGCCGACTATTGGGCTGAGCTGGCCAGCTTAAACCTACAATTAAAAAAATTGGATGAGGCAGAAAAAGCCGCCGATGGTTGCCTAAAAGCAGATCACAATCATCCAGAAGGCCTCTTGATAAAAGGCATTATACAATGTGAAAACCATCAAAAAGAAGAAGGTTTAAAAAATATTCAACAAGCAAAAGAGTTAGGAAACACACAAGCTGAAAGCTTCTTAGAAAAATACAAATAACAAAAACTTTATCAATAATTTGGTTATCACCAACAAAAACCGTAATTTTGCACCGCTGAATGGTTCCGTAGCTCAGTTGGATTAGAGCAACAGCCTTCTAAGCTGTGGGTCTTGGGTTCGAATCCCAACGGAATCACAGAAGACAAGAAGAGGATTTTACTTGAAGTAAAGTCCTCTTCTTGTATATATAAAGATGGTGGGCAACAATATGGATTTTTTACCAAGAGGTTGTTATGAGGAATAGCGGGCTCCTTTAGCCTTGTATAGGCTAAAAGAAGCCCGCTTTTCTTCTTGTTCTGCATTCCATTACATGCAGCTTGTTACGCCGAGAGTGGTGGCGATAGCCGTTAGGATGCTAATGGCTATCTGTAGAATGGTTTTCCATGCAGGTGTTTTCATGTTGATGTATTAGTTATTTGGTTGGTCAATTTGTTTTCATTCGCTCTTATCCCCGTTGTTGTACACGCCATATTCGCGATACTGGATGCTGTCACGCATAGTCTTAGGCCTTAAGTTTCCGGTGGCGCGACACCGCAGGGTGCATCCCACGATGTTTTCGGCTGGCGTAAACTCTCGGGCCGAGTTGGCAGACGTTGTGGTAATGCCTACGCTGAAGATGGCGAGGTTTTCGAGTTTCACGTTCTTGCCCTCAACGAGCAGCTCCTTGATACAGTCTACCATGTCGCGTAGCACTCCCTGTATGCATCCCTTTGAATAGGGCGTGTTGTGGTTGGCCATATGCTGGGCGAGTTTTTCTATGCCCACGGTTTCTTCTGCCACGGCACGTGCATACCATTTTTTGTAGAACTTGCTCGTGGGGTGGTTGTTCTGATACTTTTTGTAACGAATCATAAATTAGTTTTTTTAATGGGTTTGTTAATATGAGAAATCGGTATTTGTGTTGCTTAAGCCTTGTCTGAAATACACTACAAATATACTAATTTTTCTTGTGTTTTGCAAGCATTCCTCCAATTATTTTTCATCTTTTTTTTACTTGTTAGGGGTTGAAAGCGGGCTGGTTTTTTTGTTTAACCGGCCTGCTTTCTATGGGGTAGAGCATCGTGTTTTTGTGGGCTTAAAGCCTTATGTGGGCGATAGGTATGCCCTTTCCTGCTTCTTGCTATAAAGCTCTGCAAAGTCTTTGCATTCTTGTGGCAGCTGGTGGTGCTGCAAGTCGGGCAAGACTTCTTTGAGTTGCAAGAAGAGGCGTTCGCCAGGGACGTCTCGGTCGGGATACATGTGGAAGGTGGTGTGGCGCTGCTGTGCTAAGGCTTCGAGCAGGGCTTTGTCGGCGTGGCTGAGTAGCGTGGCTGAGGGTATGGCCACAGCCTTGTGCTTGGCAGAGAGCATGGCCCAACAGTCGCTTGCGCCCTCGGTGATGTAGAGGGGTTCGCCGGGGCGGAGCATGGGGATGACGGGCAGGTTGTAGATGGAGCATTGGGCGCCGTAGGGGAAGCGGAAACGTGGCGTGTCGCTACCTTTGTGGTAGTTGAGGTTGCGGTTCTGCACTCCGATGAGCTTACCGTCTGTGGCGAAGTAGGGTATTTCGAGCCACGGCGTGCCCTGCCGGTCGGTCCATGAGGTGAGGCGGCACCATTCCACCACTTTTCTGTTGAGCCTTCTTTGGGCAAAGAGGAATCGGCTGGCCTCGTCTGAGAGCCAGGGGTGCTGGAAGTGGCGCAGGTAGCGCGTGACGTCGAAAGGGCGCGGGGGCTTCTTTTTTTCGCTTTTGGGCTTCCATTGTTGAAGAATGATGTTGGTGCCGTCGGCAAGCCATTGGCAGGCTTCGGGGAAGGTCTTGCCGAGGTGGCGCATCACGAGGTCTATGGTGCCTCCGTGGGCTCCGCAGACGAAGCAGCGGAAGGTGTTGCGTCGGCAGTTGTAGGTGAGGCTGGCATGGTGGTCGTCGTGGAAGGGGCAGAGGCTCTTGTGGCGGTTTACGTCGAGCCCGAGCCTTTCGGCTACGCTCTCAATGGGGAGAGAGCGTAGGCGCTCTATTTCTGATTGGTTCATATCTTGTCTTGGTATTTATGAATCCGTATTCGTTGTTTTTTCGGTTACTTGCCTAAGAGGTATTCTTGCGTCTTGGTGTAGAGTCCGGTCTGCGCCGAGTAGGTGATGA
>SAMEA3663178__coassemble_381_pt1 | contig 12416 bp, 8 predicted proteins | sample SAMEA3663178__metabat2_low_PE_001 | metagenome-assembled genome bin SAMEA3663178 (sample SAMEA3663178) | pig gut metagenome | biome: pig gut; feature: pig-associated habitat; material: faeces | place: Denmark | collected 2012 | reverse complement strand
TGTGTAATGGTTGCTGATGCCCAAAACGAAGTGGGGTCTTGGTCTGTTATACCGCGTGTGGGAGTCAATCTCAGTAATTTGTCAAATGATTGCTATGCTATAGGAAGTGAAGAAACTCCTGGTACTCAAAAGTCCCAATACAAGGCAGGGATGAAAGCAGGTGTTGAGGTGGAATATCAAGCTACGGCCACTACAGCCCTTTCTGTTGGCCTTTTTTATTCTATGCAAGGTTCCCGATTCCCAGATATGCTTAAAAGTTACAAAGGGATGGACGCCAATGAGCCTGTTACCAACTATACGGCTATCAGCGATTTTACCAATGATTTGCAGTATTTAGCGGTGCCCATTATGCTTCATCGTTACATTTTTAAAGGCTTTTCTGTTGGTGTGGGAGTACAATTGGGTTATCTGCTTAAGGCCAAGACCCATCTTTGTAGCCAACAGTATGTGGAATATACTGACGGCGCACACAAGTATGAACCCATCAATACTTATGATAATGATGTTACTTCTTCAACTAAACGTTTCGATTTTTCAGCACCTATAATTGGCATAAGCTACGAATACGAGAACGTAATTCTTGATGCGCGTTATGCTTTAGGTTTGACAAATACGAGCAAGATAGACGTTGTAAACACCAAAAACCGCAATTTTGATGTAACGATAGGCTACCGTTTTAGTCTTTAGTGGGGTAGTTGAGGCGCTCTTCAGTCAGGTGCTCTAAGGTTTCCTCTAAATATTTACGTGATTCCCAACGTGCCATTGGCAAGTCGTGTAGTAGCCAGTTGCCACAATCTTTTGGCGCAGCTCCTGGGATTTTCCCATCAAAATCGGCTACAAAGCGAAATGTTCGTTTCATGAGTTCAACGATGTCATGGCTTTCTAAATCACCTTTCAGAAGTAGATAGTTACCAGTTAAACAGCCCATGGGTCCCCAATAAACGATTTTATCTTTCCATTCTGGGTCGTTGCGCAAGTAAGTAGCAGCCAAATGTTCGATGGTGTGCAAAGCTCCGGGGTGCAAGGCAGGTTCTCGGTTGGGCGCTTTCATGCGAATGTCAAACGTTGTTATGACTTCATTGCCTAAGTTGTCTTTTCTGCTCACGTAGATGCCTGGGAGCAACTTCTCGTGATTGATGGTGAAAGAAGGTATTTTGTCCATAGTTGGTATTTGCTAAATATATAATAAGGTGTGAGAATTTAATTACAGAGTTTTAAGGAAATTTCTTGTAACATCGAAAGAACCATCTGCCATAGAGGCCCAAAAATCAAAATATTGGGCAGCTTTGCAGTCTTTAAGGGGTACGTCGCTGATGATGCGGAAGGAAACGAAAGGCGTGTCGTAAAGGTAGCAAGTTTGTGCGACCGAGCAACTTTCCATGTCTACAGCCTTCGCTTCCGGGAAATGATAGATAATGTCTTGCATCTTTTCACGTGAGTCAACAAACCAATCACCGCTAACTGTCAGACCGGCTCTAATGGTTTCTTTGCAAGTCATTGACAAGGCTTTATCTATTAATTCTTGTGAAGTGTCATATCGTTCAGGCATACCCATAATTTGTCCAAAGGATACATTGTCGCCACAATAGGCATCGTGATAGACACATTGTGTGGCAACGACCACATCTCCAACATTGAGTTGGGGGTCAGCACCTCCCGCACAACCGCTTGAAATGATTAAGTCTGGATGGTAATTGCGAATCATTTCAACTGTACCAATGGCAGAATTTACTTTCCCAATCCCGCATTTCTGTAGTACAATATCCTTTTCTTCTACGGAACCTAAGATGAATTCATTTTGTGAATGAACCTCTTTTTCTTGGTGGTCGAGAAGGGTGGCAAGTTGCGCAAACTCCTTATCCATTGCCACGATAATGCCTATTTTCATATATCTTGTTCCTTGTTATTACTGCAAAAGTACGAAAAAATGTCATAATCGCCTCCTACAAATCTTAACTTTTTCGTACTTTTGCAGCGTTTATAACAAGAAATCTAACAGATAAAAGATGAATATTCTAAAGAAATATTGGCCCGACTTGTTGGCCATTGCATTGTTTGTGGTCATTGCATTTGCTTATTTCTTTGTGCCAGTGACCCAGGGAAAGGTGTTGTTTCAGCATGATGCGGCAGCCAGTGTAGGTTTGAACCATGAGCTAACACAGTTTCATGAACAGACAGGTGAGGAGACTTTGTGGACCAATTCGGTGTTTGGCGGAATGCCAACCTACCAGATTGCCCCATCCTATCAAAGCACCAAAGGTCTATCAGCTATAATGGGAACCTATCATTTGTGGCTACCCAACTATGTCTGGTTCTTGTTTGCCTATCTGTTAGGATTTTACATCATGCTGAGAGCTTTTGATTTTCGTCAGTCGTTGGCTGCTTTGGGAAGTGTAGTTTGGGCCTTTTCGTCCTATTTCCTAATTATTATAGCAGCAGGACACTTGTGGAAAGTGGCTGCTTTGGCCTATTTGCCACCGATGATAGGGGGTATTGTGCTTGCTTATCGCGGAAAGTATTTAGCAGGCTTGGCTGTAACGGCTATATTTGCAGCCTTTGAGATAAAGGCCAATCATGCACAAATGACCTATTACTATTTCTTTGTCGTTTTCTTTATGCTGATAGCTTATTTGTATCAAGCTATCCGCGATAAACAAATTTCCCGTTTCCTGAAAGCCACCGGCGTGTGTGTAGTGGCTGCCGGAATAGCTTTGGCAATCAATGCGTCAAACCTTTACCATACGTGGGAGTACCAGAAAGATAGTATGCGTGGGAAGAGTGAACTTACCTCTAAGGGAAATGCAGCCAATCAAACCAATAGCGGTCTTGACAGAGATTACATAACGCAATGGAGTTATGGCATAGGAGAAACCTGGACCTTGCTTATCCCAAATGCAAAGGGTGGGTCTCATAACGAGAAATTAGGCAACAATAAGTCTGCTATGCAGGCCAGCGATCCTCAGTTGGCCGATGTTTGTTCGCAATGGTACCAATATTGGGGAGACCAACCCTTTACAGCAGGCCCTGTATATGTGGGAGCTTTTGTGCTTATGCTCTTTATTTTAGGGCTATTCATGGTGAAAGGACCTATGAAATGGGCCTTGTTGGCCGCAACCGTCTTGTCGGTGCTTCTGTCATGGGGACGTAATTTTATGCCATTTACCAACTTCTTTATCGATTATATCCCTTTATATAGCAAATTCCGAACGGTTTCTTCCATTTTGGTGATAGCCGAATTTACGATTCCTCTTTTGGCAATGTTGGCTTTGAAAAAGATTGTTGACGAGCCAGAAGTGTTGACCAAGAAGATTAAGTTTGTATATCTTAGTTTTGCTTTGACAGCAGGTGTGGCTTTGCTCTTTGCTTTAATGCCAAATGTTTTCTTCGACTTTGTATCACAGGCGGATATGCAGAACTTGACAAAATCGGGCATCCCTCAAGAGTATCTTCAGGATGTTGCAAATAATATCGGGCGTATGCGTGTGCCAATCTTTACCTCAGATTGCTGGCGAACAGTCGTTATAATATTGATAGGAACGCTAATGCTATTGCTCTTTAAGGCGAAAAAGCTGAAAGTGCAGTACATGTTGGGTGGTATTTTTGTGCTTTGCTTGATTGACATGTGGCAAGTGGACAAGCGTTATCTCAACGATGGTATGTTTGTTCCAAAGAGCCAAGCCGAATCAGAACAACAGAAAACGCAGGCGGATGAACAGATTCTTCAAGACCCATCTGCAGATTATCGCGTTCTAAACCTTACCGGTGATACTTTTAATGAAAACAATACCAGCTATTATCATAAGAGTATCGGCGGTTATCATCCTGCCAAGTTGCATCGTTATCAAGATATGATAAGCACTTATATAGGCCCTGAGATGCAACGCTTGAATAAACTCAAGATGTCTCAAAACGGCAATTTGCTTCAAGTGACCGATGAAAGCAATCAGATACCGGTATTGGATATGCTCAACACAAAGTATCTGATAGCAGGTATCAACAACCAGCCCACGGCTGTAAAGAACACAAGTGCCTACGGAAATGGGTGGTTTGTTAACAAAGTAAACTATGTGGACAATGCCGATCAAGAGATTGCGATGGTGGGAAAAATCAACCTTCGTCATGAAGCAGTTGCCGACAAGCGTTTTCAACAGCAGTTGGGTGTTTCGCAAAACAATGACTCCTCAGCAGTAGTAACGCTTACCTCGTATGCCCCCAACCATTTAAAATATGATGTGAATTCAAAGAATGGCGGTGTTGTTGTTCTTTCCGAAGTTTACTATCCAGGGTGGACGGCCACTGTAGATGGACAGGATGTAACCTTAGGAAGAGTCAATTACATTCTACGTGCCCTTAATGTGAAAGCTGGTAAGCACACGGTAGAATTGGATTTCCATCCTTCTTCCGTTCGCACTACCGAGACTATAGCTTATGTAGGCTTTGCGTTGCTTGTTCTGATTGTTGCTGGCGCAATATTCTTAGAATGGAAAAAGAATCGCAAGACGATAGCATAAACCGTATTTTACGGATGATTTTACAAGCATTCCCGGCAACTTTAATGTTGTCGGGAATATTTTTTGCTAGTTACTAAAACTTCGCATTTTTGTCTAAAGAGCAAAAAGAAATTCCCGTTAGTTATTCTTCTTAGTTGGAAAATTCGTATTTTTGCAGTATTATGGAGTTTCGCACTATTGTCAATGTTTCCTCACTTGGGCTTGAAATAGCCCCTTTCGAGAGAATGCTTTTTGTAGGAAGTTGCTTTGCAGATGGCATCGGTAGGCATTTTCAGGCAGAGCAATTTGCCGCTAAGGTCAACCCTTTTGGGGTGATGTACAATCCAGCGAGTGTCTTACATACAATAAATAAGGTGGTAGATGGGCCTGAACAGTTTTGCCCGCAGACTGTTTTTGTCACGTTGGGCACCAATCACGTATATATATTGAACGCCACAGGAGAGATTGTTGACAATTGTCAGAAACGTCCTCAAAGCCTTTTCACCGAACGATGCTTATCTGTAGATGAGTGTGTCGACTATTTGTTGCAATGTATGTCAGCACTTTCTAAAGTCAATCCCACGTGTAGGGTGGTGTTTACGGTTAGTCCAATACGTTACCGTAAGTATGGCTATCATGAAAGCCAGTTGTCTAAGGCAACCCTCTTGTTGGCCGTAGAAGAAGCCATTAGGAAAGGTAAAGGTCGCTTTCCGCAAATGACAATGGCCTATTTCCCTGCTTACGAAATAGTGAATGACGAGTTGCGCGATTATCGTTTTTATAAGGAAGACATGTTACACCCTTCAGAACAGGCCGTCAACTATATATGGGAAAGGTTGGTAGCTGTTTGTTTTTCAGAACGGGCAAAATGTTTTTTGAAAGACTGGGCACCTGTTAAGGCCGCTTTGTCCCATCGCCCTTTCCATCCAGAAGCTCCCGCCTACAAAGCATTTCAGGCAAAAACTCAAGCTCAAATAGAAAAATTGGGCAAGAGCTATCCCGAACATGATTTTTCAAATTTCACAAACATCACCCTTTAGTTATGGACGAACAACAGGCAATTGTCTTTCTTCAAGAACACGGTGTGCGTCCTACGGCCAACCGCATAGTTATAGCGAAAGCCTTGGCAGCTGAAAATCGCCCATTGTCGATGCGGGAATTGGAAAGTCAGATTTTGACGATAGACAAGTCAAACATTTTCCGAACCCTGATACTTTTTCGGGAAAAGCATTTGGTGCATACGCTCGAAGATGGTTCCGACACCGTGCGCTATGAGTTGTGTCACAGTCATTTGGGAACTGAGGACGAAGATGCGCACGTTCATTTCTACTGCGAACGTTGCAAGCGCACATTTTGTCTAACCGATATTTCCACGCCGTTGGTAGAACTGCCAATGGGTTTTACTTTGCATTCTGTCAACTATATGATGAAAGGTTTGTGCCCCAAGTGTCGCAACAAGCGTTGACAGATAGCGTTATTACCTTTCTGTTTGAAAAGTACGAATTGGTGTCGGCATTAAAATTAGTAGGTCTATCTTTTGGCACTTTGCCGATTTTCCCGTAATTTTGCAATTATATCTAATATTGCGTTATGAATTATTCTATAGAGAAAGTAACCACTCTCATAGGTGCACGCCGCTATGGTGAAACCGAAGCAACCATCGGTTTTGTCCTGACGGATAGCCGCTCGCTTTGTTTCCCCGAAGAAACGTTGTTCTTTGCATTGAAATCCGAGCGTAACGATGGACATAATTACATAGAAGACCTCTACCATCGTGGAGTTAGAAACTTTGTTGTTGAAGTAGTACCTAAAGACTGGCAACAACGTTTTCCCAAGTCAAACTTTTTAAAGGTTGTCGGATCTCTTGAAGCGTTACAACGGTTGGCAGAACGCCATCGTGATGCTTTTAACATACCAATTGTAGGCATTACCGGATCGAATGGTAAGACCATGGTGAAAGAATGGCTATACCAGTTGTTGTCTCCCCAAATGGCAGTGACGCGTTCCCCAAGGTCATACAATTCCCAAATAGGGGTTCCATTGTCAGTCTGGTTGCTAAACGAACAGTCGCAAATAGGCGTTTTTGAAGCAGGTATTAGCAAACCGGGTGAGATGTTGGCTCTTCGTGACATCATCCAACCCACTATTGGAGTGCTGACCAACCTTGGAAGTGCCCATCAAGAGAATTTCCCAAGTTTAGAAGCCAAGTGCAAGGAAAAGTTGGTGTTGTTTCATGACACCAAAGCTGTTGTGTATTGTCAAGATGAAGAATTGGTCTATCGTTGCATTTCACAATATGCCTATAAGGGTGAACAGTTGTCCTGGTCGGTGAAGAACCCCAAAGCAGCGTTTTTCGTAAAGAGCATTACCAAACAGGAACGAACGACAACAGTCCTGTATAGCTATAAAGGTGAAACAGAACAGGAATATACCATCCCCTTTATTGACAATGCCAGTGTTTCCAACTCAATAGTTTGTGCAACCATAGCACGCTATTTAGGCCTTTCTCCTGCAGAATTGGACGAACGCATGCAACACCTTGAACCGGTGGCGATGCGTTTGGAGGTGCTCGAAGGACAACGTGGATGCACTCTGATAAACGATTCCTACAATTCAGATATTAAGTCGTTGGACATAGCCCTCGACTTTATGAACCGTCGCCCAGACCACAAGGGGAGAAAGCGCACCTTGATTATCAGTGACATCTATCAGAGCGGAGAAAGCGATGAGGCCCTTTACCGTGATGTGTCCAGCTTGGCACAGAAACGAGGAGTAGACAAGTTGGTTGGTATAGGCTCCGTTATTTCCTCTCAAAAAGACAAGATAACCCTTCCTGAAACATATTTCTTTGAAAATGTAGAAGAGTTTATAGCAAGTAGCGTTTTCAAGAATCTGCACGATGAAGTAATCCTCTTGAAAGGCGCCCGTCGTTTCGGCTTTGACCAACTTACTGAACTTTTAGTACAGCGCGTGCATGAAACGACATTGGAAGTCAACCTCAATGCAGTTGTAGACAATCTCAATTATTATCGTTCCTTCATGAAACCGGAGACCAAGTTGGTCTGTATGATAAAGGCTGACGGCTACGGAGCAGGTGCGGTAGAGATAGCCAAGACCCTTCAAGACCATAGGGTAGACTATTTGGCGGTTGCTGTTGCAGATGAAGGTGCTACTTTACGTCGTAATGGCATCACCTCGAACATTATGATTATGAATCCTGAAATGACAGCGTTCAAGACTATGTTCGATTATGATTTGGAACCAGAAGTATATAGCTTCCGCATTTTGGATGCTTTGGTTAAGGCAGCCGAGAAAGAAGGAATAACCGGTTGGCCTGTCCATATCAAGTTAGATACCGGTATGCATCGTTTGGGATTTAATCCCCAAAACGACATGGACGAACTTATCTCAAGGCTAAAACATCAGTCGGCCATCATCCCGCGTTCTGTCTTTTCTCACTTTGTGGGGTCGGACAGTGATAGCTTTGACGATTTCTCGGCCAAACAGTTTGCTCTGTTTGATGAGGCCAGCCGTAAGTTGCAGGCAGCCTTTTCCCATAAGATATTGCGCCATATAGATAATTCTGCCGGCATCGAACATTTTCCAGACAGGCAATTGGACATGTGCCGTTTGGGCTTGGGACTTTATGGTATCAACTCTCGCAACAACCAAACCATCTTTAATGTGTCAACCTTAAAGACTACCATTCTGCAGTTGCGCCATGTTCCCGCAGGAGAGAGCGTAGGCTATAGTCGTAAAACTGTTTTAAATCGCGATAGCGTAATAGCCGCCATTCCTATTGGATATGCCGACGGTTTAAATCGCCATTTGGGTAACCGTCACTGCTATTGTCTTGTGAACGGTCAGAAAGCAGAATATGTAGGTAACATTTGCATGGACGTTTGTATGATAGACGTTACGGGCATTGATTGCAAGGAAGGAGATTCCGTCGAAATTTTTGGCGACCATCTACCGGTGACCGTCCTAAGCGATGTGCTTGACACCATTCCTTATGAAGTGCTGACAGGCATCAGCAATCGTGTCAAGCGAATTTATTTCCAAGACTAATATCCCCTATTTTTATTCCCTGTTTCCACTTGATTTTTTCGGTGGAAACAGGGAATAAAAGTTTTGAAGCGAAATCTTTTGCAAACGTTTGAGTAAAAGATTTTCTTCCTTAATGCCATTGTTAGCAATAAAAATGTTATCTTTGCAAACAATCTATATCGAAACTACTGCGAAACAAATAAATCAAAAAGACTCATGGAACACGTGTTTAGTTATATCATTAGCCTTGGGGCAAGTGTGATGATGCCCATTTTGTTTACCGTTATCGGGCTATGTATAGGTATGAAGTTTGGCAAGGCGTTAAGGGCCGGCCTCTATGTCGGAGTGGGGTTTGTTGGGCTTGGCGTTGTGACCGCCCTACTGACCGACAATTTCAACGACCCATTGAAGGCTATCTCCGACATCTATCATTTGCAACTCAACGTGTTTGATATGGGCTGGCCTGCTGCGGCCGCTGTGGCTTACAATACGGCAGTGGGAGCTCTGATTATTCCTATTTGTTTGGGAGTAAACTTCTTGATGCTTGTCACAAAGACCACACGCACGGTCAATATCGATTTGTGGAACTATTGGCATTATGCTTTTATTGGAGCGGTGGCCTATTTTGTTATGGGCGAAAGTCTGTTGTGGGGCTATTTTGCAGCCATTATTTGTTACATCATTACATTGGTGCTTGCCGATTTGACAGCATCCAAATTCCAAAAATACTATGATTTGGATGGAATTTCCATACCCCAACCTTTTTGCCAAAGCTTTATGCCTTTTGCCATTGTTGTCAACAAGGCTTTGGATGCCATCCCTGGATTTTCCAAACTCGACATTGATGCCGAAGGCTTGAAGAAGAAATTCGGTGTGTTGGGAGAGCCATTGGTTCTTGGTGTGATAGTAGGTGCCCTCATAGGTTTTGCTGCCCAATTGAACATAAAGAAAATCTTGTTCCTTGGTGTCACGATGGGTGCAGTGATGGAACTGATACCTCGCATCACCAAACTCTTCATAGACGGACTGAAACCGATATCTGAAAAAACGCAAGAACTTGTCGACTCCAAGTTTCACGGCAAAAAGATTCACATTGGCATGAGCCCTGCTTTGGTGATAGGTCATCCTACCACGTTGGTAGTATCTATCCTCTTGATACCCATTATTTTAGCAATTGCAGTATTTCTTCCTGGCAACCAGTTTCTTCCCCTTGCTTCGTTGGCTGGAATGTTCTATTTGTTTCCCATTGTATTGCCTTACACCAAGGGCAACGTGGTGAAAACCTTTATCGTGGGACTGATAGCTTTGATTATTGGACTATACTTTGTTACCGATATGGCTCCCGACTTTACGATGGCTGCCAATGCCGTTTACGAAGCTTCTAAAGACAAGGCTGCCCACATTCCTGACGGTTTCTCTGGCGGCGCCCTCGACTTTGCATCATCGTTGTTGGGGTGGACCATCTATAAGTTGACTTGTTATATTAAGTATGTAGGACCAGCCGTTCTCACGTTGTTTACGCTTGGACTCATGCTCTACAACCGTAAACGCATAGTGAAAGGAGATAATGCGAAGAAAAAATAGCTCTAAAAATATAGTTTATAAAGATACAAATATGAAAAAGAAATTATTGATATTCGCTTTTTGTATGGTGGCAACTGTTGGCTTTGCCCAATGCTCTCAAGGCTATGAAGTAAAGGCTGAAAACAACTACACCAACTATAATGTACGATATGCGTGCAATCCTAAGGATGCAAAACATTACACAACAGACCGTTTACGCAACGAGTTTGCCATAGAAAAGGTGTTTGCTCCCAACGAGGTGAATTGGACCTACACGATGTTTGACCGTTTCCTGATTGGTGGCGCAGAACCAACAAATACTCCTTTGAAGTTGACTTCCATCGCTCCTCTCTACACCGACAAGCCAAACGATCAGAAGAATTTGCTCGACAACCGCGAGTTGGGCATTATAAATGTTGGTGACGAAGGTGTTGTCACTGTTGATGGCAAAAAATATACTTTAGGTTTCCAGGAAGCCCTTTATGTAGGTCGTGGTGCCAAAGACATTATTGTGGAAAGTAAGGATGGTGCCCATCCTGCCAAATTCTATATGAACAGTGCAACAGCCCACACTGCTTATCCTACAAAGAAAGTGACCTTGAAGGAGGCAAACAACATTAAAGCGGGTAGCTTAAAGGAGAGTAACGACCGTGTTATCCATCAGATGATAATCGATGGTGTGGCTGGCGTACACACTTGCCAGTTGCAAATGGGTATTACTGAGCTGAAGGAAGGTTCTGTATGGAACACTATGCCAGCTCATTTGCACCTCCGCCGTATGGAAACTTATTTCTATTATAATGTTCCTTCGGGACAGAAAATTATGCACATTATGGGTGAACCACAAGAAACTCGCCCTATGTGGCTTAACAACGAGCAGGCAGTAATCAATCCTGAGTGGTCCATTCACTGTGCAGCAGGCACCAGCAACTATACCTTTATATGGGGTATGGCAGGCGAAAATCTTATTTATACCGATATGCAAGTGGTAAAAATACCTGACTTGAAATAAACGAACAAAACTAACCGAATATTATTTAAACTTAAATCAATGGCTCCTATAAAAACAACTAAGATGACCAATTTCAGATGGGTGATTTGTGGTTTGCTCTTTTTAGCGACGACAGTCAACTATATGGATAGGCAAGTATTATCGTTAACGTGGAAAGATTTTATCGCACCTGAGTTTCATTGGACAGATGCCGATTATGGAACAATCACGGGATATTTCTCTATTTTCTATGCAATAGCCAATCTGTTTGCCGGAAAGTTTGTGGACTGGATGGGAACGAAGAAAGGTTATCTCATCGCTATCTTTGTATGGTCGACAGGCGCTGTGATGCATGCAGGATGTGGCTGGTTGGCTATGCAGATAGAAGGCTATGATAGCATTGAGGCATTACGGCTTGTTCAGCGTGGCAGTGAAGCCGCTGTTGCTATTGCTACTATCAGTGTGTGGCTTTTCTTGTCTTGCCGGCTTATTCTTGCAGCGGGCGAGGCTGGCAACTTCCCTGCAGCCATTAAGGTAACAGCTGAATACTTCCCTAAGAAAGACCGTGCTTTTGCTACTTCCATTTTTAATAGTGGTGCCTCAATTGGTGCCCTCGCAGCTCCTGCCACTATCCCCTTGTTGGCACGTGCAATGGGTTGGGAGATGGCTTTCATCATCATTGGTGTGCTCGGTTATGTGTGGATGGGACTTTGGATTTGGCTTTATGATAAGCCTAACAAAAGCAAGTTTGTCAATCAAGCTGAGTTGAACTATATAGAGCAAGATATCGACATTGCAGAAGTACAAGACAAGCAAGAACCAAAAGAAGAAAAGACCATTAGTTTCTTGAAGTGTTTCGCTTTCCGTCAGACTTGGTCGTTCATCGTGGGCAAGTTTATGACAGATGGCGTGTGGTGGTTCTTCCTTTTCTGGGCTCCAGCTTACTTCTCCGACCAATATGGGTATGAGTCAGACTCTCCCATGGCCATTGCTCTTATCTTTACACTTTATGCCATTGTCACCATATTGAGCATCGGTGGTGGCTATCTTCCAACCTATTTTGTTGATAAGAAGGGTATGAATCCTTACATTGGGCGTATGCGAGCCATGCTTTGCTTGCTTCCCCTTGTTGGGCTTGTTTGCCCAGCCTATGGGCGCCTTCAGCCCATGGTGGCCAGCTATCATCATCGGCTTGCTGGGAGCAGGCCATCAGGCATGGTCTGCCAATTTGTATTCTACCATTGGCGATATGTTCCCGAAGTCTACTATTGCCACTATCACGGGTATAGGTGCTATGGCGGGTGGTATCGGCTCGTTCCTAATCA
>SAMEA3663178__coassemble_357_pt1 | contig 12894 bp, 10 predicted proteins | sample SAMEA3663178__metabat2_low_PE_001 | metagenome-assembled genome bin SAMEA3663178 (sample SAMEA3663178) | pig gut metagenome | biome: pig gut; feature: pig-associated habitat; material: faeces | place: Denmark | collected 2012 | reverse complement strand
CGTAAGGCTTGTCTGTAAACATACACGACCGGGCAGAAAATGTTGTACTCAGAACTACCGGATATTGCTGCATAAAATCATTTCCGCGACTTCTCATGTCTTTGGTGTCGGCAAAAGTCATGCGTTCATGCTTTGCATAGTGGGTACACAGAGTTGATTTGAACAACGACAAAGATATGCCCGTCAACGTTTCTGTCAAGTCTTTTGCATCATACGAAACCAAACTTTTTTCTATTAAGGCTGTCCTATGCTTTATTTCTTCAAGTCGGTTTTGGTAGTAAAGTGCTTGCAGTTCCTTGATGAGCAGTGTGAGGTCATTCTTGTCAAACAAGCTAACAACATGCAACTTATGTTTGCAAATCCATTTCATCCACCACCACTTTATCTTCTCCTTCCATTTTGAAAACCAATTAGTTGGTTCTGGCTTTTCCCCATTTGTATAGGCTTGAAATTCCAGCCATAGCGATATTATGCGCTTGGAACTTATATGATTTCGCCCAATCGCATTATTATCCAAGCGGTTGTCCATGCAGAAGTGTTTCCACTCCAGTTCAACAGCCTGTTGTTCCTGCAACAATACAGCACGCTCATTCTGCAAGTCATATACTTTGTCAAGCTGTTGCGAAGTTGCGTGCAGCCTTCGTCTGTTATTTATAGAATCAGACATTGGCATTCCCCATGTGCCACATTCTACAGGGACAGATGGTTGTTGTGCAATAAACGTCTCTTTGTTTTCTTTGCTTCCAAGAGGAGCGACAATAAATGAAGTGCCATACTTTTCCAACTTCTCCATTACATTGGTTGTTGCCGAGTTGTTGTTTGACACCACCAGTACGGTCTTCCCCTGACATACAATGTTGGCAATGATGTTCAATATAGTCTGTGTTTTGCCTGTTCCAGGAGGGCCTTGTATCACACTCATCTGATGTTCAAAAGCTGCGGCAACAGCTTTCTTTTGACTTGCATTACATCCAAAAGGATAAATCAAGTCGCTATGTGTCAAACTTTTTGGCTTGTGCGCTTTGGGGTTAAGATAGCAAGCTGCTGCAGATTTCGTGTCAACGAATTCCACTTGGGCGTATATGTCAGCCAAGATGCCCTTATGATCTCTATCCTTGCCAAGAGGATTGATGATGGCCACATCCTTCAAGTAGGCAAGAGTATCTCTACTTGTCTCTTCTGCCAGGCAAGATGTCACGACGACAATTTTACTTTCATCACCTTCTTGCACATAGCCATTGAGGTGTGTTATTCGCCAATAGCAATTCGTGCCACAACTGAATTTCCATATCTCCTTGATATCGTTTTGTTTTGAGCCTCCAATGAATACATGGCTATTTGTAGGGTCAAACCACTCTGGATTGCTGAGCCATACAACTTTGTCTATTCCATAATTATAACTCTTCCCATTGTTCTTAAACCGCACACGATAGCAACTCGCCCCATTTCTTGTGATTGAGTCGATTTGCAAAGTCTTAGGCTCTCCGTTGAGCAATATGAAATGACATGATAAATCCATGTTAGAATATTTATATTAGTTTATCTCACCGCTTTTCCCAATTCATTGTACACTGCCTGGCCTTTCACCGTCAGCAAATACTTTTGGCGAGGATGACGGGGCGAATTTGGATATTTCATCTTTACCAAGCCTTCAGTAATGGCTGGTGTAAGAGAATATTCAAGGAAGTTGGGACGATTCTTCAAACCGACCGCCTCCATCATTTCCTTTACACTCTTTTCATCTGTGCCAATCGCAACAAGTAAACGTTTTATATTTTCAGATAACTTTAATATAGTTTCATCAAAACTTGTATGGGTACTTGTATGGGGGTCGTCAGTATCGCTATACCCTATAAGCATATAGCGATTCTTCAGTTCATGATGTTCGCCCAACATCAAGTTGCGGAAAAACTTAACGAGGAAAGACTTGTTTGGTTCAATACCCTTTGATGGATTGCGATAGTTCGCACGAACAAGGGCGTTGCGGAAATTCAGCCACACGTTCGTAGGCTTCGAAGTCGAGGTATAGTTGCTTTTTCTTATAAATCATGTTACGATAATCCTTTATGCAAAATATCTGAAGGTTTGAACTAATTATACTCCGTTATAGTTATCCCATCTCCATTTCAAGAATTCACGGTTGATTTGGTCGGGGATGAATATTCTTGGTGGAATGGATGCACCATAAAACATACTTCTCTATGATATGCTCAAAAGTGTCTTCAGGCATCTTTTCTACGGCAGCGAGGGCTGCATCAAGATAAAGACTATTGACAAAACGGAAACCGTCCTTGTCATCATCCATTAAGTTTTAATTGTTTCCTGTGTTCTATTGGTTAGACAGTGTTTGACTATTCTTATTTTTACACCTACAAAAATACAAATAATCATTGACAAACAAGAATGTTAATTCTGTTAATTACCATTCTTTCTCATTGATTATAACAACCTTCATGTAAGACAAGCAGCGCTCGGCTAATTGAAAACAAGCATTTATGGCACTCGTTTGGGTTATCTTTGCAATATCAGAGCTACCACAATATAACATAAAGAAAGAGCGCGAAAGGAGGAAATATGCAAACGGCTGAATAAAAAGGTGGTATAAATAGTTGTAGAAGAATGTAGTTTTAGAAAAGTTTGTTGCAAAATAGCCGTAAGCAGGGCAAGAAATGCCCAACCTACAGTTGTTTTTACAATTCGGAAAAGTTAGGATTACAGATTTGCATGGCAACGCCATCGGGCATTATGCTGAAACCATGGCGCTCATAGAATGTTGCGTTGTGGCTTTCTTCTGGCATGATGTTTATGTAAAAGTAGTTTCTGTAATGCTGCTTTGCCCCTTCTACAAGTCGTGAGGCAATACCTTGATGCTGATGGTCGGGCGAAACCAGCAGGTAGTGCAGAAAGGCAGTCATGCAACCGTCGTCAATGCCGCGTATAAGTCCTACAAGCTGTGGACCGTCCCATGCCGAAAGCACGAATGATGACTGTTGCAATGCACGGTAAAGTTTACTTGGATATTGCCCCGACACCCAACCTATGGAGCAAAACAACTCTTCCACTTGCTTCTGTGTGAACTTGCGGTCTTCTGTATATTTTATCATCTTTATTAAATGACGCAGAAAAGACGCTTTGAATGATTGGAGTATTAAAACCTATTTTTCTAACTATTACTGATGGTGCCCATGTCCGTCGCAAGCGTCGTGATGGCAAGTGGAATCGCCGTAGACGAGTGTGCCAGCAATATATTCACTAAGCACCTTGTCTACATCCTCGGCTGGTGCACCGCCATGAATGGCTATACCCATCTCTTTAAGCATGTTAACGGCACCGGCACCCAATCCGCCGCACACCACTTCGGTCACACCGAGCCCTTGCAGAAATCGTGGCATTGCGCCATGAGCGTGTTCGGGTGCGGTAAGCACCTGCTTGTTCTTTACCACGTTGTTCTCCACATCGTATACTGTGACTTGTGGAGCCTTGCCGAAATGAGGGAAGAGTCGTCCCTCGGCTGTTGGAATTGCAATTTTCATATTTTTCTTATTTTTAGAGTTTATAATATATGCTTGATATGTTTGATTTCGAAACTCGTTGGGCATCCAGCCAGTCATGCGCTTGAAGAACTTCACAAAGTATGACGGATCTTCAAAGCCAAGATCATAGCATATCTCCTTTATGCTGAGTGTGGAATGTTGTATCTGCCGCTTTGCTTCAAGCACAATATGGTCGTTTATTACCTGCAGGGGCGAGCAATGCGTGCTTTGGCTTACATATTTTGTGAGCGTGCGCGGCGAGACGTTCAGCATGTCAGCATACTGCTGCACGGTATGCACAGTGTGGAAATTCTGCTCCAGTAATTGCCGGAAGCGAACGAAGGTGCGGTCGGCTACACTGCTAACATAGAGTTTGGTCTTCTGTCTGCGCTCACCGTTGCGCTGCACTCTTATAAGGAACATCCGCACAAGATACTGCATATAGTCTTTGTGGGCAAAGGCTCCAGTGAGTGAATACTCGCGGTTCATCTTGCGGACAAGCATCATCAGTCGTTCTTCCTCCTCATGCGTCACCTTATAATAAGGTTGAGAGTCATAGGCATTGAACACGTCATACTTTAGAAATATGCTCTCGCTCGACTCCTCATCTGCCATGAAACTGGCGTTGAAGTGTATTATCACGCCCTCATAGTCGTTTATACCATCGAAGGAATGTACCTGCCCTGGAGCAATGAAGAAGATTGTGTTGTCCGTGACGGGATAGTCAACGAAGTCGACATGATGCACTCCATGCCCACGACGGAACCATATAATCTGATAAAAGCCATGAGCGTGAACCTCCATAGCACCTGGATTGCCTATGAAGAAACGTGGCATGAACTGTAGCTCAAGCTCCAGTCCAGAGTGGGCGTTCTCTTCTATGCGGTATGTCTTTACGTCTTCCATAATGGTAAATTACGTATTTGCGGTGGTAAAATTACACACTCTTTTTGAGCAAAGCAAACAGGATGCGTAAATTTACCATTCTTTCGTACGAATATACAACGGTTAGTTTGCAGCTGAGTCATAATTTTGCAATCGTTAAACAGAAAGAGTTGATTAACATTATAAACCAAAAAGATTAGAAAAATGAAAAAAGTAAATGCTTATCTTCAGATTACGATGAAGATTAAAGAGAGCGACCGACAAAGTGCCGCCAAGGTATATTTCGACTATCGTCAGCCGTTCCTCGACACCATCGAGGGCGCTCTGACAAAGGCGCTGCTCGTGCGCGATGAGGACGTGCAAGTGCTTCATGGCTTCGACAGCAAAGAGCATGCTGCCGCCTACCTTGAGTCAGAGATGTTCAAGAACGACGTTGCCAAAGGTTTATCACCTTACTTCCAAGCCGACCCAGAGATTCGCATCTTCAGCGTAGTTGGATAAATTGGCGCAAAGGACAACCAAACTGATGGATAATAAGTAGATAGCTACTTTTCCATTTCTAATAGGGAAAAGCAAAAAGGCTGCACCTCGTGAAAAAGGTGCAGCCTTTTTTATGCAAAGTAGCTTATTGATTACTTTGCCAAGCAAAAGGAGGAGAAAAATTCCTTGTTTGTGAAATATGTTCCGCAGAAGGTCGTGTGTCTTTCTGGTTAGGTGCTTTCTTTTCTTTTTTCAGTAAAGAAAGCTAATTTTAGTTTCAACAGCTCTGCTTCTTTATAGCTTTAAAAGATAAATTCATAACATTTAAGTATTCCCCATGTTAATTAAATATTGTAATTTAGCACCGGATAAACAACGTTTAATGTGTAATAACTCCAAATATCTTCAATAATTGGCTAAACTAACGAAGGTTTATGCTGGTTGTATGCAAAAGAAAAGGTAAGTATTCAATATTTGGTTTTCTTATTCAAGGCCAATATTCAATATTATAAATATCAATAAGAAATAGGTAATAAACGCTTTAGGAAATGAAAAAAATCATTACTTCAACAGTTCTCTCATTCATCGTTGCAATGGCTCTTGCCATTCCTGCAAAACGGAACTGGATTACCGTTACCCAGAGCGACGGCACTACTCTAAAGGTATGCCTGACGGGTGACGAGCACATGCATTTCTATGTTACTTCCGACAATGTGCCTCTTTATAAAGATGCCGAAAACAGATTCTGCTACCTAAAAATAGAGGACGGGAAGCTCGTCAGTTCGAACATCTTGGCTCACGAGGCGGAAAGGAGAACTGCAAAAGAGTCTACAGCAATTACAGATATCACCAACATATCTGCCTATGCCGAGAAGAAACTCACGACTCGAAACGCTAACACAATGAAAGAAATAAAGCGCTTGCCGGGGAAGGACGATAAGAGCGTGTTTCAGGGCAAGAAGAAGGCTCCGGTAATATTGGCCTACTTCTCCGACAAGTCGTTCTCAAAGGACGATGAAAGCATCAAGGCTTTCTACAACGACGTGCTCAACAAGGAGGGATTCTCACAATATGGAGCGGCGGGTAGCGTACACGACTATTTCAGCGTGATGAGTCGTGGTGCTTTCGACCTCTCGTTCGACGTAATCGGTCCGGTGAAAGTAAGCAAATCGGCTACTTACTACGGAGGTCCTTCAGCTATCATGGGCGGCACCGACCATATCGGAGAGTTCATTACAGAGGCTATAAAGAATGCTGATGCCCAATACGACATCGACTGGACTAAATATGACTGGGACGGTGACGGCGAGGTGGAACAGGTGTTCGTGCTCTATGCCGGCTACGGACAGGCTACGGGAGGACCTACGGGAACTATTTGGCCTAACGCTTGGACACTCGACGAGGCGCTGCAGAACCAGGACGGTAACGGAGGTTTCTCGCTCGACGGTGTATATATCAATCAATATGCCTGTGCCAACGAACTGTATTTGAATTCTGGGAACACTCCTATGGGACTGGGCGTCTTCTGTCATGAGTTTTCTCACTGTATGGGGCTGCCCGACATGTATGACACAAGCTACGGAACAACTCCTACCATGGGAGATTGGGACCTGCTGGCAAGTGGCAGCTACAACGGACCACAAGGCATCGGATGGTGTCCTGCCGGATGGACAAGCTATGAGCGCGCCTATGCCGGTTGGCTCGACCTGACCGAGCTGAAAGAGGGCGACAAGATTGCGGGAATGACGAGTCTGGATGACGAGAACGGACAAGCTTACGTCATCTACAACGATAACCACAAGGATGAATACTATCTACTGGAGAACCACAAAAACAATGGATGGGATGCCTATACTCCAGAAGGCGGACTGCTCGTTATCCACGTGGACTACGACAAAAAACTCTTCGACAACAATATCGTGAACACAAGGGGCGAGTTTACTCCTGCCGAGGGCTATAGCGAATATCTCACCAACGACCACCCGCGCATGGCTCCGTTCAGCCGAGTGAGGAGCATACAGAACGAGACATATTTCTATACTTACCCGATGGAGGCTCCAAGGGGCGTGGTTGACAGTCTGACGAATACAAGCAAGCCAGCGGCCGAACTGTACAACGCTCTCGAAGACGGTTCGAAGCTGATGGGCAAGCCTATCTACAACATCAAGAAGGATGAAACTGGCAATATTTCTTTCTCGTTTATGACTAAGGACAACGGGACGTTGGCCATCTCAGAACTCACCACAACAGACTCATCTGACCGCAATGCCATTGTTTACGATCTTACAGGAAAAGCTGTGGCTCGCGTCGCAGACATAAAAGCCGGGAAACTGAAAGCTGGCATATATATAATAGGTAGAAAGAAAGTGGTAGTGGAATAGAATAAACAATATTTTAATTTAAATATATAATTATGAAGAAAATCTACACAACATTATTCTTTATGGCAGTGGCAATCTCAGCTTCGGCACAAATCACGCTGAACAAGCCTGAGGCTAAGCCTGCCACAAACATCACGGCAACGGGATTTACCGCTAACTGGGGAGCGGTGAACGACTGCGATGGATACGCCGTGTTCGTTTACGACCGAAAGACGGTGACAACTAACGGTGAAATGACGATTGCCGATGAGGATTTCAACGGCATTACGGGCGGTAACATCAACGAACCGCTCGGGGGCGATGAGGAGTATGTAGACCTCTCTAATTACGGATATGCCCAAACTTATGGATGGAGTGCCTACGGATTCCCTAACTTCATCCGAAGCATGGTTGCTGGACTGGTTTACTCTCCTTACCTCGACCTGAGGGCGAACAACGGTAAATACAAAATTGTGGTTGACGCATACTGCAACAACGGTGATGAAATTCGTATCGAGAGCAATGGAAGCAACGGAAAGGAAATCAAAACTCAGAAGGCTCAGGTGGAAGGCGGAGCTACAGGTATCGCCGAGGTAACCTTTGAATTTGAAAACGGATGCAAGGACCTCTTCTTCAGCGTTATCAACAACACGGCGAAGGAGGGCGCCCCCGACTACTTCGATCGCATACAGGTTAAACAGGACATGAAGATTGGTGATGTCATCAACTATATGGTGGGCGGAAACGATGCTGTAGATGCCGTGAACGAGTCGACAAACGATTCTATCAACTCTTGCCGCATCACAGGTCTGTCTAAGTACACTTCGGCAAAAGTGGTATACTACGACCTTTATGCATCGGCTAATGACTTCTCCACTCCTAACGGTTCTATGCCTTACACTTTCGTGACGAGTCCGTTTGCCGACCTCGTGAAGGTAGATATGAACAATAAAACTTCTGAGGTTTACGACCCGTCTACCGATGGCATACTGAACATTGCTGACGACGACAAGGCGACGACTGACGACACATGGTACAACATCGCAGGACAACGCATCGAAAAGCCCGTCCATGGCTTGTTTATCAACGGTGGAAAGAAGATTTTAGTGAAATAAATAATAAAACTATAATAATATGAGAAAAATCAACTACATCCTTACCCTCTTGCTCCTCGCCATTGGAGTAAACTGGGCGAACGCCGACGACAAGACGCTGGCATTGGGAAATTATGACGAGGTGGTGAATGGCGACTGGAACGAGGATCAAACTTATCAGGGTAGCTGGTGGATGATTGCCCCGACTCAGTTTAACGTGAAGCACACTGGCTCGCAGATTATCTACACCAAGAGTCAGCTCGCTGGCTTGGCAGGCAAGGAAATCAAGGGGCTCAGCTTTGTTTATTACAACCAGGGGGCCTTCACAGCTTTCCCTCGAACTGTCAATGTGTGGGTCAAGGAGATTGACGACAACGAGTTTGCCTACAATAGTTCCAAGAAGGCTTACCAGTATTTTGAGTATTCTGACGCTACCAAGGCTACTGCCAACTATGCGTTCGAAGACGATTTTGTAGATTATTACTGTCTGAACGGCGAGATTTCCTTCAACTTCGACAAGCCTTTTGCTTACAGTGGAGAAAAGAACCTACTCGTTACGATAACCTTCGATGGCGACGATACAGCCGAAACCCCTACCGACATCGAGTTCTATTACAATACCGATGCTGAGAATGCGGCAATGACTACGTGCAGCGACAACGCTTCGTTTGCCGACTTCAACGAATCAGAGGATTGGCCTTATGCCACTGGCGGTGGCTCGGCCATCTCTCACGCCACACAACTTGCACAACCGCTCACAAAATTTACTTACCAGGAAGCAAGCAAACCTATCTTGAAGACTGCCGAACTCTCTGGAACCGTAAAATGCGGCGACAACGCCGTTGAGGGAGCAATCATTTGTCTTACCGACGGCCAAAATGAAATCGCTGATACGAGTGCTGCTGACGGTTCGTACAATATTCAAGTGCCGATCGGTGACCTCGACAAGGACTTCACTCTTAAAGCCACAGCCGAGGGATATGAGGACTTCACGGCTACTGAACCGATGAGGTTCGCCTCTGACGAAAAGAAGTCGCTCGACATCAATCTCGTGAAGAAGGACGTACCGTCTGTCCTTTCCGGAAAGGTCGTTTCCAACGAGGACAACGCTCCTATAAAGGGTGCTACCATTACCGTAAAGAACGACAACAACGAATATTCTGACACCACCGACGAGACAGGTGCATACTCTATCTCAGTAGTAAAGAGCGAGGAAACCTACACGCTCACGGCAAAGGCTGACGGATATGAGGACAAGACGGTGGCCAACCTCACCTTCACTCCGGGAGAGCCTAAGACGCAAGACATCACTCTTATCAAGATTGACAATCCATCTACTATGACGGGTAAGGTGACTTGCGGGGGTGAACCTGTTGAAGGCGCTACCGTGAAACTTGCTGCCAAGGACAACAAATACATCACTTATAGCACACAGACAAGTGCCGATGGCTCATATTTGCTTCGCGTGGTAAAGAGCGAAAAGACTTACACGCTTACCGTTACCGACGGCGAATGTGAAGACTATACCGAAGATAGCATCTCGTTCACTCCTGGTGAGACTACTATCAAGAATATCTATCTGACCAAAACTCCGGAGCCAGAAAATAGCGTTACGCTCGGAAAATACGAGAAGCTACTGAAAAATGGTACTCAGGACGACTGCTACTACGGTCACGGATATTCTTGGGCAGCAGCTCCAACCAATTTCTCTCACAAATACACTGGTTCGGAAATTATCTACACCAAGGAGCAGCTGCAGAAGATGAAGGGCAAGGCTATCTCTCAAATCAACTTCGTGTTCCACAACGAATCGGCTTATGACGCCTGCCCACGCACGGTGAAACTTTGGGTGAAGGAAATCGACAACAACGCCTTCGACTACGACGACAATGCAAAAGCATACAAATTCTTTGAATATGCAGATGCTTCTGCAGCCATTGCTGGCTATGAATATGACGGCGAACTATACAACTATGCTGGAGGAAACGGCGAGATGGAACTCGTGTTCGACAAGCCTCTCAACTATAGCGGCGAGAAGAACCTGCTCGTGGCTATCACCTTTGAGGGCGAGAACACATGCAACGTACTCGATTTTAACTTCTTCTACAACCCTGACCAAACGAAGAAGGCTATGACATACTTCAACGACCGCTACACCTTCGACGACTATGCCGATACTGAAGACTGGCCATATGTCAACGATGACTGTGTTCCGGCTCTTGAGCAGCCTGTCACACGCTTCTTCTACACCAACGCCACCGGCATCAACGACATCACAACTGGCAGCAATACGTTAGTCAAGTCTAACGATGCCACTTACAACCTTGCCGGTCAGCGTGTAGGAAAGAGCTACAAGGGTATCGTAATAAGCAACGGAAAGAAGTTTGTGAAATAGAATAATAAGATATAACACCAAAACAAGAATAGCGGCAGTCTCCTGCCGCTATTCTTGTTTTTTATCCCCCATAATGGCAGTCTTTATATAAAAAATACAAAACTACCAGTTTAACACCCAACTTGCATCAGCATATTTTCCTATCAACGTTGCATCCTTAATGGCATCCAGCTGACGCACATACCTATTTCTTTGGCTAACGTCTATGGCATTACCTTCCTTATCGTGGCTATTAAATTCCAACAAGGTGGCCGTGGATGCAGATTCTGCCACCGGCCCAAAACCTTCTGAAGGAACACCTTCCAACGTACAATTTAACAACACACACTCTGCATCGGGATAGTTTCTGCCCTTATTGTCTGGAAGACGGCCTATCACGGCATCCTTGCCCAAAGCCTTGAATGTGCAATCGTTGAAGATGTTTCCATGATTTTCCTTAGTGTTTCTTATCCACATGAATGCACCATAGCTGGAAAGAGTGCAATGATTAAAGTAGGACGGTCCTCTTCCCAAGACCGTATCCCCTCCTCCATCTATAATACAGTTGAGCCAATAGGCCGATCCATTTGTTTGAAGGGCATCGCCGTCGCCAATAACATGTACGTTCTCTGAAAAGTTTCTCTCGCCGTTAAGCAAAAATCCTTCTGCCTGTCCCTTGCAGTCTGTCTTGAAGGTAACGTTTTTGAAAATCATATCTGCACAGTTGTCGGCAGCTACGGCAGCACGTCGTGATGGAAATGTGCCCTTCACCTCATTGGTTTTAATGTCAATCGGATGAGGGTTGAAAACTTCGTTGTTGGGATAATGCACCACTACCCCATCCATCGATTCCCCTTGGATAGTAACAAATCGTTTATTGCGGAAATACACCAGTTCCTCATAGTCTCCATTCTTCACAAAAACCGTCTTTCTATGAGTTTCTGTTGGCAAAGAGTCTGGCACCCAATCCATTGCACCTTGCAGGGTGGAAAAATCACCACTACCATCAGCTGCCACTACCACACAGGATGCATCTTTGGAAGGGGCCGATTGCTTTGTAACAAACTTCCATGTTTTCTTACCCTTCCAGCCTTCAACCACGCCCTTACCTATCTTTACCTCATACTCATGTCCATATTCCAATATATTGTTGTGCAGATAAACAGTAGCCTTATTACCATGACAGATGACAGGATAGAAGTGGAAGGCATCAGAGAAACCTCCTATGATAGTCTTCTGATAATTGCGCTTGTCTTCTTTGGCTGCGCCCGATGGAGTGCCTGGACGCATATTGCGATTGGTGATGTTCTTCACCTTATATAAATAGGGAACTGGAGTATAAATAGCATCTGGATGAGTGGGCTGTCCTTCTGTTGGTCCGGCAGGAATGGTCATATCAATTCTGTCAACCACCTTACGTGTAGTCTTGTCCATCACCGTGATAATTCCCTTGGTGCCAGCCTTCACCGGTTGGTCAAACTCAATAACAAGATGGGTGTCGACGTTAATATTTTTGGCATTCTCCTTAGGATAAAACCCGATAGCAGATTGCGCCATAAGTTTCAGGCATAAGAAGAAACCTGCTATAAAAATAAAGATTCGTTTCATATCAATTGCTTATAAGTCGTCTTGCAATTGCAATAATACGAATAATTAATGAGAAATCACCATTTAGAAAGAAACTTTTTATTATTCTTCTTCAACCAATAATACGCTGCAATGTTAAGGTTGTTCGCTTATTTTACATCAATAAAAGTCAGTCTGTTCTTCAGTTTCCAACTTTTCGTCAGACTATAGGAATGCTCAGACGAACTTACAAATTCCTCAATGAGAGGATTTGTAAGTGTTTTCTCCTATTCTCTCTCGTTATCTTGAAAGTTTTATAACGACCAACCGAAACCTATATATGGATAAAAGGCCGATTTGTTCAGCCCATATTTGTCTCCGAAATTGAAGGAAGGCGAAATGCCCACACGGAACATAAAACCATTGTCGCGTTGATAGCGATAGCCTATATCGCCAAACATGAAATAGCCAAAGAGATTGCTTGTTGATGTGTATGGTTCGTCATGCCCTTCTGTTTCGGGCGGAACAGGTTGATAATAGTACCATGCTCAAGTTTCGGATTTAGAATGAGTTCATAAAAAAGTTCATAAAAAAGGCTTTGA
>SAMEA3663178__coassemble_355_pt1 | contig 12930 bp, 9 predicted proteins | sample SAMEA3663178__metabat2_low_PE_001 | metagenome-assembled genome bin SAMEA3663178 (sample SAMEA3663178) | pig gut metagenome | biome: pig gut; feature: pig-associated habitat; material: faeces | place: Denmark | collected 2012 | reverse complement strand
TCAACATACTCCTGAGGAACTGAAGAAGAACCGTGGAGAACGATTGGGAAACCAGGAAGTTTCACCATAATCTCGTCGAGAACGTCAAATGCCAATGGAGGAGGAACCAAGCGACCGGTCTTAGGATCACGTGTGCACTGCTCTGGCTTAAACTTGTAAGCACCATGAGAAGTACCGATAGAGATGGCAAGAGAGTCAACACCTGTACGTGAAGTAAAGTCAATAACTTCTTCTGGCTTAGTATAGTGAGAAACTTCAGAAGCAACCTCGTCTTCAACACCTGCAAGCACACCAAGCTCACCTTCAACAGTTACATCAAACTGATGAGCATAGTCTACAACCTTCTTCGTCAAAGCGATGTTCTCTTCATAAGGAAGAGAAGAACCGTCAATCATTACAGAAGAGAAGCCTAAGTCTACACAACTCTTGCAGAGTTCAAAGCTATCTCCGTGGTCGAGGTGAAGCACGATCTCAGGATGATTGCAACCAAGTTCTTTTGCATATTGTACGGCACCTTCAGCCATATAACGAAGCAATGTCTCGTTAGCATACTTGCGAGCACCTTTAGACACCTGAAGGATAACCGGTGACTTCAACTCAGAAGAAGCTTTGATGATAGCTTGCAACTGCTCAAGATTGTTGAAGTTGAAAGCGGGAATAGCGTATCCACCATTGATAGCACGCTTAAACATCTCGCGAGTGTTTACGAGTCCTAAATCTTTGTAATTTACTGACATAGTTATTTGGTGTATTTAATAAATGAATAGTTTCTTTTTTACTTGATGCAAATTTAAGTTTTTCTTTTTGCAACGCCAAACATGAAGCTGCTTTTTAATGTTGCTTCGCGTTAAAATGATTAAATGCAACCGTATTTTAAAGGTCTGTTTTGAGTTTTGCAAATCGTAGTTTACAAAAAAAGGTGCGTCTTTGCTTCTTGCTGACGCACCTTACATATTTACTAAAGGCCAGTACCTTAATTTATTCTTCCGAAGAATTTAGGGGTTCTATCGCTCGCCAAACAAGCGAAGCCAAGGCACCGCCAATGAGTGGAGCAACGATAAATATCCACAAATTGGCAAGGGCAGAACCTTGAGTGAACAACGCTGGACCGATAGAACGGGCGGGGTTAACCGAAGTCCCAGTATAACGTATACATGCAAGATGTACTAACACCAAAGCCAAGCCAATGGCGAGACCAGCAAAATTGTTGGTGGCTCCATTAGTCTTAGCCGTTGCACCAAGCACAACAAAAACAAATACACAAGTAAAGAACACTTCCGCGAGAAAGCCCCCCAACATTGTGACCGATTGACCATCTACGTTTTGCAAATCGTTTGCACTCAATGTGCTTTCAATGCCGGCACTTGTGGTAAGAAGATAAAGGATGGCTGCTCCAAGAATGCCACCTACCACCTGTCCAGCCCAATAGCCAAGCGCATCCTTACAACTCATTCTTCCACTTAAAAAGACTCCTAACGTAATGGCCGGATTTATATGACACCCTGATATTCCTCCAATGGTATAAGCCATAGCCACCACAGACAAGCCAAAAGCGAAGGCGGTTCCAACAACAGAAGCCACATCGCTATTGCTACAACTCAAGCTAACGGCCGCCCCACAACCCATCAGCGTCAACACCAAAGTGCCGAACATTTCAGCAAGATACTTTTTCATTATTCTTGATTTTATCATTTTAAACTTTTCATTTTTATTAATAACGTAGCTATTTCATTTATATTTTAAACAGAGCCAACATTTATTAATAGCATCAAGCATCGCAGGATTGCTACTTTTCTTCATAGTCAAAGAAGTCAAACGTAGCATAGCCATCAGCTTTCTGACCTTGTGCAAACATTCCCAGCGTCACGCCTGTAAACCCGCCAACAACTTCCGTACTCAACAAAGAACAATTCATTTGATAAACCTCTATGAAATTATTCCCGTCAACAGAATAAGAAAAGTTATACATTTCTCCATCGCTACAGATGCGGAGCCATACTTTTCCGCTATTCTTCAGTTTAGGACTTGTATAAACAAGTGCGTCTACCGACTTCAAGCGAGTACGAACAAAAATAGCGTGGTTATTTACATAGAAGTCTGTATGGCCATCGTGTATCTGATAAATGGAAAGACCTGCACCTGTAGTATTGGCTTCAGCCTCAGCACGAGCATCCTTTGACGACTTGGAATTGTGCCATTCAACACAAGTCTCAACACGCATATTGGAACTTTCCTGACGCCGGCCAAGATAAGTGGGTTGATCGTTTTGCGTTAAAGAGCCATGAGGATAGAGTTGCAACTGCCCTTTTGCTAACCGATAATTGTCTGAGATTGGATTTTGCAAACATACCCATTCGGGATCTAATTTCTGAAGAAAACCATCCTTTGTATTCCCATTTTCAAAAAAAGTGCGAGTTGGCTTCTTTTGAAAAGAATATTGAGGCAGCACATTTGCAGCCATGAGTGTATCGATAGGATTACCATCATTAACAATTGGCCATTCGTTCTTCCATGTGACTGGGGCCAAGTAAGTTTCCCTCCCAAGATGATGATAAGATCCTCCAAAGTTGCGATAAGCCAAAAACACCATCCACCACTGTCCGTTCTGGTCTTGCAGCAAATCGCCATGACCTGTTCCCTGAATTTGCATTCCTTGACCTTTCATATTGCAATTGGTCATAATGGGGTTGTTGGGATTGGACTCATACGGTCCTTCGATTTGCCGACTACGAGCTATTGTAAGTTTATGGGCGAGCTCGGTTCCTCCTTCAGAAATTAACAGATAATACCAATCACCAATTTTATAGATATGGGGGCCTTCTGGATAACGCCCGCCAGTACCTCTCCATAGGGCACGGCCTGGTGTAAGTTGTTTACCTGTGAGCGGGTCTATTTCACAAAGCATAATGGTATTGTCTGGATTGCTTACCATATAGCATTTGTCGCCCTCGAAATAAAGAGAAGGATCAATTCCTTGTTGCTCCAACCAAACCGGTTCACTCCAGGGCCCCTTGGGGTTAGATGCAGTCACAAGAAAGTTACCGCCATTACCTACATTGGTGGTAATCATATAATAAGTTCCATTATGATAGCGAATGGTTGGAGCATAAATGCCCAACCATGACGAAGCTTGGGCAAGGGGTAATTGACTTTTTCGAGTCAACACGTTCCCTATCTGTTCCCAATGTATCAAATCTTTACTGTGGAAGATTGGAACACCAGGGAAATAAGCGAAACTGGAATTTACCAAATAATAATCATCGCCCACCCTAAGAGCAGAAGGGTCAGGATGGAATCCTGCTATAACAGGGTTGCGATAAGTGGAAAATGACTGTGCCAACATAGTAAAAGAACATAGCGCACAGGCCAATAGCGTCAAGGTTTTTTTCATAACAATAGGTTGTGTTTAGGAAATATATCGGTTTTATTGCACTTGCAAAGATAATTAATATTTCCTCACAATCAAATAGTTACAATTACATTTTTTTATTTTCGTCTTCCGCTTCGTTCAATATTTCCCGTAGAAGATAGGTAGCATTTTGGTTACGGGCTACCCCCTTTGTAACAAGATAAGAATAAGAAACCGTTTTTCCAAGTTCTATTTCAAAGCAATAGTTATGAAATCTATCCGGATAGTTTTCCGACATCTTGGAAAGTTCCAAATCGTGTGTGGCCACTACGCCAGTAACATTTTTATGGGATATATATTCCAGGAAAAGTCGAGAGCCATTCAACTTGTCAAGAGAATTGGTTCCCTTAAGAATTTCATCCAATATGATAAGCGTAGGAAGAGAAGGAGAACCTTCAGAACCTTTATCACAAGACGCAACGCTCTGAAGCAGACTTTTCAAGCGCAACAGCTCGGCATTAAAATAGGAGATGCCGTGTGACAAGTCATCAGTAGTTCGCATACTGGTGAACATATGAAAGCGGCTAACCCGCAAGCTCTTGCAAAAAACGGGTAATCCCGCCATTGCCAACAGATAGTTGATGCCCAACGATCGCAAGAAAGTACTTTTACCAGCCATATTGGCTCCGGTAATGATGTAATAGTTGCGATTGTTTATGACAAAATCGTTAGGAATAGCTTGGTTTCCCAAGAACGGATGGTATAGTTCTTTGGCTTGATAAACGACTTCACCTATAGCATCGTCTATCACATTTGCCTGCACTGCATTTGGCTCATTATAACGAAATGTTGCCATTGACACCAAAGCATCCATCTGACAAACCACATCCAGCCATTGAGAGAAATGGCTTTGAAAGCGGTTTTGCCATTGCCAAAATTTTCTTATTATAAAGAAATCTCCTGCAAAAAAGCCATCCAGCAAAAGTAGCCCCAAGATATTCCCTCGCCTATCCAGTCTCTGCAAAATGGAAGCAAGCGCCTCAAAAGAGGATAAGGCACCTTTCAAATGCCCATGCAATGTCTGATTATAAGAAGACAGAAACTCTTCATCATCTATTAAACGTATTAAGCCAACCAACGTTTTTACGTTCTTCAGAAGGCTATCGCATGCAAGTTGCAAGCGCTTTAAAACCCCGTTGCAAAGGAAAAACGTCAAAAAGAACATAGAGACGATATAGGCAACGGGAATGTTTGCTGCACATTGGCCAAAAGCAGCCAACAATATAGAAGCCCAAAGTCCCAGCAGCAAAACAACAACTACAGCTAACGTGACCGAAGAAACCAAATACCGAGGCATCACCAATTGGCACACATCATGCATTGCCCGCTTAACGGCAACGGTTTCCAGTCGTCCACGAATGCCAAATGTCTTAAAATTTGTAAGAAACTGTTCCCGCTCCGACAACTCGTTAATGGCTTTGGAACGTTCTGCCTGATAATTTAAGCTACGCAAAATGGCCGCCAAACGATCTGCGCCTCCAAGAGATACTGTCCTATTGATGCGCTGAAACAATGACAAAGGTCCAAACACATCCAGATCGGTAGTAAACGGATGGGAAGCATCCATATAGCGTGTGCCATCATCAAAGGAAGAAAAGTCACCTGACAAGTAAGCCAATTCGCGTTCATATACTTGTGCTAAAGATTCAGAGCGGACTATCTGTTCATCATTCAATTCGTCCAAGCGACGTACAACAACATATGCCACTAAAAATAAAGTGGCCAGCCACAAAGTCCAACTGGCATTTTGAAGGATTGTAAACAACACCACTCCACCCAATGCAATCAGAAAAGTAAAAATCTCTGCAAAGATAAAACCATGGTTCCGGGAACGATAACGCCTTATGGAAGTTTCAATCTCTCGTTTTCGGGATGCGTAAAATGCTTTTCTGTCTTTTTGTTTCATGTTTACAAAAGTAAGAAAAAGAATTTGATAAGTTTTGTTCTTTACAACATTTGACTTAACTTTGCATAACTTTAAAAGAAAAAATTCGTTAGCCAATTTACGAAGTCAACGTGTGAGAAACAAACATAATAGAATAACTCAAACCGAACAACAATGAACAAACGAACATTCACTATCCTTATCGCTTTAGCTATAACGCTGTATCTAAAAGCTGCAACCACATTACCTATAAGTGGCAATGTAATTGTACCGTCTGACCCAAATATCCAGTACATCGGACGTATTAATTTTTCTAATCCCAACCGTCCGGCTTTCAATTTCCCTGGAACAGAAATTAGAGCAACCTTTGAGGGTACATCACTCCAAATGATAGCCCGTCCAAAAAGTGGTTACTTTATGGCTCAAATAGACGGATGTAAAGCCTATAAGGTTAGTTTTAATTCCGACCAAGACTCTGTTGTAACGCTGGCAACCGCTTTGTCGTCAGGAAAACACACAGTAAGGCTCGCCTATGCTATGGAGGGCTTAAATACCCATCCGGAGTTTTGGGGATTTGTATTGGACGGAGGATGCCGCCTACTAACGCCTGCGCCATTACCCGACAGACGCATAGAATTTATCGGAAACAGCATTACATGTGCCTATGGCATAGAAAGCACCGATAAAAATGACCCATTTCAAGACGCCACAGAAAATCACTTTTATGGCTATGCCACTTTGGTTAGTGATGCGCTGAATGCCATTCACACGTCTATCTCCCGTAGCGGTATAGGAATGTACCGTAATTATAATGGGCCAACAACAGGCAGCAAGGACTGTATGCCGAAAGAATATGAATATACACTGTTTGATGTACATACCCAAAAATGGGATTTCACGCGTTTCACACCCGATATCGTTTGCATCAACCTTGGCACAAACGACTTCTCAACAAAAGGATATGACAAACACCTTTATGAGCAGGCATACCGTGAATTTCTCGGAACTGTCAGAAACCATTATCCCAATGCCAAGATAATATTATTGTCTGGGCCTATGCTCAATCCCAAAGAAAATGACATAGAAAAGGCTATTCTTGACAAACTGACAAAGGAGCGGCATAAAACCGGAGACAAAGAAGTGTACCGGTTTGACTTTTCCTTGCAGACAGGAGAACTCGGATATGGCGCAAGTTGGCATCCCAGCCTCAGACAACATCAACGAATGGCTTCAGAACTGATACCTTTTATCAAGAACATAACAGGGTGGCAATAACTGCCACTTCAATCATTCCTTTGGCAACAACACCACTCCCTCCTGCTTCATTCCATCCATCTTTATGGACAATGGGCGGCTAAAACGAACGTGGCGGACATAGGTTGTCTCTTCAACCGCAGGCATCTTGTCGAGAATATCCTTTCGATAGATGCCTTCGTTTTTATAGGTATTGATGGTGAAATAGCCTACACCAAACGAAGTGAGGTTTTGAAAGAAATGTGTTCCTTGACTGGGATCGACCTGGTAGCCGGGAAGTCCCTCTTCAACGATTACACGCGCAGCACTGATATGAGGCCATTTGACAGGAATACCCAACCAGCTGTCACTGGATCCCCAACGGCCTGGGCCAATAAGAATATAGTTGGTGTCCTCTGATAAGAACTTGCGATTTATCTTTTCTATCTCTTCTGCAATAGAAGGATTGTTAACAGCAGAAAAATCGGCCGAGGTCTTTACATATACCACATCAACAATATCATCTGAAATGCCATGCCCCAATGACATATGTGACCGCAAAAGACAACGTTCATCTGATATTGTAAGAAGATCTTCGTCAAGAACCAACTTGGAGTCTACTATCGGGCGAATTTGCAACAAATAGAATTCTCCTGTTCGATCAGCATTCAAATTACAAGCAAACTCTATTTCGACAGGGCGGCGCATAGCTTCTGACCCATTGCGCATAGTCATTTGCAACAATTCGGGAAGGGGAAATACTCCCTGTTGTAAAACACCGCAAAAAGAAATAATCTTTCTTCCTCCTTCATAGAAACCGTCACGTATGACTTGGTCATAGGGGTCAAACGTTGAAGAAATATAGTTCAGCGTATGATCTTTTTCGGCTTCTTTCACCTTTAATTTCAAAATATTAAAGCCGTCATCAACCATAAAGTCACGATAGGAATTTTTCATGTCAAGAGCATAGAATTGGGTTTGCGTTTGACGAAGGGCAATCTCCATTTCAGACATCTGCAAAACTTTAGTGGGATGGTAAGGAGAAACACGTAATGTTTCGCCACCATCAACAATATATTTCCCCAATCCCAATGCAAGTGAAGCAATTCCCTCTTCGGCTGTTTCGTCACCGATAGGATAATAGTTGAGAGACCGAAGCACACCGCTAAACGTAGGATAAAAGCGGTCTCCATGTTGCTGGCCTACCACTTGCTGAAGGATAACAGCCATTTTTTCCTGATCTATAACATTGCTAGTGGCTGTCATATAAGCCTTGGAATCATGATAATAGACTGAAGCATAGACGCCCTTGATGGCACAAGCCAACAATCGCAACATTTCATACTTGTCTTCAAGATAAGGTATCATATAAGTGGAATAGATACCTGCAAACGGTTGATAATGGCTATCTTCCAACAACGAAGACGAACGAATGGCGATAGGACTATGTGTTGCCTCAAAGAAAGCAAAGAAATCTCCGATTAGCGTATCGGGAAGCTGGCCACGCATAAAAGCTTTCAAAATATCTTCATCACTGGCATCACTAAGGGCTATCTGATAAAGATTGTTGTTTTCCATAAAAGCATCAAAGATATCAGTGCAAAGGACAACTGTCTTTGGTATTTGGACGGAAGCATTTTCATATTGGTTGAATTCCGGATGGCGCTTAATTATATTGTCCAAGAAAGCCAAGCCACGCCCTTTTCCACCTAAAGAGCCTTCTCCAATACGGGCAAAGTGACCAAACTTGTCAAAGCGAGACCTATCAAACAATGCAACAACACCAAGGTTTTTCATCCTACGGTATTGGGCAATCGCATCAAAAATAATTTGTCGATGCATATCTACATCCGGTAACTTGTGCCATGTGATATTCTTCAGAAACTCGGAAACAGGGAAAATGGCTCGTGCACAGAGCCAACGGCTCATATGGTTGCGTGACACATGATAAAGCATCGATTCGTTTGGAATCTTAAAGATATTATCTTGCAATTCCTTTAGGTTTCTTACACGCATTATTTCCGCATAGGTCTTAGGATCACGGAAGATGAAGTCGCCAAATCCCATATGCCTTTCCAATAAGCGATAAAGGTCTAATCCCATCTTTTTAGAGTTCTTATCAACAAAATGGAAATGCTCGGCCTTCGCTTTTTCCCTATTTTCCAACTCGGAACTTTCAAGTATCAGCGGGACATATTCGTCCTCTTTGCGAATGGCACGCAACAACTTTAATCCCGCTTCTGGGTCCATAGGGCTTTCATCACCTAATGGTGATGGACGGTCTTTTCCCTCTGTTGGATGTATAGGATAACGCACATCGGAGATAACACCCAAACAATGATCTTTGAAACGCATATAAATGTCCCACGCCTCATCATAGGTACGGGCAAGAACAACCTTTGGACGTCCACGCATACGCATAGTGGCGGCATGTTTGTTAAGGGCCTCCGTAGCGAAATTCTGGCTTTGCTTAAGAATATATGTATATAGATTGGGAAGTATACTCGAATAAAAACGAATGCTGTCTTCAACCAACAATATCATCTGAACACCAGCCTCTTCTATGTCGTGTTCGAGATTCATGTGGTCTTCCATCAGTTTGATGATTGAAAGAATAAGATTGGTGTTGCCCAACCAGCAAAAGACATAATCAAAGATGCTAAGATTTTCATGCGCCATCCTCTTTGTAATGCCATAACTGAAAGGTGTCAATACAACACAATGAATGTCCGAGAACTTGGCTTTGATGGCTCTTGCTACATCAAAAGCATCATTATCGGCATTGCCTGGCATACATATAACCAAATCGATATCTACAGTTGCCAAGACACTTTCAGCCTCTTGAATGGTAGAGACTTGCGTAAACGTTGGTGGATAACGAAGCCCCAACTCCATATACTCATTATAGATTTTCTCTTCTACCCTACCATCATCCTCCAACATAAAAGCATCATAAGGATTGGCAACAATAAGAACATTGTAGATGCGGCGCATCATTAAATTGACAAATGACACATCCTTCAAAATAAATTGGTTCCACTCAGCAGGCAATTGCTCTTTCATCACAAAATAATTTATATGTGCAAAGATAAGACAAAAAAACAAAACAAACTGACATTAATATGCCGTTTAGTTGCAAGAATAAGAGTTTTTTTATTATTTTGCAAACAAATAAGCACAATGGTTATGCATGGATTTATAGCAAAATGTAAGCAACAAAAGAAAAAATTACAGAAAAACTTTTGGAGATTACAAATTAATTGGATATATTTGCGACACAAACATGACACATTGACAAGATTACTAATTATTTAAATATCGTATATACTATGGAAGTCGAGAAAATCATGCAAGCCTTGGAGCAAAAACATCCAGGTGAGTCTGAGTATTTACAGGCAGTTCGAGAAGTGCTTATCTCAGTTAAAGATGTATATAATCAGCACCCTGAATTTGAGAAAGCAAAAATCATTGAACGCATTGTAGAGCCAGAACGCGTTTACACGTTCCGTGTGCCATGGGTTGATGACAATGGAAACGTTCAAGTTAACCTTGGTTATCGTGTTCAATTCAACAGTGCAATAGGTCCATACAAAGGTGGATTACGTTTTCACGCATCTGTTACACTTTCCATTTTAAAGTTCCTTGGATTTGAGCAGACATTCAAGAACGCACTTACAACCTTGCCTATGGGTGGAGGAAAAGGCGGATCTGACTTCTCTCCACGTGGAAAGAGTGATGCCGAAATTATGCGTTTCTGCCAAGCATTCATGACAGAGCTATATCGCTATATAGGTCCAGACGAGGACGTTCCAGCTGGAGACATCGGAGTTGGCGGACGCGAGATAGGTTATCTTTTCGGTATGTATAAAAAACTTACCCACCGCTATGAGGGCGTCTTGACCGGCAAAGGTATGGAATGGGGCGGTTCTATCCTACGGCCTGAAGCAACAGGTTTTGGTGCACTCTACTTTGTAAACCAAATGATGCAAACCCGTGGACTTGACCTTAAAGGGAAAACTGTTGCAGTATCAGGATTTGGAAATGTCGCTTGGGGTGCTGTAAAAAAAGCTACCCAATTAGGAGCAAAAGTCATCACTATTAGTGGTCCGGACGGATATATCTATGATCCTGACGGTATTAGCGGTGAAAAGAATGAATATATGCTTGAGCTTCGTAACAGTGGCAACGATGTATGTGCACCCTATGCTGAAGAATTTCCTGGCGCCACTTTCTATGAAGGCAAGAAGCCATGGGAGCAGAAAGCCGACATCTACCTTACCTGTGCTACCCAAAATGAACTTAACGGGGAAGATGCAGAAAAGATTCTTGCTTTCCATCCACTTTGCGTAGCTGAAGTCAGCAACATGGGATGTACAGCCGAAGCAGTTGAAAAGTTTATTGCAGCAAAACAACTCTTTGCTCCCGGTAAAGCCGTTAATGCAGGTGGTGTTGCTACAAGTGGCCTTGAAATGACACAAAACTCCATCCGCTTGCATTGGAGCAAAGAAGAAGTGGATGAAAAACTGCACTATATTATGCATTCCATCCATGAGCAATGTGTAAAATACGGCACTGAGCCAGATGGATATATTGACTATGTAAAGGGTGCAAACATAGCTGGCTTTATGAAAGTGGCCAAGGCAATGTTAGCCCAAGGTATTGTATAAAGAAAATAAATGAGAAAAGTTCGATTAGTTATCGTCTTCTTGCTAACTATTATATGCTTTACCATCAACGCTCAACAGTTCGATGGTAAAGCATCGTTTTATAGTAACAATCTTCATGGAAGCAAAATGGCCAATGGACGGCGATACAACAGAAATGCACTTACATGCGCTCACAAAACCCTTCCTTTCGGCACAATGCTTCGTGTTACAAACATGAATAACGGGCAAGAAGTAATCGTTGAAGTTACAGATAGAGGACCATATGTAAAAGGGCGTGTTATAGATTTGTCCTATCAAGCCGCCAAAGAACTTGGAATGATTGGAGCCGGAGTTAGCCGTGTACAAATTGAAATTCTCCCTTCCGGTGCAACTGTTCCCTACCGCACCGATGAAGACAACCCTTTAGAGTTGCCAGAAGGGGTGGAATATGGTATGGCTGGTGTTTGTTATGAATATATTCCTGATTGGGAAAAGCCCAAAGCAGAAGAACTACACACAGTGCCTCGCAAGATAAAAACAACGACTCGACAAAACAAACATTCAAGCACACCGAAGAACAGACCTGCAAAATCAAATGTTACACATAAGCCTGCCGTTAAAGTTTCACAGCAGAAACAACAACGACATCAGCCCAAAAAGCAACAAAACAACAATAGTTGGTCAAACTTCTTTACTTCTGTAAAAAATGGAGTAACAAGTCTTTTCGACTAAAAACGAATAAGATTACTTGTAATTAATTGAACTTTCAAAGACACAAAAGGAAGAAAAATTCAAACGATTTCTCTTCCTTTTGTGTCTTTGACATTATCCAACAGAAATTAGTAGTCCTATATGTTATCTTTTACTTCTTCGTTGGAATACTAAATTGAATAGTTTGTCCTAAGGTCTTATTTCCCTGAAGGACAGAAACGGAAAAATTGGTTAGGCCGTTACGCAGACGATTGTCAGCTTTAACCATTGCCGTATAACGGATGCCTGCCCCTGGAGCTATACTCTCTATATGCACACTTGGACTAATATAGATATGCTTATTCCCCGTAGTTTCTACAACCATGGGCTGGATATCGTCTACAGGGAACTGACCTCGATTCTTTACTTCAAAAATAACCTTACTCAATTCGCCTCTACCGAGGGCTCCATCTTGATTGTCATCAACAAACCGGACATTGGAAATTTCCACTTGAGAAGCATTTGCCATATCGGTAGCCAAGGGGGCAGAAACAGGTTGTGCAGCCGAATAGTTACCGGTATAATCTTCTCCATGAAAGTCATAGATTCGATCATCACCCGAATTTGTGGTATCGATGGGGCAACAATTACCCTCTTCTGGTTTCATCTTATTGGTCGGATTATAAGGATTGATTCCCTGAGCTCGGTTTTGCTGAACACGATCATAATGGTCATGCACACGTTGTTGTTCTTGCTGATCGGCTTTTGCACCTACGGCTGCACCAATAGCTGCACCTCCTGCCATTCCTACCAACGTTCCGAGATCTGAGCCCCTGGGGCCACCGGCTATTCCTCCTATAGCACTGCCTAAGATACTACCTAAAGAACTTCCCGTATAGGCACCCATACCTGTATAAGAATTACAACTACTGAGCAACAATGTTGCACTTATTGCGTAAACCAATCCTTTCTTCATTATCGTTATTTTTTGATTGATGTTACAAAGATAAGGAGTTAGCCAATAATAACGACAGATAAAACCCCTATTTATTGTAGGAATTTCCCTA
>SAMEA3663178__coassemble_319_pt1 | contig 13942 bp, 13 predicted proteins | sample SAMEA3663178__metabat2_low_PE_001 | metagenome-assembled genome bin SAMEA3663178 (sample SAMEA3663178) | pig gut metagenome | biome: pig gut; feature: pig-associated habitat; material: faeces | place: Denmark | collected 2012 | reverse complement strand
GAGCATCTGCCTTACAAGCAGAGGGTCGGCGGTTCGAATCCGTCAACGCCCACAACGATAAAAACCTTGCAATGTCTTGTATATTGTGAGGTTTTCTTGTTATTTGAGAAATATTATACCATTTTTGCGTGCCGTATCGATTTTAATTACTAATTTTGCAGCAATAATAATGAAGTATAATTATGAGTCTTGACACGCTAACTGCCATTTCACCAATCGATGGCCGCTATAGAAGTAAAACCGAGAGATTGGCCAACTATTTCTCTGAGTATGCGCTAATACGCTATCGTGTGCGCGTAGAAATTGAATATTTTATTACGCTTTGTGAATTGCCCTTGCCACAATTAGAGTCGTTTGATCATCAACTTTTTTCACGGCTGAGGGATATTTATCTTCACTTTGACGAGAAAAACGCTGCCAGAATAAAAGAAATAGAAAAGACGACCAATCATGATGTGAAAGCCGTTGAGTACTTCATTAAAGAACAATTTGATGAAATAGGTGGCTTGGAGGCTTATAAGGAGTTTATCCATTTCGGCCTTACATCGCAAGATATTAACAACACCAGCATCCCACTTTCCTTGAAAGAGGCATTGGAAGAAGTGTACTATCCGCAAGTGGAAGAACTCATAGCACAGTTGCAAACTTATGCCGACGAGTGGAAGGATGTGCCTATGTTGGCTAAAACACATGGACAACCGGCTTCTCCAACCCGTTTGGGTAAAGAAATAATGGTGTATGTCTATCGTCTTAGTGAACAACTGAAAAGTCTGAAAGCCTGTAAATTAACCGCCAAGTTTGGTGGGGCCACAGGTAACTTCAATGCGCACCATGTCGCTTATCCTCATTTTGACTGGAAAACATTTGGCAATCGCTTTGTGAGCGAAAAGTTAGGACTACAACGTGAACAGTATACCACCCAGATAAGCAACTACGACCACTTGGCTTCTGTGTTTGACGCCATCCGTCGTATCAACACGATAATCATCGATTTGGACCGCGATTTCTGGATGTATATCTCCATGGAATATTTCAAACAAAAGATTAAAGCTGGAGAAGTGGGCTCGAGCGCAATGCCTCATAAGGTAAACCCAATAGATTATGAAAACAGTGAAGGAAACTTGGGAATGGCCAATGCCGTACTGGGCTTTTTGGCTCAAAAGCTTCCTGTCAGCCGCTTACAACGTGACTTGACCGACTCAACGGTGCTGCGTAATGTGGGTGTGCCACTCGGACATAGTGTGATAGCCATCCAAAGCACTTTGAAAGGTTTGAGAAAACTCATACTCAACGAAGATAAAATCAAGAAAGATCTTGACGATACATGGGCAGTAGTGGCAGAAGCTATACAAACAATACTTCGTCGTGAAGCATACCCGCATCCTTATGAAGCATTGAAAGCACTTACAAGGACCAATAAAACCATGACAGAGGAAACGATACATGAGTTTATAAAGACTTTAAAGGTTAGTGATAACGTTAAGGCGGAGTTGATGGCCATCACTCCTCATAATTATACTGGAATTTAAAATACTAATTATATTTGTTTTATTAGGCCGTGAGGCTATAACAAGAAAGGAACCAAAACTATGGCAGAAGAATTTGAAAACAAAGAAGGATTGTCTTCAGAACAAAAAGATGCTAACCGTGAAGGCTATTCACCGGCAGGACAAGCAGGTGCTTCTTACCAACGGGATTATCATGCAGGACGCCCTCAGCGACCACGGATAAGAACACAACGTGCTTACAGTAGCGACCACTCATCGAATGATGAAGGTGGATTCCGTCCAGAAGGCTTCGGTGCAGGACTGCAAAACAATGGTGCAACACAGCGCCCCAGTAATGGCTATCAACCTCGTGGCGGCTATCAACCTCGTCAAGGTGGCTACCGTCCCCGTTACAACAACGACAATCAGGAAGGCGGCTATCAACCTCGTCAGGGTGGTTATCGTCCTCGTTACAACGGTCAAGAAGGCGGCTATCAACCTCGCCAAAACGGTTACCGTCCTCGTTACAACGGTCAGGAAGGTGGTTATCAGCCTCGTGGCAGCTATCAACCCCGCCAAGGCGGTTATCAGCAACGGGGCTACCAACAACGTAGCGGATATAACCAAGGTGGCTACAATCAAGGCGGTTACCGTCAACATACTTCAGGGTATGACCCCAATGCAAAATACTCGCTGAAAAAGCGTATAGAATATAAAGAAGAACATATAGATCCCAATGAGCCTATACGTCTGAACAAATATCTTGCCAATGCTGGCGTTTGTTCGCGTCGCGAGGCGGATGAATATATCCAAAATGGAGCTGTGACGGTGAATGGAACGGTCGTAACAGAGTTGGGAACTAAGGTTTTACGCTCTGATGAGGTGAAATTCCAAGACCAGCCGGTAACATTAGAGAAGAAAGTTTACGTGCTTCTCAACAAGCCAAAGGATTATGTGACGACCAGTGACGACCCTCAACAGCGCAAAACGGTGATGGATTTGGTAAAGAATGCTTGCCCTGAACGCATCTATCCTGTAGGGCGATTAGATAGAAATACCACTGGAGTATTGCTTCTAACCAATGACGGTGACCTCGCAAGCAAGTTGACCCATCCTAAGTTCTTGAAGAAAAAAGTCTACCATGTCTATTTGGATAAGCCCGTAACAGCTCACGATCTTCAACAAATAGCAGACGGTATAGAACTTGATGACGGCGAAATACACGCAGATGCAATAGAATATGTAGACGACCGCGACAAGAGTCAGGTGGGCATAGAGATACATAGTGGTAAAAATCGCATTGTTCGCCGTATCTTTGAAAGCCTGGGCTATCGTGTTGTAAAACTTGATCGTGTACAGTTCGCAGGGCTTACCAAGAAGAATGTACGTCGCGGTGATTGGCGCTTCCTCACCGAAAAGGAAGTGGATATGTTGCGTATGGGTGCTTTTGAATAATCAAAAACGACAAGATAAACTATAAGATGAAAAGAACAAAGGTTGTTGATGCTCTTCGTTGTACCGACTTTGGGAAAGACATCATCGTGAAGGGATGGGTGCGTTCCCATCGAAGTAGTAAGGCGGTTGACTTCATTGCACTGAACGATGGCTCTACCATTAAGAATATTCAAGTGGTGGTAGACCCTTCAACGATGGAGGAAGAAAAACTCAAAAGTATTACAACTGGGGCTTGTATCTGTGCCAAAGGTGTGTTGGTGGAAAGCCAAGGCAAGGGACAAACGGTTGAAATACAAAGTAAAGAAATAGAAATATATGGTCTGTGCCCTGCTGACTATCCGATGCAGAAGAAAGGACAAAGCTTTGAGTATATGCGCAAATATGCTCATATGCGCCTTCGTACCAACACGTTTGGTGCTGTATTCCGCATTCGTCACAACATGGCAATAGCCATACACAAGTATTTTCATGATCATGGATTCTATTACTTCAATACTCCTCTGATAACAGCTAGCGACTGTGAGGGAGCTGGTGATATGTTTCAAGTCACCACATTAGACTTGGACAGAGTGGCTAAGAGTGGCGAAGTGGATTATTCGAGCGACTTCTTCGGAAAGAAAACCAACTTGACAGTGAGTGGACAACTCGAAGGAGAGCTTGGTGCAACAGCCTTAGGGGCTATCTATACGTTTGGGCCTACGTTCAGGGCAGAGAATAGTAATACCCCGAGACATCTTGCAGAGTTTTGGATGATTGAGCCGGAAGTGGCCTTTATGGACAAAACTGAGTTGATGGATCTTGAGGAAGACTTTATTAAATATTGTGTGCGCTGGGCTCTTGATAACTGCCATGACGACTTGGAATTCCTTAACAAGATGATTGACAAGACGCTCATAGAGACGTTAGAGTCGGTTGTTAAAGAAGATTTTGTCCGACTGCCCTATACCGAAGGTATTAATATCCTGCAAGAGGCAGTAGTAAACGGTCACAAGTTTGAATTCCCAGTAACAGGTTGGGGAATGGATCTTGCAAGCGAACACGAGCGTTTCTTGGTGGAAGAACACTTCAAACGGCCAGTTATTATGACCGATTATCCGAGTGAAATAAAGGCGTTCTACATGAAAAAGAATGCAGACGGAAAAACTATGCAAGGAACAGACGTATTGTTCCCACGTATAGGAGAAATAATTGGAGGCTCTGTCCGTGAGGAAAATTACGACAAACTTGTATCTGAAATTGAAGCGCGTGGCATGAAAGAAAGTACTTATAAATGGTATTTGGATACACGTAAGTACGGTTCTTGTCCTCATGCAGGCTTTGGATTGGGCTTTGAACGACTTATTCTTTTCGTTACGGGAATGCAGAACATCCGTGATGTTATTCCTTTCCCAAGAACTCCTAAGACCGCAGAGTTTTAGCTTTAAGGTTGAAATTACCATTAAAGGCGAGGTTTCAGACAATAAGAAACCCCGCCTTTACTTTAATCATTAATTCCTGCTTGAGATAGAGAGAAAGCGGTCTGTAAGTACCATTAATTGCAGAATGAAGGGTTGAGACAAGCTAATGTTGTTGTAAGAATTGCCTATAAGGGCTTCAAATTGTCCGTTCTTAAATGGCCAGATGTTACTGGTCTCTTCATAAAAGCCAAGTGTTGAGTTGTCAATGGCTATGCTGACGTTTTTCTTTTCATCGGGTTGCAAAAAGACTTTCTTAAAGCCTTTCATTCCTTTATTGAGCCTGTCAATGGGTGATTGTACATAATGTATGTAGAACTGAACGGTTTCTGCGCCCATTTTCTTTCTGATATTTTCTACATTTACCGTAAAAGTGATATTGCCATCTTTGGTCAGCGATGCTTTGTCAGTGTGCAGTTGGGATACCTTGAACTGTGTATAGCTCAATATTTGCCCAAAAGCAAATAGGTGATGGAGGTGCTCTTTGTCAACCCAACGATAGCCGACGTTCTGTAGATATTCATTTAAGGACCGAGAATCATGTCTTTCCTCCTTGTAGTGAAGCCTCCTTGTCTAAGTTCTCTCCATAGCAGAGATATTGAAGGATTCCATGCGGTAGCCTAACAAGTATGTTTCAGGAAGGCAATGCAAGAGTCGTTGGTTTGCCCTGATTGTTCTCTATCGTCCCATAACACATCGAGGTGAACTCTGTGAGGCCCGTCTTCTGTGTAGAAATCGTGAAATCCCAAACGGGGAATATCTGCCGAAGATAACTTGCTTTGCGCACGTATGATTTTTATCTTTTTCGGATAATGTCTTCCTGGATAAAGCATCTTTAATATGTTGCTTTATAAGTTTGTTGCTGTCCAGGTAGGCGGACGTTTAGGCAAAGCCTAACACTGAGTATAAGGAGATGAGTATAACGGTTAGTGATTTTTTATAGACGAAATTATTTAACAATCATTTTTTTTAATCGTTTATGCTCTTCCAACATCTTTTGTGCACGCTCTTTCGCTTGTTTGGCGGGTTCGCTGGTTTTCATTTCTTCGGGAGTGATGCGCATGGTGTGGGCTTGTTCTACAAGGTCTTTCACCACTTCACCACCTGCAATGAGCCCAGCTGTTGCAGGAACCCATGCGTTTGAGGCCGGAATGGTGTGCCGGTCGGTACATTTGCGCATGTCTTTGTTGGGACAAATGCAATGGAAACGGCAGGATATTTCGGGTTGGTCAATACTTTCCAAAGGCTCTTCGGGGCTATACACCACTTTCAAGTGCTTGATGTTGGTCTTGCGAAGCTTCTTTCTTATCACTTTTGCCAAAGGGTCGTTGATGGTCTTGAAGATGTCGGTCACTGTGAAGGCTGTAGCATCCAGTTTGTAAGCGGCTCCCATACAGGAAAGCAACGGAATGTTCATGTCGTGACAACGGTGGATAAGATCAAGCTTTGCCGTAACCGTGTCTATGCAGTCTACCACATAATCGTATTGGGCAAAGTCAAATTCGCCAGCATTTGCCGGAAGATAGAACATTTGGTATTTACGTACGATGCAACGTGGATTGATGTCGTGAATGCGTTGCTCGGCAATGTCCACCTTGTGTTTTCCTACAGTAGACAAAGTTGCAAGAATTTGCCGGTTGACGTTGGTCAGGCATACGCGGTCGTCGTCTATGATGTCAAGTGCGCCCACTCCCGAACGTGCCAATACCTCTACCACATATCCTCCTACTCCTCCTATGCCAAATACGGCAACCCTGCTTCCCTTTAACGTGTCGATGGCAGGTTCTCCCAACAATAGTTGTGTGCGTGAAAACTGGTTTTGCATGAGTTCTTATTCTTCTCTTGTTATTTTCCCCGTTTGTTTCACTAACGAAATGGATAGTGGGGTGATGTTGATGAGATGGCGTTTGTACAGGTCGCCAACAGCGCGTTTGTATACTTTCTTTGAAACATGGAATCGCCGTTTTATGTCTTCGGCTTCGCTCTTGTCTCCAAGGTCACATTGGCCGTTGTGGGATTGAAGGTATTGAAGTAAGACATCGGCAAACGTCTCGGTCTGCCGTTTCCCGGTTTGTTGTAGAGTACAGTCTATCTTTCCGTCGGGTCGTACATTGGCGATGTAGCCTTTTATCTTGTCACCAGAGTGTACATATTGGAAAATCTGGTCCATGTAAATCAGTCCCTGAACCTTGTTGTCAATAATAACTTTAAAGCCCAAATCGGTCTTTTGCCAAACCAGCAAGCTGACTTCTTGTCCCGTCTTATAGGGTGGGAGGTCATTACTGATGAATTTCTCTATTTTTGCTGAAGCTACAATGCGGTAGCTCTCGGGGTCTACGTGTACATATACGATGTATGATTTTCCCTTTTTCATACGTTGCTTTTGTTCCCTGAAAGGACAAAACAGGTCTTTTGTGACTCCCCAAGATAGGAATGCGCCATACTCGTTGACCCAAGAGCATTCCAAATAGGCAAAGTCGCCAACCTTGCAAAAGGGTTCTTCGGTGGTGGCTATGGGTCGTTCTTCCTGATCAAGATAGACAAAGACGCGAACTTCATCGCCTACCTTCGTCTCTTTGTCAACATATTTTTGCGGCATCAGAATTTCGTCGTCGTCACCTCCGTCCAGGTAAAGTCCGAAGGCTTCTCCGTAATGTGGGTCTTTAGGATCACTGCGGCGAGCCACTTCCACCACTTTCAATGTGTTGTAATCTCCTATTTTTATTCTCATACTTCTTCGGTGCTGTTTACGATTTGTCCGTCTTTCAGATGGATGGTGCGGTCTGTGATAGCTGCTAAACTCTCATCGTGTGTCACTATTACAAAGGTTTGTCCAAACTTGTCTCTTAGGTCAAAGAACAGTTGGTGCAACTCCTGCTTGTTCTTGCTATCCAATGATCCAGACGGCTCATCGGCCAAGATGACGGCCGGATTGTTTATTAATGCCCTTGCTACAGCCACCCGTTGCTTCTCACCTCCAGAGAGCTCGTTGGGTTTATGCTTGGCGCGGCCTTCGAGTCCCATGAAGGACAACAGTTCTTCTGCCCGTTTTTTTGCTTCGGAAGTTTTCTGCCCAGCAATGAAAGCAGGTATCATGATGTTTTCAATGGCGGTAAATTCCGGCAACAGTTGGTGAAACTGAAACACGAAACCCAGGTGGCGGTTGCGGAAATCGCTCAGTTTTTTTGCTGAAAGACCGTTCACGTTGATGCCGTCCACCCACACTTCGCCCGCATCAGGCTTGTCAAGCGTACCGATTATTTGCAGGAGGGTGGTCTTTCCAGCTCCTGACGGCCCGACAATGCTTACCACTTCACCTTTGTTGATGTGCAGGTCGATGCCTTTTAACACCTGTAGCGGACCGAAACTTTTGGTTATTCCTTTTATATCTATCATGGTTTTATCTTCTTAATTTCTTGTGAAGCCAAGCTGAAAGCACTCCATAAGCCGAGCGTTCCTCTGTATGTTGTGACGTAGCAAAGGTCATGGTCTCTTTGGAATCGCCATATTGGTCAGGGAAGATGATCATCAGCGTTTTCCCTTTGAAGAAATTGTTTATTTCTTCCGGCAAACGTTCCAATGCGTTTTTGTAAGAGATGGTACCCTTGCGAGCGGTCACCACCACCAGCATGTGGTCTTCGTTGACCGTGGAGGCCAGTTCTGGCAATTCGTCCCAATGGGCCATGGGTGTATATTCGGTGCGTGTGCTTGGATGGTTGTTTTGGAAAAACTCCTTGACAAGGGCCAAAGTGTCTTGTCGCCCGTGAAAGTTGATACGGCATTCCAGATTTTCCACCAGACGCGCCAATCGCTCCATCCACCGGTAGAAGCCGGGTTCCAGTTCTGCCCGTGAGGGTATTACCACCTGTATGCGGCGTATAGTGTTGAGAGGCTGGTTGATTCGGGCGATGATGATTTGTTGGCTCAAGCCGTTATAGAGGCTTTGGGTGAACTGTCCCCAAAACTGTTTGCTTATTTTTGTATGGAAATGAAGCCCCATAATAATCTCTGAGGCTTGAAACTCTTTGAAGGCATGTTTGATGCCGTTGGCGATGTTGGTGGAAAGTCTTACCTGTGTTACCATGGGAACGTTGGCTGCACTTGCGTTTTTCTGCAGATGCTCCAATAGACGATGGCCTTCCGCTTGATTGGCTGCAGCGTTTACGTCGTCCAAAACCACGTTCAGTGCAATCAGTTCGCGGTTGAGCTTGTGGTTGCGCATCATCATTGCCATTGACAGTAGGTGGTCGGCATATTCAGGATATTTCACGGGCACCAGTATCTTCTCGTCGTCTCGCTCTGTTGAAAGGGGTTGCGGGTTTTCTTTCTCTTGCAGTCTGATTTGCTTGGCGGCCTGTTCGGTTGTCAAGGTCGATATGATGCACGTCACAAGAATCATTATGATGATACCGTTGAGAATCTCGTCGTCAAACAAGGGATGGCCGGGCATTATTTCCAACTTGAAGCCTATCATTACAATGGCGATTGCGCCAGCTGCATGTGCCGAGGTTAAGCCAAACATCATGTTGCCCGATGAGAAGGGCAAGCGGAAAAGCCAATTGGAAAGATAGGCTGCCAGCGCCTTGCCCACTGTTCCGAAAAACACGATGCACCCCACCACCCATAAGATGTTTCCTCCCTGGAAGAGCAGGTGGATGTTGATGAGCATACCCACGCCAATGAGGAAATAGGGAATGAAAAGGGCATTGCCGATAAACTCTATCCGGTTCATGAGTGGTGAAACATGAGGAATGAAGCGGTTGAGGATGAGACCTGCAAAGAAAGCTCCAAAGATTCCTTCCAGTCCGATATAGGAAGAAAGGGCTGCACTTAGAAAGAGTATGGCGAGCACCAATGTGAACTGCATGACAGCATCGCTATATTTCCGGAAGAACCAACGTACCAATCGGGGAATGAAAAATATCATTCCCGTGCAGAAAAAGCCCACTTTCAGAACGAACCACACCCAAAACAGTCTGCTGCTGCCATTTGCTCCTACTGCATTGACAACGGCAGCCATCACGATAAGTGCCAGCGAAAGGGAAATCATGGAGGCTCCCACGCTCAGCATCGAACTGGAATGTCGTTGCAAACCATAGCGGCATACGATGGGGTAGGCAATGAGCGTATTGGAAGACATGATACACCCCAAGAGTAAAGAGGCCATAGGCGTGTATTTTAGCAGCCATACTCCCATGAAGAAGGTAAGTGCAAAGGGTAGCAAGAACGTCAGGAGGCCAAATAGCCCCAAGCGACCTTTGTTCTTTTTGAGACTTTCCATGTCTATCTCAAGTCCTGCAAGGAACATGATGTAGTAGAGACCTACATTGCCAAATAGCTCAAAAGAGTCGTCGCGTTGCAGGATGTTAAGTCCGTAAGTTCCCACCAATACTCCAGCCAAAACCATTCCGATGATATGTGGAATGCGTAGCTGTCCCATGATGATGGGGGCAAAGAGGATGATTAGCAATACCACAAAGAAGATGAGAGTGGGGTCTGTGATTGGGAAATACTGTGACAAATTCAACATAGAAGCCGATGTGATTACAAATCTATCGGCAAAGGTACGAAAAAGTAAAGAGTTATGTGTCCGGAGTAGATAGTTTTTTGTATTTTTGCACCGCAATAACGTTTAACAACTTAATTCAAGAAACTTATGAAAGTAGCGATAGTTGGAGCAAGTGGAGCGGTCGGTCAGGAGTTTTTGCGTATTCTTGCGGAACGCAATTTCCCGATGGACGATCTCGTGTTGTTTGGCTCTGAGCGAAGTGCGGGCCGTACCTACAACTTCAAGGGCAAAGATTATAAGGTCAAGTTGTTGCAGCACAATGACGACTTTAAGGATATTGACATTGCATTTGTCAGTGCAGGCGGTGGCACCAGCAAGGAGTTTGCTGAGACCATCACCAAGTATGGCGCTGTCATGATAGATAACAGTAGTGCATTTCGTATGGACGATGATGTGCCTTTGGTCGTCCCTGAAATCAATCCGGAGGATGCGCTCACCCGTCCGCGCGGTATCATAGCCAATCCTAACTGTACCACCATTATGATGGTGGTCGTACTGAACCCCATCGACAAGTTGTCGCACATCAAGCGCATTCACGTCTCAAGCTATCAAAGCGCAAGCGGAGCCGGTGCAGCGGCAATGAAAGAACTTGAACAGCAGTACAAGGAAATGGTGGAAACAGGTGAAGTGCATACCATCGCCAAGTTCCCCCATCAGTTGGCTTACAATGTCATTCCCCAGATAGACTCCATGACCCCCAACGACTATACCAAAGAGGAAATGAAGATGTATAACGAAACACGCAAAATCATGCATTCGGATGTTCGCACCAGTGCTACTTGTGTGCGTGTGTCCTCCCTTCGTTCCCACTCCGAGTCGGTTTGGTTGGAAACCGAACGGCCACTTTCTGTTGAAGAGGTCCGCAAGGCTTTGTCGACAGCACCAGGAGTGCAGCTGAAAGACGATCCGCAAAACTATGTCTATCCCATGCCGCTTGAGTCGGCAGGGCGTGATGATGTTTATGTTGGGCGCATCCGCAAGGATTTGGCCGACGACAACGGGCTTACTTTGTGGCTGACGGGTGACCAGATTCGTAAGGGAGCTGCCCTCAATGCCGTGCAGATAGGTGAATATCTCATCAAGGTGGGCAACGTGAAATAGCATTTTTCTCAATATAAAGAGGAACCCTGTCTTGCCTTCAGGGTTCCTCTTTTTTGCCAGACAAGCGTATTTGGCATTTTTTCAAGGCAAGATAGGTAACTCAGGATAACAACAACAATTTTCAGAATAGGAAAAATGGGAAGTAAACTTTCTTTCCGCAAGTGGCTACCTTTGGTAGGAATGGCTTTTGCTGCCTTTGTTTTCAATACGTCAGAATTTATGCCGATAGGTCTACTGACTGACATTGCATCTGATTTGGGCGTGAGCGAGGCCCGAGCTGGTATGCTCATCTCGGTCTATGCATGGTGTGTGGCGTTGCTGTCGTTGCCCTTAATGCTGCTCGTTTGCCAGATGGAGATGAAGCGGTTGTTGCTCGGCATTGTGGCGTTGTTCATTGTCAGCCATGTCGGTTCGGCCCTTGCCACGGGCTATTACACACTCATGGCTTCGCGCATTGGTGTGGCCTGTGCCCATTCCATCTTTTGGTCGATAGCTGCCCCTATAGCTGTACGTACTGTAGCAGAAGGACGCAGGGCGCTTGCCTTGAGTGTTGTGGCCACAGGCTCTTCCATCGCCATGGTGGTAGGTCTGCCGTTGGGGCGTGTCATCGGTCTGCTGATAGGTTGGCGTATGACGTTTGCCATCATTGCGGTTGTGGCGACCATCATCTTTGTCTACCTGTTGCTAACCTTGCCACAGTTGCCCAGCCGTGGCTCGTTTACGGTGCGTAAGATGCCGTTGCTGCTTAAAAATCGAGTGCTTTTGGGCATTTTCATCATGTCGGTGCTCTTTGCCACATCCCATTATACGGGTTATGGCTATATAGAACCATTCTTGGGACAGGTGGCGGGTATGTCCAACGAGGCGGTAACCGCCACGCTCATCCTCTTTGGGGCATCCGGAATGCTGGGCAGTTGGCTATTTTCGCGCTACTATCCTCGCAACCGCTATCGTTTTATAGGACTCATGGCGAGTGGCATAGCTATGCTATTGTTGCTTTTGCGCCTGTCTGCACTTTCTGTTGTAACGGTGGTTGTGTTGTGTGTTCTGTGGGGGTTGATATCCACAGCGTTCAACGTGGCTTTCCAGGACTGCACCATCAGGTATGCACCTGCCGATGCCACAGCGGTAGCCATGTCCATCTATTCGGGCATTTTCAACCTTGGCATAGGCACAGGTGCCTTTATCGGGGGCTTGGTTTGCACCTATTCTTCAATTGCCAACATCGGATATGCAGGTGGAATGGTTGCGGTGTTGACACTTGTCTATTGTTGTTGCCGCTTCTTTCGCAACATGCGTAAAGCCGACAAAGCCTCAACAACAACTTGCTGAGGCTCTGTTTCATAAGAAGACTTTTTGTCTATTTGTGCGTTTTATAATAGGCCGCAGCAGCCTTGACATTGGCTTTTACGGCTTTGGATGAAAAGGTAGCGCCTGTCACACCGTCTATGTTGGCTTTGCTGGCTTTGGCGGCAGTCATACCGTTCCATTTGCCTAAAAGTTCTGTTTTGACTTTCTGGAAGTACTTGGGCGTCTCCTGATTGGGTAAGGCCACAACGCGCAATACCTTGCCTTTCTTGAAATAGACTTCCAGCGGGGTAGGTCCACGAAAGCCCCGTACGTTAGGACAAAGGCTGCTTGTGTTGACAATGGTTGTTCCGTCAGCGGTTTTACGCATCACATTGTTACCCTTGTTGGCTGCAAACACAAAGGTCGTAGCCATTAGCATACACACGAAGGCTACCGAAAAATACCCTAATTTCTTTTTTCTCATAACGGCTTGTTTTTTTGATTTTCTCCTCTTTTGACGAAGCCAGGAGGCAATGGTTTAGTAAAAGTGGCTTTTTCTGTTTCTGGGGAAGGTAAGGAAGCCTGTCTGCTTTTGGTAGCTTGTTCCGATTGCAGAAGTTCATACTTGCGTTTTACCTTTAGGGCGGCTTGCAGGAACTCGTCTTCTTCATAAGGCTTGAGCAGAAAGTCTACCGCATTCACCTTATATCCGTCGATGGCATAATTGCCATAAGCGGTGGAAAAAACAACGATAGGGGGTTCGTCGAGTGAGCGGATGAAGTCTATCCCATTTTTGTCTGGCATGTTGATATCTATGAATAAGGCGTCAACCTTGTTGTCACGCATATTTGCAAGTCTACCTCATAGGTGTCTGCTTTGTCCTGAATGTTGAGTGAATATTGTTGTGGATAAATAAGTTCAAGTCGCTGTTTAATGTTTCTTAGTCCGATTCCGGTTTTGTTTTCGGTTGTTTTTGCAGCCTTGCTATTGCTGCAATGCAGGTGTATTGTGCTTCCTGTCTCTATCTTTACGTTGATGTAACAAGGCTTTTGGTAGGTGATGCCATGCTTGAAAGCGTTGCCTACAAAGGTGTAGAACAAGAGGGGTGGAATACGGTAGTTTTCTTCTTCTTGCGTCAATTCGTTCTCTGTCTTCCTTTTCTTTAAAGTAGAACTTGATTGACGTGTTCATTCCAAGCATTAAAAACAGGATGAAAGTATAGACGATGTCGGTCTGCTGAAAAAGTGTTGGGGGATATTGATGGGGGTTGATGAGGCATTTTCCATCTTCTTCCCTGTGTTTCCTTGTTCCTTTATGGCGTGTTGTGTAGCAAAGAAAATAGCTAAAAGAGTGGTTTGTAGGAGAAAGAAAAGGCCAGAACGATGTCGGTAGATCAACAATGGGGCTATAAAGAAGTTGTGGATGAGAAAAGGAATGAAGAATATTAGGTAGATTTTCCAGCCATAAAAGACATCTGCCCAACGGAAGTCAAAGCCTTCTTGCTGAGTTGTTCGATAAAAGCAAAAATCGCAAGCATAACCTTCTCGGTTGCTTGCGATTTCCATTTGTGCGCCTGATAGGCACAA
>SAMEA3663178__coassemble_308_pt1 | contig 14188 bp, 16 predicted proteins | sample SAMEA3663178__metabat2_low_PE_001 | metagenome-assembled genome bin SAMEA3663178 (sample SAMEA3663178) | pig gut metagenome | biome: pig gut; feature: pig-associated habitat; material: faeces | place: Denmark | collected 2012 | reverse complement strand
CTTGGTGACCACAGAAAAGTTGTAGGAGCCGCTGCTTGGCACAGTGACAGGCACGTTCACTGCTGCGCCCGCCGTAGTGGTGCCGTTGGCCACTTCCTCGCCGTTGACGCTTACCGAATAGGTGAGAGGGCCGGCAAGGGCCGTACCGCCATAGGTGGTGGAAGGAGCCGTGAACGAGACGTTGCCCGATAGCGACGAGCCTTGGAAGTCAACAGCAAGCCCAGAGGCCTTGGCAGGGGCATTGTCGTCGGCCATGTCTTGCGGTATAACCATGCCCACCATACCTGTGGTGCCGTTGAAGTCGCCCACCTTGGTTGCCTCGCCTGTGGTGAGGTCAACGGTGTAGAGGCCTGTGTTGGCCGAAGCGTCGATAGCCGCCCAGTAGAAGATATCGTTGCGCTGGTCTATCTCTCCGGTCTGTGCATAGTTGGCGGTGCCTGTCTCGTCGGTCACGGTGAGCGTCAGACCTGTAGCCCCCACGAGGGTTTCGGTGCCGTCGTCGGTACTTATCTTGTAGAGGTTGCCGTCTGTGGCAACGCCGTAAAGCACGTTTTTGCTCGTCACGCCGAGGGCCACAAACTTGTGGGTGGCATCGCCGATGGTGGTGCGTGTCTTGGTGGAATAGTCCACCTTGCCCCACTCCATTCCGCTCAGGTCAGACTTGTAGAACTCGCCATAGACCGTGCCATCGGCAGCATTGGCGGTTTCCAGGGCCACAAACTTGCAGTCGTTGTTTGGCACGGTGCCGCTCTCGTCGGACAGTTGCTCCCACGTTGATGTATTAAACACGGTGCAATAAGGCGTTACATAGTCGGAACCATTCTCGGCATAGGTCATGTCGGCATATAGTCCGTAAATCTTGGAGTCCTTCAGTTGGACGCCCTGCTTAGCAAAGATGTAGCTTTGCGGAGTCTCTCCGAGCATCGTTGGGGTGATGGTGGAAGCGGGCGCAAACGAATAGTAGGCATACTGGTTTTAGCCTGCCCACCCACTGGAATAGTAGATGTCGGCCCAAATTTGCGTTCCCGATGGGGCACGAAAAGGCACTGCCTTCTGCTGACGGCTGCCAATGAGGGCAGGAGCACCGGCCGTGTGAGCCTGTTGCAGGGTGGTCTTCTTCGCCCCAAGATACTTGGTGGAGGCCAGCAACGGGTTTTTACGATGGAACTCTTCGGCCAATTGTTGTTGCTGCTGCAAGGTCAGCTTCGGTGCCAACCGGGCTTTGGAAACGTCCGGTGTAGATTGCGCCCCCACAGGAGACGAGGCCACAAGCAACAAAAGTGCCAGAAGCAGAGACTTAGAATTAGGTGTTTTCTTCATAAACAGTGAAGTTAATGTGTTAAATTTATGTTATTTGTGTGTGTTCTGACCATAAAGTCAATTCGCCTTCCTTAGGGTTGTGTGTTTTGTCAATCCGTGTGTTGGCTGATAGCTGATAGCAAGCTGACAGTTGGGAAACATTCTTCGGGCGTTCTGTCTTTTATGCATTGCTGTCTGCAAAAGTACGCTTTTTAAACAATTTAACAAGTTTTTCTGCATAGTTTTTGCATTTTAAAAGAATTAAATGCCTTTTTGTGACAAAACAGAAGCCATACATTGCAAGCACACCAACCAAAAGCCACCCCCTTTTCTTCTGCCTTCCCCACTCTGTTTCAACACCTTACGTACGCTTACGGCCTTGCTTTCGCCACACAATGGCAATGTCTTTCGTTTTTTGCCAAAACCAACTTGTAATTCGGAAAATTTGCCTATATTTGCATAGAACAAAAGAACACAAGGGAAAACCTTCCTAAACAATAAATAGAGACTATGGAAAGAACATGGAGATGGTTTGGCAAGAACGACAAAATAACGCTTGCCATGCTCAAACAGATAGGTGTGGAGGGCATTGTTACGGCCCTGCATGACGTGCCCAACGGAGATGTTTGGACCCGCGAACAGATACACGACCTGAAGAGTTATATAGAAAGCTACGGGATGCGCTGGTCTGTCGTTGAGTCGTTGCCCGTGAGCGAAAGCATCAAATATGGCGGGGCCGACCGCGACCAGCTCATCGACAACTACTGCCAAAGTCTGCGCAACCTGTCGGCAGAAGGCATACACACCGTTTGCTACAACTTCATGCCCGTGCTCGACTGGGCACGTACCGACTTGTCGCACCCCAACCCCAACGGTTCTACCAACCTCTATTTCTCGCACGCTCAGTTTGCTTACTTCGACATCTGCATCTTGAAACGCCCTGGCGCCGAACACGACTGGAGCGAAGAAGTGCTAAAAGAAGTGGAACAATTGCGACAAACGATGACACCAGAAGACAACCATGCCCTTGTAGACACCATCATCGTCAAAACACAGGGCTTTGTTTCGGGCAACATCAAGGAAGACGACGAACATCCCGTAGAACTCTTTCGGCAGTTGCTCAGCCTCTATGACGGCATCAACCGCGAACAGTTGCGCGAAAACATGCGCTACTTTCTCGCTGCCATCATGCCCACCTGCGACGCCTGCGACATGAACATGTGTGTTCATCCTGACGACCCACCCTTCCAGATACTGGGATTGCCACGCATCGTGACGTGCGATGACGACATTGCCTGGTTGCTCAAGGCGGTGGACAACCCCCACAACGGACTGACCTTCTGTGCTGGTAGCCTCTCGGCAGGCGCCCATAACAACGTGGTGGAACTGGCTCGCAAGTATGCCGCCCGCACGTGGTTTGTCCACCTGCGCAGTTGCCACATCTTCCCCAACGGCGACTTTACAGAGGCCAGCCACCTGGGAGGACGAGCCGACCTCATAGAACTGGCCCGCATCTTCGAACGCACCAATCCCCAACTGCCCATGCGCGTAGACCACGGCATGACCATGCTCGGTGACGAAAGCCGTGGCTACAACGCTGGTTACTCGTTTCTCGGGCGGATGTTTGCCATGGGACAAGTGCAAGGCATCCTCGCCACCGTCGACCGTGAGCTCGGCATCCCCTACCGGCAACCGGGATTCTACGAATAAGCCCTCCCTATGGCAGGATGCAATCATCTACGACAAAAACAACAAAACATCTTATAGCTATGAATCACCTATTTAATATTAAGGGCTACGTGGTAGCCATTACGGGCGGAACAGGTGTGCTCGGACGCACCATCGCCAAATATCTTGCCCAAGAAGGAGCACAAGTGATCATCCTCGGCAGAAACATCGAGATGGGGCAACACATCGTGGCCGACATCAAAAAATCTGGCGGTGCCTGCGAATTTTTAGCTACCGACGTCATGAACCAGGACAAGGTGAAGGCCAACTGTGACGCCATCGTTGACAAATACGGACGAGTGGACACACTGCTCAATGCAGCAGGAGGCAACCAGAAAGGTGCAACCATCGCTCCTGACCAAACCTTTTTCGACCTTGATGCCAACCAGTTTCAGAACGTGCTCAACCTCAACCTCACCGGAACAGTCATCCCCACACAGGTGTTTCTACGCCCTATGGTGGAACAAGGCAAGGGCTCGATTATCAACTTCTCGTCAATGGCTGCCTTCCGGCCTATGACCCGTGTGTGCGGATATGCGGCAGCCAAGGCCGGCATTTCCAATTTCACTGCCTATATGGCCACAGAATGTGCCAAGAAGTTTGGCGAAGGCATCCGCGTCAACGCCATTGCTCCGGGCTTTTTCATCACAGAGCAGAACCGGTCGCTCCTGACCAATCCCGACGGCAGCTATACCCAACGTGGGCAGGACGTCATACGTCAAACGCCTTTTGGGCGCATGGGAAACCCTGAAGAGCTCTGTGGAACCATCCATTACCTCATGAGCGATGCTGCAAAGTTTGTTACCGGCACCGTAGCAGTAGTGGACGGAGGCTTCAATGCCTTTGCCATGTAAATACAGATTCCCCATTCTTTCAAGGTGGCGCATAAGAGATGCGTCACCTTTATCTTATTATACCGCTTACCCTTTTACCTCCACCAACACAATTAATCCAACGAAAATGATGAGACCTACTAATTTGTGGGCAAGAAAAAAAGGCGAAGCGCTAACGCTCCACCTCGATTTGCTGGTTTTGTTTCTCTCTGTTTTGACAACAAAGACCCCTCACCGTGGTTTCAATCCTGGAACATAACAATAAACCAGAAGAGCCGGAACTATTGTCGAAAACAATTGCAAAGAAGAGAAGTTGACCAAAAGGCAACCTGCACCAGCCACTACCCGTACCGTATAGATGGCAACAATAGCGATTATCGCCCATCGCTGCAATGGCAGTCTTCTGATATCTCCAGATGCAGAAAGGGCATAAAGGCCGGCTATGGCAAAGCCTATCGACAAGCCGACAGTCAAGACATACAACAACCATTCCTGTCCAAAACAAAGCTTCCTCATCAGTTGCAAGATGCCATAAGCCTTGAATGCCTCCTCCAAGAAGAAGAGACACACCAAATGGCCTAAGGCTATCAGGAAATGAAGTGTCGCTCCTATTCTCAATTTATACCTATTTTTCATTCTACTGAAACCAAATATCTACTCTATCGGAATCCAAATTTCTGTCAACAAATTCTCAGTAGCTGTTGTTTCAGGGTCGTTCAGGTAACGTTCAAACATCTGGCAATGCTCCAGCACCCCGGCGTCCATCTTCACCTTCTCACCCGACTTGGGCAGAAGCTCACCATAGACCTTGGCGTTCACTTCACCCAAGTTTTCGTAGGGACCTTGGTAGCGGTAAACCAAAAAACGGCCCCCATAAACCGTAATGATGTTCAAGTCTCCCTCTGGTTTCAGCCGTTCCACAATTGGAGCCACAATGCAAACATCCGTGCGACAAGCCTCTGCCGGAGTTGTGGCCGGGTTGTCGTGATAGATGTTGATATACTCTGCCTCAGGGCAATCGTTGTCGATATGGTGTTTTCGGCAATAAGCCACAAGCGCGCTCCAGGCTTCCATGTAGTTAACTTTCTGATAGTTGCCCACCAAACGAAAGGCAATCGCTTTCACGTCCTTTCTTGTTTCTATTCTTTCTGATATTTCCACCTTGTTGTTTTTTTAATGAATATGTGCTATAAGTTTACCTATGAGGGGATGAGGTCTTTACACTTTTCTGCCAATGTAAAAGACATAACCGAAGCAATCCTTGTTTGCCTCATAATAAGCCATTTCTTCTTTCAGACGGTCAATGAAAATTTGAGCATCGGCTTCGCCTGCATGGTCTTTCAGAAACGTATCCATCACAGGACGCATAGGCTCGTAATAGTTTTTCGTCCAGCACGTCTCGGGAAGAAAGAAGTGGGCGAACGGTTCATAGCCAGCCTCTTCCATCAACCCAATCTTGTGCTCAACAGTATCTATCTCTGGAAGGTTGTCTTCTATCCACTTCATGTTGTCGGGGCGCTTCTTGCCAAACCATGTGCAATCTGTTACGGCAACGAAACCGCCAGGCTTCAAAAAACGGTGCCAATAGCGCAAGCCTTTCTCATAACCCATGATGAAGATGGAACCTTCCGCCCAAATCAAATCAAACATTTCCCTCTGAAACGGCAACGCATCCATTGAAGCTTGAACGGGATGCACACGGCTTTCCATTCCCCTCCGTAGGCTTTGCTCACGAATGCCATCCATCATCTCGGGCAACAAATCTACCGCTTCAATCTCTGCATCATATCTGTCGGCAAGCACAAAGGTCTGGCTTCCCTTGCCACATCCCATGTCTGCAATATGAATAGGCTTGTCAAATGCCGGTATCAAACTGGTGGCGAGGAGGGTCTCCCGTTCTCCGCCAGGGCCTTGCCTGTCTACCCGCTTAAAGAAGTCTGCTATTAGCGAAAAGTCAAAATCGTCTATTACAACGCTGTCCATATGGTCTTTATTCTCCTTGTTTCCCATTGTTCTATGAATGTTTCTGTTACTTGGAGACAAAGATAGACAATTCCAATCCTTCCCTTTTTAATATAACGGAATAAAAAAATAAAATCCTCTCTTGCTTAGTTTCAACCTATTTTCCCCCTCACCTGTTTCCATGCCGACCGCAGTCCGGGCGACAGAGGCTCACGGGAAACCAAGTCCAACGTACGCTGCAACTCACCAAGCAGTTCTGGCCAATGGCACATCTGCCTGTAAGCCAGTTTCATGCATTGCGCACGTACGGCATACGGCCACTTGGCATCGGCCAAATGATTCAGACAAAAATCAATAAAGTCAGTACGTACACCTTCCTCTTCAAAAGGCTGGCGCAGCAGCAAGGCAAGCATGAGACGCAGTTTTGTATTGTCGCTTTCGGTTAGACAACGGTCAATAAGGTCATCGTGCTTGCCGTAAAGCCACTCGTTGTCGGCAAGGGCGAAATGGGTGAATGCCCACAGTGCGTTGGTAGCAACGCGACGGTTTTCATCCAAAGTCAACTTGTAGAGCCGTTCCTTCATGCCGTCATTACGTTTTCCTTGTGTAAGACTGCAAATCTCCATTATATCGTCTTGCGAGAGACGACGTGCAAGTATCTCTTTCATTGCTTAATTACCGTTGCTGTTGATTTCACAAAGATAATTAATTGAAAGCAATTCACAACACTTTTGTTCGCTCTGTTCTGCCGTTGACGGGGCCGCAACACCTTTAAAAAAGGTTAATGCCTTTGCCAGCGTGAAACAATTGGGGTAATTTTGCAGGCGCTTTTAAGGTTTATCACTTCTACACAACCTACATTTCTTAATGTCTATAAGGTGTAGTTGGAGACCAAACAACACAAGAAGATGAAAAAGAAAATAGGTATATTCATCCCTGCCACATTGGGGATGCTCACGGCTTTCGGCCCGTTCGTAACAGACTTCTATCTGCCCGTTCTTCCGGAAATGGCAACTATTCTTCCGCCAGCGGCGGCTTCGGCAACCATGTAGGTGGTGGTCCTGGTGGCGGAAGCGGCAACTCGGGCAGCAGTTTCGGATTGGGTGGCCGACTACTTCCTGCCCGATGGCCCAATTGCACATGCCCCATCGCCTGCATCTCCTTCCTCTTCTGCCTTTGATTTTGTCATTTATTGGGAAGGAATCTTGAACGTATGGGGACTACTTTCCATGTTCTGCCTCACCTTCTTCGTCCACAATTTCCTGATTGCGCCCTTGCTGGTCTATCACAACCGCAAGTGGATGTATGCCATTGCAACCAGTCTGCTCATGGCAAGCTTCACCGCTTACCAGCTCAACTGCCGCCCTTGTGTACATCGAACCCGAGCAAACCAAATACACCATCGAGGTATTGTCCAAGCTGATGCGCTATGTTCTGTACGAAGGTAACAAGACCATGGCGCCCCTCCAAAAGGAACTCGACTTCATACGCCATTACGTTGCCTTTATGCGCATCCACAAGTCCTACATCATCAACCTAAACCACATTGCCGAAATCAATATAAACCGCGTGATGCTCGACAACGGGAAGGGTTTCCCCATCGGCGAAAGCTACCGCGAAAAGCTTACCGACTACGTCAACAGAAAGTTTCTGGGGAAATGACAACGAGACGCTTCTTAAACGCCTGCCACGGTACTGAAGAAGAAAAAATCCTGTCGTGTTTTGTCTGTTTTTCATCTTTTTTGTCTATCTTCGCACGGTTAGAACATTTTAAGGTTAAACAAGCCATCGTGTTATGGACATAGAACAAGTTCGTACATACGCCTTGTCGCTGCCTGGCGTGACCGAAGACCAACCCTTTGGCGACGACGTTGTCACCTTCCGCATCGAGGGCAAGATTTTCCTTTGCCTGTGGTTGAGCGGAGGAAAGAACGGTTGCGAAAACGGTGAACCAAGGTTTGCCTGCAAGCTATTGCCCGAAAGAAACGAAGAGTTGCGCATCCAATACGAGGCCGTAACGCCTGCTTTCCACTGGAATAAAAAGCATTGGAGCGACGTCTACTACGGACAACTGCCTACCCAACTGGTGGAAACGTTCATCGCTGAAGCCTACCGTCTGGTGATGGGCAAACTTCCCAAAGCCATAAGGGCAAGGTATATTACATCAACTGAAACACCAACTTTATGACAAAAAACGAAAAGAAAAAATTGCTATTTATCTGTCTTGGCAACATCTGCCGGTCTCCTGCGGCACATGCCGTCATGCAGCACATGGTTGACAAGGCCCACCTTGACAACCTGTTCTCAATAGATTCTGCTGGCATTGGCAGCTGGCATGTCGGCCAACTGCCCGACCGCCGCATGAGGGAACTCGGAGCACGACGGGGGTACCTCGTCAATCACCGCGTCAGACAGTTTGACTGCCACACCGACTTCGACCGTTTCGACTACATCATCGTAATGGACGACGACAACTATCTCGACATCACACAGCAAGCTACCAACGACCAGCAACGCTCAAAAGTGCTGAAAATGAAAGACTACTTTGTCACCTATCGGGGCTCAAACTCGGTGCCCGACCCCTACTATGGTGACGCCAAGGACTTTGAACGCGCACTCGACCTAATAGAGGACGGTTGTCGCGGGTTGCTCGACCACCTATTGTAAATATCAAACAAAACCGATTCTATCATGCAACACCGATTTACACTATTGCTTCTTTCCGCCTGCATCGTCTTGGGATCCTGGGCACAACAGGTGAAGCAGGACATCTTAAACAACCCCCTTCTGTCGGCGGGCAACTATCTGCCCTACCCTGGTCCAGACAACACTGCGCTCACGCCAGCACCAAAGGGCTACACTCCGTTCTACCTGAGCCACTACGGACGCCACGGGTCACGCTACCTCATCGACCCACACGACTATACCGACGTGATGAACACACTGGCACGAGCCGACTCGCTCGGTCTGCTCACACCTGAAGGACAACACACTCTGACCATTGTGCGCCGAATGTACGACGAAAGCCTCAACCGTTACGGCGAGCTGACGCCTTTGGGAGCAGAACAACACAAAGGGATTGCCAAACGCATGATAAAACGCTTTCCACAGATTTTCGAGGGAAAGACCAACATCGATGCCCGTTCTACGGTGGTGATACGCTGCATCTTGTCGATGGAAAACGAGCTCCAAACCCTGCTGCTCGCCAATCCACAACTGCAGATAAAGCAGGATGCCTCCGAACACGATATGTATTACATGAACTTTAACGACACAACGTTGTTCAACCACCGGTGGACTCCAGAAGCCACTTCTGCCTTTCAGGAGTTCAGCCACCAGCACATCCATGGTCAGCGGTTGGCTGCCACCTTGTTCAACGACACTGCCTATGTGGCTCAGAACGTGGATACCGACAAGCTGTTTTCACAACTGTTCAACCTCACCGGCATCCTTCCCAACTCCGATTTGGGACGCCACAACTCTCTCTACCCGCTCTTCACCAAAGACGAGCTCTACAATGCATGGCTGGTTTCCAACGCCTTCTGGTACATTCATGGCGGAGCTTGTCCGCTCAACGGGGGCAAACAACCCTATTCGCAACGCAACCTGCTGCGCAACATCATCAACCAAGCCGACTCGTGCTTACAATTTGACCACCCAGGAGCTACCCTGCGTTTCGGCCACGACACCATGCTCTTGCCTTTGGTGGTGCTGCTCAACATCAACGGATGGGGCAAACAGGTGGGCCGGTTGGACGAACTGGCTGATGCAGACTGGGCTTGCCACCGCATCTTTCCGATGGGTTCTAACCTCCAACTGGTGTTCTACCGCAACCCCAAGCAAGCCGACAACGTCCTCGTAAAGGTGTTGCTCAACGAAAACGAAGTTTCCTTGCCCGACCTCAAGCCGGTCAACAGGTGCTATTACCGCTGGAGCGACTTCCGCACCTTCTTCCTGAAAAAGATTAACGCTTTCCGTTATTGACCACCCCCTACAGGGCCACACACAGGAAATGACAACATAACAAGTTATATCACTGGGGAAACATGATGGGCAGTATGGCCATATCGCTTTTTCTGCTGAGCATCGGGGCGAGTTTTGTACAACGCACCACGGGCTTTGGCTTCGGCATTTTCATCATGACAATGCTGCCGGCCATTATGCCTTCCTACGGAGAAGCTACCACCCTCTCTGGCATCCTGGCTTTGACCACCTCGTCCATCATCGTCTTCCAAAAACACCGCTACATCTCATGGAGTAGGCTACTGCCCATCCTGCTGACGTTTGCCATCGTGTCGGTAGGGGCCATTTTCCTGCTCACTCGCATAGAATATGCTGTACTGAACGTTCTCCTCGGCATCACCTTGATTGTCGTAAGCATCTACTTCGCCTTTTTCAGCAAACGCATAAAAGTGAAGACCACGCTTCCCGTACAAATCAGTGCCGGAACACTGAGTGGACTCATGGGAGGCTTCTTTGGTATGCAGGGACCTCCAGCAGTGCTCTACTTCGTAAGCTCAGAGCCCGACAAAGAGCATTACCTGGCCATGACGCAAACCTATTTCCTTGTGGGCAACCTGACGATGACCTTGGCAAGGGCCTACAACGGCTTCTTTACCTCGACGGTAGCAATGGGCTACGTTTACGGCATAGCGGGAGTAGTAATCGGCAACTTGATTGGGGCATGGGTTTTTGAGCACATCACCGGTGCTGTACTCAAAAACATCATCTATGCTTATATCGGACTGAGCGGACTGACTTTTCTGTTGGGTTGGTAGGCAAAAGTGTGCCTACCATGACCTAACAACGCTTTAACCGCCCCATGGTTAAAGCGTCACGCTTTCTATGCGCAGACTTAACATACCTGCGGGCACGCGCACACTCACCTCGTCGCCAGCTTTCTTGCCGAGCATGGCTTTGGCAATGGGCGACTGTATAGATATCTTTCCGGTTTTCAAGTCGGCTTCGTGGGGGCTGACAATGGTGTACTTCATACGGCGGTTGACCGTCAGATTGGTTATCTCTACCTGGCTCAATAGCCCCACCACACCGGTCTTGAGCACCGACTTGTCAATGACGCGGGCGTTCTTGAGCACTTTTTGCAGAAAACTGATACGGCTCAGCAACCGACCTTGCTCACGCTTTGCAGCATGATATTCGAAGTTTTCGCTTAGGTCGCCCTTGTCGCGAGCCTCGGAAATGGCATCCTTCACTTTGGCCAATTCCACGGTTTCCAATTGTTGTAGCTCGGAAGCAATCTTGTCGAATCCTTCCTTTGACATATATTCCATAACTCTTCTTTCGTTTTGTTTGCGGATGCAAAATTACAAAAAAGAAACTGATTTCAGTCTGCCCAATACGTCTTCGTTGAGTCTGGGAGTGGTCTTTCCTGCGCTGCTCCTTGATTAATGACAACACGTATATCACTACAAGCAAAACTTACATATATAATAAGGTGGTAAAGGTCAGCTCCCTAACAGTTTTATTCTTCCACCGTTTCCAGCAATTCCCTACTTATCTCGATGGTAGCACCGCTGACAAATCTGATTTCGTTGCCGATAACGGCTTTCTTCTCTGTAAACCTTTGCACATAGGCTTCAAGACCTTTCAGGCTTCCTTCCACTATTCTCACCTTCATTCCCTTCTTCAGAGAAACCGAAGCCGTGGTCACTGGGATCTCTCCGTTTTCCACCAACTGGCGGTAGCCATTGAATTCTTCATCCGGAATCCTGTATATCTCCCTTCGCCCGGGCATGGTCAGCAATTTGTAGACATCTGATCGGAAACGTATTTCGTCAAGGTTTTTCGGTGAAACATGACAGAAAATGAAGGTGGAAAGGATGAGCCGTTCCTTGATGATGCGCTTCAGCGACCGCTTGTCTACCGTCGCCTGCTTCACCTTTGGTATCCAACAGTCAAACCAATGGCCTTTATGCATAAAGTCACAACGGATGGAATCGGCTATCCGCTGCTCACAGTTCACCCTTACTACCGCTACATACCAACCTGCATCCACAGGTTCTTCAGCACTGTGGGAAAGAGAATTGGAGAGACTATCGCCCCTGAAGGTGCCACCAGCAGTTGTATGTGGGAGAGTGATCGGTTGTGGTTTTTTAGTTTCTTCCATCTATTTGCGGAGACCAACTCCGTTTTTGTTCTTCTTTTTCTGCACCGCTACACTGGTTTCAGCAACGGCACTTCAAAATTACAAAAAAAGATGTTACAACTTTAGCATTGCAAAAACAATTCACATTCATTAAATTTTTATAAACTATTTACTGCTTGAACAAAACATAACTCTCGTTAGCGTCCATTATTTCCCCTGTGGCACCAACGCCTTGGCCTCGGCAGTCAGATAGGGCAACATTTGGCTATAGGGAACCGTAAAGCTGATGATGCCAGCTGCATAGCAGGCTATCTCGTAGGGCTGATAGGTGAACACCACACCGTTCTTGCCGAAATAGGGCTCGCTCTCGGGCAAAGGAATGGTGTTGCCACACTGCAACGAGGCAAGGGCTTGCGCACGGGTGATAGTGGGATCCTGACGTTTGAACAAACGATAGATGCCCTGTTTGAGCAACGCTTGCATCAAACGAGTTTTCTGCCTGTTTACCACGCGATTCACTTGCTTGCCTGTGAGTTTGCTAAAAGTAACGCCACCAGCCGTTTCTAAACCGTGGGCAGCACCCAAATCATAGTTGTAGGTCTCGTGGGTAAGGGTGAGAAACTTCGCTGTCTGATGGTAGAAACGCAGCGTCATATAACTCGTCGACGTAAGGCCTTCCCACGGATTGTCGTCTTCCATGAGGGCGATGGTCTCCTTGGCGCCTTTTTCCAACTGGGCCTGGTTGGTCTGCTGGAAGAAGCTCACCACCGCTTTGGCATTGCTCTTGTCGCCCGTGAAGACAGGACGTGTGCCTTCGCTGCCGTCATCATTATATAGCGTGGGAGCTATGAAACGACAGATGTAGTTTCTTACCGCACTGAGCAACGGCTCTGAGCCTTCCGTGGGATATGCCACAACATAGCGCGTGGAAGCATACTGGGTAGAGTCGGCACACGTGACGGTGGTGAACGTCAAGGGCTGACCCTCCGTTTCGGCCACTCCAAGGACAGCTGCTTCCCCCTGAATAGCAGCCGGACTGAAAGCCGTCTGTATCACGTGAGCAGAACTGTTGCCAACGGTTGTCGTCATCAGGGCTAACGCTATCGAAAACAAATAGGTATGTTTCATAACTGGAAAGTGATTTAAAGGTTTTTTGAATGTTAGTACATGTATGGCACAAAGTTATACAATTATTTTTCTTCCACCTTCGTTTTATCGCCTGAAAAACTTGCCTAATTGAAGATTTTTACCGACCTTTGCAAGAAATGTGGCACTTCTTTGAAAGACCATTGCCGCAGAACGTACTTTTTCATACGAAACGCTCACTATCCGCTAAAGACTGACAAGAAAAATAACATACAACAAAAAAATGAAAAATTTCAAAGACTTGAAAATAGCAGTTGCCGGTACAGGCTATGTAGGCCTGAGCATAGCAACCCTGCTTTCACAGCATCACCACGTAAGCGCTGTGGATGTTATCCCCGAAAAAGTGGAGAAACTCAACCACCGGATATCACCCATCCAGGACGACTACATCGAGAAATACCTGGATGAAAAGCCTTTGAACCTCACCGCCACCCTCGACGGTGCCTCCGCATATAGCGATGCCGACTTTGTGGTGATAGCCGCTCCCACCAACTACGACCCCGTAAAGAACTACTTCGACACCACCCACGTGGAAGAAGTAATCGACCTCGTGCTGGACGTCAACCCCGATGCGATAATGGTAATCAAGAGCACCATCCCCGTGGGATACACCCGTAGCCTCTACCTGAAATATGCCAAGAAAGGTGTAAAGAAGCTCAACCTGCTCTTCTCGCCCGAATTTCTGCGCGAAAGCAAAGCCCTCTACGACAATCTCTATCCCAGCCGCATCATCGTGGGCTACCCAAAACTCATCGACCGGCCCGAGTTTGCCGAAGAGAACGAAGCCATCAAATCTGTCACTGACGTCAACCGGATGAAGGAAGCCGCACAGACCTTTGCAGCCCTCTTGCAGGAAGGAGCCATCAAGAAAGACGTCGACACGCTCTTCATGGGAGTGAAGGAAGCCGAAGCTGTGAAGCTCTTTGCCAACACCTATTTGGCCCTGCGCGTAAGCTACTTCAACGAACTCGATACCTATGCCGAGGTGAAAGGCCTCGACACCAAGGCCATCATCGAAGGCGTGGGCCTCGATCCCCGCATCGGAACCCACTACAACAACCCTTCGTTCGGCTATGGCGGCTACTGTCTGCCCAAAGACACCAAGCAGCTTCTT
>SAMEA3663178__coassemble_267_pt1 | contig 15822 bp, 13 predicted proteins | sample SAMEA3663178__metabat2_low_PE_001 | metagenome-assembled genome bin SAMEA3663178 (sample SAMEA3663178) | pig gut metagenome | biome: pig gut; feature: pig-associated habitat; material: faeces | place: Denmark | collected 2012 | reverse complement strand
TAAACATCAGTTCGGTAACGCTCACAGTGTCGTTTTCGTTGACAATGGGAAGAATGCCGTTTTCGAGCATCACACTCATACAGGAACGTTGGTTGAGATATTCGTGACGGGTGGCAAAGCTTTCCTTCATGGTCAGAATCTGACCGACATGAATGCCATATTCCCGAAAGAAATCATAGTAGAGGTTGATGAGTTTCACCTGTCCGATGGCAGAAAAGAGTTGCCGTTGCTCAACGGCATCAAGCCGTTTTGCCGGCCTGTATTCGCTCCGTCCGCTGGCGATAGAGCCAGATGAGACGAGTATCACTTCGTAGTCGTGGGCACGCAGCCATGCCACTTGGTCTACCAATGCCGACAGACGGGTAACATCTAATTTTCCGTCTGTTCTGGTCAGCACGTTGCTACCAACTTTCACAACAATTCTTTTCATGACGATAGGGTGGTAATAGGATGATGTAACATTATTCTTTGTGACTGTCTCGGTCTCGAATTTCCACACGGCGAATTTTTCCGCTGATGGTTTTTGGCAGGCTGTCTACAAACTCTATAACACGAGGATACTTGTAAGGAGCCGTCTCATGCTTGACATGGTTCTGCAATTCCTTGATGAGGGCATCTCCGGCTTGTGTCTTGTATTCATCGGCAAGCACCACGGTGGCCTTGACAACCATTCCGCGTATTTCGTCAGGAACGCCTGTCACGGCACATTCCACAACAGCAGGGTGGGTCATCAGGGCACTTTCCACTTCAAAAGGCCCGATGCGGTAGCCGCTCGACTTGATAACGTCATCGGCTCGGCCCACAAACCAGTAGTAGCCGTCTTCGTCACGCCATGCCAAGTCGCCAGTGTGGTAGTAGCCATCGTGCCATGCCTCATGCGTCTTTTCGGTGTCGCGGTAGTAGCCTTTGAACAGTCCTAAGGGTTTGTTGTCGCCTACACGAACACAAATCTCTCCTTTCTCTCCGTCCTCACAATCGGTGCCGTCTGGTCTTAGCAGGTGGATGTCGTACTGAGGGTTGGGCTTTCCCATGCTCCCCGGCTTGGGCTTTTGCCATGGGAACGTGCCTAACGTCATGGTGGTTTCGGTTTGTCCGAACCCTTCCATCATTCTGATTCCAGTGAGTTGCAGAAACTCGTTGTATACGGCAGGCTCCAAAGCCTCTCCAGCAGTGGTGCAATACTTTAGTGAAGAAAGGTCGTAGCGGGAGAAGTCTTCGCGTATGAGGAAGCGGTAGATGGTGGGTGGAGCACAAAACGAGGTGATGTGGTACTTCTCTATCTGTCGGAGAATCTTTTCAGCAGTAAATTTCTCGTGGTCGTAGACAAACACTGTGGCTCCAGCAAACCATTGCCCATAGAGCTTGCCCCAAACGGCTTTTCCCCATCCGGTATCGGCCACGGTGAGATGAATGCTTCCTTCGTGAAGGTTGTGCCAGTAAACGCCAGTTGTGAGGTGGCCTAAAGCATAGAGAAAGTCGTGGGCCACCATTTTGGGCTCGCCGCTTGTTCCGCTGGTAAAATACATCAGCATCGTGTCGTCGTTGGTGTTGACATGTTTGGGACGTACGAATGGCGGTGCAGCCTTCCACTCTTTGTTCCAATCGTGGAATCCTTTGGGGACGGGCTTATCTATTTCTGCCAGGGAGTTGATAGCCACCAAGGTCTCAACGGTAGGACTTTCGTTCATCGCTTCGCTGACCTGTGTTGTGACATAGTCGTCGTTGACGCACAGAATGGCTTTTACCGAGGCGCGGTTGTTGCGGTAGACAAAGTCGTGGCGGGTAAGCATGTGGGTGGCAGGAATGGCAATAGCTCCCAGTTTGCATAGGGCAAGCATCGACAACCACCACTGGTAGTGTCTTTTCAAGACAAGCATTACCTTGTCGTCACGGCCGATGCCAAGGCTTTGGTAGTAGCTTGCGGTTTGGTCGGTTTGCTCTTTCAGGTCTTTAAAAGTGAATTTCAGTTCTTCGCCCCGCTCGCTTGTCCATAGCAAAGCCAGACCGTCGGGACGCTCTTGTGCCCATTGGTCCATTACATCGTAGGCAAAATTGAAGTTTTCCGGTATGCGGAAGTGCAATCCTTGCTTGAAGTCTTCCTCCGACTTGAAGCTTGTTTGTGTCAGAAATCGTTCTATCATGGTCAGAGAATTATAGCTAAGAAGCGTGTAGGTTTATCGTTGAGTGCGCGCATTCCGTGTGGTTGGGTGGCGTCGAAGTAGATGCTATCGCCTTCGTTCAGGGTTAATGTCTTGTCGCCCACTGTCAGTTGCATGGCACCTTCCAACACAAGGTTGAACTCTTGTCCTGCGTGTGAGTTGCATTCGATAGGAACATTGTCACCCTTCGGTTCGATGGTAACGATAAAAGGATCGGCATTTCTGCCGCGAAATCCTGATGCCAGACTTTCATAGTGGTAAGCCTTGCGGCGTTCAACACTTAGGCCACGGCCTTTCCGTGTAAGGAAATATCCTTTCATGCGCGGTTCTTCACCGAAGAGGAGAACGTCAAGGGAAATTTCATATTTTCTTGCAATCTTTTGCAGTTTGCTGACGCTGAGTTCGCGCTCGCCTTGTTCCATCTTCAGATATTCGTCTGTTGAAATGCCGCAAAGGTTGGCAACATCTTCCGCAGGGAGATCCAGCGCGTCGCGAAGTCCACGGAGTCGTTCACCAATTAGCTTTATCGCTTCTTCCATAATGTATTGAATAAAAAATGAATATTATATTTTGATTTCTTGCAAAGTTACGAATTATTCTGTAGATTGACAAACTTTGCTATTTGCCTTTCTTGCAAATTGAAATAAAAGGAGGGGGAACGGAAATAAGGCATAATTTGCATAATATCTTGAAAAGTCCTATTTTTGCAGTAGTTTGAAAGACAATAACAATAGGTTATGCATCAACAAGACCCCACGTTAAGCCAATTGTCGCTCTTTGCAGCAACCGAAGGCATGGACGCTTCTGTCGTAAAGGTGGCAGAATTGTCCCGACACGAGGATGCCGAGAAACTGCAATTGCTGTTTGAACGCTTGTCGCACTCAGCTTTCAGAAGCCGTTTTCACCTGAACGGGAAGGACAAACTCTACATACAAAACAAGGGATGGGAAACGGTTCGCATCCATGCTGCAGAGTTTGTAGCCCGCCGCTTGGCCCCTGCTATTATTCCCAATGACGGCAAACAGACACCTATGCGGCATGTCCACCCTGTGTTTATAGCCCAGCACGCTACAGGTTGTTGTTGCAGAGGCTGCTTTGAAAAGTGGCATCATCTGCCCAAAGGCCGTGCCTTGTCGGTAGAAGAACAGGCTTATGCCGTAAGTGTGCTGATGGCGTGGTTGCACAAAGAGATGGACGGTTGAGGCTGTTGTTATGCTTTTGCTCCCGCTTTCAAGCCACGGATGACGGCAGAACTGAAACCAGCGTGTTCCATTTCGTTGAGGCCACGTATGGTAACACCTCCGGGAGTGGTCACCTTGTCGATGGCAGCCTCGGGGTGCTCGCCAGTTGCCTGTAGCAGATCGACGGCTCCTTTTACGGTTTGCAATACAATTTTTTCGGCTTCGTTGGCCTTAAATCCCAGTTCGACGCCCCCTTCGACGGCAGCACGTACATAACGCATGGCATAGGCAATGCCGCAACTTGCAAGAGTTGTTCCTGCTCCCAGTAACCGTTCTTCGGTGACGAGGCATTGGCCCAACTCGTTGAAAAGACTGTTGAGCGTGTCGGTTTCCTTTTGGTCTGCTTTTACTGGAACGAGGAAGGTCATTGATTGTAGCTCGGCGATGGCAATGTTGGGAATGGCCAAAAAGAGTGCAGGAAGTTTTCCGTCACCTTTGTCAAACCACTCGCACAGTTGTTGTGAGGTAATGCCTGCCGCTACCACAACGATGGACTGGTGGCGGTAGTCGAAGGTGTCTTTTAGCTCGTTGACAACCTTTTCCACAATCCATGGCTTTACTGCGATGACTATGATGTCGGCGTCTTCGGCTGCAGCTTCGTTGTCGGTGGTGACGCTTGCTCCTTGCTGGGCAAAAGGCTCCAGTTTTTCAGCTGTGGGGTTGGCAACGGTGATGTCTGAAGGAGAGATGACGTGGCTCTTGAGAAGTCCCTCAGCCATGGCTCCTCCCATAGCGCCAGCTCCTATAATGGCTATTTTCATAATGAATGTAGTACTTTTCTAAATCTGTAAATGAAATCATCCACGTCAGCACGACTCAAGACGAGTGGTGGCAACAGGCGCAGAATGTTGGAAGAGGCAGCTCCCGTAAAGCAATGCTGCTCGTGTATCAGCTTTGTGCGCAGGTCTTTTTGGGGCACATCCAAGACCACGCCAATCATCAGACCACGCCCGCGTATCTCGGTGATGTGTGGCTCGGAGGCTTGCAGCAATTTCAGTTGCTGAATGAAATAGTCGCCTACGTCACGTGCATTTTCCACAAGATGTTCTTCTTCGAAAACATCGAGAACTGCCAAGGCAGCGGTGCACGCCAAATGGTTTCCTCCAAAGGTGGTTCCGAGTTGTCCGTAGGTGGGCTTAAACTCGGGAGAGATGAGTACGCCACTCATGGGGAAGCCGTTGCCAATGCCTTTGGCTACGGTAATGATGTCGGGACGGATGCCCAACCATTGGTGGGCAAAAAACTTTCCGCTACGTCCGTATCCGCATTGTATCTCATCGCAAATGAGTGTGGTTCCGTATTTCCTGCAGGCTGCCAGCAACCCTTGGGCAAATTCGGGAGTGGCAAGGTGAATGCCTCCCACGCCCTGAATACATTCGATGATGCAGGCACACACGTCACCCTTTGCCAGTTCGGCTTCCCATGCAGCCAAGTCGTTGAGTGGAAGATAGGTGGTGTGTTGGTTGGCGTTGATAGGAGCGATAATCTTGGGATTGTCGGTGGCTTCCACTGCCAGCGACGTTCTGCCATGGAAAGCTTTCTCGGCCGACAGAATGCGGGTGCGCCCATTATGGAAAGAAGCCAGCTTTAAGGCATTTTCGTTGGCCTCGGCACCACTGTTGACAAGGAAGAGCTGATAGTCGTCATAGCCGCTGATGTGGCCTAAGCGCTCGGCCAGTTCCTGCTGAAGCTTGTTGATAACGCTATTGCTATAGAAGCCCAACAGGTGTAGCTGATTGTTCATCTTTTCAATATAGTGGGGATGGCAATGCCCGATGCTGATGACAGCATGGCCGCCATAGAGGTCAAGATACTCTTGCCCCTTGTCGTCCCAAACGTGGCAACCTTTTCCTTTGACAATGTTTATGTCGAAAAGGGGATATACATCAAATAGTTTCATGGGTAAAGTGTATGCTGGTTAAGAGTTTACAGGATGATATAGCTATCTTACAGACTTAGAATGCAGAAGCTTTCAGAAGCAGTCCTTCTTTCTCGTCAAGACCGAACATCAGGTTCATGTTTTGTACGGCTTGGCCAACGGCGCCTTTCAGAAGGTTGTCTATGACGGAAGTGATGACGGCTTTGTTGCCGAACTTGTCTATGTGGACGAGTGCCTTGTTGGTGTTGACCACTTGTTTTAGGTCGGGTGACTTGTCTACATAGTGGGTGAAAGCTGCATCGGCATAGAAGTCACGGTAGAGTTGTGTGAGCTTTGCAGCAGAAGGGTGGGCTGGCGTACCTTCTGCTCCATCGAACCGTACCACCTCGGTGCAGAAAATGCCTCGGGGGAAATCGCCTCTATAGGGTATGAAGTCTATGCTGGCTTCCAGATGACCTTGCAGCTCGGTGAGCGTCTGTCGTATCTCGTGAAGATGCTGATGGGAGAAAACCTTATAGGTGCTGAAGTTGTTGGAACGCCATGAAAAATGGGTGGTGGCTCCAGGCTTTTGACCAGCTCCCGTGCTGCCCGTGACGGCATTGACGCTGACATCGTGGGTGAGCAGTCCTGCTTTGGCGAGCGGCAGAAGCCCTAACTGGATGGCGGTGGCAAAACATCCGGGGTTGGCCACATGCTGTGCATGGATGATTTGCTGCTTGTGTACTTCCGGCAAGCCATAGACATAGTCGTGGGACGGGGAGGCTATGCGGAAGTCCTGTGCAAGGTCAATGATTTTGATGGTTGAGGGAAGGGTGTGTTCCTTGAGGAAGGCTTCACTCTTTCCGTGGCCGAAACAGAAGAAAACAACGTCAGCCTTGTCGAACGGCATAGTGTCAGTAAAGTGTAAGTCGGTGTCACCATAGAGCCCTTCGTGAACGTCAGCCACCTTGTTGCCTGCGTTCGACTCGCTATGGGCAAATACTATTTCTGCCTGCGGATGGTGGACGAGTAGGCGAATGAGCTCTCCTCCTGTGTAGCCGGCCGCTCCTAATATTCCTACTTTTATCATTGCTGTCTATTTGGAATTACTGCCCAACAAACAATATAGATAATGACGCCGCTAAAGCACGTACACAATGTGGCTATAGCCCAACCAAGGCGTACCATGGTCTCGTCTATGCCGAAGAATTCGGCGAAGCCGGCGCATACGCCAGCAATCTTTTTGTTAGGGGATAATGTTAATGTTTTGTTCATAGTGATTTATCTTTGTTCATCGGGATGCATTCCATAATAGACGCGCAACGGCGTTGACGAAACCTTGATGAAGCCCTTGGCGTCTTCGGCTGTCCACCCATGTTGCATCTCACCATACTCTCCAAGCTTTGACTTGGTGAGGTCGTCGGCCGAGTCGATGCCAACCGTTTCAAAACCGTAAGGACGAAGCTTCAGAATGGCTGTACCGTTGACGTGACGTTGTGAAGAAGTCAACATGGCCTCGATGTCTGGCATGACGGGCTCCAGATATTGGCTTTCGTGCAGGAACATGCCATACCAGTTAGCCACCTGGTCTTTCCAGTATTGCTGCCATTTGCTGAGAGTGCTCTTTTCAAGCAGGCGGTGGGCCTCGATGATGAGTTTGGGAGCAGCAGCCTCAAAACCTACTCTGCCTTTGATGCCGATGATGGTATCACCCACGTTACAGTCACGTCCAATGGCATAAGAAGCGCCAATTTCTTCAATCTTCTGAATGGCTGCCACTTTGTCGGTAAACGTTTCATCGTTCACAGCCACGATTTCTCCTTTTGCGAACGTAATTTTTAGTTCGGCTTCGGGCTTTTTGGCGGTTACATGCTTGAGGTAGGCCTCTTCCGGCAACCCTTGTGAAGGGTCGAGTAGTTCGCCTCCGCAGATGCTGGTTCCCCAAATGCCCACGTTGTAGGAATATTTCAGCTTGGTGAAGTCGGCATAGTATCCATGGCTATTCAGATAGTCCACTTCCTCTTTGCGTGAGAGCGCCTTGTCGCGTGTCAGTGTGATTATTTCCACGCCGGGGACCATAACGAGGAAGGTCATGTCGAAGCGTATTTGGTCGTTGCCAGCTCCCGTACTGCCATGGGCGATGGCGTCGGCCTTTATCTCGTTGGCATATCGGGCAATGGCGATAGCCTGGAAGATACGTTCGGAGCTGACCGAGATGGGATAGCAGTTGTTGCGCAACACGTTACCAAATATCATATACTTGAGTGACTTCTCATAATATTCGTGTGTTACGTCGAGGGTTACATAGGCTTTTGCGCCTAACTTGTAGGCGTTTTCCTCGTTGGTTTTCAACTGTTCGGGACTGAAACCTCCCGTATTGGCACATGCGGCATATACATCCCAGCCCTCTTGGCTGAGTTTCATGACGGTGTAGGAGGTGTCCAACCCGCCACTATAGGCGACTACTACTTTCTTTGCCATATCTTGTTGCTTTAGGTTTATCTTAGTCAATGGACGAGGCTATGCCTTGTCCGTCTATTCGCTTTATCCTGTCGAGCACCTCCTTGGAGATCTTTGCAGGAAGATGTTCCTCGGGGTCGTAAAGCATAGCTGTACAGATACAGTATTTTCGTCCTGTACGGTGAAGCACGTCCACATTGATACATCCTTCGCATCCCCGCCAGAAAGACTGGTCGTCGGTGAGGTCGTTGAAGGTGACGGGGTGATAGCCCAGTTGGGTGTTCATCTTCATTACTGCAGACCCGCTTGTCAGCGAAAATATCTTGGCTTGTGGCCAACGTACGCGGGCAAGGGTGAATGTGAGGTCTTTGATGCGTTTTGCCACGCCCATTCCACGGTAGTCGGGGTGGACGATAAGTCCCGAAGTGGTGACATAATGCTTGTTGCCCCAGGTCTCGATGTAGCTGAATCCTGCAAAGTTGCCGTTTTCGAGGGCGATGACGGCTTTTGCTTCTTTCATCTTTGTTGCAAGGTATTCATGGGTTCGCTTGGCGATGCCTGTGCCCCTTACCTTGGCGGCATCGGCTATCGTCTTTAAAATTGTGTCGACATATTTCTCATGAGACGGGTCGGCAACCGTCACTTCTATCTGTTTCATGGTTTGTGTTAAAATGCTTCGTCTTGGCCGTTAATGCCAGGAATGACTTGAGAGAGGTCTTCCAATATGTCCTGATGGGTCACCCCCTGCTTGATAGCTAAAAAGATGGTGTCGTCGCCAGCTATGGAACCGAGAATGTTTGGAAGGTCTTGCGAATCTAAATTATAGGCGATGGCACTTGCATATCCTGGACGGGTCTTGATAACGGCCAACTGTCCGGAAAAGTTGATGGAGACAAAGCCAGACGACTGCAACATCTCTGATGCCCTTTTGGATGAAGTGACACGTTTATACATTGTCTCGTTGGGCAGGACATACAGGTACTTCCCGTTCATGCTGGCGGCTTTTGCCACCTTTAGTTGCTTTAGGTCGCGGCTAAGTGTGGCTTGGGTGAGTACGAATCCCTCTTTCTTCAAGGCTTTTAAAAGTGCTTCTTGAGATCCTAACTCCTGGCTTGAGATGAGCATCTTCAAGGTTTCCATTCTGCTCTCTTTTGTCTTCATGTGTCAGAATATTTATTCGTTATTGATGGCAAAGTTATGCAATAATGTGTATATATGCAAGGTTATTACCATAATTTTTAGCTACTTTTTGCATAAATGGCCTATTTTTGTATACCGAATGCATAAAAATAAATTTTAAGACGGTGCTTTTGTTTTGGTATGACTGCCAACGTTTCTTTTAGCCGACCTGTGAATAAAGAAAAAAAGAACGGCGAAGACTTGTGTCGGGATTTCCACCAAGCCTCGCCGTTGTATAGTTGTCTACAAAAAATGTATTGCCGTTTATGTGCGATAGGCTTAGTTTCTGTTTCCTCCAAATATTCTCAGCAGCATCAGGAAGAGATTGATGAAGTCGAGGTACAAGGTGAGCGAACCGAGCAGTGCAATCTTTTGGGCACTTTCGTCTGTGCTGTCTGCTGTGTAAAGCAGTCTCTTGATTTTCTGGGAGTCGTAGGCGGTTAAGCCGATGAAGACGAGAATGCCGACATAGCTTACAATCATATTGAGCATTGAACTGCCCAAAAAGATGTTAACGACGGTGGCTATGATGATACCGATGAGGCCCATGAAGAGCATCCTTCCCAGCGATGTGAGATCTTTTTTGGTGGTATAGCCAATGAAGGCCATTACGGCAAATGTGCCTGCAGTGATAAAGAATACGTTGGCAATGGACGTAAGGGCATAAACCATGAATATTACCGACAGGGTTGCACCGTTTACTACCGAGTAAAGAATGAAAAGCAAAGTAGCGGTAGTGATGGAAAGCCGATGAATGGCAGAATTGATTCCTAAAACAAGGGCAAACTCTCCAATGACGAGCCCCCAGAAAAGGAAATGATTGCTGACAATGGCGTAGAAGAGGCCGGGGCTATTGGCAATGCCGTATGCTGTAAGACCGGTTATGACCAGAGCGAGCGTCATCCAAACATACACTTTTCTCATAAGTGCAGGGAAGGCAAGCGAAACAAAGCCTTCCTTCTCGTTTATCATTCTGTAAAGTTTTTCTTCGTTCATGATTGTAATAGTTTAAAATAATTATCGTGTAAAATATACCACAAACTTACACATTATTCTGATAATAAACCAATATTGTCAATTAAAAAAGTGCAACATTAACATTCGTTTTCTATATCAAAGCTATTTTAAGCGGTTGGCTTTTGGGTGAGGTTCACTGAAACTTGAAGGTGACAGGCCTGGTGAACCATACGGATGTGGGCTGGCCTCGCTTCTTGCCAGGATTCCATTTCAGCATTGCCTTTTATTTATTTTGAATTGTTCAATGGGTAGGTTGGAAAAAATAGTTATTGTCCAACATATTTGGTATCTTACTCATTTTCCGTGACATACGTTAAAGGCCTTTTTTGTTCCCGCGAATTTGTCGTTTTCTTTTCTTTTGATTAATTTTGTAACGTCATTCTTCGGATGCGGGCAATGCGTTGCCGGCTGAAAAGTCTGGAGTATGACTATTCTTATGAGAACGACGTTTACTCGTTTTCTTCTGACGGATTGAAACCTAGGAAATTTCAAGAATTGTTCAGATGGAGACAGGTGTGAACGCCTATGCATATTGTATATATGCAGCACGAAGTGCGCCCTTTCGTAAGGAGGGGTGTGCTTGGTGCTATACCTATATATACTATGGCGGCGTAGGCTCTATCACATAGCACTCTTGACAATTCAGGTTTCCTAGGACCGCAATCCGCAAGAGTAAAGCAAGTGATAGAACTCCTGCGCCGTTTCTTGTTGGACACTCTTTTTGTTTTTTGTAAATAGAGAACAACTAAGGGAATAGATAAAGTGATAGTAACTAATAGAATAGTAAGTTTCTTGTAGAGGGAGTTGCAAGAATGTTAATTTTAGAACAAGGCAACTATGGAACAATGTTACATAATAGTCCTATTCCTTAATTTGTTGTATAGCCAAGGATATACTTGGTTTATGCCTTTTTGAAAAAGGCGACTACTCGAATGTATTAGTTTAACCATATAAATTGAATCTTAAATGATTTAATCTATTTGAATATTACTTTACAATTAAATAATATGGATGTAATAGAAGCTTGGGCAGAATCCCAGGATTTTCAGCTTAGACTGGATTCCAAAGGTAAAATAATAGATTATTTTGATGAAGAAATCCGACGTGAGAATAAGCCAGAAGAACGAGTAAGACAAAAAATGGCTTGTATTCTTCATAAGGATTTTCGTTATCCTATCAATGTCATTTCTTTAGAGAAAACAATCAAAATTGGTGTTGAGAATAAAAGAGCTGATATTGTTATTTATAGAACTCCTTTCGACAAAAAGGTTAATAATCAAGGTGGAATATTTCTTATTGCAGAAATTAAAGCTCCGAACATTAAAGAGCCTGATGGACAGTTGATTTCATATATAAGCGCCTCTTCAGCAGAAGGCGGACTATGGACGAATGGTGAGAATATAGTTTATTACAAAAGAAACTCCGATAATACAATTGAAGAATATATTTCAATTCCAAAATATGGAGAACCTTGGGATGCTATAGGTAAACATAAAAAAAGTGATTTAATTGTACCAATTGATTTGAAATTGACTTTTAGAAGATGTCATAATGCTATGTTTCGTGCAGGTATTGATTCGGAAGATGTAGCATTGGATATGACTCGTATTCTTCTTGCTAAACATGAAGATGAAGAAAGTGCAGAGGAAGATTGTAAGTTTAGAATGACTCAGGAAGAATATGCGGATAAGGAAAAAAGAAAGATAGCCTGTGACAGGGTTAGAAAATTGTTCTTTGATGTCAGAGATCGTTTTCCTGATGTCTTTAGTAAAAATGAAGAAATCACGGTGTCTGATGAACAATTGTCCATAGTGATTAGTCAGTTACAGCCTTATGCCTTTCTAGATTCTCCTTATGATGTAATAGGAACTGCATATGAAATATATGTGGCTTCACATCTAAAAGGTGAACGAGGACAGTACTTTACAAACAGATTGGTTGTAAATATGATGGTCAAAATGGCAAACCCAACGGATTCTAGTGTAATATTAGATCCCTCATGTGGCAGTGGTGGTTTCTTGATTGCATCGATGAATTATATATTTGATAAGATTAATAATTCTTCAAGAACTCAAAATGCTAAAGATACAATAAAAAGAAGAGTTGTTCATCAATTATTTGGTATAGATATTTCACCAAAGCTTGTCAAAATAGCTAAAGCTAATATGCTTTTAGGTAAGGATGGCCATGGTGGTATAGAAAGAGTTGATAGTTTGAAAGAGACTGATAAATTGTCTGCAAGTTTTCTAGAGAAATGTGGTTTTGGTATGCCTACGGTAATATTGTCAAATCCTCCATTTGGCTCTGGTCATGAACTTCGGGTTAAAAGTAAACAGGTACTAGAAAAATTTGATGTAGGAAAAGTATGGGCTTTGAACGATAAAGGAGAGTTATATTACGAGAAAGACAAATTTCACGAAGGAATTGGTGTCGCTCCAGAAATTCTGTTTGCGGAACAATATCTTAAGTGGATAAAAGATGAAGGTATTATTTGTTTTGTTATTGCAAAAGGACAATTAGATAATCGTGAAGCATATCTAATGCGCCACAAATATCTAACGGAAACTCAGATTTTAGCAGTAATAAATCTTCATGAAGATACTTTTCAACCTTTTTGTGGTTCTAAAGCAGCTGTGATTCTTGCAAAGAAATGTACTCCACCGAAGGATTATAAGATTTTTATGGCAATATCAAACAAGGTTGGGCAAACAAGCCGTGGAGCATCAGTTTTGAAAACAAATGCAGAAGGAACCCCACTTGTAGAAAATGGTCATCTTGTTTTGGATGAAGATTTGGGTGAAATTGCTACTGCTTATCTTAAATTTCAAAAAGGAGAATTAAAAGAAAGTGAATATCGTTTTACTATATCGAATACCGATATAGATAAGGAAACATTATCTTTAAATCCTATACATTATCTTCCTAAGTATAATGAGGCTTTGGAAAAAATTTTGGAGATAAGGGAAAAAGATGATTTTGATGTTGTGCCTTTGTCGTCGCTTGCAGATGTCTATAATGGTCCACGTTTTAAAAGACCATATGCTGATAATGGTGTTACCTCTGGAGATGGTATTAGAAAATACTTTACGGGAACAGCTATGACTCAGCTTAATTCAGATAATGTAAAGTATCTTGATGAGAAAAAGTGTTCTAAAATACAGAAGGCACAATTGGATTTGCTGACAATTCATAAAGGTTATATCCTAGTGTCCGATTCTGGCACCCTCGGTAGGGTCACATATGCTCTTGAGCAACATGAAGGCCATGTCGCAACTAATAATCTCATTAGAATTGTGATTGAAGACGAAAACCTTCGAGGGTATGTGTTTCAGTATTTGAAAAGCGATTTAGGTCAAAGTTTAATGCTGAAGAATTCTTATGGGACTAATCAGGAACATCTTGAACCAGCCGAGATAAAAGATGTGTTAGTTCCAATTCCCAAAAATCGTTCTATTATAGATAGAATAGGGGGAACAGTTATCAAGTCTATTAACAATTTAGAGTGTTCTATTGAACAAAACAATAAGGCTGATAAAATGTTTAATGATTTGTACAAAATAAAGTAAAAGGAACCGACTGACTTTAAGTGTCACACTTAAGGTCAGTCGGTTTGTTATTGCTAAGGCAATAGGATTCTTCGTTATAAGGCAACCAATTATTGTGGATTCTTGGTGTCCATGACTTGATTAGATAATATCGTTGATGTTGTTCCATGAGAGCACCTTGTCCATGGAATAGCCGATTTGCTTGCATCATCATGCCCAATCGTGCTCCACGTCGTATCCCTAGTAATCTATCCATGCAGGAATGCCTTTCGCCTTCAAGAGTGCATCTTTCTTTCGGGTGCTGTCAAGGTGTTCTTCCTCCCAGTTGCCTTGACCCATGCGGAGAATGAAGCAGCCTAAGCTAAAGATAGACGACTATACCGACGGACTGATAGACAACATCGACTTCGGCAAGTAAACCGTTTTCGGCAAAATATAGACTGGAAGAATCGTGACAAGGTACAACGCCAAATCAACGAGTTGCCGAAGCGCATCGCTGGCAGTTCTGGTTTTGTGAATGCCGTGAGGAATGGAGATCGCCAAGTGGCTCAGATTGCATTCAATGATGACATGGTGGCGATTGTGGCAGCTATGTTGGAGGAGAAGACAGAGTTTGTGCAGACTTATTTCAATAATCCTGACTTCCAGAATATGGTGAATACAAGAGTGTATCAAGCAGCAGTAAGTCAACTTAGGTAACAGAATTGGGATTGTCGTAGTGATAAGTTGAAAATAAAAAAGTGGTTGTTCGGAAATCCCGAGCAATCACTTTTTGTAAGAATATTGTCTGTTTTTTTGTTTTTATATTAAAATATTTACAGAAATTAATGAATTCTATAATTGATTGGTGTTCAAAAGCTTGCTTAATGAAACTTTGCTAAAATGCAAACCCCTTTACCTTTTATTTTGCTAAAATGCAGATTTCGTATCCTTTATTGTAATAATTTCTTCCAATACTTGGTGCAATCTCCCTATCAGGTAGAAAGGCAAATTGATGAGACGGAATTCCTTGCCATTCGGAGTCTTCACCTTATCCACGGAATAGGGGTTCGACCAGATGCGGATGGCTATGTCTATATCAGAATTGTCCATGAACGATTGGAGGGAACGGAGATGGGAGTTGGTGCCACTCTTCACTTCTATCGGGTAGAGCTTGGATTCATGGGTGAATAGAAAATCTACTTCCGCCCCATTGTTGGGTCTTGCCCAAAAGGAACGGTGTTGACCCACTCTGTCTTCCATAGCCAGCAATTCTTGGGCTGTGATTTGTTCCGCGATATGTCCTCGCCAACTATCCACCATTTCGGTAGAGCCGATAATCTCCTTTCTGATTCCAGCTTGGTAATTCACCAGTCCTGTGTCAAACCAAATGAGCTTAGGCATTCGCTTGGTTTCGGGGATAATGGGCATTTGGGTGGAAGATACTGGATAGACCAACTCCAAGAGCATGGCTTTCTCCAAGAGACGGAATGCTTCGCCTACTTCTCGTGATTTGTAGCCAGAATTGGCGAAGTTGCCAAGGGTGATGGTTTCGCCCGAAAAAGCCCAACCATAGGATAAGATAAAACGCACGACATCTGTAAGTTTGTTGCCTCTGACATATTTCTCGGAATCATCCTTGTAGGCTTGTACCAAAGTTTCATAGACATCTTCTATGGCAATGATGTCTTGGGTCTCGGCATATTGTTGTACCGCTTCAGGCATTCCACCGATGATGGTGTATTGGTTGAAAAGGTGCATCAACTGCTCGTGGAAAGCAATCGTTAGCTCTGCCTTTTGGGCAAGGATAGCCAAGAGGTTGTTCTTGCCGATGGCTCCCAAAAACTCATAGAATGAGCAAGGGCGCAAGGCTAAGTATTGTACTCGCCCCACAGGAAAACTCACTTTGACATCCACCAAGTTCTCCAGTAGGCTGCCTGCGGCAATGACATATAGGTCTGGTCTTTGTTCATAGAAATATCTGAGCAGAGCGATGGTCTTCGGTGAATTTTGTATCTCGTCGATAAAGATGAGCGTGCTGCCACCTTTTTGCGACTTGCCTAAACTGGCATATAGCATATTCACCAAGTCGTCTAATGGAATTTCCATTTCAAACAACTTGATGCTTTCGGGATTCTCTAAGTTGAAGTAGAGATAGTTGTCAAACTGAGTACCAAACTCGTTGACGACTGTTGTCTTGCCAACTTGTCTGGCTCCTCTCAGAATGAGTGGTTTGTGCTTTGCATTTGCCTTCCAAGCCTCTAATTTCTTTAATATATGACGTCTAAACATAAACTCTTGTTCTAAATCAGGCGCAAAGATACAACTTTTTTGTTGCAAATCATGGGCAACATAGGGTGGTTTTTGTTGTAAATCATGGGTAA
>SAMEA3663178__coassemble_229_pt1 | contig 18203 bp, 21 predicted proteins | sample SAMEA3663178__metabat2_low_PE_001 | metagenome-assembled genome bin SAMEA3663178 (sample SAMEA3663178) | pig gut metagenome | biome: pig gut; feature: pig-associated habitat; material: faeces | place: Denmark | collected 2012 | reverse complement strand
TGCCGGCGTGAAGCACTGGCACGGTGCTGCCAAAGACAGTTGGTTTGCCCACCTTGCCTTTGGGGTACCGGGCGAGAACACTTCAAACGAATGGCTGGAACCTGTGAGTGACGAAGAGTACGACAAACTAAAATAGAAGGAACAATTTCGTTTGTAAAAGTTAAGAACATACAGAAAGGCAAGCTCTAATCTATGATTATCCCATTTCCTCCCCGACTTAAAGTCGTGAAGGAAATGTCGGAATAAAATTTTGTCGATGGAAGTTTCATCCTGTTCTTCTCGTTTCATTTAAGCATTTTAGCTATCTTTGCACATATATAAAATATAAAGTAAAGTATGACAGAAAGAGAAAAACAACAGCGGGGAGAACTGTATGATGCCAAATATTGCAAGGAACTTCTTGACGACTTGCATAGATGTGAACAGGCTTGCTTTGAAATTAATCAGCTGGCGCCTTCTGACAGGAAGGAACGGCAGAAAAGGCTTAGGCAACTTTTAGGGAAGACGGGAGACGACTTCAACGTCATAACTCCTTTCTTCTGCGACTACGGTTACAACATAGAGGTTGGCAACCATTTCTTTGCCAATACCAACCTCGTGATACTTGACGAAGCCAAAGTCACCTTCGGCGACAACGTGTTCATCGGTCCCAACTGTTCCTTCTATACCGCCGGCCATCCCGTTGAAATAGAACTGCGCAATCAAGGATTAGAGTATGCCTTGCCCATACACGTTGGCAACAACGTGTGGTTTGGCGGAAACGTTACCGTTGTCCCGGGCGTGAATATTGGCAACAACGTTACTGTTGGAGCAGGAAGTGTTGTGACCAAAGATATTCCTGACAATGTCGTGGCTGCCGGTAACCCTTGTAAGGTAATCCGTAAGTTGTGAAAACGCATAGGAAAGATCGTTAAGGTATTCCGTATTTCGGGTTATGAGTCATTAAACCGTTGGTCGTAACTTTGCAAACGAGAAATCAATAAAACAAAACGACAGAATATGAAAAACCTTATTAAAAATACGGTAATGATGATTGCAGCCCTGTTGGTGTCTGCATCATGTAACGGCAACAATTCTGTAAGACAGAAAAAAGATGCACAAAGTGAAACAGCAAGACCGTCATCCCCTTCACCACCCATGAGGGCAGCGGACTGGGCAGTGTAGTCGACGACTTGAAGCGTCTTTATCCCAATGCGCACTTCGGAAAGGCATTCAGCATCTACGGCCATGAAACTCGTAAGGATTTGACGGCTATAGACAAGTGGCTGAAAGAATTGAAATACTAAAAGCCAACGTGAAAGAGGACTATCTACATTGAATTTCAAACGGACAATAAAAAATGGAAATAATACCTTCGGTTATTCTGTTCGCAGCAGTATCTGCAAACTGTATGGCAGCAACTGTAGCAGACTCTACCGTCCACAACATGAGCGTAGACTGCGACTGCGACAGTCATCCTGCTGACCCTAAGCTGAAGGATATGGGCATACTTGCCAGCACCGACCCCGTGGCTCTCGACCAAGCTTGTCTCAACCTCGTGTTCAACCACAAGGCTCAGCCAGGCGACGACGAGAAACCGCTTATCGAACGCATCAACCGCCAACATGGCACATACATCACCGACTATGCTGAAAAAATAGGTCTTGGAAGCAAAAAATACAAGATTGTAATGGTAAAGTGACTTTGCCTTAAAAAATATATAGCTTATGCAGGAAGTAAATTATAACACTGTACAGGAGTTCAACGATCATTTAGGATTCGAGACGCTCCACCCTTTGGTGAGCGTGGTACGCTCCGACAAGCCGCGCAAGATTGAGGAATCTATTTACCACTATGGTCTCTATGCTCTCTTCCTGAAGGAGAACAAGGGCTGCAAACTGTCGTATGGGCGGACGGAGTATGACTTCGACGAGATGACGGTGACGAGTTTTGCGCCAGGGCAGACCATTCATGTGGAGCCCAACCCCGATGTACCCGTTCCTAAGTGGACGTCCTTAGTGTTCCATCCCGACCTGCTCAGCCGCACACAATTAGGGCGCAACATCAGCCGCTATGAGTTTTTCGACTACACCAGCAACGAGGCGCTGCACCTCTCTTGTGGCGAGATAGAGATATTCCGCGGGGTGCTCGACATGATTGCACAAGAACTGCATCGCAGCATCGACAAACATTCAAGGGAGTTGATTGTAAGTAACATCGAACTGTTGCTCAACTATTGTTTGCGTTTCTACGACCGCCAATTCGTCACCCGTGAGGAAATCAACCACACGGTGGTAAAGAAATTCGTGAAACTTCTCGACGAGTACATCGCCCAACAGGCAGAAAAAGATGGACTGCCCACCGTGGCTTACTTTGCCGACAAGTGCTGCTACTCGTCGAAATACTTCGGTGAGTTGGTGAAGACAGAGACTGGTCGCACGGCAAAGGACTTCATCAACGACCGTGTGCTCCGCCGTGCCAAGCAGTTGCTTGACGACGATGCGTTCTCAATCACGCAGGTGAGCCAGCAGTTGGGCTTCGAATATCCCCAGCACTTCGTGCGCTTCTTCAAGGCACGAACAGGACAGACGCCATCAGAATACCGCCGCTCGGCATAGTCGCTCTCTCAAACCGTTGGGGCTATCGTTTCAAGACCCCTTCTATTTCGAGCAACTTCTGTTTAGCAGCAAGTCCACCGCTATAGCCAGTAAGCGAATGGTTGCTGCCGATGACGCGATGGCAAGGCACGAGGATGGAAATGGCATTTGCGCCATTGGCGTTTGCCACAGCACGCATAGCCTTCGGCTTCATCAACCGTTTTGACATTTCTCCATAGGTAACGGTTGTTCCATAGGGAATCTTTAGCAGTTCGCTCCATACCATCTTCTGAAAGTCTGTGCCCACGAACAACAGGGGGATGTCAAATTCACAACGATTACCGGCAAAGAATTCGTCAAGTTCTTTGCCGGTCTTTTCTATTATTTCAGATGTACCTTCTTCAAACTCGGCTTTCAAATCGCGCTTCAGTCGCCTTTCTACATGGTCATGATGTTTCTCCACCAACCAGTCGCAGAGGCACAGTTTTCCTTCTATTGAGCCAAGCAGCAAGGTGCCACAGGACGACTCGTAGCGTTTTGTCTTGACGATATTCTTCTTGCAAGTTTTTCCCATTTGGTTTATTCAATCCCCCACATACTGTTCAGCATATCGATGGCAGAAGCCGAACGGAAAACATTGTCCCTAAAGGTGATGATGCCGTTAAGGGGCATACTGTCCTCAAAGGAGTTGACGAGGAAGTCGGCTTCAAGGAGTATACGATGGTCGGCATCTTTAACGTTGCTATAGGTGTGGTGATGAGCTATCAGCCAACAGATGCGCTCAGTCTGTGCATCGGTAAATCCGCCAACATCTTCTAACGTCCTGCGAGCCTCATCTGGGCCAAGTTCTTCTTGCGCCTTACCGTTGCAGTTGCCGTATTTGGCTTCGGCAGGATGGATGCCGATGTCGTGAAGGATGGCTGCTGCTTCCAGAACGAAGAGCGTGTCTTCGTCCAAATGCTCCGCCACGCCAATGGTAGCAGCGAAATCGTGCACTTTAACAAAATGCTGTATACGTGCCACGTCGCCACGGTCGTAATCGATCATTGCCCGCATCAGTCGGGCGAGTTTTGTAGTCATTTGGTTATTGTCTATTAGCTTATCCGCCTGCAAAGATAAGATGAAAAACTTTAAACACACAGATTTTGCAGAAGAATGTTGTGGCTTGTGTTCTTATATTTCGTGGTTTTTCTTTTTTTTGCCTATCATAGGCGCAATGACAGGATTTCTTCGTACCTTTGTCTCTGGATTTGGCTTCGTGCCATCTCCAAGACATTTTGGTAAACATAAAGCATTGACTATTATTGTGGTCTTCCAGAAAAAGCGTAGGAAACTTTCATTCTGAATATACAACCACACCAATAATGGTTGGCTTCATCTGTCGTAAGCATAGGTGATGCCTATCGTTCGATTTTTAGAGCCAATGTTCATGCCCGATACGGGTGTGGACATTCTTATAATCGGACGGTGGTTCAGACATTCCTACGCTTGCCACGGAAGACCCATAAGAGTGGTTCACACCCTTTTCTTTTGTGTCTTTTTGCGTCTGCACGCACAAGCCTGGTGATAGTTGGATGCGATATCTAACTATTAGAACATATGGACGCATTGCACCTTTATCATGAGCTGGAACAGCTCCTGCGCATGAACAGCCGTTATTGTATGGACGACGGCACATTGTTGAAGAACAGAATCGTTGAAGATGCCCTTAGCCTCAATCCACTTCTCGTCAAATTGCTGCTTGGCAACGACAAGATAAAAGCGGTCTTCTTTCAAGACGTTGAAGGAGTGGTGGTTTTCGACAAGGTAAAGTTTCAACGCTTCGTTTCCGACACCCAGTTCTTGGGTGGCAGCTACACCATGTTCAAGAACAAGATTGGATTGACTGACGAAAACGGACGCTTCATCAACGAGAGCCGCGAGGTGGTGCTCTCTTGGCCTTACAAAGACTGTGTGCTTGAAGGCGGACAGACCAAAGAGGAGGCTAAGCGCAACGAGGTTTTCTGGAACGAGACCCTCGCACCCGACGAGGTGAACCGACTGACCGAGCCAAAGGTGTTCTCCCATTTCAAACGTTACGACAAGGATGGCGAACACGAGGTTGAACATCTTACTAATGCCGACAATTTCATCATCAAGGGAAACAACCTGTTGGCACTGCACTCTCTGAAGAAGAAGTACGAAGGGGAGGTAAAACTCATCTATATTGACCCGCCGTATTATTTTAGGAAGAATCTTTCTACTGATACTTTTAAGTACAACTCTAATTTCCGCTTGTCCACTTGGCTTACTTTTATGAGAGATAGATTGGAATGCGCCAAGCTCTTATTGGCTCCTTCTGGTACTATTTGGATTCATATGGGTGATGATGGCATGCACTATCTTAAAATGGTTGCCGATCAAGTATTTGGTTCGGAGCATTTTGTAGGAACACTTCCTCGTCGCACTAGAAGTGGCAAATCAGATGTGCCATTTAATTTTTCACAAGATTTCGATTGGCTTCTTGTCTATACTAATGTGGATGAAAAGCAAGCGGTCATGGGCCGAACTGTAGAAAGAACATATTATGAGACTGATGATTTCCCAGGCAAGCCTTGGCGTTTAGCTGATTTGACAAAACAGACAACGGCTAAAGAACGAGGAAATTCATACTTTACGATGGTTGACCCAAAGACAGGAAAGGAATATCCAGCCAGCGAGAAAAGGACTTGGTGCGTGACGAAAGATACTTTTCAGTATCATTACAATCGAGGGTACATCGTGTTCCCTGACGATTACGATTTTCTTAATATATCAAAGCCTTATAGTAGGAAATTTAAATATGAAGATGATGCCAATGGCAAGTTGAGTTCTGTGATTTCTGATTGTCAGATTCAACAATTCCTGAAAGCCTTGCTTTATGATTGTAAGAATGAGACAGGTAATGACGAGATAGACCAGCTCTTTGGACGAGATGAATTCGGATATGCAAAACCAGAGAATCTTGTCAAAACTATTATGGAAGTTACAACCTGTGAAGGAGATTTAGTTATGGATTTTTTCTCAGGAAGCGGTACTACGGCAGCAGTAGCTCATAAAATGGGAAGACGCTACATTGGTTGCGAACAAATTGACAATCAGATAGAATTAAACAAAAAAAGGCTTTGCCAAGTAATTGAAGGCGAGCAAGGCGGTGTTTCCAAAGCTGTTGGTTGGCAAGGCGGCGGCTCTTTCGTCTATTGTGAGCTTGCTAAAGCCAACAACAGGTTTGCCGATGAGATAGAACAGGCCGAGACAACCGAGCAGCTGAAAGACATCTGGGGGCGCATGAAAGCAACCGATTATCTGAACTATAAGGTAGACATCAAAGAGGTGGATGCCAATGCTGAAAGTTTCGACGGCTTAAGCCTTGAAGACCAGAAACGTTTCCTTATAGAGTGTCTTGACAAGAATCTGCTTTATGTAGCCCTGTCAGATATAGACAGCAACGAGTATGGCGTGACGGAAGAGGATAGGCGTCTGACACGAGAGTTTTACAGAAAAGACCGTTGATTATGGCAAAGCTTCAACAAATAATTGAACAGGAATTCGGCCGCCAGACCATCGCGCGAACCCAGCTGCCTGAATATTTCGAGACCGGAATGACCCCAACCAAGCATCTGCGCCCATATCAGGAAGACTGTATGAGGCATTTCCTTACCTACATGAATCCTGAAAACATTTTCGAAGGCAAGCCGTTCCGTCCTCATCTGCTTTTCCACATGGCCACCGGCTCGGGCAAGACGATGATAATGGCTCTCGCCATGCTCTACCTTTACGAGCAGGGCTACAGAAACTTCCTCTTCTTCGTGAGCAGCAACAACATCGTGGAGAAGACGCGCGACAATTTTCTGAACCCCTCCTCACAGAAATATCTCTTTGCCCCTTCCATCGCCATCAATGGCAAGAAGGTAGAGGTTAGAGAGGTGAAGAATTTCCAGGGGTCCGATCCTGACTGCATAAACCTTTGCCTCACCACCATCCAAGCCTTGCACACCGACCTGAATGCGGAGAAGGAGAACGCCGTGACCTATGAAGACTTCGCAACAGAGCCAATAGTGTTGATTGCAGACGAAGCCCATCATCTGAATGTGGAAACAAAGAAGAAGCGCAGCGATAAAGAGAAAGAAAACGTGGAAAACTGGGAAAGAACAATCAAGAACATCTTCCAAAAGGACAATGGCAAATTGCCAAATGTGTTGCTGGAATTTACCGCCACAATGGATTTGGCAGATTCCGCCATAGCACATAAATACGAAGATAAAATTATCTTCGACTACACCTTGAAGCGCTTTCGAGAGGATGGTTATTCAAAAGAGGTAGAGACTTTCGTGACAGACCTCGATGCGCTCGACCGGGCGCTACAGGCCATCATCCTGAGCCAGTACAAGCGAAAGGTATTCGTTAGTCTTGGGCAAGACATCAAACCTGTGGTCATGTTCAAGTCGAATAAAATCAAGGAAAACAAGGCAAACTACGATGCCTTCAAGGAGCGTGTGGCTAGTCTTAAACCAGCCGACATCGACCACATTCGGGCGAGAGCGAAAGACGACTTGAAGGCAGCCTTCGATTATTTCGAATCGCATGGCGTGACTGATGAAAATCTGATATTGGAGTTGCAGAATGAGTTTGCGGAGGAACGTCTCTTACTCGTTGACGGAAATACAATCACCCCCGAGAAGCAACGATTGCTCAACTCGCTGGAAGACCCTTCGAATGGAATCCGCGCCATCTTTGCCGTCGACATGCTCAACGAGGGATGGGATGTGCTCAACCTCTACGACATCGTGCGTCTCTACGACACCCGAGATGCCAAAGGCAATAAGCCTGGCAAGACTACCATGCAGGAAGCCCAGCTTATCGGAAGAGGGGCACGCTATATGCCCTTTAGAGACCCAACTAACGAGGCTTTGCCCATCGACAAGCGAAAGTACGACGGTGACACAGCCAACCCATGTAGAGTAGTGGAGAAATTGCACTACCACAGCGCCCACAATCCTCGCTACATACAGGAACTGCGCACGGCCCTCATTCAGACGGGCATCGTGGCCGAGCACTATGTACAACTGAATCTGGACATGAAGCCATCTTTCAAGGAAAGCCGACTCTATAAGAAAGGCTTGGTGTTTGTGAACGAACGGAGAAAGTTGGCTGAGTTGGAAGACGATGGAACCATCGGCGAGGCCATCCGCAAGAAGGTGTTCACCGTGAAGATGCCGACGGGAAAGATGGCTTCAGGACTTATCTTTGGTGATAAAGCCCCCGATGAGGTGCTGACCAGTCAAACCGTTCCGCAATTCGATTTCATAAAGGTGGGCAGGCACGTGGTGCGTTCCGCCATGAATCGTTTTTCCACCTATGGCTATGAGGCACTACGAGAATTGTATCCTCGCCTGAAGTCATGTGCGGAGTTTGTGTCTTCCGAGTGCTATCTTGCTAAATTGCAAGTCAAGGTTACAGGCAAATTTGCCTCCCTCGCTGAGTATTCCCAGGCGGATAGATTGTATATAGCCAAGGATGTGTTGCGACAGTTGGAGTTGCTACTGAGAACACGCGGCAAAACATATAGGGGAACAAAGACATTTGAACCACAACCTTTCAAAAAGCTATTTAGGGCCAACATTGTGCTTAAAATCGTTGTAAATGCCGATGGACTGCAAGAGTTTGGACGTTCGCAGAAGAATCCGGCGAATATCGATTATGGGCTTGACCTATCCAAGAAAGATTGGTATGCTTACAACGACAACTTTGGAACGTCGGAGGAAAAAGCACTTGTGAAGTATATTGACGGCATAATGTCAAAACTCGAAGAAAAGTACAAGGAAATCTATCTCGTAAGAAACGAGAGGGATGTACGCATTTTCAGCTTTGACGAAGGGCGCGCCTTTGAGCCAGACTACGTACTGTTTCTCCGTCGAAAGGACTTTGATAGCAAATATGACAATCTTCAGATTTTTATAGAACCCAAGGGAAACCAATTGCTTAAGGAAGACAAATGGAAAGAAAATTTTCTGAAAGAAATCAGTAAGTTGGGAGATGTTAGATGGATGACAGCAACCGACAAATACAATGTATGGGGATTGCCATTCTACAATGAAGGTAAGGAGGCTGAATTCAATAGAGAGTTTACTGATAGCATTATGAAGGAAGAGGCCCCATATGGCTTGTCGGCTTTAAATGGTTCGGTATAGCCAACCATTTAAGGCAATGTTTTTAGTGGCAAAAAGTTGAATAAAAAATTATCTTCTGCCCTTGTTTTCTGCAAAGACAAAAGAAAATGTACTGATTGAAATGAGATCAAGATGCCTCTTCTTCTGTTAAACTAAAGCGCTTTTAGAATTTCCGCTCCTTGAACATTGTAATTTAGGGGGCGCAAAAGTCATAATCGGGTTAATTCATGGCTACCGAAGAGTGCCTGACAGAATACTTCATTTCTTCTTTTTTAAACTTACGGTCTAATTCTTTCAACTGCTGACGCCAGCCCATATAGACACTAACGCCCAAAACAATCAATGAAACTGCACATAACAAATAAATAACTACTACCATAGTGGTTCTGCTTTAAGGAGAATGTGAGCAAGTGCTTATGACTCTTTGTAATCTATCAAGATGTAAAGCGTTCCCGAAAACTATTTTGTTACAATCTTATACCTCTTGTTTTTCCAAGCAAATTATCCCTTGTTCACTCGCTACAACACGCTCGTTGGTTAAAATTTAGTTTCCCTCCATATATTCATAGAAGTTGCTGCAACATTAACAAAACTAAAGGAAACTACCAAATAATTTCAGCAAAAAGAAACAAAAAATTAATGAATTAGCAACATATGTTATTACACCTTTTCACTTCAATCGCTTGGTAAGTTTTCCTGCACGGTCAATCTTCAACTCCACCACATAGCACGTTGTGGCATCGGGAATGCCGATAGTAGCATCAAAGAAGACGGCCTCAGTAGTAGCATGGGTGAAAGCTACATCGCGCAAAATGCTCGAAGCAAGAAAATCTTTCGGCACATAACGCGAAAACTCCGCCTTGCGGAAGTCATGCGCAAGCACCTGTGTGCCACTGACAAAGACGCGCAGATGGGCCACATTGTCCAAATACATATTGTCCACCTCGATGCCATCGCCGTTATAGGACGACTTCACCACACGGTCGGAGGTGGGCTCAACAAAAAGCTTACAGTCGTAGTCGATGCCATCCACCACCACCGAGGTATCGTTGCGTTCCACCCGTGTAAGGTTCATGGCATAAGGCCGTGACTGGAAAAAATTGGGTATGAGCGAGCGATCTTCACTCTTTACGAACTTTACCTCGTCGCCGTTCTGGTTAAGCAGTTTGAAGAGGTGGGGTGCCTGCTTGGTGATGCGGTAGTGGCGGACGTTACTTCCTTGCAGATAGATGCTGTCGCCGTATATCCAAAAGCGTACTGGCAAGCTTGATGTGTCGGGATAGAAGATGCTGTCTCCACGCACAAACATTGCCGGTTCCTGACCGTCATCGGTCACCCATATACCTTGCAACAATTGCTTTGCCTGACGGTCTTGACGGTCTTCGGTGGTTCCTCCCTCCTTAGGGCTACAACCCATCGCCAGCACTACTGCCAACAATCCATACAAAAGAGATTTTTTCATAGCTTTTGGCTTTAGCTCTGCACTAACGTAAAAACAGTTACCATCTGTTATTCAAAGACTTCTGCATCTTTCAGCGAAGCAGCCTTCAAGTCTTTTTCGGAGGTAAGCACATCTTTGGGGTCAACTGGCCAGTTGATGGCTATATCCTCATCATTCCAGCGGATGCTGGCTTCGTGCTGCGGTGCATACACGTTGTCCACCTTATATGTGAAGATGGCCTCCTTGCTGAGTACGAGAAAGCCATGGGCAAAGCCACGCGGAATGAAGAGCTGTCGCTTATTGTCTTCGCTCAGTTCCACAGCTACATGCTTGCCAAACGTAGGACTACTCTTACGAATATCTACCGCCACATCAAGCACACGCCCCTTAATGACGCGCACCAACTTCGCCTGTGAGAACTCGCCCTTCTGGTAATGAAGGCCACGAAGTACGCCATAGCTTGACTTCGACTCGTTATCTTGTATGAATTCTACGTGGTGACCAATGTGCTGATCAAAGTCAGCCTGCTTCCAGGCTTCAAAGAAATAACCTCTCTGGTCCGCAAAAACACGGGGTTCAATCACCCAAACCCCTTCAATAGCTGTTTGTTTATATTCCATAATAGAAATGTTGATATATGTGCAAAGGTAAGAATTTCTATCGAAATAAGAAATTTTTATTTGCCCAATTCGGAATTTCTTCCTACATTTGCATTCGTGTTTGAACTAGAAAGACATATCGAGATACTACTCCTAAACAATGATTGCGTGGTAGTACCAGGACTTGGCGGCTTTATTGCCCACCACATCTGCGCCCATTACGAGGTGGAGGAAGGGCTCTTCTTGCCCCCATTGCGGACGTTGGGATTCAACGCCAAGCTTGTCATCGATGACTCTTTGTTGGCTCATTCCTATGTAACGGCCTACGACATCAGTCTTCCCGATGCCGCCGACCGCATCGAACAGGAAGTAGCCCACATCAAACAATTATTGGACGATGAAGGAAAGGTAGAATTGAACAACCTTGGCAGCCTCTACAAGAACAACGAAGGGCACATTGCTTTTGCCCCCCTTGAAGCTGGCATCCTCACGCCTTCGCTATATGGACTGAGTTCTTTCGAGATGAAGCGGCTCACAAAAAGCCTGAACATCCAAAAAGAAAAGCCACAGACACCTATAATAAATAAGGTGGAAAAATCTGACCCGGAAGTAAAAACCGCTTCAAGTCCCCATGTGATATATATAGGAAAGGACCAAAATACAGGTCAGAAGACCCTTAACATCAGCCTAAGAGCCTTGCGCAACGTGGCGGTGGCTGCAGTATTTGTAGGAGCTCTCTTTGCCGTATCGGTTCCACTGACCCACCACAACGGTCCATTTAACCAGAACACCAAGAGCGGTGCCTTCTACAACATCCTCTCCGACACCCAGAAAGCCGTTGAGCGCGCTTTCACTTCAAAGCCGAGAATAGTGGCAGTTCCCAAGCAGCAATCGCCCAAGTCTGAAGTTCTACCAAAGGTCACGGCCAAGAAAGCAGTTCCCCAAAAAGTAAAGGCAATTACAACACCGGCACTTGAAGCAACCCACAAGCCAGTATTGAAAAGCCAGCCCGCTGCTGCAGCCACACCCACCCGCTACTATAGCATCGTGTTGTGCAGTCAAGTGAGCAGGACAAACGCCGAAGCTTTCGTCCACCAATTGGCAAAAGAAGGCATTGCCAATGCCGAAATCAACGAGCAAACACGCATCCGCAAAGTCACCTTCGGGCGTTACAAGACAGCCGAAGAAGCTCAACAGGCACTCAACAATCTTCGTTCCACTCCCCGCTTCCAACAGGCATGGGTGATAGAATCTAAGAGCAAATAAGCTTATGAAACGCGTTAGATGTCCCAAATGTGACCAGTTTATCACGTTCGACGAGACCCAGTACGAGGCCGGACAAAGTCTCGTGTTTGTCTGCCCCAACTGCAACAAACAGTTTGGTGTGCGTATGGGCGTTTCCAAACTGCGCAACACACGTAAAGAAGAAAACCCCGACGAAGCGGCAGAAGGTGCTCAATATGGTGTCATCACCGTCATTGAAAACGTGTTCCACTACAAGCAAGTAATTCCACTTCGCATGGGCGACAACGTCATAGGCCGTTACATGAAAGGCAGCAAGACCAACTGTCCTATCGAAACCGTAGACCCCAGTATTGACATAAACCATTGCGTCATCAACGTAAGCCGCGACAAACGCGGAAAATTAAAATACATCTTGCGCGATGGACCTAGCAACACCGGGACATTTGTAGACAACGAGATATTGGGAGACCGCGAAAGGCGTGTCATCGAGAATGGCACACTTTTCACCATTGGGGCCACCAGCATCATCCTAAAGACTCCGGACGACGAGGAATTCCAGTCTTAAATCAGTTTAATACTTCTTAATAGCCGTACAAATATTTGTGGAAAAGAAGGTAATGACTTACTTTTGCATAAAATATTTGTAGATGGCAAAACTATTGTTCACTCTTCTGGTGCTGCTTGCAAGCATGACAGCAAGGGCTCAAATACACGGCGTAATAGCCAGTGCAGAGACTGGTGTCCCCCTAAGGGACGTCACCATCTACACCAACACCGCCAAAACCGTCAAGACCAACTGGCGAGGCGAATACGAGATTCCCTCGACGTTCAGTTCCGTCACCATCGTAAAGAAAGACTATGTTAGCCTTACGCTCAACCTATCTGAAATGAGTGACACTCTCTATCTGCTGCCGAAGTTCAACAGCCTGTCTGAAGTTGTGGTGTGGGGAAAGCGCCGTAGCATCAACCCCAATGCATTGAAGCGAGGCTTTGAGCCCAGTTTTGTACCCAACTCCACTGGAGGCTTCAACTTCGACTTCTTCTCCATCTTCCGCAAAAAGCGCGGACTCAACCGAAAAGAGCTCGAAAAACACAACGAAATCATCAATAACTATTAAACCCTTCCTCTCGCCAAAAACGCCCCGGTAAAGCGAGAGAATGGAGAGAAAATCCATTGAAAAACTTTCCATTTGAAAGAATATTAGTATCTTTGCAAAAGACTATAAGTGCCACAAAGATATGAAACCAACCGCCATATTGTTATTGCATTGCCCAGACCAACCGGGCATCATCTCGGAAATCACCAAGTTCATTACCGACAACCATGGCAACATCGTCTACCTTGACCAGTATGTTGACCGAGAAGACGGAATGTTCTTCATGCGCATAGAATGGGAATTGGAAAACTTTCTCATTCCACGTGGCAAGATAGCCGATTACGTACAGACGCTTTATGCGCAGAAATATAGCATTACATTCAACCTCTACTTCAACGACGAACGGCCTCGCATGGCCATCTTCGTGAGCAAGATGAGCCATTGTCTGTACGACCTTTTGGCACGGTACAAAGCCGGAGAGTGGAACGTAGACATTCCTTGCATTGTCAGCAACCACGAAGACCTACGCTATGTGGCCGAGCAATTTGGCATACCATACTATGTATGGTCTATCAAGAAAGACCATTCAAACAAGAAAGAAGTGGAAGAAGCCGAGATGAAGCTCCTTCGTGACAACCACATCACCTTTATTGTGTTGGCCCGTTACATGCAAATCATCTCTGATGAGATGGTGGCAGCCTACCCACATCACATCATCAACATCCACCACTCGTTCCTTCCAGCTTTCATCGGAGCCAAGCCCTATCGTCAGGCATGGGAGCGAGGCGTGAAAATCATCGGGGCAACAAGCCATTATGTTACTGCCGAACTCGACGCAGGCCCCATCATAGAACAGGACGTCACCCGCATCTCGCACAAAGACACCCCCGAAAGTCTGGTGCTGAAAGGAAAAGACCTTGAGAAGATTGTGCTCTCGCGAGCGGTTAGCAAGCACATTGAGCGCAAGATATTGACCTACCACAACAAGACCGTCATCTTCAGTTGACAAAACCATAAAAAAAGCAAATGGAAGTAGCCATAGTGAAATACAACGCTGGAAACATCCGTTCGGTTGTTAATGCACTCGAACGTTTGGCAGTCGCCCCCACCCTCACAGACGACCCACAGCAGCTTGCCAATGCAGACTGTGTCATTTTTCCTGGGCAGGGAGAGGCACGCACCGCTATGGAATATCTGCGGCAGCATGGGCTCGATCGCGCCATCTGCAGACTGAAACAACCCGTACTGGGCATCTGCATAGGACAGCAACTGCTCTGCCGCCACTCAGAAGAAGGTGATACCGACTGTCTTGGGGTGATACCCGTGGACGTACACCGCTTTCGGCCTACTCGCCACGAAGACAAGGTGCCTGCAATGGGATGGAATGCCATCGACCCTAAGCCCTGTGAGCTGCTCAAAGGCATACACAAAGGCGACTACGTCTACTTTGTACACAGCTATTATGTGCCGTTGTGCGATTGGACTACCGCCACAGCCGATTACATCCTACCCTACTCGGCTTGTCTGAGGAAAGACAATTTCTACACCTGCCAGTTTCACCCCGAGAAGAGTGGACGCGTGGGCGAGCGCATCCTTGACAACTTTCTTGCCCTTGCCCGCAACGCCAAATACAAATAATGCTACGCCAATGATAGAACTCATACCAGCCATAGACATCATCGATGGGAAATGCGTCCGGCTAACCAAAGGCGACTACGACAGCAAGACTGTCTACAACGACGACCCCGTGAGACAAGCCCAAGCCTTCGAACAAATGGGCTTCAAACGTTTGCACGTGGTAGATCTGGACGGGGCCAAATCGAAACACATCGTCAACGACAAGGTATTGAAAGCCATCACTGACAACACCCGACTCGTTGTTGACTTCGGCGGAGGCATCAAAACCAACGATGACATAGAGCGAGCATTCATGGCTGGCGCCTCCATGGTGACCATAGGAAGCGTGGCAGCCACACACCCACAACAGTTTCTGTCGTGGCTCGACCACTGCGGAGCAGACCGCATCATCCTTGGCGCTGACGTCAGAAACGGCTTTATCAGCATTGGCGGATGGAAGGAAGACACCCATGAGGCGTTGATTCCCTTCTTGAAACGCTACGCCCAGCGCGGCGTAAAAAACGTGCTCTGCACAGACATCAGCCGTGACGGAATGCTCAACGGGCCAGCCATAGACATGTACAGGTTGGTGATGGACCAGCTGCCACAACTTCACCTTATTGCCAGCGGAGGCGTTTCGGCAACAGAAGACATTTTTGCCTTGGAACAAAAAGGCATCCCAGCCGTGGTGTTCGGAAAGGCTTTCTATGAAGGAAAAATAGACGTTGGACGCCTGATGGTGGCCCACCAAAAACAATAAACATAAGACAACATGAGTCAACTTGCTAAACGCATCATCCCGTGTCTTGACGTTCGCAACGGCGAAACCGTCAAAGGAACACACTTCGTAGGATTGCGGTCTGCCGGTGACCCCGTAGAACTGGCACAGGCTTACAGTGATGCTGGAGCCGACGAACTGGTTTTCCTTGACATTACAGCATCTTACGAAGGCAGGAAGACCTTTACAGACATGGTGGAATGCGTGGCCCGCACCATCAACATTCCCTTTACGGTGGGTGGTGGCATCAGCAGCGTTGAGGACGTAGACCGACTGTTAGCAGCTGGGGCCGACAAGGTGAGTATAAACAGTGCGGCCCTCTACCGCCCCGAGCTCATCGGCGAGATCGCCAAACGCTATGGCTCACAGGTGTGTGTGTGTGCCATCGATGCCCGGCAAGAAGGACAAATCTGGCACGTTTATGCCAAAGGCGGGCGAGAACCCGTGGAACGCACATTGCAGGAATGGGCACACGAGGCAGCAGACCGTGGAGCAGGTGAAATACTCTTCACCTCGATGGATCATGACGGCGTGAAAAACGGCTTTGCCAACGAAGCACTTCGTCAATTGTCAGAGCTGGTCTCTATCCCCGTCATTGCCTCAGGAGGCGCCGGGAAGTTGGAACATTTCCGCGATGCCTTCACGCTGGGAAAGGCTGACGCAGCCCTCGCTGCCAGCGTATTCCACTTTGGAGAGATAACCATTCCAAAACTAAAGCAATACCTAAAGAAAGAAGGAATAAGTGTAAGACTATAAGGTTGTTAAGTAAATGGTAAGTAAAATGATAGAGACAACAGAACAAATAGATTTCAACAAGATGGGAGGCTTGGTGCCTGCCATTGTGCAGGACGCAATAACAAAAAACGTCTTAATGTTGGGATATATGAACACTGAGGCTTACAAACGCACCATTGAAACAAAAAAGGTGACCTTCTGGAGCCGAAGCCGCCAATGCCTATGGACAAAAGGCGAAACATCAGGCAACTATTTGCACGTGGTGAGCATACAAAACGATTGCGACCACGACACGTTGCTCATCAAGGCCCATCCTGACGGGCCCACCTGTCACCTCGGGACAGACACCTGCTGGGGTGAAGACAACGTTGGAAAGCCATTGGACTTTCTGACCGAACTGACCAGCTTCATACAGCAACGCCATCAGGAAATGCCTGAAGGTAGCTACACCACTGCATTATTCAAGAAAGGAATAAGCCGAATAGCGCAAAAGGTTGGAGAAGAAGCACTTGAAACAGTGATAGAAGCTGTTGGCGGGACCAACGAAAAGCTGACATATGAGGCCTCCGACCTGCTCTACCACCTTATTGTATTGCTGGAAGCAAAGGGCCTCAGCCTCGACGATGTTGCCAACGAGTTACGCAAAAGACACGACCCCGAATGGGACAAAAAACGACGATTGGCCAAAAGCAAACAAACCGATTGAATATAAACAACAAGCAACATGCTAATAGAATATAGAAACGTAGACATCTATCAAGACGAAAAAATCATCTTGAAAGGAGTGAACTTCACTGCTGATGCAGGCGAATTCATATATATAATAGGTAAGGTAGGATCTGGAAAGAGTTCTTTGCTCAAGACCATTTACGGCGAATTGGACATCGACAAGGACGATTGCGAAAAGGCAAACGTGCTGGGCTACGATATGGGCTCCATCAAGCGGGCTGCCATTCCTTCGCTACGTAGGAAAATGGGCATTATCTTTCAGGACTTTCAGCTACTGCATGACCGCTCGGTCTACCGCAACTTACGCTTCGTGCTGAGGGCTACAGGCTGGAAAGACGGGAAAAAGATAGATGCACGCATCGACGAAGTGCTACGGCAGGTAGGCCTTTCCGACAAGCGCGACAAGATGCCCCACGAGCTCTCGGGAGGCGAGCAACAGCGTATTGCCATCGCACGCGCCCTGCTAAACAAGCCTAAGATGCTGATAGCCGACGAACCAACTGGCAATCTCGACCCCGAGACGGCCAACAACATTGTGGGACTGCTTAGGCAAGCGTGCGACGAAGGAACTTGCGTGGTGATGTCCACACACAACATACAGTTGTTGAAGAAGTTCCCTGGAAAGATATACCGCTGCCAAGATGGCCATTTTGAACAGGTGGACGAAAACGGCAACGAAACGGAAAGCGCACCCGTTGTCACAGAAGTCGCTTCAGAAGACGAGGAACTGGCAGTGGCGACAAGAGTAGAAGACGACGAATAATAACATAAAAAACAAAATAGATCATGAAAGTAATGAAATTCGGAGGTACCTCCGTAGGCTCGCCCGAACGCATGAAAGGCGTAGCATCATTGGTCACCAAGTCGGGGGAGCCGACATTTGTAGTGCTCTCAGCCATGAGCGGCACCACCAACACCCTCATCGAAATCAGCGAATATCTCTATAAGAAAAACCCCGACGGCGCAAACGAGGTCATCAACACTCTTGAAAGGAAATATATGAAGCATATCGACGAGTTGTTCTCTACTGATGAATACAAGGAGAAAACCCGTCAGTTCCTGCTTGAGGAATTCAATTATCTCCGTAGTTTTACAAAGGATCTCTTCACTTCGTTCGAAGCTAAGAGTATAGTTGCCCAAGGCGAGATAATGAGTACAAACATGATGACTAATTATCTCATGGAGACCGGTACAAAGG
>SAMEA3663178__coassemble_225_pt1 | contig 18377 bp, 14 predicted proteins | sample SAMEA3663178__metabat2_low_PE_001 | metagenome-assembled genome bin SAMEA3663178 (sample SAMEA3663178) | pig gut metagenome | biome: pig gut; feature: pig-associated habitat; material: faeces | place: Denmark | collected 2012 | reverse complement strand
GCCATGATACCGATGTTACGAGTCAAATGTAAATCGCGATTTGCCATTTTCTTTTTACCTTTATAATGTATCTAATTAGAATCTAAAGTGTGCAAAAGCGCGGTTTGCCTCAGCCATACGGTGCATATCCTCCTTACGCTTGAAGGCACCACCCTGATTGTTGTAGGCGTCCTGGATCTCAGCTGCGAGCTTGTCGGCCATGCTCTTACCTCCACGCTTGCGTGCGAAGTTAATCATATTCTTCATGGAAACGCTCACCTTACGGTCGGGACGTATTTCGGTAGGAACCTGGAAAGTAGCACCACCGATACGGCGGCTCTTTACCTCTACCTGAGGAGTAATATTGTCGAGGGCTTGCTTCCAAATTTCGAGAGGAGACTTCTCCTCGTCTTTCATTTTGGCAGCTACGATGTCTAAAGCAGCATAGAAGATTTCGTAGGATGTATTCTTCTTACCGTCATACATCAAATGGTTTACAAACTTTGAGACCTTTTGGTCGTTGAACTTGGGATCTGGAAGGATCACACGCTTCTTTGGTTTTGCTTTTCTCATTTTTTCTTTAATAAACTTGATTTGCGGAGGCTGTCGTCGTTTCGTCCTTCAACGTTCACACCTGAACATTTACTCAACCTTGATGTCAATACTCCAGCAAAACGGTTATAATGTTTTTCTTTTTTCAGTAAAACCTTGAGCCGCCAACCTTCTCCGGTTGTCGACCCTCGGTTTTGGGGTAAAGCTTATTTCTTACCCTTTGGGCGTTTAGCTCCATACTTGGAACGACGCTGGGTGCGGTTGGCAACACCGGCAGTATCGAGTGTACCGCGAACGATGTGATAACGTACACCAGGGAGGTCTTTAACACGTCCTCCACGAACCAACACGATAGAGTGTTCCTGCAAGTTGTGACCCTCTCCAGGGATGTAGGAGTTTACTTCCTTTTGGTTGGTCAAACGCACACGGGCAACCTTACGCATTGCCGAATTAGGCTTCTTCGGGGTCGTTGTGTAGACACGCACACAAACACCACGACGCTGAGGGCAGTTGTCCAAAGCGGGGCTTTTGCTCTTATCTACAAGCGCCTTTCTGCCTTTTCTTACTAACTGTGAAATAGTAGGCATAATTTTAACTTTTAATTTATATATTATTTTTGTTTATATTCGGTCTTAAGAAGCCCATACCGTCCCTTCCTATTACAAATAGGATACAATAAGGCTTTTCGGGCTGCAAAGGTACAAACATTTCCCGAAACCACCTAATAACAATAAAACCAAAAAGACTACACCTTGCAAATGTTTGCAAGATATAGTCTTTATTAACTTCTTTTAAGATTGCAATTACTTACGCATCACCCTTTGGAGTACCAAAAGGAGCGATGGTGCGACCTGCCTGTTCGGGCATTTCTATTTTTCCGAACTCACTTTCGTAGCGAAGAAGGTTTTCCTGCAATGCTGCCATCAACCGGCGTGCGTGTTCGGGTGCCAGTATGATACGGCTGGTGACTTGTGCCTTTGGCATACCTGGGAGCATGGTGGCGAAGTCTACAACAAACTCGGAGTGGGAATGACTGATGATAGCAAAGTTGCTATAGATGCCTTTTGCCACTTCCGGTGACAAGTCGATCTGCAATTGTTGACCTTGTTGATTGTTTTTGTCCATAACGGTTGTTTTTATTAGATTTTCAATGCTTGTTTATGCAAAGGTAACCATTTTTGGGGGGATATGCAACAGATTTCTGTAGGAAAAACCAATTGCCTCATTTTCAGAAAGTTATCATATTACTTACAAAACAGGCTCTTTCGGGTTGTAAAACACGGCATATCAAGAGCTAAAAGAGCCGGTTTTAGAGGTTAAAACAGATGGTATGAAAAAGCAGGGAAGAACGAACAAAAAAAGAGCTGCAATTGCTTGCAGCTCCATATACATAAAATTTTCTCGCGATTATTATTCCCAAGAAGACCAAGGATTGCGCTTGCTACCCATGTCAAGTTCACTGTCGGTCCAAGTTAAAGATCCATCTGTTACTTTGTCTGTTTTACCTCCACTTATGGTTTCATTTTTCTCGCCATAATTCTGGAAGTTCTTTTTGTTTATGGTAGCTTCCAACAGATGGGAGGTCATCATTCCTTGATGCAACTCAGTTACGGGGGTGATATATTGTTTTTTCATAAAACTCAGGTTATTTTACAATGAATTTTTTACCATTTTGTATGTACACGCCTTTTGCCAACTGAGAGCTATCACCATTACGGCTCACCATGACGCCATTGAGTGTATAGATAGGGGCGTCAACGTGGGTGCCAGCAACGATGGAGATGTGCTCCACAGCATCAACCTCTGGGTCGGTACCGAAGAAAGAGTTCTGCTGCGCACCATTGATTTGAGTGTTGAAAAAGTTTTCCCAGTCTTCCACGCCACCTTCGTGCTTTGCCACCTGAACAAGGCTCTTGTTAGGTTTCCAAAGGCTGGTGGTGCCGGTATAGAACCAGAACTTATAGTCTTCATCTTGATTTTTGCGTTTTGCAAAAACATAGCTATATTGGGGAATAAGAATGTTTTGGGCATCACTACCGCCTATATAGTTACCAACAAAGCGATACTCATTTCCTTCTTCATCTGACGCTTGAATGTCTCCATTGGTTTCGGAAGAGGCTATAATGGTTGGTGATGGGTTACCAACAATGGGCGAATAGTCTTTCACCACAAAAACTGCATCTTCTGGGGTCTTAGAGGGATGAATCATATAAGACTCGTGGGCATAGATGACAATGTCGTCATCGGCAGGAGCTGAATTGTTTGCAATAGTTTCGTAATCCCAGTGACCAGTTGCACTCTTTTGGGTTGACTTGTGACGACACACGTCGAGGGTGAAGAAGAGCGTGATGGAGTTTATATTGGTCGTGGTGTTACGATCGCGGCGCACCTTATTAAATAGACACACTTGCGTTTCTTCGCCGAAGACTTCGTCTACCTGCTTTTTGGTCATATTGAAAGGAACACACAACGTCCACCACTTTCCGCCTTCCATCTTAATTTCATAGTCTTTATGGGGCTGGGTATCTGGGTTACTGAGCACAAACATACGTGTGCCCTTGTGGGCGATTTCCTGTAAAGAATCGAGGGAATATTGACCTTCACCTGTACCAACAACATAACCGGCCTCTGCCAATATTTGAAGTTCTTCGTCGGTGAGCTTGGTGCGATAAAGTGTGACGCCATCATAGCCCACACCGTTGAGAGCGGTTCCATAAGCACGGTTCCATTGGGCTTGTGAAGGCCAAACATACCGGTCACCTACATAAGTATCGTGAAAGCCATAAGTAACAGTCGGATATATTGGATTTCCTCCCCATCCATACAATGTCTTCGTTTCCTTTCCCACTGGAAAGTAACCATTGGGATTGTCATATCCGTACCATTGGTCTATGGCTTGACCAGGGCCCCATGTGTGATAGACACGGAGGGTGTCTGTATAGGTAGACAATTTCTCCTTGTCGGTAATATTGTTAGGATAGTGAAGCATTGTGAAATAAACGCCATTAGATTTGTAGTTCTCACGATTGGCATAACCTGTGCCCTTTACATCATCACTGGTATTGCCTTCTTGCTTATTAGCGTCGAAGCCGTTGTTTCCTTGCAAACATTCGGGAGGAAAAGCGGTTAACTCCATTGCGCTTGCTTGAAATCCAGCTACGCTTGCGCCAGTTGGCATTAACGGTGCAACTTCTGATTCGAAAAAGACATCCTGATATTGACGAAGGAAAAAAGCACCAGAGCCAATAAACCTGACAGAAGACGGAATAGTAAGTGTAGTTAGGCCTTTAAGATTATCATTATTTAGACCTCCAAATGCTGAATTTCCAATATAACGGAGTCCTTCGTTGAAAGTGATATCACGCAATCCATTTGCATTGAGAAATGCAGCATCGTCTATCTTGTCCAAAGTGGAAGGGAACAAAACACTCACCAGAGTTATTGAATTAGTTAAAAAGGCGTACTTCCCAATATAGGTAAGGCCTTCATTGAACTTGAGAGTGTCAATGGAATCACATCCCCAAAAAGCATAATTTCCAATACTGTCCAAAGTAGGAGGGAAAACCACATCCTTTATTTTCATGTTTACAAAGGCTGAATCGCCGATAGCCGTATAACCTTCGGGAATAACAATTTTAGAGAGGGCTTTATTGGTAACAGAATTAGGCGAAAATAAACGAGCAGGCACCTTTTTGCTTTCCGACAAAGGAAGGGTGAGTGAAGTAAGAGAAAGATTTTGTTTTCCTGGTAAATCCTGAAAAGTTTTCGAAGACAAATTCTTGCATGTTGTCTGACCAAGGTCAAGTTCTTTTAGCACCTGGTTTTCCATCCACGATTGTTGATTATCCTTCTTATAATAGAATAGAGCATCGATGATATCTTGGTTAATATACAACGGAGTGGAAGGGGTGTCATTGACAAAAACGATATTCTCGGCCTCACAGTGTTCAACCAAGGCATCAATAAACTTCGACTTGGAATAGAGTACACCTAAGTCCCACAAATCATCAAAAGACGCTGGTTGGTAGTCGAAAGAGCGGGTGAAATAGTCACGACCTTCTACAACATCTTGGCCGTTATAGACTTGTAAATATGTGTTTCCATTCTTATAGAAAACATCAGAGCAATTGGAATAAACAGAATAGGTTTTACTTTTCTCAGTTGTGTAGGTATTACTGTTGATTTCGTCAGCGCTGATGGCGGTGTAGGTACCGTCCTCACCTTTCTTATAATAGGGGTCTACGTTATTTCCGCCAATCCATTGTTGCGTGGTGTTAACTTTATCACCTTCTTTCACCAAAGTATAAGTAGGCTTATTATTATTCCAGTCATAACCGATTTTATAGACTTCATTAGCAGCAGTGGCATTGAATTCACGCCAAGTATCGGTTTTGGAAGTGGTATAGGTTTCTGTAAAGTCTTCGGTGATGGGAGTATAGACATCACTGCGTGTGTAATAGGTAGAAGCATCACTAAAGACTGTGCCTTCTGCAACCTGCGTCCCATTCTCGTCTGCAAAGACCTTATTGTAGGTATTGGTAAACAAGAAGGAGGCATCCATCTTGGTCAAGTCTCCATGGCCATTAATGGTTAAGGTGGTCCCTTCCAGCGAGACAGTTGCACCATCCTGATCATTACCAAATGATGCAGGCAAGGTAGTTTGTGCCTGTATACCTATACAGCACAAGAGCGCGAAATTCGCACACATTAATACTCTTTTCATCATTTTACGAGTTAAAAAATTTTATGTATTTGTGGTTTCAATAGTGGTTATGATGCGGAAACCTGTGACACGCAAGCCTTACGAGATTAAACCAGCATCTTTCTCGGAGGTCAATTTCTCCGTAACCCTCCCGGTTTGTAGGGGGGGGGTAATACCCACCTTGAGTTAATTTGTTGGCAAATTTACACCATTATTTCTAACCCTGCAAATAAATAGCCACCTTTTTTCAAAACAAACGAAGAATTTACACAAAACACGGGTTTTGAAAAGAGGAAAAGCGGGAGCACCAAACAAAAAGGGGTAGAGCCTCTGCCCTACCCCAATATCTTAGAGAGATAATATCAACAAGTTATTCAGCCTCTTGCGTATGCTCAACCTTCCGGTCGGAAAAGTCGAGAACATTTTTACGATTGGCCTGAATGCGATCGTATTCTTCCTTGTTGCCTACCACAATCTTGTCCCACTGACGAAGACCCGTTCCTGCTGGTATGAGGTGACCACAGATGACGTTTTCCTTCATACCAATGAGGTTATCGCTCTTGCCACGGATGGCAGCCTCGTTGAGGACCTTGGTGGTTTCCTGGAAGGAAGCGGCACTCATGAAGCTCTTAGTGCCGAGAGCAGCACGGGTGATACCCTGAAGTACCTGAGTGGCTGTAGCCTGAATGGTGTCACGCACCTGCACAAGTTTCTTGTCGCGACGCTTCAAGCTGGAATTTTCGTCACGCAGGCGACGAGCTGTGATGATTTGACCGGCACGAAGGTTTTCGCTGTCGCCCGGGTCAATAACATACTTTTTGCCCCAAATGCGGTCGTTTTCAGCAGCAAAGTCGAGTTTGTCGACAAGTTCTTGCTCAAGGTATGTGGTATCTCCGGGGTCGTTGATCTGAACTTTGCGCATCATCTGACGAACAATGATCTCGAAGTGCTTATCGTTGATCTTCACACCCTGCAGACGATAGACGTCCTGAACCTCATTGACGATGTATTCCTGAACTGCCGTAGGACCCTTGATGGCAAGGATGTCTGCTGGTGTGGTGATACCATCGGAAAGTGGGGTACAAGCACGAACGGCGTCATGCTCCTGAACCAAGATTTGCTTGGAAGTGCTAACAAGGTACTTACGCTGCTCGCCCGTCTTGGAGGTAACGATAATTTCGCGGTTACCACGTTTCACCTTACCCATAGTGACCTCACCGTCAATTTCGCTGACGATGGCGGGGTTGGACGGGTTACGCGCCTCGAACAATTCGGTAACACGAGGTAGACCACCAGTGATATCGCCGGCTCCACTCATGGAACGAGGTATCTTGACAAGGGTGGTACCAGTGGTGATTTCCGCACCGTCTTCCACTTTCTGCTCCAAGTGACCTCCCACAGGGAAGTTGTATGTTCCAAGAATGTCAGAAGGATCGTACCAACCTGTATCACGCTTTTTGTGGGCACCTGAGCGGACAATGTCGCAAGTAGGAATGCGGTTCTTATCCTTTGAATCGATGATGATGCGCTCGGTAAGACCAGTAGCATCATCGGTTTCCGTCTTGTAGGTAACGCTATCGATAACATCACGCAAACGTATCACACCAGCATATTCGCTGACGATGACGGCGTTGAATGGGTCCCAACGGCAAATCAAGTCGCCCTTCTTTACAAGGTCGTCATGCTTGAAATAGAGCTTGCTACCATAAGGAACATTCTCGTTAGAAAGAACAATATCGGTATTAGGATCGACAAAACGGATTTCTGCCAATCGGCTGACAACCATTTGGCAAGCCACATCGTCCTCATCGACAAAGTCAACGGTACGAAGTTCGTCAAATTCTACGCGAGCATCGTTTTTGGCAACGATGCTGGCGTTGGCAGCAGCGTTACCAGCAACACCACCGGCGTGGAAAGTACGGAGGGTAAGCTGCGTACCAGGCTCACCAATAGCCTGTGCGGCAATTACGCCGACAGCTTCGCCGAGCTGAACCATACGCGCTGTAGCAAGGTTGCGTCCGTAACACTTCATGCAGACACCACGCTTGCTCTCGCAAGTGAGCACAGAGCGGATGGTGACGGTCTCGATGGGTGAAGCCTCGATGGCTGCGGCAGCAGCCTCTGTAATTTCTTCTCCCGCTGAAACAAGCAACTCACCTGTGGTGGGATGAATAACATCGTGAACAGAAACACGCCCCACAATGCGTTCAGAAAGGGAAGCGATTATTTCGTCACCATTCTTCAATGCCGAACACTCCAAACCACGAAGTGTGCCACAATCCTCTTCGGTGATGATGACATCGTGGGAAACGTCTACAAGACGACGAGTCAGATAACCAGCATCGGCGGTCTTCATAGCGGTATCGGCAAGACCCTTACGCGCACCGTGGGAAGAAATGAAGTATTCCAACACAGACATACCTTCCTTGAAGTTGGAAAGAATAGGGTTTTCAATGATTTGAGCCCCTTCAGCACCTGCTTTCTGAGGCTTTGCCATCAAACCACGCATACCAGCCAACTGAGCAATCTGGTCAGCCGAACCACGGGCGCCGGAGTCAAGCATCATATAAACGGCATTGAAACCTTGGTCGGCTTCGGTCATGTGCTTCATTACGGCATTCTTCAAGTTGTTGTTGACATGAGTCCAGGTATCGATCACCTGATTGTAACGCTCCTTGTCGGTAATGAAACCCATTTCGTAGTTGGCTTTCACCTGGTCAACCTCTGACTGACCTTTACCTACAATATCCTTCTTCTCACTTGGAACAATTATATCGTTAAGGTTGAAAGACAAACCGGCAACATAAGCCATACGGTAACCCAAGTTCTTAATGCCATCAAGGAACTCACAGGCACGCGCCATACCGACAGCCTTGATGACATCGGCAATCAAGCCACGCAAAGACTTCTTAGAAATGACGCCATTGAAATAGCCAATCTCGTCAGGCACAATCTGGTTGACAATGACGCGACCTACAGAAGTTTCCACAAGATGCTTCTGCATCTTTCCATCGATGAGGTCGTTAACTACTACCTTAACGGGAGCATGAAGATCGCACTTGCCCTCGTTGTGGGCAATGATGGCTTCTTCTGGTCCATAGAAAGTCAAGCCTTCACCCTTGGCACCGGTACGCAACTTAGTGATGTAGTATAGACCCAACACCATATCCTGAGAAGGAACGGTGATAGGAGCGCCATTGGCAGGATTTAATATATTGTGGCTCTGAAGCATCAAAATCTGAGCCTCGAGAACAGCTTCATTGCTCAAAGGAAGATGGACTGCCATCTGGTCGCCGTCGAAGTCGGCATTGAAAGCGGTACAAGCCAACGGGTGCAACTGAATAGCTTTGCCTTCTATCAACTTGGGTTGGAAAGCCTGAATACCCAAACGGTGAAGCGTAGGGGCACGGTTCAGAAGAACGGGATGACCTTTCATCACATTCTCCAAGATGTCCCAAATAACTGGTTCGCGACGGTCTACAATCTTCTTGGCACTCTTTACGGTCTTGACGATGCCACGCTCAATGAGTTTACGGATGATAAACGGCTTATAAAGTTCAGCAGCCATCAACTTAGGCAGACCGCACTCGCCCATCTTCAACTCCGGGCCGACAACAATGACAGAACGTGCAGAATAGTCAACACGCTTTCCGAGCAGGTTCTGACGGAAACGTCCTTGCTTTCCTTTAAGAGAGTCGGAAAGAGACTTCAAGGGACGGTTGCTTTCACTCTTAACAGCACTTGACTTACGCGAATTGTCAAACAATGAGTCTACTGCCTCTTGAAGCATACGCTTCTCGTTGCGGAGGATGACTTCTGGCGCCTTTATCTCCATAAGACGCTTCAAACGGGAGTTACGGATGATAACGCGACGATAAAGGTCATTCAAGTCGGAAGTGGCAAAACGGCCACCGTCCAACGGTACCAACGGACGCAACTCGGGAGGTGTAACTGGAATAATCTTCATAATCATCCATTCTGGACGATTGACACCCTTGGACTGCAAGAAGGCATTCACTACCTGAAGACGCTTCAAGGCCTCGGTCTTGCGCATCTGAGAAGTGTTGCTATTGGCGCTGACACGCAACTCGTCGGCAAGTTTTTCCAAATCGAGACGCTGCAAAAGCATATAGATAGCCTCTGCACCCATCTTGGCAACAAACTTGGCAGGGTCGTTGTCGTCCAGATACTCATTACCTTCTGGCAAACGATTCTCTACGATGTCAAGATATTCTTCCTCGCTCAAGAGGTCCATCTCGTGAGAACCATTTAGCTCTTCGCTTGCTTCCTTATCAGCATTGCCCTTGACAGTCATTCCCTTGACAACACCGGGATTGATAACGATGTACTTTTCGTAATAGATTACCGCATCAAGCTTCTTGGTGGGAAGGCCAAGCAAATAACCGATTTTGTTGGGAAGAGAACGGAAATACCAAATGTGGGCAACAGGAACGACCAATTCAATATGGCCACTACGCTCGCGACGTACTTTCTTTTCTGTTACCTCAACACCACATCGGTCGCAGACGATGCCTTTGTAACGGATGCGCTTATACTTACCACAAGCACATTCGTAGTCTTTAGTAGGACCGAAAATCCGCTCACAGAAAAGGCCATCACGCTCGGGCTTATAGGTGCGGTAATTGATGGTTTCCGGTTTAGTTACCTCTCCATAGGAATTCTCAAGGATTTCTTCAGGAGAAGCTAAGCCAATTGTAATCTTCGTAAAATTACTTTTTACTTTATTGTCTTTCTTAAAAGCCATGTTTTACTTTCTTTTTGGGGTGTTGCTGATTAATCAAGTTTGATACTTAGACCGAGTCCGCGAAGCTCATGCAAGAGCACATTGAGAGACTCCGGTATACCTGGTGTAGGCATTGGCTCACCTTTGACAATGGCCTCATAGGCCTTGGAACGACCAACGACATCATCTGACTTAATGGTGAGGACCTCCTGAAGAATGTGAGATGCGCCGAAAGCTTCGAGTGCCCAAACTTCCATCTCTCCAAAACGCTGACCACCAAACTGAGCTTTACCGCCAAGAGGCTGCTGCGTTATCAAACTGTAAGGACCAATTGAGCGGGCATGCATCTTGTCTTCTACCATGTGGCCTAACTTCAAGAAGTAGGTGATACCGATAGTTGCCGGTTGGTCGAACATTTCACCAGTCTCACCATCATAGATGTGAGTAGAGCAAAGGCTTGGCAGACCAGCCTTATCGGTCCATTCCTGCAGGTCCTCAAGTTTCGCACCATCAAAAATAGGTGTAGCAAACTTAACGCCAAGACGCTTGCCGGCTGCTCCCAAAATGGCTTCAAAAATCTGTCCCAAGTTCATACGTGACGGCACACCCATAGGGTTCAATACCAAGTCTACCGGACGGCCATCCTCCAAGAATGGCATATCCTCCATACGAACAACCTTGGAAACAATACCCTTATTACCGTGACGACCGGCCAACTTGTCACCAACTTGAATCTTACGTTTCTTGGCTACATAGACCTTGGCCATCTGCAAAATGCCAGAAGGAAGGTCATCACCAATAGTGATGGCAAACTTACGACGTTTCATCTCGGCATCCATCTGCTTGTACTTGCGGATGAAATTCATGATCAAGTCTTGTATCAACTTGTTGGTATGCTCATCTTCTGTCCAATTGTTAGACTGAATTCCTTCATAATCGAGATTCTTCAACATGGCAACAGTAAACTTGGAGCCCTTGGTGATAATCTCTGCATCAGAATAGTCTTTGATACCTTGAGAAGATTTTCCTTCGGTAAGAGTCATCAATTTGTCAACTAAGATGTCTTTCAAGTCGTTGACTTTAGCTTCTTGTTCTTCGTCTATCTTAGCCAAAATGATCTTGTCCTGACGTTTGCTCTCACGAGTCTTCTCGGCACGAGAGAACAACTTCTTATCTATAATAACACCGCTCAAAGACGGATTAGCTTTCAATGAGGAGTCTTTCACATCACCAGCTTTATCACCAAAAATGGCACGAAGCAACTTCTCTTCAGGTGAAGGATCGCTCTCGCCCTTAGGAGAAATCTTTCCGATGAGGATATCGCCAGGCTCAACACGAGCTCCTACACGGATAATACCATTCTCATCAAGATCCTTAGTAGCTTCTTCGCTGACATTTGGAATATCACTAGTAAACTCTTCTACACCACGTTTTGTCTCGCGGACATCGAGGGAATATTCGTCAACGTGAACACTGGTCAATACATCTTCACGAACCATACGTTCGCTGATAACAACGGCATCCTCATAGTTGTAACCCTTCCAAGGCATATAAGCAACCAACAGGTTGCGCCCAAGAGCCAATTCTCCATTTTCTGTTGCATAGCCTTCTGTAAGGATATCACCTGCTTTCACCCGTTGGCCCTTGTTGCAAATTGGACGCAAGTCAACAACCATATTCTGATTCGTACGGCGGAACTTTGGAATGCGGTACTCTTTAAGAGCAGGTTCAAAACTAACAAACTCTTCTTCTTCCGTACGGTCATACAAAATACGAATAGTTGTAGCGTCTACATACTCAATAACACCAGCTCCCTCAGCTGTTATTTGCGTGCGGGAATCTTCACAGACTTGCTTCTCCAAACCTGTTCCAACAATAGGAGCATCATTATGAAGCAATGGCACAGCCTGACGCATCATGTTACATCCCATCAAAGCACGGTGACCGTCATCATGCTCCAAGAAAGGAATCAAACCAGCTGAAACGGATGCAATCTGTTGAGGTGACACATCCATTAGGTCAACTTGACCCGGATCAACAACTGGATAATCTGCGTCTTGACGACATTTAACATAAGTACGGATAAATGTTCCATCTGGGTTAAGAGGAGCATTGCCCTGACCTATCAACTTGTCTTCTTCTTCCTCGGCTGTTAGATAGACTACATCATTGTTGTCCATATCAACTTTAGCGTCTTTAACGTTACGATAAGGAGTAACTATAAAGCCTAAATCGTTGATTTTAGCATATAGACACAACGAAGAAATAAGACCGATATTTGGACCTTCAGGACTCTCAATAGGACATAAACGGCCATAATGAGTATAGTGGACATCACGTACTTCAAATCCGGCACGCTCACGAGACAGACCACCAGGACCTAACGCTGACAAACGACGTTTGTGAGTAACCTCAGCCAAAGGATTTGTCTGGTCCATAAACTGGCTAAGAGGGTTAGTCCCGAAGAAAGAATTGATTACACTGGAAATCGTCTTGGCATTAATCAAATCAGTGGGCTGGAACACCTCATTGTCACGAACGTTCATACGCTCGCGGATGGTACGGCTCATACGTGCCAAGCCGATAGAGAACTGGTTACTTAACTGCTCACCGACTGTACGTACACGACGATTAGACAAATGGTCAATATCATCAACGGTGGCTTTGGAGTTAACTAACTGTATAAGATACTTTATAATCTCAATAATATCTTCTTTTGTCAAAACACGGACATCAGAATCAGTATCGAGACCTAATTTTTTGTTGATACGATAACGGCCAACTTCACCCAAATCATATCGCTTGTCTGAGAAAAACAAATTTTGGAACACTTCACGAGCACTTGCTTCATCAGCTGGGTCGGCATTGCGCAACTGACGATAAATATAAAGGACCGCATCCTTTTCAGAGTGTGAAGTATCTTTAGACAGGGTATTAAAAATGATTGCAAACTTATTGGCCTGATCCTCATCTTTATGCAACAAAATTGAAGAAGCTCCGCTATCAAGTATCAAATCGATATGATCTGCTGTAATCTCAGTTTCACGCTCAACGATAACTTCATTGCGCTCTATAGTGGTAACCTCACCTGTATCGGAGTCGCTATAATCCTGGAACCATGTTTTCATCACGTTTCCAGCTAATTTTCGGCCGATTGCTGCCTTTAGGTTTTTCTTATTAACCTTTACCTCCTCACAAAGATCAAACAACTGGAGGATGTCTTTGTCACTTTCATAGCCAATTGCACGCAACAATGTTGTTACCGGCAACTTCTTTTTACGGTCGATGTAAGCATACATCACATTATTAATGTCAGTGGCAAATTCAATCCACGAACCTTTGAAAGGTATAATACGAGCACTATAAAGTTTTGTACCATTCGCATGAACTCCTTGTCCAAAGAAAACACCAGGAGAACGGTGCAATTGAGAAACGACAACACGCTCGGCTCCATTGATAACAAAAGTACCGTTTTGAGTCATATAAGGAATATTACCCAAAAAGACATTCTGAATAATAGTTTCAAAATCCTCGTGATCTGGATCAGTACAATAAAGCTTCATCTTTGCTTTCAAGGGAACACTATAAGTGAGACCACGTTCCAAACACTCATCTATAGTGTAACGAGGTGGATCTATATAATAATCCAAGAATTCAAGAACGAAATTGTTTCGCGTGTCTGTAATTGGGAAATTTTCAGCAAACACTTTGTACAATCCATCATTCTTTCGCTCTTCTGGAGGAGTGTCTAACTGAAGGAAATCACGGAATGACTTCAACTGCACATCAAGAAAATCCGGATAAGGATACGGATTTTGAACGCTGGCGAAGTTTACTCGGTTATCAATTATCTTTGTTGCCATTATAAAATTAAAATCATTTATGAATCTCTGAGATACCCTGTCCAAGAAATCCCAGTTTCAAAAAGTGTCAATAGACACAAAAAGGTTAGGTTTTGCCGACTGGGCAAAGCCTAACCATTATTTATGGAGTATTGTAAATTACTTCAATTCAACCTTAGCACCAGCTGCCTCGATTGATTTCTTAAGGTTTTCAGCTTCCTCTTTAGAAAGACCTTCCTTAACAGTTGCAGGAGCACCATCAACGAGATCCTTTGCTTCTTTCAAGCCAAGACCACAAGCTTCCTTAACAGCCTTTACAACCTGAAGCTTCTGACCACCTACCTCAGCAAGGATAACATCGAAAGAAGATTTCTCCTCGGCTGCAGCAGCTGCTCCAGCAGCTGGGCTAGCAGCAACTGCAACAGCTGCAGCTGCAGGCTCAATACCATACTCGTCCTTGAGGACAGTTGCCAACTCATTAACTTCTTTAACAGTAAGATTTACTAATTCTTCTGCAATAGCTTTTACGTCTGCCATTTTTATTCTAATTTTTAAATTTTATTATACTATAAATTGATGTGACTTTAATGATTATTCAGGACGCTCGCCTAAAGTCTTCAGCACACCATGAATGGTGTTTGCACCTGACTGAAGAGAAGAAACAACATTCTTAACAGGTGATTGTAACAATGCAACAACATCTGCAATAACTTCATTCTTACTCTTGAGAGCTGCAAGCTCTTCTAACTTATCTGCACCAACATAGATACTCTCCTCTGCATAAGCTGCTTTAAGAGATGGGATACCTTGCTTTTTATATTCCTTTAGTAGCTTAGCTGGTTTATTGGCAACATCTGAAAAAATTACAGCTGTATTGCCTTTAAGAGAGCTATACAAAAGTTCGAAATCAACATCTGAAGCCTCCAAAGCCTTATGAAGAAGCTTATTCTTCACAACAACCATTTTAACTTCATTCTTGAAGCACTTACGACGAAGTTCACTTGTAGCACCCGCATTTAACCCAGTAACATCTACCAAGTAGAAATGAGGATATTGTTTCAACTTCTCGCCAAGTTCTACAATAATTGTATCTTTTACTTCTTTTTTCATTTTTACCTAACTTTTAGAGTTATTCAACTGATTTTGGATCAATCTTGATACCTCTACTCATGGTACTCGAAATAAAGATACTCTTAATGTAGGTACCTTTAGCTGCAGCAGGCTTCAATTTGATTACAGTAGATATAAACTCTTTTGCATTACCAGAAATTTGTTCAGGCGTCATACTAACCTTACCAATAGAAGTATGAATTATTCCTGCCTTATCTACTTTAAAATCAATTTTGCCTTGTTTAACTTCTTTTACTGCTTTAGCAACGTCCATCGTAACAGTACCACTCTTAGGGTTTGGCATCAAACCACGAGGACCAAGCACACGACCCAAAGGACCAACTTTGCCCATACAAGAAGGCATAGTAATGATTACATCAACATCCGTCCAACCACTTTTGATCTTTTCTATATATTCATCAAGACCTACATAGTCAGCACCGGCTTCCTTAGCGGCAGCTTCTTGATCGGGAGTACAAAGGCATAACACACGAGTAACCTTACCAGTACCATTAGGTAAAGAAACAACGCCACGAACCATTTGGTTTGCCTTACGTGGATCAACACCTAACCGAACATCAATGTCAAGAGAAGCATCAAATTTAGTAGTTGTAATCTCCTTAACTAATCTTGAAGCTTCATCCAATGTGTATACCTTCCCTGCTTCAACCTTTTCAGCTACTGATTTTTGATTTTTTGTCAGTTTACTCATTTTTTAATTGAAGTTTAAATTATTTACCAGGGAAGTCCCCTTTAACAGTAATACCCATACTACGAGCAGTGCCAGCTACCAATTTCATTGCAGATTCAACTGTAAAACAATTCAAATCAGGCAATTTGTCTTCGGCTATAGCTTTAACTTGTTCCCAAGTAACGGATGCAACTTTTTTACGATTTGGTTCTCCAGAACCGCTCTTAACCTTAGCAGCTTCTAACAACTGCACTGCAGCAGGTGGAGTTTTAATAACAAAGCTGAAAGACTTATCTGTGTAATAAGTAATTACAACAGGTAAAACCTTACCGGCCTTATTCTGGGTGCGGGCATTAAATTCCTTACAGAAACCCATAATGTTAATTCCCTTAGAACCTAATGCAGGCCCAACGGGGGGTGAAGGATTTGCAGCGCCACCTTTAATCTGTAATTTGATTAATCCAGCAACTTCTTTAGCCATTTCTTTTGTTAATATTAAAATGTAAAACTATCTAGAAGATCAATATCCGTAACAATATACTAATCTTCTTTTGTAACTTGCCCAAAACTTAATTCCAAAGGATTTTGACGGCCAAAAATAGTAACCATCACCTTCAACTTGTGCTTCTCGGTATTAACTTCTTCAATTACACCATGAAAACCGCTAAAGGGACCATCTGCAACCTTTACAGACTCACCAACTTCAAATGGAATATCAATATTCTCTTCTAATTCAGAATCTTCTGAATTTCCAAGAAGACGATTAACATCTGATTGACGAATCGGGCTAGGATGGCTCATTCCACCTAAGAAACCTAAAACATTAGGCATAAATCGTAAAGTTGAAGCAACTTCCGATTCCATAATAGCTTCAACAAGAACATAGCCTGGAAGACTTAACTTCTCCTTAACTACTCTCTTACCATTACGCAAAGCAGCTATTTTTTCTGTAGGCAATAAAACCTGAAAAACATACTGAGCTAACTTCTCATTATGAGAAATCTCGTTTTCAATATATTCCTTAACCTTAGCTTCTTTACCACTAATAGCGCGGAGCACATACCATTTCTTTTCTGTATCAGCCATTTCCCTAATGAATTAACCTGGATAAACAAATGCCATTATGTGTTTAAACACAAAATCCATAACAAAGACCACAAGAGCAATGACAAGGGAAGCAGATAATACAATCATTGCACTGTGCGTAAGTTCGGCACGTGTAGGCCAAGTAGTCTTATGTGCAAGTTCATTATAGCAAGACTTGCAATAATTTGTTATCTTATTAAACATATTATCTTATCTTTGGCACGGGTTGAAAGACTCGAACTCTCGACACCTGGTTTTGGAGACCAGTGCTCTACCAACTGAGCTAAACCCGTAAATATTCTCCCACTCCCTTTTGAAGCGGGAGAAATATTATTATTTTAGTTACTGATTACTTAATATCATCTAAGAGTGCAGTAATCTGACCAGAACCTACAGTTCTACCACCTTCACGGATAGCGAAACGGAGGCCTTCGTTCAAAGCAACTTTGTAAATCAATTCAACTTCAATCTCAACATTGTCACCTGGCATTACCATTTCAACGCCTTCAGGAAGTTTGATTTCACCGGTACAGTCCATTGTACGAAGATAGAACTGAGGACGATATTTGTTACCGAATGGAGTATGACGGCCACCCTCTTCTTTCTTCAACACATAGATAGATGCTTTGAAGTGATCATGAGGAGTAATTGCACCCGGATGTACAACTACCATACCACGTTTTACTTCATCTTTATCGATACCGCGAAGCAACAAACCTACATTATCACCAGCTTCACCTTCTGGCAAAGTTTTACGGAACATTTCAACACCGGTAATAGTAGACTTCTTATCTTCACCAAGACCAAGAAGCTGAACTTCATCGCCAATCTTACAACGACCAGTCTCAATACGACCTGTAGCTACAGTTCCACGACCAGTAATTGAGAAGACGTCCTCAACAGGCATCAAGAAAGGCTTATCAACCTCACGTGTTGGCTCTTGAATCCATTCATCAACGGTGTCCATCAATTTAGCTACAGATTCAACCCATTTATCAACTCCATTCAAAGCACCAAGAGCAGATCCACGGATAATAGGAGTATCTTCCTCGTAGCCATATTGTTCAAGAATTTCGCGAACTTCCATCTCAACGAGTTCAAGCATTTCCTCGTCATCAACCATATCGCACTTATTCAAGAAAACTACCAAACGAGGTACATTTACCTGACGAGCCAAAAGCACGTGCTCACGAGTTTGTGGCATCGGACCATCAGTTGCAGCAACAACCAAGATTGCACCATCCATCTGAGCAGCACCAGTAACCATGTTCTTTACATAGTCAGCGTGACCCGGGCAATCCACATGCGCATAGTGACGCTTAGCGGTTTCGTACTCTATATGAGCAGTATTAATAGTAATACCACGCTCTTTCTCTTCAGGTGCATTATCAATCTGATCGAAAGACTTTACTTCCTCAGCGGTACCAAGTTTCTCATTCAGAACTTTAGAGATGGCAGCCGTAAGAGTGGTTTTACCGTGGTCAACGTGACCAATTGTACCAATGTTTACATGCGGTTTGGTGCGCACGAATTCTTCTTTAGCCATAGCTTTTCTTTTTATTTAATATTAAATGAATAATCTGTGCTAATATTTGTTTTGTACACTAAATAAAAGCAGAGCTGTAACTGAGAGTTGAACTCAGGACCTCTTCCTTACCAAGGAAGTGCTCT
>SAMEA3663178__coassemble_224_pt1 | contig 18498 bp, 18 predicted proteins | sample SAMEA3663178__metabat2_low_PE_001 | metagenome-assembled genome bin SAMEA3663178 (sample SAMEA3663178) | pig gut metagenome | biome: pig gut; feature: pig-associated habitat; material: faeces | place: Denmark | collected 2012 | reverse complement strand
AATCATTCCCATAGATAGTCTTACGGTGATACGCCAACACGGATCGCTGCATTGTTGTACGATGCAATTTCCCATAGAAGTAAATGTAAGCGGAGTGCGAGAAGTTAAACAACTACAAGACAAAAGGAAAAACAAGGTATGAAAATAGGTATTATACAACAACACAACACCCCAGACGTAGTCAACAACAAGAAAAGACTTGCCGCAGCGATTCGGTCGGTTGCGGGCAATGGTGCCCAACTTGTTGTTTTGCAGGAACTGCACAATAGCCTGTATTTTTGTCAAGAGGAGCGGGTAGATTTGTTTGATTTGGCAGAACCGATTCCCGGTCCTTCTACGGCGTTTTATGGAGATTTGGCACGTGAGTTGGGGGTGGTGATAGTGACGTCCTTGTTCGAGCGTCGTGCGGCAGGCCTCTATCACAACACGGCTGTCGTTATGGAGCGTGATGGAACCATAGCGGGGAAATACCGCAAAATGCATATTCCAGACGATCCGGCATACTATGAGAAATTCTATTTTACGCCAGGCGATTTGGGCTTTCATCCCATTGATACTTCTGTGGGTCGGTTGGGAGTGTTGGTCTGTTGGGACCAATGGTATCCAGAAGCAGCTCGTTTGATGGCATTGCAAGGAGCAGAAATCTTGATTTATCCTACAGCGATAGGCTATGAAAGCACGGATACACCAGAGGAGCAGCAGCGTCAGCGTGAAGCCTGGACAACTGTACAACGTGGACATGCCGTAGCCAACGGGCTTCCTGTTGTGGCAGTAAACAGAGTGGGGTATGAATCTGATCCTTCAGAAGTCACGGGTGGAATCCAGTTTTGGGGAAGTTCATTTGTGGCAGGTCCTCAAGGTGAGCTTCTTTTTCGGGCTTCGGACACCGAAGAAACGATAACGGTGGTTGAAGTAGACTTGCATCATAGCGAACAGGTGCGCCGTTGGTGGCCTTTTTTGCGTGATCGCCGCATAGATAAATATGGTGAGATAACCCGTCGGTTTATCGATTGAATTTTCATGGTTTAAGTATTACTTTCCAATACCGGCCTTTTTAGGACCTAAAACCGGCTCTTTTAGCTTCTAAAACACGGGATTTTAGGAGCTAAAACATAGGGTTTTAGATGATGTTATTTAAGTAGCTGATTATCAACCCTTTGCATTCTCATATCCCTAAAGCCGCTGAGGGCGACAGGCAATGATAGCAAAAAGGCACACACGTCGGCCCATGCTTGGCACATTTCCACTCCTGATAATCCGAAAAAATGGGGCAACAGAAAGATGAGAGGGATGAAGAAAAGACCACTACGTGCCGCTGCAACCAGATTGGCGCGAATTGGTTTCCTGATGGTTTGCATCATCATGTTGGTGGCAACGATGGTGGGGATGAGCGGATAGGAAATAATTTGCCAATCGAGAGCTACGGCGCCTACAGCTATTACCTCTGGGTCGCTACGGAAAAGTTCAATGATGGGTTCGGAAAAGATGAATCCTATTACGGCAAAAACACTCATAAAGATTGTTCCGAGCTTCACGCAAAAGTAGAAGCCATCACGAACTCTGCTATAAAGGTGGGCACCGTAGCAGAACCCACAAAGCGGTTGAAATCCTTGTCCTATGCCAATTACAACAGCATAGATAAAGAAAGACAGACGAGTGACTATGGACATTCCGGCAATAGCGGCATCGCCATAGCCACCTGCCGCCACATTGAGCATAATGGTGGAAACACATCCAAGTCCCTGACGCGACAAAGAGGGGGTTCCTCCGAATACAATTTCCTTTAAAAACGGCTTTGTCAGTGTAAAATTGACCATTCGTATGCGGATGTTTTGCTTGCGGCGGCTCATGAGAAACAACATTATAAAGCCAAACGTTTGGCTAAGCAAAGTGGCAACAGCTGCTCCTGTTATTCCCAAATGGAACACAAAGATGAGCAAAGGGGCCAAAAATACATTCAACGTAACTCCCGACAAAATACCGCACATGGCATAAGAGGCATTGCCTTGGAAACGCATTTGGTTGTTGAGCGTGAGAGAAGCAGTCATAAAGGGTGCTCCTAACAGAATGATTCCCAAATACCGTTCTGTGTATGGAAGGATGGTGGGAGTGGAGCCAAGGGCTATAGACAAAGGGTTGAGAAACAAAAGCCCAACGATAGCTACCAGTAGACCCGTCAACAAACTAAGAAAAAAGCCTGTGGAAGCCATTTGTTCAGCTTTCCCCGTTTCTTTTGCGCCAAGCTTACGTGAGATGTAGTTGCCTGAGCCGTGGCCAAAAAAGAACCCTACAGCTTGGATAATGCCCATCACAGAGAATGAAATCCCTACCGCAGCTGTACATTGTGTGTTGAGTTGTCCAACAAAATAAGTGTCGGCCAAGTTGTATAAACTTGTCGAAAGCATACTGATGATGGTGGGAATGGCCATTTTCAGTATAACATGATGAACAGGAGCGTGGGTAAGAAAAGTATAGTTGTCCATTCGAAATGCAAAGTTACAACCTTTTTTTGTGCCTGTTGGAAGTTTTAAAGATTTTTTGAAAACACTAAATAATGGGAGAATGATAAAAAAACTTAAACTCTGAAGCAATACCAACTTAAACATAAAAAAAGTAGTAATTTTGCATCCAAATAGAAAATAAACGTATAATAGCGTGAAAATAAAGGCTGTTTTAGATGCCCTTGAACGTTTCGCGCCTTTGCCCTTGCAGGAAGGCTTTGATAATGCCGGCCTGCAGGTAGGACTGACAGAGGCGGAAGTATCAGGGGCATTGTTGTGTTTAGATGTGACGGAAGCTATTGTTGACGAAGCGATAGCAGAGGGTTGCAATCTGATAGTAGCTCATCATCCTTTGGTTTTTCATAAATTGGCACGGATTGCAGGCGAAGACTATGTGCAACGTACGGTAGCAAAAGCTATCAAAAGCGATATAACGATAGTGGCTATGCACACCAATTTGGACGAAGCTGAGGGTGGAGTAAACTATAAAATAGCGCAAAAGATAGGCCTTGAAAGGGTGAAGTTCTTGGGAGCAGTCAAAGAAGTGACAGTTTCAAACCCATCTCCAGCAAAGGTGGTGCGTGGGGGAGTGGCTATAATGGGAGAACTTCCCAAACCGATGGATGCGGAAACCTTTGTTCGGCTATTGAAGCAACGGTTTGGAGTAGCCTGTGTTCAAGCCAATGAGTTACTTTCTCGCAAAATAAAGAGAGTGGCCCTATGTGGTGGAGCTGGAGCGGAATTTAAAGATTTGGCAGTAGAGGCTGATGCCGATGCGTTTGTAACAGGAGAGATACGATATCATGAATTTTTTGGTTACGAACAAGTGATACAGTTATGTGCAATAGGCCATTATCAGAGCGAACGTTTTACAATGGAAATCTTTCGCGAAATTATTGAGCAGGATTGCCCTACAGTACGTTGTGTGATGACAAAACAATGCACCAATCCCATCCATTATCTATAAGCAGAAGAAATAAAACAAATAACAGAAATAAACGAATTGTTATGGCAAAAAAAGATCCTAAAGACCTCTCTGTTGAGGAGAAGCTGAAAAATCTTTATCAGCTTCAGACCACTTTGTCGGCTATCGATGAAAAGCGTGCATTACGTGGTGAACTCCCACTTGAGGTGCAAGACTTGGAAGACGAAGTGGAAGGCTTGCGCACACGTGTGGAGAAAATAAAGAAAGAAATTGCAGAAATACAGTCAGCTATCACCCAAAAGAAAGGTGATATGCAGGTGGCTCAAGCGAGTGTAGAACGTTATCAGCAACAACTCGATGATGTAAAGAACAACCGTGAGTATGACACTCTGACAAAAGAAATAGATTTCCAAACCCTTGAAATACAGCTTTGTGAGAAGAAAATAAACGAAGCTGTGGCTAAGGTGGCCGAGAAAAAAGCCTATATGGCAGAAAGCGAAGAGCTGATAGAAGACCGCGAAAAAGCCCTTGAGGAAAAACGTAGTGAGCTTGATGATATTATGCAGGAAACTCGTGAAGAGGAGAATCGGCTAAAGGCAAAGGCTCAAGAGATAGAATCCCATATAGAAACCCGTTTGCTGACTTCGTTTAAGCGGATACGTAAGGGCGCTCACAACGGCTTAGGCATCGTTTATGTTCAACGTGATGCTTGTGGCGGTTGTTTCAACAAGATTCCACCTCAGCGCCAATTGGACATCAAAATGCACAAGAAGATTATTCCTTGTGAATATTGTGGCCGTATCTTGATAGATCCAGAGTTGGCAGGTGTAAAGATTGAAACACCTGTAGAAGAGAAACCTAAGCGCCGTAGCACCCGCAAGTCAACAAAGAAAACAACAGATACACCGGAAGCCTCAGAATAGGTAGATGGGTAGACACACTGTAGAAATACAATATAAAGAGGGCGTGGTAAGGATCTAATATCCATAACCACGCCTTCTTTATATGTTTTTTACCAATTTACTTTGTCTTGTGATATCACTCCGTCATTGGCATCTTCTTGGGTAAAAGTATTGCCACGGTACTGAACACAGAGCATTATAAGAGGTGATGTGCCATTGTTGCGAATAGAACGAAGTCCGTTAGGAGCCACTCTTACGACACTTCCTTCCTGTATAGGTAAGATGTTGCCGTCTACTTGAAATTCGCCTTTCCCGCTTAAAAAGAAATACAATTCTTCATGGTTTTTGTGAGAGTGGAGGAAGCCGGTTTCTGTATTGGGTTGAAAACATTGGAAGGAAAATTCGCCTCCTGTAGCATTGACAGCTTTCCCACCAAATACTTTGCCTGGTATACGCATGTCTGGTCCGAGTTCTAATACATAGTTAGACAATTCATTTAATTTGCCAAAATCGACTGTGGTAAAATTGTCCGCTTTTTTAATCGTTTTAATCTCGCTCATTTTAAAATTCGTTTATTAATAAATAATGTTTAATTGACTGCAAAATTAGGCGAAAAATTGTGATTGGATAAGAAGGCACTGTTTGGTGGATAAGTTACTTTTGGGTAACTAATGCTGATTATCAAACCCCTTGTTTTTTGGAAATTAACAAACAATAACCATTTGTTGTGAGAGCTATTGTGGAAGGTTAGTTACATTTGTAGCCTAATATTGATAATCAGAAAGATATGAAATATTTAGTAAAAGACCCATATTTCCCGCAGTGCCCTATCAGAAATGTGTTGTCACACATTGCAGATAAGTGGTCGCTATTGGTAATCTATGAACTCAACAAAGAAGAAAAGATGCGTTTTGGCATATTAAAAAAGCAAATACCAGACATCTCCCAAAAGATGCTTACAAGCACGTTGAGAACATTGGAAATGGATGGGTATGTGTTTCGTAAAGCATATGCAGAAGTGCCCCCAAGGGTAGAGTATATGCTCACGGAACGTGCTAAGTCTCTATTGCCGATCATAGAACAACTGATAGATTGGGCGAGCCATAATATGTCTGCCATTATGCGCGACAGACAACGTTTTATCGTCTGATAGAAGACGGTGGTGTGAGCGAAATATGAGCCACAAGGCCTATAATCCGCATTCTTTATATAGAATCTCTTTTGTTTCGTTTATTTCTTTAAACATGTATGGACCTACTGTCTTTTGCTCTTCAAATAGTTGCAATAGGATTTACTCGGCTTGTTGCACGGAACTATCCCCAAAGTTTTGACGAAAAAAATTACGGACAAATTCTATTTCTGAGTGCATGGTACGACCATTAACTTTAATGATATAAGCTGAGAGTACCAACAAACAGTAGATGAATGAACTGCGTGTCCCGTCATAAAATTGCTACTAATCAGAAAAATTACCGAAGTTTCCTGAATGGAAATGTTGATGGTTGTGGACATTCTCCTGATTGTCTATTTTGTTATACCCAGTGAAAAGATATGTTAAAGCAATCCATATTCCGTAACCTAATGCGGCTCCCCAACCAATGCTTTCCCAAGAAACAGTGCTCCTAAAGCATAGTAAAGCACCAAGCAAAGCCAAAAGCCATTTTTTAATATTTCGTAGATTGATGTAATGGATAATAAGTACCCTAAGCAAAATAAAGCTAATATATTAACTTATATTTATGTAAAGAAAATTGATTAGTAGTAGTATAGATAAATAGTAGAAATTGTTAAATATTTTGATAGTCTGGAAGATCCTTAAGAAAAAAGTATCTTTGATGTTCATAATCCATTTTGCAATAATAGGATTCAATACCGTTGCTAACAACCAAATAGTCGACATGCAGCAGAAAATTGTAGGCGGAAATTTGGTCAAAAACTTTTTGGGTGATGACTATGGTAGGGGCTTTGTACTCAACAATCATTTTAGGATGAAGCAAATTGTCATACAAAACACTGTCTGCCCGAACCGTTTTATTTCCAATGTGTAAAGGAACTTCGTTGGCAAGAAGCGTGGCCGGATAACCTTTGTGCTCCACTAAGAAATGGATAAAATGTTGTCGAACCCATTCTTCAGGAGTCAAGGCAACATATTTTCGACGAAGTATGTCGAAAATTGACCGCTTGCCAAAAGTCTCCCGTACTTTTATCGGATATGGAGGAAGGTTAAGTCGAATCATTTTATTACCTTTGCAAAGGTAATAAAAATAACAATGCCAGCAAAACAAGGAACAACTTTCCAACAGATCATGACCGATCTGAAAGCACGTCGCTTTTCACCGATTTATATATTAGAAGGTGAAGAGTCTTATTATATAGATAAAATTGCTGACTATATTGCCGAAAATGTACTTACCTCAGAAGAACGGAATTTTAATCAGACCATTGTCTTTGGATCAGATACCACAGATGTGGCAGTAACGGATATTGCCCGTCGCTACCCAATGATGTCAAAATATCAAGTGGTAATAGTGAAAGAGGCACAAACAATTAAATCGTTAGACCATCTGACAAAATACGTTGAACACCCAATGGCATCAACCATCTTAGTGTGGTGCTATAAAAATGGAAAGATTGATGGTAAGAGAAAACTTATTACCGCTGCTCGAGCAAGAGGGGTTGTTTTCGAAAGTGACAAGGTAAAAGAGTATAATCTGAATTCTTTTGTAGTAAATTATTTGAAAGCAGAAGGAGTGTCTATAGATCCTAAGGCCAGCCAAATGATAGCAGATCATATTGGATCAGACCTTAATAGGTTGACTTCAGAATTAGACAAATTGCTTATTGCTTTGTCGGCTCAAACAGAAAAGAGAATTACAGCAGAACTCGTTGAGGAAAAAATAGGAATAAGTAAGGATTTTAATGATTACGAGCTCTTGAATGCTATCCAAAAAAAAGATGTTTTAAAGGCAAATCAGATTATCAATTATTTTGACAGTATACCCAACTCGAAGAATATATACCAGAGTATACCAAAGCTCTTTAGTTTTTTTCAAGCTTTACTCATTATTCAAAACAGCCCCCAATCACGCTCAGAAAATGGCATAAAAACTTTATTGGGGTTGAAGGATGCATGGAGGGTAAAGTATTATTTGACAGCTTTGAGTTTGTATCCAATGGCCAAGACGTTAGCTATTATTTCTAAGTTGCGTGAAATAGATAACAAACTAAAGGGAAATGGAAGTAAAAATACCTCAACAGGAGAGCTAATGAGGGAATTAATCTTCTTTATTCTGCACTAATTTGCGCAAAATAAGGAGCCTGAATACTTTTTTAGAGCCAAAAATGGCATATTTCAAGATGCTTTTTTTTAAGATAAAAAGCACAAAATCAGTAGATTAGTTGTAAATAAACCCATCCAAAACTCGCATATTTTTGTTAGCCTTAACGAGTGGTCAGAAATATGCTTGTTTTGCTTAAAAAGAGCATTCTTGATACTTCCGGATTCACTTTTTGTATTTATTAAGGTTTAACGATGTGAATATTGAATAGTAAAGTTGAAAGATATAAATTTAAATATGCAAACAAGAAACACAAAATTACGGAATGAAAAGCAGATATTAAAATGTAAACGTATAAACAAAATGATAAGTATTTAAATTTTAAAACGTAAACGAATAAACATGCAGCAGAGTATAATGTTGTGCAAGCGCCTTATAATCAGAGAATTATCGCAGAATACAAGGTTTAAAGATAGGTTTTTATAATTATAAACAGACCAGAATCATTACTTTTATAGTATACGCTATGAATTTAATGGATATAATCCGTTATTAGCCAAAATCTTGTGCGTTTCTGATAAAGCTTGGCTCCATAGTGTGTACAAATGTGAAATTTACAAATTAAAACCACTAATCATAATTTTTGATAATATACAAACGTAAATTTAAATATTTAAAAAGTAAAATTTAAATTTTTCTTTGTGTATGACCTTTCTGCGATTTGCATATTTGAATTTTTTTGTTTAACTTTGTAAAATCATAATTATTAGGGTATAATAACCCTAAAAACCGCTTTTTATATATGAAAGATAGGATTAAAGAGTTAATGGAAAGACAGCATATGTCTCAAAAAACATTTGCAGAAGTACTTAATATTTCTACTGGTTCACTTAGTGGTATTTTTACAGGGAGGACCCGTCCTACCTTAAACATAGTAGAAGCCATAAGAAATAAATTTCCCAAAATCAATTTGGATTGGCTAATTTTTGGCCAAGGGCCTATGTATTTAGATGAGTCTACAGACAATAACTCTGTTAGTAACGTTATAACGTCATCTTCAATCGACAAACAAATGACCTCTAACGAACAGCCTACCCTATTTGGTTCTCAAAAAATATCGAGTTTTGATGATAGTGTTCCAAAGACACCAAATAATTCCATAAATACTGTTGTGAAATATATTGACAAACAGGAACGTAAGATTACAGAAATCAGAATATTTTATGATGATCAGACATGGGAGACTTTTTTACCCAAGAAGTAACAAGAAAGTGAATCAAAAAGTCTCACTTGCTTGTTTGTTTTTAGATTTTCATAATACTCTTTGCCAATTTTCTGGTTTCAGCGATCTTCTTGAAATTTCTTTTTTGTAACTTTGTCAAAGTTATAAATAAATACATTGTTGATGAAAAAGAAAGTTTTAGATCTCAAAGTTGTCGCCAAGAAATGTATTAATGACCATTTTGTCTTGCTTAAATTGACTTGTGATACACCTTTATGTGGTATTCTTCCTGGTCAATTTGTTGAAATTAGAATTGAAGGGAATGCTCCAACATTTCTTCGTCGCCCAATTTCGGTAAATTTTGTAGATGAGGTTAACAATCAATTATGGCTTTTAATAGCAGTGGTTGGTAAAGGAACCAAATGGCTCTCCAGCGTTCATACAGGGGAGAAGATTAATTGTATTTTGCCATTGGGGAACGGCTTTACTATGCCTAATGATCCGTCAGAAGAGATTCTTTTAATTGGAGGCGGGGTCGGCGTGGCCCCTTTATTGTATTTTGGTAAGAAACTTAAAGATTTTGGAGCAATACCCACTTTTTTGTTGGGAGCAAAAACAGCATCAGATTTGTTAGAAATTGATTTGTTCAAAACGTTGGGGAATGTATATATTACGACAGAAGACGGTTCTTTAGGGGAAACAGGATATGTTACCAACCATTCCGTTTTACATACCCAACATTTCGATAAAATAGCTACTTGTGGTCCTAAACCAATGATGAAAGCTGTAGCCAATTATGCAAAAAGAGTAGGTTTGGCTTGTGAAGCTTCTTTAGAAAACATGATGGCTTGTGGTTTGGGAGCATGTCTATGTTGCGTAGAGAAAACCAGTAAAGGAAATCTTTGTGTATGTAAAGATGGTCCTGTTTTTGATACGAATAATCTTTTATGGTAATTGAAGCTTCTTTTAGATCAACTGGTTTTACTATGTAATATGTAAAATAAAATGATTGAATTATGGCAAAATTAAATGTAAAAATAAATTCTCTTGAATTGAAGAATCCTATTATGACTGCAAGTGGAACGTTTGGTTATGGATTGGAATATTCTGATTTCGTCCCTTTAGACCAATTGGGGGGAATTGTAGTTAAGGGAACTACTCTATATCCTAGAGAAGGGAACGATTATCCACGTATGGTTGAAACAGCGCAAGGTATGCTTAATTGCGTTGGCTTGCAGAATAAAGGAGTAGATTATTTCTGTAATGTTATCTATAAAAAAATTAAAAATATAGATACAAATATTATTGTTAATGTCAGTGGTTCTTCCCCAGAAGACTATGCTCTTTGCGCAGAAAAAATTGCCACTTTGGAAAAAATACCTGCAATTGAACTTAATATTTCGTGCCCGAATGTTAAAGAAGGAGGTATGGCTTTTGGTACGACTTGCGAAGGCGCATCGAGTGTTGTGCGTGCTGTTAGAAAGCATTACTCTAAAACTTTAATAGTAAAATTATCACCAAATGTTACTGATATTAGTGATATTGCTCGTGCTTGTGAGGCAGAAGGCGCAGATAGTGTTTCGCTGATAAATACTCTTATGGGGATGGCTATTGATGTGGAAAAGCGAAAGCCCCTATTGAGTATATCAACAGGTGGTTTAAGTGGCCCATGTGTCAAACCAGTTGCTTTGCGTATGGTGTGGCAAGTCGCTAAGGCAGTCAAAATACCTGTTATTGGTCTTGGGGGGATTAGTACCGCTAAAGATGCAATAGAATTTTTGATGGCGGGTGCAACTGCAATCGAAATTGGTACAGCTAATTTTTTAGATCCGTCAGTAACAATTAAGGTTCGTGATGGATTGAATGATTGGTTAAATGCTCATGGGTGTGAAAGTGTTGACGAGATTATCGGTTCATTAGAGGCTTAATTATGAAACAACTCTTTTGTTTTTCGCATTTTATATAGTTACAACATATGCTTGTTCTTAAGAAGTGTGTGATACTGTCACTGTACGTGTACAGTATCGCGCATTGTATAAATGCACGCAGGAACAAAAGAAAACATTTGATGATATAAACCTGTTGGATATTGGAAAAATCGTCTTGGTTTTATAGCCAACATTTTAAGCGGTAGTTTGTAACTGTGCACATTCCACAACAAGGAATGCTCACTTATACAGAAGCTTTCACCCTGAAGCCAATACCACATAGCATTAGTAGGGCGGCTTACAAGTGAAATAAAAAAATCCGATGGCCAAAATAGTTTGTAGTGGTTTTGGGCTTTATCTAAATAAAATAATAATGCTACATCTGGAAGTTGGTTTCCGTTTGGTTTAATCAATGAACCAAAGGCCATAACTTTTGTGTTTTTTATTTCGTTTCCTCTTCATAGTAATGGGCAAAGTTGTGGTATGGTTCTCTAATTATATCTTTAGTTGATGTTGTGTATGTATGGCCATATGGATCTTGAGCTATTATCTTGATGTCTGCATTTTCTGCTTTTGGCTCGTAGTAGTAAAGGTGGTTCATGATAAGGTAGTTATTACGCTTGCTAATGAACTGAAAGCTTGTTGCAATGGCATATTTGTGGTGATAACCGGTGGCGAAGGCGTCTTGTCCCTTAGCAGATATGCGGTGCATAGCATATTCCTTTCCATTTTCCTCTGCATAGATACGCCATCTTGAGTCTGCATTGAACACGTTGGCAATTATCACACCCTTTTTTCTTGGAAGCCCCCAATCGAAGCCATACGATTCTCCGTTAAAGTCTTCGTCGGCGAGAAACAAAGTCATCTGCTTCTGCTTTTCCCAAAATGTACCTTTATAATAGCAGTCTGTTATGTGTGTTCCGTTAAATTCATACACGTAGTATCCGTTAGGTGTACCACAGATGTTGATGTTAGATTGCCAAATGTTCCCACAAGCTGCAGCGTGGCAGTGTTCTATGATGTGTTCACCGTTGTGCTCTATTTCATGATTTATTGCAAAATGTGTATGTCCGCAGAACAACTCATATCCTCCGTGAAACTTATTTAGTATTTGTAGTAGCGTAGTAAGGCGTGAAGACAAATAGTGCCCTTTTTCGGAAGTAATTCCAAGAGGTTGGGCCAAATGGAAAGGATTGTTGCCAAAAGTAAGAGGAATGTGGTAGCATAAGATAATCTTTTTGTTTTTGTCTGTAAGGTTTAAGTCTTGTTGTAGCCATGTCATTTGCCTATCGGTAAGTTCACCGGGGGAATAATAAGCTTTGTTGCTATAGAATTGCACGTTATTGAGACACACATAATGTTCATTTCCACGATTGAAAGAATAGTCTGTTGGCCCCCAGTTTTCCTCCCATTTGTGCAGATATTCTTTATTCCCATCTTGATCGTGGTTACCTATTACGGAGAAAAGGCGCATCTTTGAAGAGCCGAGAGCTTCTCGTATTTGTCGCTCTAACATATGATTGTAGCCACCATAATATTGTACATCATCGCCCATACTTAGACCATAGATTGGCATGTTTTGTGGTAATTCCCTTATTGTTTGTTTTATGTCGACCATGGTTTCTGTTGTAAAGCGCTCTATGTCACTCATTTTAACAGGATTATCATCGGGCGTGTTGTAGTATGGATTGAAAGCGTTTGTTATTTGTGGGTCACCGATAACAATCATTTTGTAGTTATGTTCAATCCCACCAGTTAGACGCTTCAAGGTAAAGTTGTATAGCTGCTTACCTTTAACTATTGGTTGGTAGAAAAGGGCAGTATTATCATTCGCAGAATGAGTAGGTATTTCACAGTCAGCAGGTACCGAGTAAAAGACGAATCGTGCGGCATCGTCCTTCTTCAACTTGTACGCTCCTAAGGAATCTGTAAGTATACATTCTATACCATTACTGACTATAACGCCTGGCATAGGATTGCCATCTGTGTCCCGCAGAGTTCCGCTTATGAAAGAGTCCTTTGGTTTTTCCAAAGGCTTCTGTAGTGGCATCTTCTTTGTTGGCAATGGTTGTTTTGTGGCTTTTATTCGTCGTTGTATACTTCGTCTTGTGTGCTGTAAAGGCTCGGCTTTTTCCCCGTTGGTCTTCCTAACTACAAAAGCAATGGCAATGATGCTGCAAATTGCAAATGTGGTCCAAAGGAAAATTATTTTTTTGTTCATTATTTCTCTTGTTCTTTATATTATGTTTGGGCACGGCGGCGATTTTGAAACATTGACTACGTTAGCGTGACCCAAATGGTCTCTTGTACTGCAAAATTAGAAAAAATTGATATGCAAACAAAGATTTGGAATATCAATAATTAATATTGTGACACATTCTCTAACCTTGCGGAGACAAGGGAAATTGACGAATTGGTACAACTTTTTACGGAAGACGCATAGGTACTTTCTTATCATGGAGAGAAGCAGGCATAACATCTGAAGGGCCGAAAGGAACTTGCTGAACGATTTTATATATGCCTTGGTCAAGTTCACTACCATTTATCATATCACTAATCAACAGACTGTGAATATTGATGGAGACAAGGCTACAGGTATTGTCGCCCTAATACTGGTGTGTGAGAAAAACGTCAAGAAGAAAAATGTGCATTCAAGTTGTGAGATATAATGATGAGTATGTGTGCTAAAATGATCGATGGCCATCTCCAAGCGCATCTCACATTTCTAACGGACGAAGAATAATGTCCGTAATAGGGTTAAAATCATCAGTAAACGAGGTCAATCATTTTATGGATAATTCTCTTAACTTTGCTTTCGAAACCAAGTCGATAAGAATTTGAGAAAATCATATTCATAAAGAAAAGTGTAGTATGAAGAATGTTATCTAAGACATCGTGTTGCTATTAACGGGGTTGATAGTTTCAACCTCAAGTAGTGGCAATACATCAAAGAAAGAAGAAAATAATATGGAAAAGGAAGGAAACGTACTCATTGTCTTTTTCTCGCATGCAGGAGAAAACTATGGCGTAGGCAACATCAAGGTTGGCAATACCAAGCTTGTTGCCGACGAAATACAGAAAGTTACTGGAGGCGATGAGTTTGAGATCGTGGCTGAGAAAAACTACGATATGCCTTATGATGCGCTTACCAAGTTGGCAAAAGAAGAGAGCGAAAAGGGTGAGAAGCCATCGTTCAAGGGCGAGATTAAGAACATTGATGATTACGACACCATCTTCATTGGTGGTCCTGTCTGGTGGGGTACTTATCCAAGAGTGATGTTCACATTCTTTGACAAGTATAACCTCAACGACAAGACCATCATTCCGTTTACTACCCACGAGGGTAGCGGACTGGGCAGCGTGGTGGAGGATTTGAAATCTATCTATACTAACGCCACTTTCAAGGAACCATTCAACATCTACGGACATGAGACTCGCAAGGATCAGTCAAAGGTATATAAGTGGCTGAAAAAGCTCAATTATTAATTTCACTCGTATCCCATAACACAAGGGTGATTATAATATTTTATTTCAAAACAATGTTACAAAACAATGAGAATAAGCGTCAATGGCTGTTCATGTTGATACTCAGTGGTTTGATGGGATGCACAACACTTTCCACTGACATCTATTTGCCAGCTATGCCGACCATGGAGAAGGCATTAGGAGGAAATGTGGAGTTTACTATCACGGGGTTTCTTATAGGTTTTGCCATAGCACAACTGGTATGAGGTCCTGTCAGCGACCGCATCGGTAGGAAAAAGCCGTTGTATGTTGGCATGGCTATATTCACCATAGGTTCTATAGGATGTGCCTTGTCTGATTCCATAACGGAGATTGTTATATGGCGAGTGTTTCAAGCTACTGGTGCCTGCATTGGTCCAATGCTCTCACGCTCGATGGTACGTGATTTGTACAACCGCACAGAAGCAGCAAGGATGCTATCGGCATTGATGACAATCCTTGCACTTGCACCCATCATCGCCCCTCTCACAGGAGGCTTTTTGCAGGACATCTGGTCATGGAGAGCCATATTCTGGCTGATGACAACTCTGAGTGCCACGCTCTTCGTAGCAGTATTCTTTTTGCCCGAAACACTTCCTGCAGAAAAGCGAGCCAACGATTCCATCAAGCGCGAATTTACATGTTACCTACGACTTATTGGCAACAAGCCCTATATGGCATATACGTTGAGCGTTGCATCCTTTTATGTTGCCATCTATGCATTCATAGCAGGTTCTCCGTTTGTCTATATCTCCTATTTCCATGTAGATGCCAAATATTATGGGCTGCTTTTCGGAATGAATATGATAGGAGTTTCAAGCTTTGGACTTTTCAACAGAAAAATGGTAACTCGCTATTCTCTTGACAAGCTCCTGCTATTCTCCACATCTACAGCCATCATAGGTGGCGTAGGTCTATTTCTGTCAGCTATCATGGATTGGGGCGGAATATGGGGCATCATTTGTTTCGTGTTCATTATTTTCAGCATGAATGGCATTATCGCATCATGCACCAATGCGGCGGCACTTGATGCCGTCCCTGCCACTATGGTTGGTTCGGCTGCGGCGTTCATGGGAGCCTTGCAGTATGGTAGCGGCATCATCTCTTCATTATTGTTGGCCGCATTCTCCACAGGCACTCCTTTCACGATGGCATGGATCATGCTGCTCTTCGTGGCTTTAAGTTTCGTTGCCATTATGTCAAATGTAAAGAATAAAAAATTAACAGTCATCACAAAATCAATTACGACAAAATGAAAAAGATATTTGTTGAAGCCGTCATGCTGCTTTTTGCTCATGCGGGATTTACTCAAACCAATACAGACAAAGCCCCGCTTATCATAAGAGAGCAGGGAAGTTTTCTGGCTGGTGGTACAGTCATAAAAGGTGAAGGTACGTATGACCATCTTGACCAGACCAATCTGCAAGGTCAAACCCTACACGGTGACCATGCCTATGTGTCTTATCAGATACCAGCAGTCTCGCACCCTTATCCGATGGTGTTTTTGCATGGAGCAGGACAATCGGGCAAGACCTGGGAAACGACACCCGATGGGCGTGAAGGTTTCGGGACTCTCTTCCTGCGCCGAGGATTCAGCACTTACATCATAGACCAGCCTCGACGTGGACGGGCAGGAAATTCTACCGTGTCTGCTACCATATCAGCCAAGCCTCAGGACCAATATTGGTTTGAGAATTTCAGAATGGGCCATTGGCCAAATCTTTTTACAGGCAGTCAGTTTCCTAATGATTCTGCTAGCTTAGAACAATTTTTCAGACAAATCACCCCCAACACAGGCGATTACGATCCAGAGGTGATAGCCAATGCTGTTTCGGCTGTATTCGACAATGCTGGAGACGGCATCCTCGTCACCCATTCGCAAGGAGGTGGACCTGGTTGGCTAACTGCCATCAAGAATAGCCATGTAAAGGCAGTAGCTGCTTACGAGCCGGGCAGCGATTTCGTATTCCCGGAAGGCGAGGTTCCCACACCTATCAAATGCAATGACTCGTATGGAGTATTGGAAGCAAAATCCATCTCTGCAAAAGATTTCAAACATCTCACCCTTATACCTATTATTATATATTATGGCGACAACATTCCCGACTCTCAGAGCCAGGACTGGGCGTTGGACCATTGGCGAGTAAGAGTGGATATGGCAAAGATGTTCGTAGATTGTATCAACCGTCATGGCGGCAAAGCACAGCTCGTGGTATTGCCGAAGATAGGTATCAGAGGAAACAGCCACTTCCTCTTTGCCGAGAAAAACAATGTGGTTCTTGCCGACCTGCTGCAGAAGTGGATACATGAGAATGTAGCTAAGTAAAATCATTAAGTAGTACAAATAAATAACACAATAATCAAATGAATATGAACAAGATAAAGTTAAGCAATGGCGTGGAAATGCCACAGATGGGATATGGAGTTTATCAGGTGTCGCCTGATGAGTGTGAACGTTGTGTGATGGATGCCATCAGCGTGGGCTATCGCATGATAGACACCGCACAGGCTTACAAGAACGAGGAAGCCGTGGGCAGCGCATGGAAGAAAAGCGGTGTCAGTCGTGATGAGCTTTTCCTCGTGTCAAAGGTCTGGATTTCCAACTACGGCGAGGGACAGACCATGAAGAGTATTGACGAAAGTCTTCGCAAGCTGCAGACCTACCACATCGACCTGATGCTCCTCCACCAGCCTTTCTGCGACCGCTATGGAGCCTACCGCGACTTGGAAAAAGCTTACAAGGCTGGCAAGCTTCGTGCTATCGGCGTGAGTAATTTCTTCCCAGATCATCTCATAGACCTTGCCTCAAACATGGAGATTGCGCCAATGGTAAACCAGGTGGAGACACATGTGTTTAATCAGCAGCATGAGGCTCGCAAATTTATGGATGAGTTTGGCACGCATATCATGGCATGGGCTCCTCTGGCAGAAGGTCTCAATGGTCTATTTACAAATCCTACCCTCACACAGATTGGCGAGAAGCACGGCAAGACTGCAGCACAAGTGGCATTACGATGGTTGTTGCAGAGCGATGTAATCATCATTCCGAAGACCGTTCACAAGGAGCGTATGAAAGAGAATCTGAATCTCTTTGACTTCGAGCTCGATGCTGACGACATGAAGGCTATTGCAGCACTTGATATTGCCCACAGCCTATTCTTCGACCACCACGACGGACAGGTTGCCAAGCAGTTTATGGAGTGGAGGGCTTTGGTTAAGCCTGCTGAATAAAAAAGAAGCTGTGAGATACAAAACCTTAGGAAGAAGTGGTCTTCAAGTATCTTCTCACTTGAATAAACAACAGGCATTGATAAGAGAAATTTTAATATTCCAAACAACAAGACAGATTGAAGAGTTCAAGAATGATGTGCAATAGATCTGCAGCCTTACTTCCAGTCTGACTTGAAAATCCGCATCTTTACCGTAGCAGGCTAATGAATTGAGAATAATAAAATACTGAAGTTTCTTTAACTCAGAAACTTAAAATAAAATCCTTTATGCGGTCAAGCTGCAAGCATTGTGTTTTGCAACTTGACCGCTTTTCAAGTCTTTTTACAAACAGCTAAATCTTTATAGCAAGCAATCTACAATATTTATTTTAGGCGAACAGAATAAATACCCTTCAAAATATAACTTTCGAAAGTGAAGTTTCAGATTAAGTTCTTTCTCTTAACCCAATTTTGTTTATCCATACTTGCTTTGTTCATTTCTTTTGCTTAACTTTGTAATCGTCTTGACGCTGATTGCCATCCATGGAGATGGAGGCGATAATCGGCGGAATGGACAATGTTTTAATTTGAAAGACGTGTACTGACGTTTTCTTCTGATTAGGTAAATTCACAAAAGGGAATCGGATGAAGACAGCGGTGGGCTTCTACCCATCGTGTATATACACATGGCACATGTGTGTCCCGTGCAATGGAGGGACACGCTTTGTGCTATCATATATATACAAGAATTGGCGTAGGTGTCTGTTGCTTCTTATATCTTTGTTCCCAAAGGTTTTACCAGAACCTCAATTAGCAAAGAATAATATGAAGTAATCTGATTCCTATGCCTTTCTTTTTAATAACACAATCTATTACTCTTAATCTTCTCTGCTAAGGGAATCGGTGGAGCACGAAAAGCAGTCAGAGACACCGATATGTCTAACGAAACAAACTTGGAGGCGTTGCATGGTGAGCAGGAAATCCCTTATTCATCTGCGCAGCTCTTGTATTATGCCTGGCAGTTGTCAC
>SAMEA3663178__coassemble_195_pt1 | contig 20595 bp, 20 predicted proteins | sample SAMEA3663178__metabat2_low_PE_001 | metagenome-assembled genome bin SAMEA3663178 (sample SAMEA3663178) | pig gut metagenome | biome: pig gut; feature: pig-associated habitat; material: faeces | place: Denmark | collected 2012 | reverse complement strand
AGGTCATCAACAACCTTGAACGCAAATACCAGCAACACGTGGAAGAACTCTTCTCCACAGAAGAGTATAAAGAGAAGACACGTCAGTTTCTAGCAGAAGAGTTCGCATTCTTGCGTTCATTCACCAAAGACCTCTTCACTTCGTTTGAAGCAAAAAGCATTGTTGCACAGGGAGAGGTGATGAGCACGAACATGGTAACCAACTACCTGCAGGAACAAGGCATCAAGGCTATCCTGCTATCGGCCCTCGACTTTATGCGTACCGACAAAAACGGTGAGCCCGACCCACAATACATCAAGGAGAAACTTGCTGCCATCCTCAAAGCCAACGAAGGCTACCAGATTTACATCACACAGGGCTTTATCTGCCGCAATGCCTACGGCGAAGTGGACAACCTGCAACGTGGCGGCAGCGACTACACAGCTTCACTCATCGGTGCAGCTATCGACGCAGAGGAAATACAGATATGGACCGACATCGACGGAATGCACAACAACGACCCACGCATCGTGGACAAAACAGAAGCCGTGAGACAACTCAACTTTGAAGAAGCCTCGGAACTTGCTTATTTCGGAGCCAAAATTCTCCACCCCACCTGTGTACAACCTGCCAAATATGCAGGCATTCCCGTTCGCTTGAAATACACAATGGAGCCGGACGCCGAAGGAACCATCATCGACAACGTACTTGTACGTGGCAAAATAAAAGCCGTGGCTGCCAAAGACAATATCACAGCCATCAAGATAAAGTCGTCACGGATGCTCCTGGCTACAGGATTTCTGCGCAAAATCTTTGAAATTTTTGAGAGCTACCAGACTCCTATCGACATGATTGCCACTAGCGAAGTGGGCGTTTCGATGACAATTGACAACGACACCCATCTTAACGAGATTGTCAACGAGCTGAAAAAGTACGGCACCATCACCGTGGATAGCGACATGTGCATTATCTGCGTAGTGGGCGATCTCGACTGGAGCAATCTCGGTTTCGAGTCGGTTGCCACCAAAGCAATGCAGAACATCCCCGTAAGAATGATTTCGTATGGAGGCAGCAACTACAATATCTCGTTCTTGATTCGCGAAAGCGACAAGAAGCGTGCTTTACAGAACCTTAGCGATGTTTTGTTCAACCAACAGTAAAAGCCCCGACGCATGAAAGGAATATTCCCTATCGAAGAATTTCAGCAGTTGGAGACACCCTTCTACTATTACGACACAGAACTGCTCAGACAAACCATACAAGTCATCAAGCAAGAGGCTGGCAAACACGAAGGCTTCTGCGTGCACTATGCTATCAAGGCCAATGCCAACCCCAAAGTGCTGAACATTATCGCTCAGGAAGGACTGGGAGCAGACTGCGTAAGCGGCGGCGAGATACGCCGTTGTCTCGAAACAGGGTTTGCTCCCAAGAAGATTGTATATGCCGGGGTGGGCAAAGCCGACTGGGAAATCAACCTCGGACTGGACAAACGCATCTTCTGCTTCAATGTGGAGAGTATCGCCGAACTCGAAATAATCAACGAGTTGGCTGGTAAAAAAGGAAAAATAGCCGACATCTGCTTTCGCATCAACCCAGATGTGGGCGCCCATACAAATGCCAAAATCACTACCGGATTAGCAGAAAACAAGTTCGGCATAGACATGCACTACATGGAAGCGGCCATTGAGGAAGCCTCGAAGATGGAGCATGTGCGCTTTATCGGGCTTCACTTTCACATAGGCTCGCAAATACTTGACATGAGCGACTTTGTGGCATTGTGCAACCGAATTAACGAAATACAAGACCAATTGGAGCGCCACCACATACACATTGAGAACATTAACGTGGGTGGAGGACTCGGCATCGACTACGTTCACCCCAACCGTGTGCCCATTCCCGACTTCAAAGCCTACTTCGACACCTATGCCCGGCACTTGAAGCTGAGAGAAGGACAACGCCTCCACTTTGAGCTCGGCCGCTCGGTGGTTGCCCAGATGGGGTCGCTCATCACACGTGTGCTCTATGTAAAGCAGGGCTCCTTCAAGCAGTTTGCCATCGTGGACGCTGGTATGACCGACCTGATAAGACCCGCACTCTATCAAGCCTACCACAAAATAGAAAACATAACAAGCGACAAACCCATCGAAACCTACGATGTGGTGGGGCCCATCTGCGAGTCGAGCGATGTTTTTGCCAAAGCCGTCGACCTCAACAAAACACAACGCGGAGACCTTATAGCCCTACGCTCAGCAGGTGCATACGGAGAGATTATGGCCAGTCAGTACAACTGTAGACGACTACCCGTGGGCTATACTACCGAAGATTTATAACAAATAAAATGATTATCGACAACATAACGATTATCATCGGTGCCGTACTTGTAGTATTGGCACTGGTAACCCCTCTTCTGAATGGGTTTTTCAGAAAACCCTCCGTCAACGAAGGACTTTCTCAAACTCCTTCCGACGATGAAACTGAAACGGCAGACAACAACTGCTCACCTCAAGCTCCACAGCCCAAGGTGAGCATTTTGCTGACGCCACACGACAATGTGCAGGAACTGGAACGCAACCTCCCTGCTTATCTCGAACAAGACTATGCTGCTGGCTATGAGGTGATTGTTGTGACATGGCAAGGCGACCAGGAAAGCGAAGAATTGCTCAAACGCTACAAGGACAACCCCCTTCTCTACTGTACCTATATTCCCGACTCATCACGCTACATGAGCCGAGAGAAACTGGCAGTGACTATTGGGGTAAAAGCAGCAAAAAACGAATGGGTGCTCATGGCCGACATCCACACTCGTCCCGACTCCAACCAATGGCTGAAGACTTTGGCACGAAACTGCACCGAGTTTAAGAACCTCGTCATCGGCTATGTGCGCTTTAACGAGGAAACAGGAGCCTACAAACGCTTCGAAACTTTTCTACGCGACTGCTACTTGATGAGCGAAGCCCAAAAAGGCCATCCTTTCAGATGCGGAAGCCACTGTCTGATGTTCCGCAAAAGCGAGTTTATGGCGGCCGATGGCTTCAAAGGTAACTTGAAATACTTGCAAGGCGAATACGACTTTATGGTGAACAAATATGCACGCGAGGGATCGGTGGCGTTGGAGAATGCTCCCGAAGCATGGATGACGGCTGACACTCCAACCGACAAGACTTGGAAAGACTTTCACCTGTTCTATCTGGAGCACAGGAAACATTTGAACGGCGGAATCGGTCACTGCTTAAAGTATGCTTTCGACCAAATAGCGATGCACGTCAACTATCTTCTAGAGATTGCCACCATCGTGTTTGCAACACTCACCCAACGCTGGTTGCTCACCGGCATCGCCACGATTGCGTTGACCATCACTGTGGTATTGCGCATCGTCATTGCCCGAAAAGCCTTCAAGCGCTTTGACGTAAACATTTCAAGATGGGCTATCGTTCCTTTCGAACTGGGGCTCTGCTGGCACGCTTTGTTCCATAGAATAAGCTATTGGCGGGCAGATAAAACAGAGTTTATCAGTCATAAACTATAAGGAGAACCGTAAAAAGCTATGATAAAAATTCTTCACTATGCTCCAAACGTGGGAAATGGCAGTCTGCTGGAGGCTTACATCACAGACCTTGTGCATGGCACGCAAGACGTGGCTGAGGTAAGGGTAGCCTACAACTATGCTGAAGCGCAAAAACAACTGAAGGCAAGCAAACCCGACATTGTCCACCTGCACGCCTGCTGGAATTGGGCAACGGTCAGACTGGCTCAAACTGCCCGGCAACACGGTTGTGCTATTGTGCTTTCTCCCCACTGGCAATTGGAAACTTATACCACCCACAACGAACGCTACATCTCCAAATGGGTAAAGAAGACCTTCTACCAGCAGCGGGTCACTCAAAACGCCGATGCCTTGTTAGTGAGCAGTGAACGCGAACGTGAACATCTGCTGCACGATCAATGGCAAGACCGCATAGAAGTGGTGAAAGCCACCCCTCTGACTACGGCCGTCAGCACCGAAGCAATGGGACAACAGGCAATGGCTTTCTACCACAAAGTGGGAGACACACGCTACGAGTTGCTCATGACCGATGACGAGCATGAAGCCATACGCTCGCTACTGCATGTAGGAATGGCGCAAGACCTTACTCATCAGCTCCTCAACAGTGAACAAATTTTAAACCTGCGCACCATCAAACCTCAGCAATGGCGACGCATAATGCTGCTGGCCGACGACGAATCGATAAGACACATCCTCGACAGAGGCATACAAATCATGCAACTGGACGTTCCAACCATCGACGCTGCTGCCATAAACCGTTTCCCCAAACGCCACCAAAAGGAAAAAGGATCACTTCCTGGTGAAAAACTCATCCTGACAAACCCGCTGACGAAAAACAAGATACGCGATGTACTGAACGATTTGCCCCAAACGTTACGTCAGATTATCATCATGCTTGTCAATACACAAGCATTGCTGAAGCGACAGGGGCTGACGCTGCGCCATGTGGCAGAACTCTACGAGGCCATCAAATATGACGACTATGACGAGACAGAGTTTGCCGCCGCCGTAAAACAACTCCATCTCTACCGTTTTGCACGCCGCATCACACAAGTGCTTCACAACCTGGTCTATCTGGAAGAAGGGTTCTATCCCGTTCCCGCTTTGAACGACCGAAAAGTGAAACAACTGCAAAAAACAATTCTTAAATAACCATTACTTCATTTCATTCTAACTGACTCATACAACCATTATGGCTAAAACAAAAGAACTTTACGACCTACAAAAAGACGGAAAATATCTAGAACTGCTTGCACGCTCCTTCCCCACAGTGGCTGAAGCCAGCACAGAAATCATCAATCTGCAAGCCATTCTCAACCTGCCTAAAGGCACAGAACACTTCCTTGCCGACATCCACGGCGAATATGAAGCTTTTCAGCATGTACTGAAAAACGCCTCGGGCAACATCAAGCGGAAGGTGAACGAAATATTCGGCAACGCTCTACGCGAAACCGAAAAGCACGAATTGTGTACGCTCATCTACTATCCAGAACAGAAGCTCGAACTGGTCAAGACGAACGAAAACGACATCAACGACTGGTATCACATGGCCATTCACCATCTTGTGTTGGTTTGCCGCGACGTATCCAGCAAATACACACGGTCGAAAGTTAGGAAAAACCTTCCGGAAGACTTCTCGTACATCATTCAGGAACTCCTGCATGAACGCACCGACGACAAGGACAAAAGCGAATATGTCAATGCCATCATTGAGACCATCATCTCCACACGTTCGGCCGATGACTTCATCATTGCCATCTGTCACGTCATACAACGCTTGGTGATAGACCAGCTCCATGTACTCGGAGATGTCTACGACCGAGGTCCCGGAGCCCATATCGTCATGGACACACTGTGCCGTTACCACTCTTGGGACATACAATGGGGCAACCACGACATACTGTGGATGGGAGCGGCTGCCGGCAACGATGCCTGCATCTGCAACGTCATACGCATTGCCCTTCGCTATTCCAACATGGCTACTATAGAAGAAGGCTACGGCATCAACCTTATACAACTGGCCACCTTCGCCATGGATGTCTACGGCGATGACCCATGTGAAGAGTTTATGCCGAAAGTACAGCAAAACGAGGATCTGTCAGACAAAAACCGCCTGCTCATCGCCAGAATGCATAAAGCCATCAGCATCATACAGTTCAAGCTGGAAGCACAACTCATTCAACGCTATCCCCAATGGAAGATGGAAAAACGCGACCTCTTGCCACACATCGACTTTGAACGACACACTTGCATCATAGAAGGAAAAGAGTACGATATGCGCTCATGCCACTTCCCCACCATCGACCCGAAAGACCCGAACAGGCTTACCGCTGAAGAACGAGATCTTATGGAAAAACTGCACCACTCGTTCCGCGTGAGCGAAAAACTGCATCGGCACATCCACACGCTGCTACAACACGGAAGCATGTATGCCGTATTCAACAACAACCTGCTCTTTCATGCCTCCATCCCCCTGAACGAAGACGGAACGCTGAAAGACGTGGAAATAAGCCCCGAACATCACTACAAAGGCAAAGAATTGCTCGAGCAGATAGAAGTGATGATACGTACTGCCTTCCAAAACGAGCCCGCAACCGAAGAATATGACTACGCCATCGACTACTTTCTGTACCTGTGGTGTGGCCCCGACTCTCCCTTGTTCGACAAGAGCAAGATGACCACCTTCGAACGCTATTTCATTGCCGACAAGAGCACACACGTAGAACCGAAGGGCTTCTACTTCAAACTGCGAGACGATGAAAAGGTGGTGGACATGATTATGGATGCCTTTGGTGTAAAGGAGCCCAACCGGCACATCATCAACGGACATGTTCCCGTGCACGTGGCAAAAGGCGAAAACCCCATCAAGGCTGGCGGAAAACTCATGGTGATTGACGGCGGATTTGCTTCAGCCTACCATAAGGAAACCGGTATTGCCGGCTATACTCTGGTCTATCATAGCCGTGGCTTCCAACTGGTGCAACACGAGCCTTTCACAAGTGCCGAAGATGCTGTGCTCCGTGGAACAGACATTGTCAGCACTATACAAATTGTGGAACTCAACCAACGACGCTTGCGCGTGGCCGACACCGACAAAGGACACGAGATACGCCGCCAGATAGCCGACCTGGAAGAGTTGCTCTATGCCTTCCGTCACGGCTACATCAAGGAGCGGGAACGCATCCCCGTCCACAACAATGGGAAATAACACACCCCCGTCACCATCACAAGCATATATAAATATGGTAGTAATCTCACGATATGAAAAAAGGACTTATCGCTCTTAGCCCACTTATCCTGTTCATCTTATTATATCTTGTAACGTCCATCATCGTTCAAGACTTCTACAAGGTGCCCATCATTGTGGCTTTTATGATTTCAAGCATCTATGCAGTAGCCATCAGCAAACACATTCCACTGGCCAACCGCATCCAACTGTATAGCAAAGGTGCCAGCACCGAGAACATGATGCTGATGATATGGATATTCATCCTGGCGGGCGCTTTTGCCAATGCAGCCAAAGAAATGGGCTCCATTGACGCCACAGTCAACCTAACCCTTTCCCTCCTACCCAGCAAAATGCTGCTTGCAGGACTGTTCGTGGCGGCCTGTTTCATATCCATCAGCATCGGCACAAGTGTGGGCACCATCGTTGCTCTCACACCAATAGCGGCAGGCATCGCCCTGTCCACCCATGCCAATATGGCTATGGTGGTGGGCGTAATCGTTGGTGGAGCCTTTTTCGGCGATAACCTATCGTTCATCAGCGACACTACCGTGGTGGCCACACGCACTCAAGGATGCAACATGAAAGACAAATTCCGCGTAAACCTCTTCATCGTTGCACCTGCTGCTCTGTGCATCTTCATTGTCTATCTCTTTCTTGGAGCCAACATTTCCTCTCCCACCTCCATTCCCGACATCTCATACACTAAGATCATACCCTATCTGGTTGTACTGGTTTGCGCCGCATTTGGCATGAACGTGATGGTAGTGCTGACCATTGGTCTTATCCTTACCGGCATTATTGGCATTTTCCAAGGGGCTTACGACATCTATGGATGGTTTGGAAGCATGGGCTCTGGCATCACCAATATGGGCGAACTCATCATCATCACGATGATGGCAGGTGGACTTCTCGAAATCATCAAACACAATGGAGGCATCGACTTTATCATCCGACGCATCACAAGGCACATACATTCAAAACGGGGTGCCGAACTCACCATTGCCTTTCTGGTGGCCATTGTAGACATCTGTACCGCCAACAACACCGTCTCTATCCTCACCGTTGGAAGCATTTCAAAAGACATATGCACAAAATATGGTGTAGATAGCCGCAAAGCAGCCAGCATTCTTGACACATTTTCTTGTTGTATGCAAGGCATCATTCCTTATGGCGCACAACTACTCATGGCCTCAGGACTCGCCAAAATCAACCCCGTCTCCATTGTACCCTATCTCTATTATCCAATTACGCTCGGCATCTGCGGAATGCTCTCCATCCTAACCCGTTACCCACGAAGGTATAGTTAAAGTGGAAAAATATACAAAAGCCCGTTCAAAATGGCCAAAACACTTAACAACTGTTAAATATAAAGATTTCCCCAGTAAATATTTTGTCAGTTCGGCCAAAATGCCTATCTTTGCACTCGCTATTCAGAAATGAATAAAACATGGCTCCGTAGCTCAACTGAATAGAGCACTTGACTACGGATCAAGAGGTTCCGGGTTTGAATCCCAGCGGAGTCACTAATAAACACAAGAGATTAAAGAGGATTTTACATAAAGTAAAATCCTCTTCTTGTTTATACAAGGTTAACAACATAGCTTTTTACCAAGAGGCTATTATGAAGTTAGACATAAATATCTAACTTCATAATGGAATCACAATCCTACTTTCAATCCTCGCAGTTTGAATTTGAATTCATCAAAAGCATCACCACTTTGTACAGATACTTTTATGAAGCGGTTGGCATTCGATGTTGTCGGAGAAATAGTAACTGTCAACGTATTTCCATTTTGGGTAGCCGTTGCCCAATCTGATGTTATGGTAAAGTGTTTGTGGTCATCATAGGGAGGCGTGAATTCCTTTTCTTCCCCTTTAGCTTCTTGTTCGGTGATATGAGTTATCCAAAAGTCACTGTAATTTGTGCATTGAAGCACAAATGTTCCACCCTGAGGAGACACATGAAAATAACCATCACTTGATTGCTTTGTTTCGGACTTCCACTTCATCGGCTCTACCTTTCCATCATCATCACTGCAAGATGCGATGAAAAGTGGAAGAACCATCAGAATGAGTAACAATAATTTCTTTTTCATTTATTCTGTTTTTTTGTTTTTCTACTCTATAAATGCAAAAGTACAATAAACATTGCATACAACAAAGGATATTTTTTCATTAATAGTGGTCGCAGGAGATGAATGTCGAGAATGGCACTTCCGAGAAGTCCTTGTCGATAGCTTGTGCCTTGCCGATGTGCGTGATGCGGACGGGAGACGGAGGAAAATGGCGGAAGAAGTCCAAGGCACAAATGGCAGTCTGGATTTCGCGGACAGGAAGGATGGCCTGTTGCTTAGGAGCGTGGCGACGCATGACGAGGTAAGAGCCGTTGGGGGTACGACACAACACACGGAGGTCTGCCCATTTGGACAGGCAGAGCGTGAGGATTTCTTCCATGGGGAGGTCGCGAGAGAGCTGGCGGAAAAAATATTGGAGTTGGCTGTCAGATAATGACTGCCAATCTGTGGGTAGGGATAAATTGAAAAATGCTTCCATACTGCGAAAGTACGGAAGCATTTGTATGGGGGAAAGACAAGAAGTTATTTTGCAAATTGAAGAATGTTCATCTCTTTATATAGAAAATTCTCCATATCATCTAAATACCTTTTTATTGTTTCTTTTCTCGTATCAGGCTTTATGATTCGGAATGTACTGTTATGGCTGAAGTCCCAAATGTAAATATCGTATTTATCAGGGATATCAAAGTATCTTTTGAAAACCCAATCTTTGCTAGTATAAAAGTCAGAGTCGTAATTTTGATATGACTGGAGAAGTTCTTTAATTTTCATTTTATCAAGAGATTTGTTTTCTTTTGAGTATAATCCAAAAAAGAACCGTTTATTATAGTTACATCCAATGGTGATTTCCAATCCTTCTTTATTCTTGACACTGAATTTTGGATTTTGATGACGCTTTTTAGGACCTCCATGAACAATGTCGTCAATCATGCTATTCTCAACTTTTGAAACAATAGAGTACCCTCTTTTTTCGAGTTCAGAGTAAAAATCATTGAACAAGTCGAAAATAGTATGCCATTGTATGTGCTTGTAGTTGTCAAAGAGTAATTTGGCACTTGCCAAAGTATCGTCATTCTTAGAAATAATCTTAAGAATCTCGAGCCTGTCTTCAATTTCTGTATCGTTTGCCATTTCTTTTATAAGATTTATATATTGCGCGATTGTTTCCCTAATATATGGCTTGTTACATGCTATTTGCATACATTGCTGTAGCCATTGGATGATTTCGCCTCCATAAGTTATACAACGGACAATGTCTGGTAAATCCTTGTATTTTGAACTTGTTGATACACTTTCTTCAGAAGGTTCGTGTCCATCTATTGTAAGATAGTAAACTTCAACGTTTTCTTGTGGTATTTTGTCCTCTTCAATTATACGTCTATAATAGCATTCAAGTTGTCCTTCATCAGCATGGTTGCTGTCGCAAGCGTAGATTTTGTTCTCAATGATAATTGCAAATTTTGTTCTTCTATCTATGAGGAGAATATCTATTTCCTTGTATTCTGACCAATTAGAAAACGAAGGTATAACCTCTATAGTTTCTTGATTATATTGAAAAGAACTGTTTAAAGTCTTTAGAATTATATCAATAGGAGCAAAACCAAGTCCATGACTACCTTTTGGGTCTAATATGCTTGAAATAAAACGGGAATGAAGATTCTTTTCGTCACTATACTTCATCAGGCAAGTAAAGATATTAAAATTTTCCTTACCTTCTTTTCTCGCTGTAATTTTATCCCTTACAACATCTAATCGTTGTAATAGGGCTTTTAGGTTTCTTATTTGATCTTCTTTCATAGCATTTATTTTTTGCAAAGATAAAACTTTTTCTTAGAAGAAGAATCCACTAGACTGCTTTTTATTTTTATATCCATAGTCTTCAAAGAGTTTGGCCGTATCAGATCGCTTCCATTCAGAGAAGGTGAGTCCCTTAGCATATCGGATGGTGTTGACAACATCGATGATGCTTGGTATCGGATATTCACCGATGCGGAGGATGGCGAAGATGCGTTGGTAGAGGCGACGGTAACGGTCGGAGTTGGCGAGGGAATCCCATGCGGAGAGGATGTTGGCGGTGTGAGATGAAGCTGAAGAACGGCACGCCTTGGAAGTCGGCTTCTATGGGTCGTACTTTGCCGATTGTCCTTATTCTTATTAGGTATAGAGGGAATGATTTGAGAAAGTCAAGGGCGGTGATGGCGCAGACGAACTGATGCAAAGTCAGCGTGGCTTGCTGCTTGCCGTGTTGGACGAGGTAAACGCTGCCGTACAAACGGCAACGCACGAGGACGTTTGCCCATTGGCACAGGCATAGTGTTTGGATTTCCGCCATAGGCTTGTCGGTGGCAAGTTGGCGGAAGAAAAAGAGGAGTTGCGGGTCGAACAAGTCCGCCCACGACTTGGGGAAGGATAAATCGAAAAATGCTTCCATACTGCGAAAGTACGGAAGCATTTGTATGGAGGAAAAGACAATATCGTTTCTTAAAATTTATCCTTGGCTATTTCTTTTGATACTAAAACATTATCATAATATCTTAATTTATAATATCCGTCAGTATATTCAATATTAATAGTTGTTCTTCCATCACTAAAATCATTATTTTCTTTTCTGAATTTGCTATACATAGTTCCCAACATATTACCTAATTCAGACCAACAATCCATACTAAATTTGAAAGATACTAAGTATAGTTTTTTTCTATAAAAGAATGCATTGATAAAATAGCATTAGCTTATTTGTCTGAGAAGAGAGGCCATAAATTAGCGGATGTAATCACTACCAAATTCATCTCAAGTTCTACTTTTGATATGGTTATACCTAAGATAAAAGAAAGAGGACTCTACAAAACATTCTTTTAAATTAAATTAAATATTGAGAAATATGGATTTAACGATTGGTTAAAAAAAGGATTCAATGAATTAGTGAAATAAGATTTTAATGAAATAAATCCTTTTTCATATTTGTATGATATGCCTTTAGAGAAAGTATACTTTAAAAATTACAGAGGGGTTGAAGATGTTGTTTTGAAGATAGACGGAAGCATAAATTACACTCCTGTCGAATCGTCTGAAGTATTCTCTGAATAATTTTAATAATATTAAAAAATGGCAATATTGCCAAAATATTTCAGTGAAATGTTGTGCGATTCATTAGAAAATAATATTTTTGCTGAAAGAAAATGGCAATATTGCCAAAATATTTCAATATAGACATTATGCAGATACAAAGAAACTTCTATTTACAGCAACTGATAGACGGCAAACAAAATGGTCTGATAAAGATAATAACCGGCATACGGCGCTGTGGAAAGTCATATTTGTTATTCACGCTATTCCATCAATACTTGAAGAAAACAGGTGTAATGGAAGACCATATTATAAAGATAGCACTTGACGACATTGAGAGTGGAGAACTTCGTGATCCGCTTACGTTGTATAGATACATCAAAGCAAAAATGGTAGATGGTGAATTATACTATATTCTTCTTGATGAGGTGCAACTTGTACCGAGGTTTGAGGAAGTGCTCAACAGCTTGCTGCGTATTGAGAATGCAGATGTTTATGTAACAGGAAGCAACTCTAAGTTCCTTTCAAGTGACATTATCACTGAGTTTCGTGGACGTGGTGACGAGATACACCTTTATCCCTTATCATTGTCCGAATATTGTGAGGGAACAGGCCAAAAGCCATACGAGGCATGGAAAGACTACTATACCTATGGTGGTCTTCCCCATGTGTTGACCCTTGAGACAGAAAAGAAAAAGTTAGACTATCTTTCAAACTTATTTGAAAGTGTCTATCTAATTGACATACTTGAACGTCATCGTATCAAGAACAAATCAGAATTTGAAGATTTGGTACGCATTGTTGCATCAAGCATCGGTGCACCTACAAACACGACAAAACTATCAAATACTTTTCAAAGTGTAAAGAAAGTAACCATAAGCTATAATACGATAGACAAATATCTTGGATATATGCAAGATGCGTTCATAATAGAGAAAGCCACACGATTTGACATTAAAGGAAAGAAGTATATCGGCAGTCTCGCAAAATTCTATTTCACGGATTTGGGGTTAAGAAATGCCGTCTTAGGTCTAAGACAACAAGAGGAAAGCCATATTATGGAGAATGTCATATACAATGAATTGCGACGAAGAGGATGCAAAGTGGATGTAGGTATTATGGAACAACGATATGTAGGAGCGGATGGCAAGTGGCAGCGAAAGCAACTGGAAGTAGACTTTGTTGTCAATGAAGGAAGCCAAAAGTATTATATCCAGTCCGCATTGGCAATGCCAGATGAAGATAAGCGCAAACAAGAAATGGCATCCCTTATGAGAATAAACGATTCGTTCAAAAAGATAATCATTGTAAAAGATGACATAAAGCCGTGGACTGATGAAAATGGTATCTTTACTATAGGATTATTGGATTTCTTAATGGGAAATACCAGTGTTTTGAATATGTAAGGCTTGTTACATATACACCTCCCACCCCATTCACCTCAAAAATCACACATCACGAAGCTGCCAGATTTCGTTGGAGTCCAGCAGCTTCATTCGTCTTGTGGCTTTGCAGAAGTCGTATCTGAGAGAGATGCAGCGGTGCAGGACTGAATCTTGCCGCTGCGCGTCCAGAGCTTCAAGTCGATGGGTTCGGGGGATGCGAGAATTTTTCTTAATGTGGAAATGTGGATGGATTACATGGGTTAGTGGATTAGTCGAAGGTGCGGTGGAAGGGGTCGTCGAAGATGTTGGTGGGGTACTTGATGGTGCATGGTAGACGGTGAGTGGTTTCCTCCTCGGTGAGCATTCTTGACTCCACCTCGTATTCGTAGGCGGTCTGGTCGTCGTAGAACGTGGAAGTGCCGAGAGAGGTGGCCGTGGAGCGGTCGAGGGAGATCTTGCGATTGGTGACGCAGGAGAGGTGGATGCGTTCGAAGCAGTTGAACTCGTTGCGGACTTGAAGGGTGAGGTTCGGCGTGCGGTCATGGCGCTTAGGGCATGGCGACACATGACGAGGTAAGAGCCATTGGGGGTACGGCACAAGACACGAAGGTCAGCCCATTTGAAGAGGCAGAGCGTGAGGATTTCTTCCATGGGGAGGTCGCGAGAGAGCTGGCGGAAGAAATAAAGGAGTTGGCGGTCAGACAGGGACTGCCAACCTGTAGGGATGGTTAAATTGAAAAATTCTTCCATACTGCGAAAGTACGGAAGCATTTGTATGGGGGAAAAGACAAGTCATTTGATGACGTAACGGAACAAGTCGAAATGACAGAACCCCATGTCTTCAAGGTTTTTCTTACTTATAGCTTGATCCATTGTTGAGTTGAAACCACGAATAAGCGGTATTCTGATGAGCACCTTGCTTGAATAGCCGTGGTCTGCAAGCCATTTGAGATTACTCATTACATTCGAGTTGTCCTTGCCAGTGTATCGTTTGTATATGTCTGTTTTCATGTCCTTTATGTCAACCACAAAGAGTTTGACATAATGGGCTATATCCATAAGATTTCTGATTGGCACATTCAGTGAAGTTTCTATTGTGACATTCCACTTCTTAGGCATTTGCTGCGCGAACAAGGCTATAAAGTCAGAGTACAGCAACGGTTCACCTCCGCCAAACGTAACACCTCCGCCAGTAGCCAAGAAATAAAGGTTGTCTGGCATCAAACGATTAAGCAGTGCTTTAATGGTAATGCTGCCTATTGGCTTCTCCTTGAAACATTGTGAATTGATGCAATAGGCGCATCTAAGCGGACACCCATGAAAAGCTACAAGAGTAGTAATGCCATCGCCATCCGTCGTAAGGCGATGACGGTCAATTCCTATCAGTGGTGCTTTCAATGATTTCATATTCTACTGTGGCCTAACATATATTGGTATTTTCATTTTTTCATACGTCGGCTTGCCATCCTTCATGGCTGCCTTCCATTTGGGCATGGACTTTACAAGACGCAGAACTTCCTGTTTCATTTCAGGAGGGCATTCTGTCACAACTTTTACATCGGCCAAACTGCCGTCACCAAGAACACAGAACGAAACGATGATGCGCTGCTGATATGCTCCATATAAAGTTTCTGGCATACGCAAGTTTTTGGCGATAAACTGTAGCATGGCATTGTTGCCACCAGGGAAAGACGGCTTTTTTATCTTCATGTCAACATCAGATTCCAAAACCTTTTTCTTGAGTTTCTTGGCTCTTTTCTTATTTGGTTTTTCTATAACAACAACTTCCCCCATAGATGGAGTCACCTCCGTCATACAAAGCGTATTAAATCCATTCAAGTCCAAATCATCGAATGAATAAATTTTGTCCTTATAACCAAGATATTCTAACTGAAGCGTGGAGTCTCGATGAATGGTAACGGAAAAGTTACCATCAATATCTGTCATATTGTAAGGTCGCTTATCACCAGCCACAACAAAGGCACCAATCATAGGTGTACCGTCAGCCTCTTTTACACACCCCCTGATTGTTACTTGCTCACTTTCTGACACAGAATCTGCAGCAATCACTTCATTGTTGACAGGCGTTGCAGAAGAAGTCTCTTGGGCATACGCATTGTATGGTGCCGCCAAAATGCCGAGGGCTACACCTGTAACGCAGACGGCTTTTCCCATCTGTTCGCGCAGCGACAACTCATCCTCTATGTATTTCCGTTCTGCCTCGCATGCAGGACAGGTGCCACTGCAATGGCCATGATAGTGGCAAACTTTCGGCTCATATGTAATGCCGTTCATTTCTGCTATCTTTTTTCTGACGGCTTTCAGCACATCACAAATCTTTCTTCCCTTATCCATACATATTATCTTTGGTTGCGACAAAGATAATGTTTTTTTCTTTAGAAGAAATATCCTCCTGACTGCTTTTTGTTTTTATAGCCATGGTCTTCAAAGAGTTTGGCGGTGTCGGAGCTTTCCCATTCCGCGAAGATGATGTTGTAGGGCATTTGGTTGTCGGCACCCCAGAGGATGTACTGCATCTTGTCAGTGATGAATATGGGGGATGTTAAGCACATCCCCTATCGTTCTATTCTGTAAATGATAAATCAAGCAAGAAATCGTATATACTAACGATTTGTATGCCATTCTCATCACTCCAAGGTTTGGTGTGTTCACCAACAACAATCAGTTTACGGAAAGAATCGTCGACCAGTTTGAGTGAGCGTTTTTCTTGCTCCATCTTTTCGGCATCCGGCATCTTATAGGCAGATTGGATGTATATGCGTTTACTTCCCTTGTTACATACAAAATCAATTTCAAGAGTGACACGTTGTTGTTGTCCTTCTGTATTTCTGACTCTGGTGAAAATATTTCCGACATCAACAAGCCATCCACGCATACGCATTTCATTATAAATGACGTTTTCCATAATATGGGTCACCTCATTTTGCCGGAACGACAGGATGGCGTTGCGTAAGCCGACATCTTGATAATAAAACTTAGACAATGAACCAATATATTTGCGCCCTTTAATATCATAGCGTTCAGACTTCTCTATAAGAAAAGCATCCTGCATATATCCCATGTACAAAGCGACTGTCTTATCAGCAATGTTTTGTACTTTGGCTACGGACTTAAATGTATCTGCAATTTTTCTGGCACTGACTGGTGCTCCAATACTTGAAGCAATGGTTTTGGAAAGTTCTTCAAATTCCTGTTTCAAGTCAATACCATTACGCTCATAAATATCGCGTAGATAAACTGTGCGGTAAAGATGAAGTAAGAAATCCGTTTTCTTATCATCTCCAACTTGTGTTAGAAGTTGTGGCAAACCTCCATACATTCTATATTCTGCCCACCCTTCTTCAACAGAACCATCATAAACAGACATGTATTCCTTGAAAGAAAGTGGCCAAACATGAATTTCATCACCTCGTCCTCTAAATTCCGTTACAACATCAGAAGAGAGAAAACGAGAATTTGAGCCAGTAACATAAACATCTATACCTTCAGTGACAGATAATGTAGAAAGAACTTCCACAAAATCCTTCACTTCTTGTACCTCATCAATGATAATGTAGTATGTATCATCGTCCTTCATCACATTATCAATATAATCGAGTAAAAAGTCAGGATCTTTGAAAGCTTTGTTTTTACGACTTTCCATATCTATTATAATGACATGGTCATCTTGTACGCCATCATCCAACAGATGCTGACGAAACAACTTCTTCAGTAAGAAGGATTTTCCAGACCGTCTGATGCCTGTGACAATTTTAATAAGTCCATTACCTTTGGAACGGACCAATTGATTAATATAAGTTGTTCTATTTACAATCATTTAGTTCGCGATTTTGTCACATGTGACAGTTTTGCGAAGACAAAGGTAATGCTTTTATTTGGAATGTAACTAATTATTTACTGCAATTGCATAAAAATTTTAATTCCATTCACCTCAAATATGCACACATCTCGAAGCTGCCGGATTTGATTAGAGTCCAGCAGCTTCATTCGTCTTCTGCCTTTGTAGAAGTCATATTTGAGGGAGATGCAGCGAGTCCAAAGGCGGATGTCGACGGGTTCGGGGGAGGCGAGGATTTTGCAGGGGGGGGGGAATGTGTATTGCTTGCATGATTAGTCGCCGATTCGGAGGACGGAAAACTCGATGGCGGCGATGATGTTGAAGGGCATTTGTTTGTCGGCTCCCCAGGGGATGTACTGCATCTTGTCGGTGATGAAGACGGGGGCGATGTTGTGCTCCTCTTTGAAGACCTCGGAGGTGTTGGGGGTGAAGGCGGTGGATTTGTTGGTGCCGGGGAGGGTGACAACGGAAGTTGGGGGGATGAAAGAAAAATCGCTCATATCTTGCTTTTTTAGGGCAAAGATATGAGCGATTGGGTGTGGAGAAAAGACAAAATTATGTTTCCATTGTTGTATGAAATAGCAATTTTGTTCCTTCACATTTGGGACAGAACAATGGATTCGAGTTGCCTTTAAAGATACTTTCTTCTTTTTTCTTTATCGTATATCCACATTTGGGGCAAACAACATCTTTTTCAGAAGGCCCAAAGCAGTGATATTCTTTACTATGATTTTCCTCTGTGCAGAATTCACCACATTGAGGGCATTGTCTACCGATAGTCGCATTAAAAACACCATGCAAGAAAGCTACAACCTCTTGTGTGTAGCCACAATCACAACACTTCAATATGCCAACACCATTGATTGCATCAAATGATTGGTATAAATCACCAAGGCTTAATTTTAAGTATGGCAAGACACCTTCCGTATTATAAGATTCACTCTCTGGATATTTTGTCATCCATGTAGTTTTCGGCACCTCAACCATATTGTAAAAAGTCTTGTCTAACCTTGGCAAAAGATCCTTGAATTTTATGTACACATCCCCAATGTTATGGTTATCATATACCATCTCTTCCTTCAGGAAGTCAATATCTTTATCCTTTGAATATCTGAATACGCTAAATGACCAGTTATAAATAGCATAGTAAAGACAATCAAAGCGATTATAGTTTCCGCAGTGTAATTCTGTAATAATCTTTCTATAAAGCACCAATCTTGAGATTATATATTCGTGTAGTGAATCCTTTGCTGTTTGATTATCTCTTGTAGTAAAACAAACTCCGCATCCACTACCCTCAAAATAGTTGATAATATCTTCTGTGCTATTATATGACATGAAAGTATTCTCAATCTCTTTGATATAATCAAGAATAAAATTACTTCGCATATCCTTGGCTGGATTAAAATTTAACAGAAAGGATGATAGAAGCAATTCTTTCTCGATAGCTTCAGTAGCATCGTATTGATTCTCAGTAATAGCAAAATCAATTACTTTGGGTGCTAATTTTTTCACCACAGAATAGATACCCTTTGGTGATTTGTTTAGCTTCAGTAAAGCTTTAGTAATAATTCCCATAAAAAATAAAATTAGAAAGGTAAATCTATCAAATCTTCATTCAATGAATCATTAGAATGTCCAGAATTGTCTGGGTATCTTGCATTAAATTCGTCGAGTAGAATGAGATTGGCTGCAGAAGAGAATTTTAATCTGTGAGCTTCATCTACTTTAGAATGGCAGCGGATACAAAGACATTCAAGGTTGGCAAGGCGATTTTTATATTTTACACGATTTTAGTCATCGCCATCATCTGTGAGCAGTTTTCGCATCTCGTCCATATCAGGCAGAGCCTTTCTCAACTCCTCGCTCATATCCTCTGCTGTCTTATATGTTGCGACACCCATTGGATGACTGTAGTCACGGATAACATACTCTACAAAAGCCTTATTGGCACTCTTACAGAGAAGAATACCAATGGTTGGGTTCTCATGAGGTTTGCGCACCTTGTCATCAAGTACTTTCATGTACGTTTGCAGCTGACCTATATAGGCAGGCTTGAACGCCCCTTTCTTCAGTTCCACTACAACCATGCAGTTCAATTCACGATTGAGAAAGAGCAAGTCAGGAAATAATTCTTCTCCGAATATTTCCAAATGGTATTGATTGCCTATGTAAGCGAAGTCACGTCCGAAAGTCATAATAAATTGTTTGATGTTACGGACAATGGCTTTCTCTATAACCCTTTCATCAATATCTTCAGGCTTGTCAACTTCCATTTCATCGATATTAATGTAGTCGAGCAGATACTCATCCTTGAACATGCCAACAGCTTTACGAGCATCCTTAACCGGCATTGTCTGTAGAAAATTGTTAGCAGCAGCTCCTTGTTTTTGGTATAGCCCTTCCTTCAGACGGTCACGCAAGTCATACTTGTCCCACTTATGTAAGACAGTCTGGTGGATGTAGAAAAGTACTTCATGAAGGTCTTTTGTCTTATGAAGAATTTCCATGTGATGCGAAAAACTAATACCTAAAAATTCCTCACGATTGATTTCGCTCGCCATTGGCAACCATTTTTGCAAAGAGAGCCTATCTATATCAATAACGTCTTTATTAACTGCTATTTGCAATTTGCTCGCCAATGGCGAGCAAATTATATATTGCGCCCAATATTCATAGAAAGTACGCATATTACGGATGTTCTGCGAGGAGAATCCACGAAGTCCAGGAAGATCACGACGTAACTGTTCACTGATACGGTCAATGACAGAAGTGCCCCATACTTCTTGACGTGAATGTGCAGACACATATCCACCGATACCAAAATAGAGTGACAACTGTTCGCCAGTCACCAATTTTGCAGCCCGGTACTGACTATGTAATATAGCATCCTTTATAACACTAACAGCCTGTTTATATTGTTGTATAGAGGTTTCCATTACTTTATATTTTCATTAAAGTCCGTATCGTATAGCAACGTCTTTACGTCAACTTTCAACGCCTTAGCGATGCGGTCAAGAGAGACGAGATTAGGCTGTGAATATTGCTGCACCATTGGCTAACGGAATAGGCCGATTTTCCAATCTGTTCAGCAAGCTACTTGCCTATTTTCTGTTGCTCCACGAGAACTACTTTTATCTTGTTTAGATTTGGCATAGCTTTAATCAATTAAACCATATTACAAAGGTAATTGATTTAATTTAAATAGTGAAATTAAACAAAGAAAAATATCACATATATTCTCCCACCCCATTCACCTCAAACACACACGTCGCAAAGCTGCCGGATTTGATTAGAGTCCAGCAGCTTCATTCGTCTTGTGGCTTTGCAGAAGTCGCATCACTCATCATCCTTATAAAAATAGTATTCTTCTGCTATCATCCATTAAAGGATTTTAAAAAATTGCACAGGTCATCGTTTGGCAGCAAGCCCAGCTTTTTACGAATATTTCCCCTCAC
>SAMEA3663178__coassemble_190_pt1 | contig 20987 bp, 17 predicted proteins | sample SAMEA3663178__metabat2_low_PE_001 | metagenome-assembled genome bin SAMEA3663178 (sample SAMEA3663178) | pig gut metagenome | biome: pig gut; feature: pig-associated habitat; material: faeces | place: Denmark | collected 2012 | reverse complement strand
AAATGCTCACCCTTTGGCTTGCTGATAAAATTCTAAGCGATTTAGAGGGTGAAGACGAATTGAAACTTACAGCCATTGAAACAGCAAAAGACGAGTTAATGGATGTTAATCGCTAATTTGCAGCAAACAATTCATCTTCTGATATAAACAACACAAGATTGATTTCTTGCATACAATGGGAACTTTATGGTATCATTTGCGCTTGATATCGTAAAGTTTCTTTTGATTTACAGACACTTATAAAACATATACTGGTTCAAGCGTGGGAACTCACTCGTCCCACGTTCTGAGGCCTTCCCGTTGCTTTGTCATTGACAATCCTAAAGAGTTTGCGAAGTTCTTCTATCGTCAAAACCAAAGCGTCAGTAACGCCTTAATATGTATACATGCCCGTCCTGCCCAAGCTCAATACAAGCAACGATATCTTATGTCGTACCAAGTCTTGACAATGGTCGGACGATGCAAAATAAATATATTTTTTTGATATTACCAAAGAAATGTATGGATTTTTTTGTTTAGTCTGCAAAGCGCCAAGAAATAATCTTTATTGTCACTTTATCACCCTCTCCAATATATTCTCCTCATCCCTCCAACATCGGAAACCAACGTTTGGCTTTGCGGATGATGTCGTTGAGCAAAGAGACTTCTGTAGCGTGCTTACTTTTCACATCAACGACCTCTGCTTGATGTTTCTATCACCCTTTCTTCCTCGACAATATCGTCTGAAGCACCACGGAGAGAATTATCAAGAATACGCCAATCCAGAAAGAGAAGTTCAGTTCCTGCCCCTCGTCGAACATGATCATTGCCAGCACGATGCTATAGATGGGTTCAAGGTTGTAGCTCAGGTTTACGGTGAAGGCAGATATCGTGCGTAACGCTTGTAGCTGGGTGAGAAACGGACCGATGGTAAACACGGAGGCAAACACAGGGATATAGACCCAGTCCCACCCCATGGGAAACAGAGCCACTGAGGGATACATACGGCAATAGAAAGGGAGCACAAGGGAGAGAAAGCCCCATCCCATCAGCAGTTCATACAGGAGCATCGTACTGCTCGAATGTCCCGTATGGTACTGTACGCGCTTGCTTGCCACGGCAAAAAGCGTGTAGAACAACGCCGAGAACGTGCCGAGAATGATGCCAGTGCGATGGCGCGTGTCGAGACCGAAGATGAGCAATATCCCGACAAGTGTTATCATGCTCAACATCAGTTCGCGCGGCGAGAGACGCCTATGTCCTGCAAGCGGTTCGATGATTGCCGTAAAGAAGCCGTTCAAGGCGATGCACACCACGGCGATGCTCACGTTAGAAGCCTTAATGCTGGCATAGAACAATGTCCAGTGTATCGCCAACAACACCCCGCAGAAGCCAATCCTTAACAGGTGTGCCTTGTTAGGCAAACTCAACCGGTGGCTCATTCTCATTACCAGAGCAAGTACGGCAGCCGCTATTATCATCCTGTACCAAACCAGCGGCAGTTCTGCCAATGATATCAATCTGCCAAACACTCCCGTTGCCCCAGCAAGCAATATGCCCGTATGCAAACGGAGATAATCTTTACTGTTGTCTTCCTGCATTGTATCTTACAAAATGCAAATTAACAAAATTCGGCTGCAAAGTTACTAAAACAAGTTAAGAAACTGCTATATTTCATTTAATATGTGTAAGTTTGCAAAAAGGATAATCTGAAAACATTGAACGCTTATGATACTGCATGTTGCAAATCCGATTTACGACTCCGTGTTCAAATACATAATGTCAGACGAACGCATATCAAAGACCATTCTCTCAGCTCTTCTGAAAAAAGAGGTTGTGAAAGTGGTCATGCGCCCGCACGAATACGTAAACGCAACTCGCGACACACTCTCCATGTTTCGCATAGACTTTGCTGCTACCGTGAGGGAAAAGGATGTTGAAAGCGGTGAAATGAAAGACCGTGTCATTCTTATAGAATTACAGAAAACATGGCTCGACACCGAGACGCTGCGTTTCCGCCAGTATCTTGGGGCACAGTATAGCAACAAAATTAACATCCGCGATGACTCGCCGAAAGGCTTCGCCTACCCTATGGTGGCTGTCTACTTGCTCGGGCATCGGGTTGGCAACATAAATGAACCGGTGGTATATGTCAATCATGATGTTTACGACTACGATGGTGAGGTAATCAAGGAAGGAAAGGAAGAGCCGTTTGTGGAGAGCCTTACCCACAATAGCATTATTGTGCAGATACCACAACTAAGAGGCCGTGTGAACAACCGCCTTGACAAAATACTAAGCATCTTTGACCAATCAAAGAAAGACACAGAAGATAAGCAGGTACTCAACATCGACGAAAAAAAATATGAAGACGATGCTGACATGATGTATATGCTCCACCGTCTTACTGCCGCTGCCGCCAACTCTGAAATGCGCCAAGACATGAATGTTGAGGACGAATACTACAAAGCGATAGAAGACCGCGATACGGCAATAATGAAACGAGAGAAAGAGCTGAAGGAAAAGGACGAACAACTGCAGCACAAGGACGAACAACTGCAACAACGTGACGAACAACTGCAACAACGTGACGAACAACTGCAACACAAGGACGAACAACTGCAACACAAGGACGAACAACTGCAACACAAGGACGAACAACTTAAAAATATAGTAAAGTCGCTTTCATCCAAAGGTATGAACATTCAGCAAATCGCAGGAATAACAGGTATTGGAAAAGATGACGTTATTGCAATGTTGAGATAGAACAAGTTCTTCTCACATTGTAGGTTAGTGTTCTTGCCCTATTACAGGGCATAAGGTTCAACCGACAAGAAAAGGCTCTTCCCAATCTCAATGATTGGTGAAGAGCCTTTTCTTTTTTACGTCAGTACTTGCCACAAGTACGGTCGTACTACCCTGCAAGTACAACCGTACTACACAAGGAGTACTACACTCGTTTCATGGCTTTCACCTGACAATCTGTTCGGTAACGACACACAATGGTCCTTTCCCGAGTGTTCATCTCGTCCTTCACAGAAAAGTTGTACCATGGTTTCAATTCCTGTTTTCCCTTCATAGCGATGGTCTCGGCGTTGTGGAAGACTTCCATATACCAGAAGGCGAGATGGCGATACAGGTTTGGCTAACAGACGGTACATTACTTCTTTACAACCTTCCTGTTGTTGATGATGTATATTCCTGACGGTATACACTTTATGTCTCTGCCGTGGCTGATTACGGTTTTCCCATCAACCGAAGCGAACAGTTCGCCATCACGGTAGAGACGCCATCGGCGAGAGTGTTGGCTTCACTTCAACCAACGGCTTCATCATCGCTTTCAAGAAGATTGTGGGTATGATGCCTTCTGTATACAAGCGCTTCCTTTTATTTGCCTCCTTTTATTCTGTTGCAGTTGCGGCAAAGCATCTGGCAGTTGTCGGCAACGGTAGTTCCTCCATCGCACCAAGGCTTTATGTGGTCGGCCTCCATCTCTTCCAGTTCGAAGTGTTTGCCACAGTGCGGACAAATGCCTTTCTGCCGCTCATAGGCTTCGCGCTTCTGTTTCTTGTCAAACGTGCGGAAACTCAGGTCGCGCAGGTCGCCACTAAGCACATAGCGGTATATGCCCGACTTCTTCATTATCTCATCATCCTCCATGAGGTCGTGAATCCGTTGTTCAAGTTGGTCGGTGTCGTAGATTCCAGTGCCGAACTCGTCGAACATCGCGCCCCAGTCGAGCCCTTTCATCTCCTTGCGGTATTTCTTGAATGTAGACTTCACCCAGGTTATGACCTGTGAGAAATAAGCCCAAAGTTGATTGGCGTTAGGGTCTTGCTGATGCATGGCCATATATTTGTCAATGGGTGAGGGGTCGGAAATGCCGTCATGTCGTGCTGCCCATTTCAACACTGTTTCAAGGTAAGCCTGTTCTTCGAGTTTGCCCGTCATGTAGCCACCTGCCATCTTGTAGGCCGCGCACCCATTCTTGCTGAAATGGCGGCGTGCATCGGTTATGAAAGGGCCTACATATACGGCATTGCGCAACTCCTGGTCTAACAGTCTTTCACCGGCAATGTTTATCACGCGGAACCAGTCGAGCTTTTCTTTGTCCGTACCGTTGCATAAATATACTGTCAATTCATAATTGAAGAACTTCTCCTTCTCCTCCTCCGTCAGGTTGTCGAAGTACAATACCGGGCGGTCTTTTCTGACAATGTTGAAGTCATGTTGGTAGTACCCACAGATAGACAGTGTGCGCTGCTGTCCGTCTATCATTTCGAACGTGCCATCATCGGCAACACTCCAATACATGATGTTCAGCGGAAATCCTTTAAGGATTGTTTCTATGACAGCTTGCTGCTGTCTCAAGTCGTAACGGAACTCCCGCTGGTAAGGCGGGCGGATGTTCAACTTGCCACCATAGCCGTAGACTCCTTCTGTAGGGGAATTGGTGTAACCAGATATGAGGTCGCGTATTGGAATTTGTTTAGGTTTTATGTCCATAATAGTTACTTTTTACGTTGTATGAAAACACGGGCGTATGTATTTTTGCCATTTATCAATGGTCGTGCGTCTTTCTCTCCTTTAAAGGGAATTCCGACTATATCTGCATTGTAGCCTGCAGAAGCACACATGCCGAGAATTTCGAATTGGTCGGGATTGTATTTATCAATGAATGTGATAGGTACTCCCATAACGCCATCGTAATCACACGGAATATCTGCCGTCTTGTTTACGTTTATTGCATCATAATTATCATATTTAGGAAATTCTTCGGGAGAATAGGTCTTGTATAATATCAAATCCTCATGGCGCTTTTTAATATCAAGGTTTGTATACCAACAGATATTTCCCAAGCTTCTCCATTTCTGTCCATTGGAATCAATCCAAAACCGTGTAGCCCTTGCTTCTGAATTTTGAGGAACCCTAAAAGACATATCACCTGCTTTATATCCGAGCCACACTCTATTGTCTTTTATAAGATGGAATATTTCTTTATACGTAGCATTGTTTTGGTTTCCTATTATCAAAAACTTCTTCTCATATTCCATCAACTGTCCCACATATTCCCTAAACAACGAGAATGGTGGATTGGTCACCACAATATCAGCCTCTTTCAGCAACTCAATACATTCCTTGCTGCGGAAGTCGCCGTCGCCCTTCAGTGGCTTGACGCCAATCTCCTCGGCATCGGGAATATGGTTGCCGCTTTTGTCGCCTTCGTAGACGAGATACACGGCCTGCTGGCTCTTGTTTTGACTGAATAGATCCATGTCTTGGTTTTTGTAGCAGGTGGTTATTAGCTTCTTCAATCCGAGAAACTCAAAGTTGAAGGCGAAATATGTGAAGAAGTTGCTCACGCGCGGGTCGTCACAGTTGCATAGCACTGTCTTTCCGCGAAAATGCTCACGGTAGTGGTGCAGTTCGTTGTTGATGTCCTCAAGCTGGGTGTAGAATTCGTCCTTCTTGGCTGCCTTTGCCCTGTCTATGCTTCTTTTTGCCATAAACATATATGATTGATAGTTATGTGAAAGTTACGAGCACGAACTATCAATCACGCCAAGACGCAAAAAGGGCGTGATGCTCCTTATTACGTTCAGCTATGAGGCAGCCTCGGAATGGAAACCTCAGACAACTTATAAAGATACACCACGCCTATGCGCGATGCATTTCTATTATACAAGTTGTCCAAGGCACTCCATATCGAATGCCTTTTCACAATTATTTCTGCTACGTTATTTCCAATAAGTTTCCGAGGCTTTTGGCTGAACGTGAAATAATAGCGAATGCTTTGTTTTTTACCAACGATGTCATGAGCGGAATTCTGTATGTCGGCATTACGCCAAACGCGGAAACTCCGTCACTCTGCAAAGTTACAAATTATTGACGAAATAGCTTCTTGATTATTTGATAAATAACCAGAGAATGCACTTGACACGCATACTACAACGGCAACATCTACTTATAGCAAAAAGAGGATGTTGTTGTTTTTTTAAGAGGAAAGAGAGAGATTTCTTGGTATTTAGCAGATAAAGATGTAAGTTTGCATAACCAATAACTCTATAAAAGGCTTATAACAATATAAACAGAAAAAGGACTCTCATTAATGCCAAGATACATACACCTAATAATAATATTGCTCTCATTCTTTGCTGCCACAGCAAAAGGAGCACAGGCTTCCTACAGTCTGTCGGAATACGAGCGGTGGGCAAAGCTCTCTACCGACTCGCTGATGAACCGTGGCAGGAAATACCTGCTCAGCGGTGAAAAGCCAGACTCGGCACTCATCTGCTACACCATCATCACTTCGAGATATAAAAGCGGGGAAGCATCACGCCACGAACTCTACCAGTATGCCAAGGCTCTTAACAATATGGGATTTCTCTTTGCCGGCCACTATCTGGACTACGAGAAGGCATATGCATATCTCACACAGTCGCTGAAGCTATCGAGGGATAAGGGATTCAGCGACAATCTGCCCTACGTTTACCTCAATCTTGCCGCCGTTTACGAGAACCGCAAATCGGTTTTCGGCATCAACGACCCTAAGCACGACGCTCTGAAGAACATGCGCCTTGCCTTTAAAAGCGCCACTAAGGAGAAGGAATGGAACGTGGCATACACCTGTTTCACCAACCTACTGAACATGGCGGCAGACGATAACACACTGCACAGCATTCAGGGAGAAATAAAAATCTTCAAGTCTATCGCCCATCGTCACCCTACCCCAATGGGAAAGTTTGCCACGGAATTGCTCGTATATGAAGAGGCCTACGACAAAGGAGAGTACGGCAACGCCTTATACCATGCCTTACAGATGAAGACCTTGGCGGCTAACATTCCCGACATAGGCATGGAGTGTGAGCTTAGCGCACGGTGGAAAGTGGCAAAAGCTCTTGCTGGGATGGGAGATTTCAAGACGGCAGAGACGACTTACGAACACATTGCCGACTTTATCCGCGAAAAGGATCTGGACAACGAGATGGTGAACCTCTACGAGGCTTACAAAGAGTTGTATCAGCAAATGGGCGACCAGGAGAAAGCCCAGCAATACGACTACCTGTATCTGAAGGAAAAGGACAACCTGTTTCACCGCAGCAACGTGGAGAAGATGGAGCGTTCCCACTTTGTAAGCGAGATAAACAACGTGAACGAACAGATGGAACAACTGAATGCCAAGCGCCGGAACTTGTGGATAACACTTGTCGTTGTCATCCTGTTCTGTGTAGTAATCGTAGCGGCATTGGTCTTTATCATCAGAGGATTCTTTCGACAAAGGACTTACATAAAGATTCTCTACGAAAAGAATCTGGCTCTCGCCAAGGCGGAAAAGCCGAAAGAAAAGAAAGCGGCAACACTCGACGAGGACCGCATCAATGAACTTTGCGACAAGATAGACCGGGCACTGCTCGACAATTCGCTCATCTGCTCGCCTGATTTCTCCCTGCAGCAGCTTGCCGAACACATCGGGTCTAACTATAAATATGTGTCGCAGGTTATCAACGAAAGATACCAAAAAAACTTCCGCCTGCTCGTTAACGAGGCAAGAGTGAAAGAAGCCTGTCGCAGACTTGGCGACCCAGAGCACTACGGAAACCTCACAATAGAGGCCATATCAACAGGACTGGGCTTCAAGTCAAGGTCAAACTTCGCCGTGACATTTAAGAAAATAACAGGTCTATCGCCCTCTGACTTCCAGAAAATGGCAAAAGAATAGCACTTACATAACGCAACTTATAATGCATTAAGGCTTGCAGAAAACCTTCAAAATGCAAGTTTTTATGCCTTTTCATGTTCTTATTCATGTTTTAGAACGACCGCAAGGAATTAACCATACACTTTTTTCTGTCATTTTAATATCTTTGCCACTGCTAAGTGACGCAAAGAAATAAAATGTATTATGCCAAGACGGCATCGGCTTCATACCCATTTATTTTTCCGTCGCCAAGACACAAAACAAGAATATCAACTTACACCATTGTATTATGAAAAATGGATTACACCTTTTATGGGCATCGCTGCTAATGGGCACGATGACCGTTTCGGCAAACCCGATTGACGTGGCACAAGCTCAAAGCATAGCTAAGAAGTTTTGCGCTGAAGCCGTAGTAAAAAACAAAATGCGCAAGGCACCGGCAAATGCAAAGATGAAACTTGTATACAAGTCGCATGGCAAGAAAGCCGACAACAATCTTCTCTATGCCTTCGACCGCGGAACAGCAAACGGCTTTGTTGTAGTTGCCGGCGACGACCGTGCACCACAGATATTGGGATATACCGACACGGGATCATTCGACATCAGCAACATGCCGGAAAATATGCGATGGTGGATTCAACAATACGAACAGCAGATGCGCTATCTGCAGGACAACCCGAAGGCAAGGCTGACGACACCGAAGAGAAACGTGAACGTTGTGGCTCCGCTGCTCGGAGAGATAGAATGGAATCAGGAGAGTCCATACAACGCCAACTGCCCGTATATGTCGTATTACGACGAGGACGAAGAGGAGACCGTGAGCGGAAAGGCTCCAACAGGCTGCGTGGCAACGGCTCTCGCCCAGGTGATGCGCTACCACAAGTGGCCTAATGAAAGTAAAGGCAACATCTCGTATACTACATACACGCTGAAACAGAACATCACGGCAGACCTTAATGCTACATACAATTGGGACTTAATGTTGCCTACATACACTGGAGTGACGGCAACCGACGAACAGAAGGCTGAAGTGGCAAAACTGATGTATAACGTAGGAGCGGCTCTACAGAGTGACTACACGCCTTCGGGAACAGGAGCAACGGACGTTGACGTGGTGCCAACGCTCGTCAGATACTTCAACTACGACCCGGGGGCTCGTTACGTGCAGCGCGACTATACAGCGGTGAACCTCTATGAGCAGGGGCTTATCAACGAGATTGAAGCCGGCAGGCCAGTGCCTTACGGTGGTGTAACAAAGAAGAACGATGGCCACTTCTTTGTGCTCGACGGCATCAACGAAGACGGCTACTACCATATCAACTGGGGATGGGGCGGACTATCAAACGGCTACTTCCTCATTTCTTCCCTCGACCCAGACGCACAGGGAGTGGGCGGTTCCACATCAACTTACACGGCGTTTAAATATCATCAGCTCTATATCTCCGGGCTGCAAAAGCCTCAGGAGGGATCAAAGACGGGTTGGAACATTATGGCCAACGACATCTCAAAGATTAACGACACATACGCTAAGGGAGACGAGATAAATACAACCATATATGACGCTTACAACAATTCCTGCTCCTATGACACGTTGAAGTGCAAACTCTACTGGGACATCTATGACTCTGAGGGAACTATTATTGAAAAGAATTTCATCAAGAACGACACACTTGCCCTTAACTATGGCTTCGACAAGCTCACCACGAACTTTAAAATTCCTGCCGACATCGCCGATGGCGAATATACAGTAAAGCTCGACTTCACACAGGCGGAGGATGACTATACCGAGATACACAATGTGGCAATGAAGGCTGGCGCTAACAAATACTACAAAATAAATGTAGAAGGCGACGAAGTGAACGTTTCTACCGCTGCAGGCTTGAAGCTCAGCATCGAAAGCGTTACACCTGAAAGATTAAAGGCCGGTGAGACTTCCGACCTGAAGGTGACGTTCAAGAACACAGGCGAAGACTATGTGGGCGATTTCAATTTCTTCCTCTATGTAAACGGCAAGAAGAATGTTTACCCGAACTATACCAGTCCGCAACGCATCGTGTCTATCCCTGCAAACAGCACAGTAACCCTTGACTTCAAGGAGAATATCCCCTCAAAGCTCGTGACCGATGACGACTACGTGCTTCAGTTCTATTATTATACCACAGACGAAGACGGATACACCGACAAGAACAACGCTGCAAAGACAAAGATTGGCGTTGACGGCGCTGCAAAGCCGGCAGCCCTATATATCCTTGACGATATACAGGCAGTTAACGAGACCGATGGCAAAGTACCAATGAATGACATCCAACTGGGTGTGAACTTCGAGAACGAGGGCGCAGAATATAACGCTCCCATCATCGTCAAGGCCACATCCGATGATGACTGGTCGTTTGAGGACTCATTCACAACCGACACCATCAACGTGCCTGCCGACTGCAATAGTAAATATGTTATCCTCAAAGGTGCGCTGACAAACGTTGAAGAGGGAAAGACCTATGAACTCTGCATCTATACCAACGATAATGAATTTATCGACCCGTCATACTGCAACGGCGTGGATGTTACAATAGCTTCCAACACTACAGCAATCAACATGACCGTAGTCGGGAAAGGCATTATTCTCAGCAACAACACGGTCAGTGCAGCAGACGCCTCGCAAATTGCGCTCTTCGATATCAACGGTTCGCTCATCAACAAAGTGAACGGCAACAAGCTTTCAATAGAAAACGTACGCAAGGGATGTTATCTCATAAGAGTAAACGGAGAGAACGGCACAGAAGTGAAGAAGATTATCGTGAAATAGCAAGTGTTCATAAGGAAGTCAAATGAGAACACTTACCTCCTTATTTTAAAATAAAAGAAAACATCTAACATAATGATAAAGAAAAGCATAAAGCATTTATGGCTTTGTATGATGTGTATTGTGTTAGCGACTTCAATGCCGGCTTCATCACAAAACACCACATCAACTCAACCATTTATGGCTTCCCACTATGGTGTAGCTATTCAGGGAGCGTGTATATACTCCGAGCCATGGAACAATCTGCCCGAAGGCGAACTCACCCCGATGGGCATCTACCAAATGGAACAGAGCGACGGATATGCAATAAAACCATTTCTCATCAACAGTGCCGTATATTCCAACGGTGGCGGTGCATTCATCGGCAACGACTTCTGGTTCGTCTGGAAACAACGTGACCCTACTGGGCAGATTACGCTGTGCCAACGCGAAAAGTTGAACCTGACTACCGGCAAGCGCGAAAACCTTGGCATCTGCACCAACGATCTAATGGCTACTGCTGCCGGGACAGCCGTAGACCCTACAACAGGGGACGTGTACGGCATATTCTGGGACTCTGAGAATATGTCGAGCCGTGAACTTGGCATCATCGACTATCCCAACGGTACGCGCACAACGATAGCCACCATCAGTCAGGCGCTCTACAAGACGGGACAACTCTATGCCGTTACACAGTCGGGTAAACTGGTAAAAGTGGACAAGACCGATGGCATGCTGACAGAGGTTGGCAACACAGGCATCAAGCCTAACGTGATGCAAGCTGCCGCCATCGACACCTACACGAATAAAATGTACTGGACGGCTATCTATAAAAATGCCGCTGGCAAAGACGAAGCTGGCCTGTATGAAGTGGATCTCGCTACAGCACAGGCAACAAAACTTGCCTCCTACCCTAACCTCGACGAGTTTTCAGCCCTGCGCATCCTCGCCCCAAAAGCGAAAGATGACGCTCCGGCTCCGGCAACCGACCTTACTGCCGTTTTCAACAAGGCTTCAACAAGCGGAACCGTTTCGTTCAAGCTTCCGACAGAATCGTTTGCAGGAACAGCAATCACTGGCGAACTGACGTATAGCGTGAGCATCGATGGCGAAAGTAAAGCTACGGGAAATGGCGAAGCTGGCAAGGAAGTAACTGTAAATGTTTCAACATCTACCGGTCTGCACAGTATCTCAGTAGTGGTGAGCAACAACGTAGGCAATAGCCCTGTGGCCTCTATAAGCAAATACACGGGCTACGACAAGCCTTTGGCGCCAACCAACGTAAAACTGTCTATCGACGAGGCTGCGAACAAGGCTCACCTATCGTGGACTGCTCCCACACTGGGTGAGAACAACGGATATATAGACACAGAGAACTTGACCTACAACATCGTTAGCCATCCTGACGAGAAGGAGCTGAACAATATCAGTGCAACATCTCTCGACGATGAGCTAACGCCAGCCACAGCAATGATGTACAGCTACGACGTGACAGCCGTGAACCACTCACGCAAAGGCAAGGCGGCAACCTCCAACGCTGTGATGTACGGCAACGGATACGAGGTGCCATGGACGGAACAGTTTGATAATGCCTCGTCGCTCAACATGTTTACAATCATCGATGCCAACAACGACGGCTCAACATGGGCGTGGTCGAGATTCAAGACAAAAGCTGTTACCTATACCTATAACAACAAGAATGCAGCAGACGACTGGCTCATCACTCCACCGATAGCCCTGAAAGCCGGAAAGAAATACAAGTTGACATTCGATGAGCACGTGACGAACTCAAAATATCCGGAAAAACTGGAGATTAAATATGGCAAAGGCACAGACCCTACGGCATACACCGTGGCAATGCAGAAGACCACATACACAAACGACAGCTTTGAGCCTCAAACTGTTTATATCACCCCTGAGGCCGACGGCAACTACCATTTTGGATTTCATGCCTGCAGTGATGCCAATAGCGGCCTACTGTATCTCGACAATATGGCTATCGACGTTGAACCAGAGGTTACCGCACCTGCTGCCGTGGACGAGGTGAAGGCGAGTGCTGCAGAATATGGTGCAAACCCTGTGACGATTTCCTTCAAGGCTCCACAGAAGGCAATCAACGGCAGTATGCTTCAGTCAATAGAAAAAATTGAGGTGAAGGTGAAGAATGGCGATGTAATAAAGGATTTTGAGTCACCAGCTCCTGGCGAGCTCCTTTCGTGCAACGACGAAAATGCATCTAAAGGTATAAATAACTATATCATCACGGCATACAACGAGAGTGGTGCCGGCATCCGCACTGAGGTGACAGCCTTTGTAGGCAACGACGCCCCGTCGGCTCCGCTAAATATCACGGCAAGCGGAAACGAGGACGGAACGTTAAAACTCACATGGACTGCCCCGGAGAAAGGCAAGAACGGAGGATACATCAATAAGTCGCAACTCTCTTACTCTGCATACACCGTGGACGACGAAGGTTATGCCAACCTGTATGAGGAGAACATCAAGGGCAATAGCATCAGTCTTGCTGAACTCGACAATACCGGTGACCAGCACTTTGAATTCTTCGGTGTATCGGCTACAAACAAAGAGGGTGAGAGCGACATCATGCCGTCAAACGTTGTCATTATGGGAGACGCCTATACGCTTCCTTTCGCCGATTCCTTCGCTAATGGCAAACTTGCATATGACATATGGTATAGCGAGCGAACCGGGGCAAACGGCTTTGCACTAAGTAGCAACACCTCTGCCGACAACGACGGTGGATGCATTGCTTTCCAGGCTGCCGAGGCAAAAGCTATTGCTTCGTTCTGTTCTGGAAAGATTGTATTGGGCAATTGTGATAGCCCTGTGCTCACATTCGACTATTACGTTCAGCCAGGGGCTGAAAATATTCTCCTTGCCGAGATTAACCGTGCCTATATTGACACAACGATAGTAAAGACTATCGATGTTAGTAAGGAAACGGGAGCTACCGGATGGCGCCACGCTGTGGTAAGCCTGCAACAATTCCGACAAGCACCTTACATCCAACTCGCCTTCTTGGCTCAAATAGCCAAAGTTGGCGACACAATGATGATAGACAACATCAGAATTGAAAACAATCCGGCACTTTCTGTCAATGGTATCATAACAGAAAAAACTGGTTGTGACAAAGTTTACGACCTTAACGGAATACAACAAAATGCCGGTAATTTACATAAGGGAATATATATAATAGGTAATAAGAAAATGGTGCTGAAATAAAACATACCCACACTACTATTGATGAAAGTTGGAGGAAAACAGTCTCGTTTTCCTCCAACTTTCGTTTTCTGACCTCTCACAATATAATTGATGGGTGGGTGAATAGCAAAGAGATAAGCGGGCAAAAAGATTTTGCACCGTAACGTCTGCCCTTCGGCAAATTTGTATTAACTTTGCAGAAAATCACAATACACAAGACAAACATGAAAAGAAACATAGCCATTACGAAAAGATGGAGGAAGATCCAAATTACTTCTTTAAGGAGACTGCATTCCTAAAGCTTTTCCATTCTTTCCTGAATGACAAGAAGGATGACGAGGAACAATTGGAAGAGATTTAGAGTCTAAATGAAGAAAGAAAAATAAAGTAACATAAATAATAGCCCTCGTGTTCTGTTTACAACGGAACACGAGGATTAACAATTAAACTTAAACAAAATTATGAAAGGACGTGACACGTTTACAATGGCTGTGATTAAAGAATTAAAACAGCTGTTTTTGCAGAAGGACAATGCAGATTATAATGAGCAGAAGTCTATCAGAAGGAAAATTCGTGAAAAGGGTTTTTATATATCTGATTTTCCTGATTTTGCAAAAAACATGAATTCAACTGATTTTCGTCTTCTTTGCAATAGTGGTAGAATAACCATAACAGATAAAGATAAGTATATGAAATCAGATGATGTGGCTGAATTTCTGTGCAATAATGATGATAATCAAAGTAATAAGATACGGCTTGACAATAATGAAAATCTAAACTCTAAGAATGCCGAACCACAAGATAATGAAGACTTCAAGGAAGGACTTGAGCCTTGGGTGGATGAGCATTCGGAGATTTTGATTCTTGGTTCTTTGCCAAGTGATGTTTCCATTAGGAAGCGGGCTTATTATCAGAATAAATCAAAGAACTCATTCTGGAAGTTGATGCATGGATTGTTTGGTGAAGGCCCCGACAGCAAAGAGTTTCTGATGAAGCATCATATTGCCTTGTGGGATTGTCTTGCTACTGCCAATAGAGAGGGTAGTTTGGATTCCAATATTTTGGGAGGAGAGAGACCTAATAATATTCAGCAGCTGTTGGAGTCGCATCCAAGCATAAGACGAATTGTGATTAATGGAAAGAGTAAGGCAAAAGGATATTTTGATAGGTATTTTTCAGACCTTTATAGTCATATAGATGTTAAAATCGTATCCAGTTCGTCTAATGCTAACTCAATAGAGTTTGAGGCGAAGCTTGAGGATTGGAAGAAAATTATGAAATAGTAATATGGATTTGTATCAAGTAGAGTTCACCACAGAGATGGATGTGGTGAGTATCGTTGTTAATGCTTCTGACGAGAACGAGGCAATATCCATTGCCTTGACAATGTTTGAGCAAGGAGAGATTGACACGGCAGGAAGCATGGTGATAAATGTTGCTGCTTTCCGTGCTTGTTAGATGCCTTAACTTCCGTCAAGGCGTTTTCGAGTTATCTAACCTGTAAAATTCATAGTGGCAAACAAGATACTTCAAATAATCCAAACTCTTAAGAGAAAATATTTCATTGTGTATTATTCAGAAGTTTTCAGAAATAGTCTGCATATCTTAACTGAAAAATATTAATTTTGTGGATTATAACCAAATAATATACAATGAGAAAATCAATACTTACATTAGTCCTCACATTACTCGCAGGAGTATTGTTCGCACAGCAACCTGCAAGAGTTGCTGTTGCTGAGGGCACTTTGGAAGGCATCAACGAGTCTGGCATCAAGACATTCAAGGGCGTACCCTTTGCCGCACCTCCTGTAGGCGACCTACGCTGGAAGGCGCCTCAGCCTGTAGAGAAATGGCAGGGCGTGCGCCAAGCCAAGGAGTTCGGTCCCAACCCTATGCAGGAGAATATCTTCGGCGACATGAACTTCGGTACGAAGAAGATGAGCGAAGACTGTCTGTATCTTAACATCTGGACTCCTGCAAAGACAATGGACGAGCACCTGCCGGTTCTTATCTATTTTAATGGTGGCGGACTGATGGCTGGTAGTGGCAGCGAACCTCGCTATGCCGGCGACGCTATGGCTCGTAAGGGCATTATCTCCATAACAGCCAACTATCGTGAAGGCATCTTCGGCTACTTCGCTCATCCGCAGCTCTCTAAGGAGACCTCATACAAAGGCTCAGGCAATTATGGCTTCCTCGATCAGGTGGCTGCCATAAAATGGGTAAAGGACAACATTGCTGCGTTCGGTGGCGACCCTAATCGCATCACCATCGTAGGCGAGTCGGCTGGCTCAATGTCGGTAAGCGCACTTATGGCATCGCCTTTATGCCAAGGACTATTCGCCCAGGCAATGGGATCAAGCGGTTCGGTGGTCGGAATGAAGAAGGTTTCTACGCTTAAAGAAGCTGAGGCTAAAGGCTTGCAATTAACTAAAAAGATAGGTTGTAAGGACATCAAGGACCTGCGTGCTATGTCTGCTGAAGAACTGATGAAGAAAGCCAATGTGAAAAGCGTACCTATATATAATGTAGACGGTTACTTCTGGACCAAGCAGCCTTACGATGTGTTCGCAAATGGCGAACAGACCAAGGTGCCTTTGCTCATCGGTGGCAACAATCAGGAGATGAACGTGATGGCAGTTCTCTACGGAAAGGCTCCCACAGTGGAGAACTTGAAGAATGCGGTTAAAGCCACTTTCGGCGACGCTACTGACGAACTCTTCAAGCTTTATGGTCTCAACACCGATGCAGATGTGATGGGACAGCCGGGCAATGATCTTGCTGGCGACCTCTTCCTTGATTACTCTACATGGAAGTGGGGCAACATGCACAAGCTCACTGGTGGTCAGCCCGTTTATCGCTACCGCTATTGCCATCCGCGTCCTGACATGGTGTTGAAGGACAAGGTGGCTGGTCTTGCCGGTGGAGTTCAGGAAAAGACATCTGACACTCCTGCTGTTCCGCGTGCTCTCGGCGCTGTCCACTCAGCCGACATTGAGTATGCTATGGGCACATTGCCTACCAACCGCGTATACGACTGGCAGCCAGAAGACTACGTCGTGTCTGACATCTTCAGCAATTACTACGTCAACTTCGTGAAGACTGGCAATCCTAACGGTCTCGGTCTCGTTGACTGGCCCACCACCAACAGCAAAGCCATTGCTCCTGTTCTCCAAATTGACGTTAGCACATTCGTAAAGGAAGACCCGAACATGGAGAAACGATACGAGATTATGGACAAACTCTTCTGGAAGTAATAATTGACGCATTATTTTTGCGAAAGAATCCAAACAACAAGAACAACATTATCAATCTATAATTTAGACTGTATAATGTTGTTCTTGTTGTTTTTTATATAATATTGTGCTCATAAGCCACATACCAGTATTCGGCAATACCGACAGCTATCGCCCTTGCACCGAATTGTGGGGACCGATGCTCAGCCGTGCGCCATTCAATGTGGCCATTGCAGCCCACACACACGAAGCCAAGTACTATCCTAAGGGAGTTGACGGATGCCGCTACCCAGTATATGTAGGAGGCGGATACAATAAGGACGATGCCACAGTGGCTGTACTGACCTGCCGTGGCGGCAAACTTAGCATGCGTGTATTGTCAGACAATCCCGACACACGCTGGACTCTGAACGAATAATAATAAAGCTTATCCCGAACGGATCCCGAATAATAATAAGAAGAAAAAGGGTGTGTCAAAAGTCGCAGATTGTAGACTGTTACTTTTGATACACCCTTATTTTTTACATAAGATTGCTTTTACTTGCGCTTAGCCACGCCAGCCACACGGCCATTCATCGGAGCCATACCCTTGGCGGCGCTTGCCTTGGCAGAAGCCTTTACGGGGAAGGTGCGTGAGAGGATGTCCCAGTTCTCTTCCTCGCCGAGGTGTGAGTGGAAGGTTGCGCGTGTTACTGTTGTGCCGCACTCATCGGTCACAGCAAGCACAGCCACATACCATCCGCGCTCGTCGTCGGTGAAGGTCTTCTTATAGCTGAAAGTGTTGCCAAGGGCCTTCACAGCGTCGGTCACGTCAACAGCTTGGTCGGCTGTAGCCATATAGTCGGCCCATGCATCCGAAGGCTGGTTGTACTTGTAGTCGTCGCCTTCCTTGATCTTCATGAGTTCGTTGAGCGCGTCGTCCCATTCGTCAGACTTCATAAGCAACATCTTGGCAGACTTAATCTCCTCGGCCTTCGACTTGATGCTATACTGGATGGCAAGCTCACCATCCACACACATCTTGTTGGTGATGTCCACCACGGGGCAATCGTTGCTTACCGACGGCTTGAGGTGGAGATTCTTGATTTCAGCCTTCACCCAGTCGCCGTTGCCGTCGATGCCGAGAGCATAGAAGTTATAGTCGGCTTCCTTGCCCACATTCCACACATGCTCATCATCGGTGAGAGTGTTCCACTGCTCGCGTGTGAACTGGTTCGACTGTGTGAACATGAGGTAGTCGTAGCTGTAGGTGTTGATGAACTCGTCGATAGAGGCTGATGTGCCGAACACGAAATACAACGAGCCGATGCCCTCGCCCGACTGCACGTCAAACCAAGCATTGCCATTGTCGTTCACGCCCTTATACTCCACAGTAAGAGTCTCGCTGCTCACGCCAGGGTCCTTTGTGCGCACCATCACGTAGTTGATGTCGTTGTCGAGCGAAGGCTCGTCGCCATTCATTGTGATGCCTGCGGTGACGAGATAATACTCCTGTCCGCCTGGGATGAAGTTGATTTCGCCTGAAGAATCCTTCTCGCCGTCCTTGATGGTGAACGCCTGAGTACCCATCGACACCTCGCCATATCCTGCATAGATCAGAGTGCGGAAGATATTGTTGAGAGCCTCCTTGTCGTTCTCGTCGAAGTAGTTGTTCATCTGGATAGAGAGCAACTCCACATACTACTTCTTGAGCAGCATGTGGCTATAGATTTTGTCTGCCTCCTTGGTCTCCACCTTGTACGAAACATAGTTCTTGCCCACCTCAGTAGACACAACCTCCACGTCCTTCTGTACGGGTACTCCCTCGGGGCGTCCGAAAGCGATATAATCGTCGGCGCCGAGCTTCACAGTCTCAACAGTTTGATCGCCCTTGTTGAGCATTACCTCCTGCTGCGCCTGTGCGTTGCACGCGAAAGAGGCGGCAGCGAGTATGATAGCTGAAAATATTGTCTTTTTCATTGTCTTTTATCTCCTTTACTTTGTAAGTTTTGTGACCTCACCCTCATAGTGTCCCTTAATGTTGCCTCCAAACTTGCTTGCTCCGAACACCATGAAGTCGAAGTTGCCCTTTCCGGCGTTGAGGGTAGCCTTGATGTTACCGCCTACTGCTATAGATGTGACAGGGTCGCTTGTTGTAGCCTGGCAATATGTATCACCACCGTATGCGATAGAGAGCATGGCGTTGATGTCGGTGCCAGAGAATCCGTGGGTCATGTCGTCGTTGATGAAATCATCGGGCACGGTGAGTACGATGTCGGCGTCGGCCATTCCCTCAACAGTTGTCACGCCCTCCTTGCTTGAGAGGTAAACGGTGTACATGTCGCGGTCTTCGTCGCTGCTGTCAACCACTACCACACACGACTTAAGAGTGACGGGCTCGCTGCCAGCCACGGTATACTCGCTTGGCAATGTGAGGTCGTATACGGCAGGAGTGCCACGATAGAAAGCCTGGAAGCTGCGGTTGCCCTCATTGCCCATGTTCTCAACGTCGATGGTGAGAGTATAGCTGCCGTCGCCACGGTCGAGCACACTCACGTATCCAGTAGCATTGCCTGTCTTACCGTTGCTGAGAGAAATCTGCTGCGGGTTGTTGATGTCGCTCACGTTGTCGTAGAAAGTAAGCTCATACTCGCGGTTGCCGTTGATGTCGATGTCGGTGCCGTCCATCTCCTTTGTAGGCACGAAGAGACGTGCATAGTAATATGTGTTCACAAGGTCGGTGGCATTGTCGATGTTGCCCGGAGTGAGATAGAAGGCGATGCCGTCTGCCACCTTCTCCTGGAATACAGAGCGCAGCTCCATTGACTTGCCGTCGACATTGAAGAAGTAGGGGTTCTGAGCCACCTCAACATACTCACCCTCATACTGTCCGGCAAAAGCCTCGCCGTTCTCAAGAGGCTTGCAGTCGAAGTTCACCTTCAGGTTGTCGTCCTCCATGTTCACATAGAGAGAGCCGCCGCTGAAGTAGTCGCTCCACTCGTCAAACGAGAATACGATAGGCTCGTAGTCGTCGTCCTCCTCATACTTCACGGGGTCCATGTACATCATCTGGAAGAAGTCTTCTTCCTCATCGAAATCGTCGGCGAATGTGTCGAAGTTGATGTTCTCGTCGAGCAGGCTCGGAGTCATCACGATCTGCACATACTTGTCGGTAGCCACATCAGCCACAGAGCTTACCGACTCCTTCACCGAGAGGTACACATACATATACGCGCCCTGATAGGTTACGAGAGCCGACTTGAGATTTACCACCTCGTCGCCCACTACCAATGAGTTGCCATCAAGCACCGCCTTCTTGGCGAATGTGATATTGTCTACATCCTTGCCCACCTCATAGGCCGACACGATACGTCCGTTCTTCACGACAAACACGCTGTCGGGTACTGCCGCCTTTGCCGCCATAGTCTGCATTGCGAAGCCTAAGATCATAGCGAAAAGGAATAATATTTTCTTTGTCATTGTTTTTTCAGTCTTGTACGTAATAAACGATATTTTTCTTTGTACACACTATGCCTTCGTGGCATGGCCTTATCGCTTCATCATCTTGAGCGACTGTCCCTCGGCCTTAACCACGTATACTCCGGCTGCGAGAGCCGACACGTCGAGAGTGGCCTTGCCGCCACGAGCCACAGCCTTGGCTACGGCTGCTCCGTCGGCAGCATACACGTCGAGAGTCTTGCCGTCGGCTATTCCCTCGGCTGTGATGGTAGAGCCGTTGTAGCGGATGGTGATAGCCTGCTTCTTGTTGAGCGAGGCAACAGATGTAGCGATTGACGTAAGCTCAATCTTGTCGATGTCGGCAATCTTGTGCGTGGCAACAGCCGAACCGTCGTGAGCCAAAAGCGACACGTCGTCGCCCGACACCTTAAGTTTAGCCACCTGTGACATCTGCACCACATGGGGCGTACCGTCAAGGTAGAGCACGTTCACCTTAGTGTCCTGTGCATTTGCCATGAGCGAAACGCCACAGAACAGAAGTGCTGAAATGAAGTAATTTTTAATCATAAATATTTAGTTTAAAAAATTAAGATACAAAAATAGTAAATAAATGTTTGGCTGACAAATAAAACAT
>SAMEA3663178__coassemble_110_pt1 | contig 35775 bp, 33 predicted proteins | sample SAMEA3663178__metabat2_low_PE_001 | metagenome-assembled genome bin SAMEA3663178 (sample SAMEA3663178) | pig gut metagenome | biome: pig gut; feature: pig-associated habitat; material: faeces | place: Denmark | collected 2012 | reverse complement strand
CTGTGATGCACAGTCGGTGATAATGAGATTTTGGAAGGTGGGATTGGCGATATCGCTACCCGAGAACTTGATAAGATAAGGATAGCCGCTCTTGAGATAGCCGCCTGTCACGTCGGTGAAGACCATTGTCTTGCCGTCGGCAGCAATGGCGGTATGCTCTTTTGCTACAACAGAAGTGCCGAAGACAGCTTTCAACTGGTCGATGGTGAGGTCGAAAGGCACGCAGAACGTGTTCCACTGACCGGCCTTATAGGTGCGGTTGGTTTCGCTAACGGTGGTCAGCTTACCGGTTTTTCCATAGAAGCCGGTGTCCCAAATGTTGGCTTCGGGGTTGTAGCTTACGGTGTTGCCGTCGTTGGTTGTGGCAACCGTATAGAGGTCGTCGGTGAGCGTCTGCACGGTGGCAAAGCGCGTCTGCAGATAGTTTTTGAGTTGGGCTACGGTCTCGTCATAGGTCTCGTAGTTGTTCAATTCGATGCCTGCCTGCACGTTTCGGGGGAACTTGGTGTTGTTGAGGGCTTCCGTTTGTGCAACAATGGCGGCCAACTCGTCCACCTTTGCGGTGAGCCTATCGAGGAGTCCGTGGCTCAAAAGCGAGTCGAGCGTGGTCTTCAGACGTGTGGCAAACAGTGGATCTTTCAGGAGATCGTTGTTCAGATAGTTGACAAGACTGGAGGCGTTGCCGTTGTTTGACACAAGGGCATCCGACTTCTCATAGTTGCAGTTGCCATAGGCAAGGTCCTTATCCCATACCGGTCCGTAGCAAAGACGGTTGCTGCCAGCGTCCTTATAGGCCTTGGTGGTCATCCATCCATCGTAGTCGCCAGTGAGCTCGGTAACAATCCAGAACTTCAGCAGCGACTCCTCGTCGTTGACCGAACGCCATCCGTGGTCGCGACTGTAGGCAGACGTGCTCTCCCAGAGGGGTGCCCACGTGTTGACAAACCAATCCTGAACGGGAGCGATGACGGCATTCACCTGCGCTTCGTCGGTTTCGTCGGCTGGCTCGGGGTTCTTGATGTTAATCAACAAGCCGTTCTTGCTAAAGCACAAGGGCTTGTCGAGCATATCCCCACGGCCCTGAAACTCTACCATCAAGCCGTTGTCTTCGTTGATGTCCACACGATTGGCTCCTGTTTCCACATGGTCGGACACCTGATAGGTGCCGCGATAGTTGCCGTTGATGACCAAATCAACAAACTTGTAGCCGGGACAGAAGTCCATTCCCACCTCTTTTTCAAGGTGATAAGAGAGGGCGTTGCGTATCATGGAGTGGTCGAAATCGTTGGCAAGGAGAGTCCAGTTGCGTTTGTTGTAGCCACTTCCAAGAAGGTCATGCTTGTGTTTCTTGGGGAATTTCAGGCGGTAAGCCTTCTTGCCGTTGGTGGGGTTAGCGGTGGAATTGCCGCGAACCTTTATCTGAACGGTGTCTCTAAACTCGGTGAGATGGCGATCGCTCTTGTCCGATCCATCATCTTTCACAAGGATGACAGCCGTGCTGTAAGGGGCAACGCCTGTTGTCCGGTCTTTATAAAGGGCTTTATCAAGGTCTGCATCGGTGCTCCCTACCCCATCTATGGTAATATATAAGGTGGGCACATCGGTGAGTTGCATCTGATGGGCTATCTTATAGCTAAGCGAAGTGGGGTCGTCGTCAGAGCCGGAACCGCCGCTTTCGCCAGAACCGCCCGAGCCTTCATCAGGGTCGGTGGTGGTGCTGAGGTTCTTGACGGTGAGCGTTATGCCGGTAGCACCGTCGGTACGTACATACAATCCTCCGGCTTTTGCCTCGGCAAGGAGGTCGCCTGTAACAAGCAGAGACACACCGCGCTTGTTGTTATCGTCCCATTCGAACACACCACCTTCGGTTTTAAGGTCAGTAGGGGTGTAGTTGACAATGTGACTAAAGGCGATGTAGGTGGCACCTTTAACGGTGATTTTGGCTGCTACCGCCTGACTGTTGAAGGCCGATGCAGGTATCTGCTCGTTACTCCAACTGGGGAAACTCATGGTGGTGACTGGGTAGTTGACCCCTATAGCTGGCTCGTCGGCCATCATGGGGAAAGCAGTCAACCATGCAATTAAAAAGAAAAAGTACCTTACAAAAGAGGTTGTTGTCTTGCTCATGGCGAAAGATTATTACTTAAAAGTGAAATTATTCATTCATACTTAATCGGGTGCAAAGTTAGTAAAAAGTGTGTAACGGCCACTTAAAACGGTAAACTATTTTGTCAAGTTCTTACAACTTCCACTACATTTGAAACATTTACATACACAAAATGCAACATTTTAAAAAGTGCGTCTTGGCTAAAACGCTCTATCACGTCCCTATTTACACCAAAAGGTCTCGCCCGGAAGTGAGACCGAACGAGACCGAAAGAACTAATAGCAGCTGCCGTTGGCAGCACAAATAACGCATTTATATGATGTGCAATTCGCCGAGAACGAACAACATTGAATAGCCAAGCACAAGACCAATAATGCCCATGATGAGACCAATCTTCATCATCTGGTTCTGCTTTACCAAGCCCGTGGAATGGGCAATGGCGTTAGGAGGCGTACTGATGGGCAGGGCCATAGCCACTGATGCTGCCACTGCAATGCCGATAAGCACCGTTGGCGTACCGCCGATGCCATCGAGAGCTGAGCCCATACCGCGGCAAACCACTGCCAGGATAGGCACCAACAAGGCTGCAGTGGCGGTGTTTGAAATGAAGTTGGAGAGCAGATAGCAGATGAGTCCCGAGATGATGAGGATGGCAATGGCCGACCATGAACCGAAAGGAATGCTCTTGATGGCATTCTCGGCAAGGCCAGAATCGTTGAGGGCAAGGCCCAAAGCGAAACCACCAGCCACCATCCAGATGACACTCCAGTTGATGTCCTGCAGGTCGCGTGCAGTCACTACGCCAGTCACGGCAAACACCACGATAGGCAACATGGCCACCGTATTGGCACCAACACCTGTCTTCTTGTCGAAAACCCACAACAGAACAGTCACCACAAACGTCACGGCTACCACCACTGTGCGCCAGTTGTGCTGCACATTACCGTCGATAGAGAGGCGAATGGTCTTCTGGGTGAAGGGGAAGAACTTCTTCAACAGGAACCAACCTATCACCAGCAAGACGATCGTAAGCGGAAGCATAAACATCATCCATTCGCCAAAGCCGAGGTTAAGATTGAGTCCGTTGGGGTCGTTAAGGTATTTCAAGGCTATCGCATTGGGGGGCGTTCCGATGGGAGTACCCATACCTCCAATGTTGGCAGCTACAGGAATGCTGAGCGTCAGGGCGACGCGTCCTTTGCCTTCTGGAGGCAATGCCTTGAAGACAGGCGTAAGAAAGGTGAGCATCATGGCCGCTGTGGCTGTGTTGCTGACAAACATCGAGAACACGCCCGTGATGAGCAGGAAGCCCAAAAGCACGTTTTCGCTCTTGTTGCCGAAGGGCTTTATCAGCGTTCGCGCCAAGAGGACGTCCAGTCCCGACTTGGTGGCGGCAATGGCAAGGATAAATCCTCCAAGGAAAAGAATGATGATGGGGTCGGCAAAAGTGGCCATCACAGCTTCGTGGTCGAGCAGTTGCGACTTATCGATACCGGCTTTCATGAAGTTGAACGAACTGTTGCTGGTGGTGAACAGAAGCAGTCCGATGACGGAGACGGAGGTGGCCCAGGAGGGTATAGCCTCGGTTATCCATAGGATAGTGGCTAAAGCAAAGATGGCAATAATGCGGCGCTGAATGACGGTAATGCCTTCGATGCCATAGGCATCAAGCGGTAAGTTCCACAAAACAAGGGTTACTGCCACGGCAATGGCAAACATTACAGCGTGCTTAACACTGAAGGAGCCATCGAGCATAGGTTTTTCTTCGGTTGGCATAGGTCGTTATTATTTAGGTTATCGGTTAATGATTGTCTGCCCGCCCCACAGTGTGCTGCACATAAGGGACGTGCTTATTGAATGCAAACGTACGTAAAAAAAACGAACGGCACAAACTTTTCCTCTTCTTTTTCAGTGATTTCTTTCAACTCTTTGCACACCTTATTATATAATATATATAGTGGGCGAAAATCCTACATATAGCCACCCAGCACACAACATGCCGGAAGAGAAAAGGTAAAGAAAAGAGAAAAAGTTGGCGAAAAATATTTTTTTATTTATCTTTGCAAACATGAAAAGACGAACATTTTCCATCGTCGTACTACTACTAACCGCCCTTTCGACCCTTCATGCGCAAAAGTTCGACATCGAAAAAGACCTGTTACGGCTCGACTCGGCAGTGAATGCAAGCAGTAGCTACGAGCAACAGAAGCGACAAGCCATTGCTGTCTGGAAAAAAGACAACAACTTCTTTGTTACACCTACCGAACAATACAACTACAACAAGCACCTCTATGACGAATACATGAAGTTCGATCCCGACTCGGCAATCTACTATTCGGCCCAGTGCTACCACATCGCCACCAAGGCAGGTCTTACCGATTTGGCCGTAATGGCCCAGCTCGACGGCATCTACATCAACATTCTTCAAGGCGAACTGCAAGAGGTGCAACGTGCCCTACCCTCTCTTCCGGCTATCGAAACCCAGTCGAAGACAGTGCAGATGAAGTATGCTGTCGTCATGATGGAATATGCCATACGCTGCTTTTCGCGCGATTTGAAAGATGATAAGTCATCCAAGGCGAAGCTACACCATGACGCCTGGCAGAAATATAGCGTCTATCTGCCCTCTGATATGTGGCAACGCGACTACTACGAGGCCAATCTTGTTAACACAGATGTAAGGAAACGAGTGGAAGCCGACCTTCGTGGCGTGCAACAACCGTCCATCAAAGCAGCCATGCTCTACTATGTTTATGCCCAACAATGCTATCGAAATAACAACAAGAATGCCTATCTTCACTACCTTATCCTCTCGGCCATCAACGACATAGGCAGCTGTAACCGCGAAGCAGAGTCGCTCATCTACCTTGTCAACTCGCCACTTATCCACCTCAACTGCAAGCGGGCATATCTCTACACCATGCTTTGCACCGAAAACGCCAAGACGTTCAAGGACGCAGGGCGTAGCCTTAAAATTGTAAAAGCCCATGCTTCGGTCACCACAAACTATCAGAAAGCAATGGTGAAGACCTACAATAGCCTCATCATCAGCCTGATTGTACTGGCGCTGACAATGGTGGCAATCGTGTTGTTGCTAGTGAACGTCATCAAGAAACGCCGCCGCCAAGTGCTCTTGCTCAAGAAGATTGAACGGCAAAACCACTCGCTGGAGGCCATGATTGGCAAGGAGAAAGAAGCCCAAAGACAACTGAAAGCTGCCAACGCCGTTATGCACAAGGAGGTAGACTATCACAACAATAACTTCCTACAGGTGTATCAGTTGGTCACAAAGTATATTGCTGACGTACAGAACTTCAAGAAGTCTATCTTCAACCTCATCGCTTCTGGCAAGATAGACAAAGCCCGTAGCGAGCTACGGTCGCAGTCTATCACCGAAAAATACCTGCAGAACTTCTTCGGCCACTTCGATAAGGCGTTTCTGTCGTCCCATCCCGACTTTGTCAAACGCTTCAATAGCCTGCTCAAACCCGAGGCTGCCATCGTCCCGCCGTCCGACAACGAGCTCACGCCAGAGCTTCGTATCTATGCGCTTGTCAGCATGGGCATCACCGATAGCATTAGTATTGCAGAGTTTCTCCACTACTCTCCGCAAACCATTTACAACTACCGGCTAAAAGTGCGACACTGCGCCTGCATCCCAGAAAAGACGTTTGCGGATGCAGTGGCGCAGATGTACGCTGATTAGAAGGAGGCTTTCGTCTCCTTAAAGGTTTTTCCTTGAATTATCTTTTTACCTTTCCGAACATTTGGAAACGTGCCAGCTTGTCGCCAAACTGGTCTAATCTTGAACGACATATTGTCGACGAGGTGTTCGCCAAAGTCTACAACTATTTCTTTCTTTTGCTTGAACAACGTGCTATAGAGGTCGGCTATGTTGCCTGACGGTATAGCTTTTAGCCTTGAAAGGCGTCCTTGTCGGCCACTATCTTCACCTCTCTTACGGGGTGATGTATGGTTTTTTTGATAACAGGTTTGCAAGCTTCGGCCTTGTCAAGCCATCCTTGCTATTGGCTTTTGGTGTTGCATTGTGCTGAAGCGGTTGCTGCCAAGAGGGCGAGCGATAATGAAAGGGGCCGTTTTTTTATCAGCATAATGGTGTCAATAGGTGTTGTAAGAAAGCCAACTGTTTACCAACAACTTCCCGCCGGGCTCGGGATATGCCTGTCCTGACGGGAAGTTGCCTTTCAGAGAGAATTATTTCCAGAAGAGGTTGTCCATTATTTCGTAGCGTTTTTCCATGTCAGGGTCTTCCTTGACAACGGTGTTAACATCTATCTGAAGAACGGGAGCAACCGTCTTTCCGTTTGTTGTCGGCCAGTCAACGAGGCCCAATCCGTTGGGGTTGCCGGTCTTTACGAAGTTTACATAGTAGTTGCTGAAGATGTCAGAGATGGTGTAGTCTTCGGGCTGCCAGTCGAAAACGCGGTTGGTGGACAGTGTTCCCATGGCATATTCGATGTCGGCTGAGTGGACAGCACCGAGTGCTTTTGGTATGGCTGGTGTGTCAGCGGTCTTTTCTTGTACGCCACCTGCAAGTCCAGCCACCTTGTCTTTCATTACCATATCGGGGCGTGGATGGCAATAGCGATAGCGGTAGACAGGTTGTCCACCAGTCAGTTTGTGCATATTACCCCACTTCCAGGTTGAATAGTCGAGGAAGATATCACCGGCAAGGTTGTTGCCCGGTTGTCCCAATACGTCTGCATCGGTGTTGATGCCATAGAGTTGGAAGAGCTGGTCGGTGGCATCTCCATAGATGGCACGTGCTGCTTCTTTCAAGTTCTCCACTGTGGGAGCCTTTCCGTAGAGAACAGCCATGACGTTCATCTCCTCGTTGTTGCCACCGATAAGTAGGGGCACCTTTGTCTGTTCGCCTGCTGCAAACACGTCATAGGGCTGCTTTGTCCAGAAATAACCGTCGATATTGTTGGTAGGCATACTCTTAACGCCAGCTTTCTTCATGAGTTCCTCGGCCGACATGGCGCGCAAGTCCTTGATGTTTTTGCATCCTATCTTCTTGGCCATCTCCACTCCTGCAGCTTCGGCCTCTTTAAGTGTGGGAACCTTCTTGGTGCCGATTACGGAGCCACTTGAGCCCATAGCCTGTGCAAACAGTCCCTTGCACAAAGGCGATGCCATGAGTGAGCTCACCGATATTGAGCCTGCTGACTCACCAACGATGGTAATGCGATTAGGATCGCCGCCGAAGGCTGCGATGTTGTCTTTCACCCATTTGATGGCAGCCACCTGATCGAGGAAGCCGTAGTTGCCGGAGCCTTTATAAGAAGTTTCCTTAGAAAGTTGAGGATGAGAGAAGAAACCGAAGATGCCCTCGCGGTAGTTGGCGGTGACGGAGATGATGCCTTTGCGTGCCATAGCGTCGCCAGCATAACGTGGCTCACTACCGCTTCCACACATGAGTCCGCCTCCATTGAAGTAGATAAGCACTGGAAGCTTCTCGTTCATCTTCTTGGCAGGTGTCCATATATTAAGGTATAGGCAGTCTTCGCTCATCTTCTTGGTGCCGAAGTTCATGTCGCCGAAGATGTTTTCCTGCATAGGGTTAGGTCCATATTCCTTGGCTTGGCGCACACCTTGCCACTTCTGTACGGGTTGGGGAGCCTTCCAGCGGAGGTTGCCAACAGGTGGTGCAGCGAAAGGAACGCCTTTAAAGGTCTTAATGCCCGACTCGTCGGTGCCTTCGAGCACACCGTCTGCCGTGGTCACTTTTACTGATTGTTGTGCAAACAACGCCCCTGCAAAGAGGGTAAGCACAAAGGTTAGAAACGATTTTTTCATTGTGTATTGGTTTAGTTGATTTTTTATTTGGCAATAAACTGCTTTTTCTTACTAACGCTGCAAGCGGGGCTTTTCGTATAAACGGAAAGCCCTTTATTTGCTAACGCTTCTTGGTGGCTATCTTGATGAGCGCTTGGTCGAAGCCATACTTCACGGTGCAGTCCTTGTCGAACACCATGGTGGCTTTCTTCCCTGTGGTGTAAGCCGGCCACTGTGGAACGCCATTGCCGTTGGGGTTGCCGGTGCGGGCAAAGTTCAACCAGGCACTGCTCATGATGTCGCCCAGGCGAATGGCTTCTGGTGTGGCACCGGTTTCAAAGCCACAACGTGCCACATTATTGAACACATAGGGCAGCTCCATGCAATGCATGGCCGTGAGGGTGCCGTCGAGGGCCGTACTCTGGTAGGTGAAGAGGAAGTTCCACACAGGGGCTCCACCGTCTTTTGCCTTTGTCTCGGTTTGCGCCAAGGCCTGTGGACGGTACTTGAAGTCGATGAGGGGCATATAGGTGGCTGGCAACTGAGGATAGGCTTGACGGAACGCCTTAGCATAGGCGTCGGCATCATTGCCGTAAGTTTTCTTCAAAGAGGCCATCACCTGGTCGTCGGTCTGCTTTAGGCAGGTGGGGTTCATCACGGCTGCTATGCCGGCAAACTCGTTCAGACAGGTGCCCACCATCATGGGCACATCTTTCGAAACCAGTTCGCTGCCGTTTTGGAAAGCATTTTCGGGAAGGATGTCTCCGTCCTTGGTGGCAAACCATCCCCAGATGCTGGCGTCAAGTCCTTCGCCTGCTGCCTCGGCCATTTTCTTCACGTCGTTACACGCTTTGGTGCCGGCTGCAAGCAGACGGTCGTAGGGCACGGTCTTAATTTGGTCGATGTCGGCAGCCGTGAGGCCGAGGTTGCGCACTGTCTGCTCGCCAATTAGCTTTGAATACTTGTCGGTCATGAACGTGGCACCGCTTCCGCTCTCGACGATAGCTTTCTGGAAGAGGCCTTTCGCCATAGGCATACACAACAGGGAGGAAACCTTTCGTCCCCCACCCGACTGTCCGAAGATAGTCACGTTGTTGGCATCGCCACCGAAGTTGGCTATGTTTCGCTTCACCCATTTCAGGGCTTCCACGATGTCGAGCAGTCCAAGGTTGGCCGAGTGCTTGTATTTCTCACCAAAAGAAGAGAGGTTGAGAAAGCCCAAGGCGTTGAGGCGGTGATTGAGGGAGACTACCACCACGTCGCCTTTGCGAGCAAGTGAAGCTCCGTCATAGGCAGGCTGCTCCTGTCCGGAGCCGGTAGAGAAGCCCCCACCGTGTATCCATACCATCACGGGGCGTTTCTTTCCATCATTGATGCCTGGTGTCCAGATGTTCACCCGCAGGCAGTCTTCTCCGGGAAATCCGTCATCCCACTGTGAGGAAAAAGCCACATTGTCCATTCTCCACATGGTGCGCACCTCCTGGGGACAGGTGGGTCCGTAATATCTTGACGAACGTATGCCATTCCAGGTGGCTGGTGCGTGAGGCTCTTCAAAGCGTTCGGCCTCAGCATAGGGAATGCCTTTATAGTTGTAGATGCCATTCTCGATGTATCCGGCCACCTTTCCATACTCGGTGGAAACGGTAGAGGCTTCCGTACTGGAGTTGATGGTGTAGCCCGGAATGGTGTTCTGTGAAAACACGGTTATGGGCACGAGGCCCATAACGATGCTTGTTAAGACGGTCTTTATCATTTCCTTCTGTTTTAGAATAACCGGTAAATGATTTGCTTATATCCGCTCTTCTGTTAGAAGTTGATGTGGGTTGCAAACTCCACGGTGAACGGACGTATGTAGGTACCTGCCATGAGGTAGTTCTTGTAAGCCGATACGTCTTCAATCAGGTCAGCAGCTCCGACAGAGCCTGAGCAACCCTTCTGGTTGAGAATGTTGACTTCTTTAAATCATTTCTGCTCAGGAAGGAGGCAGGGACGAACCGTTTCGGTAACGCGACCTTCCTCGCTAACAGTGGCCTTGAGTGGCTTGGCGTCGGCTGCATTCTTGGCTACCATTACGGTGTAGGTGCCTGCTTCTACCTGCCATTGGCTATCCTTCTCGTTGAAGGAGGCAAGGCTCTCGTAAGGAATGGCTATGCTGACGGTCTGGCTCTCGCCGGGGTTAAGTTTGCGGGTCTTGGCAAAACCCTTGAGTTCGCGAGCGGGTTTGTCCATATCTTTGCCCGGTGCGGACACATAGACCTGTACCACTTCTTTGCCTGCTACCTTACCGGTGTTCTTCACTTCCACGGTGAGGGTGAGGTTGCCTTGGGCATCTTTGCTAACAACGGGCTTGCCATACTTGAAAGAGGTGTAGCTCAAGCCGTAACCAAAAGGATAGGAAACGGGCACGTTCTTGGTGGTATAGTAGCGGTAGCCTACATAGATGCCATCGTTATACTCGGTGTAGTCGAAGTTTTTGCGCTCGCCACTGGTGCGTACATCGGCAAATCCCTTGAGGGCTTCGAGAAGCTGGTCGTCGCTGATTTCGTCGGGTGTGGGGAAGTCGGCCTTAGAGGGCACATCGTTATAGCTTACTGGCCAAGTCATGGGGAGTCGGCCTGAAGGGGTCTCCTTGCCGGTGAGGATGTCGCAGACAGAGTTGCCACCTTCCTGACCGGGAAGCCATGAGGTGAGAACAGCGTCTGGACCACCTATCCAACTCTTGGTTTCTATCACGCCACAAACGTTAAGCACAACGATTACCTTTTTGCCTGCCTTGTGGAAAGCGGCGCAGACGTCGCTTATCATCTTCTTCTCGGCAGCGGTAAGGTTGAAGTTGTCAGAGATGTAACGGTCGGCAAACTCGCCTGAGGTCTTGCCAATGGTGATGAGGGCTACATCGTTGTTGCGGGCAGAAGCTTGCAGCTCGCTGGCCGAAAGGTTCATTTCTGGAATGAGGTGCTTGGGCAGGAATGCAGCAAACTGGTTGGTAGATTTCGGCATCTTGGCCTGCGCCTCGGGAATGTAAGCTTCATAAGCTTTCTTCAGAGCTGGGTCAACGGTAAAGCCGGCGTTGTTGAGACCTTCTATCAAGCTCACTACGTAAGCATGGTTGACATCACCCGAACCTGTACCGCCGGCGATGAAGTCATAAGAGGTGCGACCAAAGACGGCTACATTCTTCACATTGTTGCTTACAGGAAGGGCGTTCTTGGCGTTCTTCAGCAATACCATTCCTTCCAAAGCGGCGTTGCGTGTCACAACGGCGTGGGCTTTCAGGTCGGGATTGTTGTCGGCTGTATAGCCTTGATAGCGCGGTGTCTTGAGGATGTACTCAAGGATGTGGCGCACGTTGCGGTCTATTATCTCCATGGAGAGACGGCCGTTGAGCACGGCTTTTCTTATTTCTTCACGCTGGTTCACTTTGCCTGGCATGAGCAGGTCGTTGCCAGCTTCCATTTGGGCAACGGCGTTCTGACCGCCAAACCAGTCGGTCATTACCATTCCCTTGAAACCCCATTCGTGACGGAGAATCTCGGTCACGAGGTCACAACGCTCACTGGTCATCGTGCCGTTAACCTTGTTGTAGGAGGTCATCACCGTCCAGGGCTGTGCTTGTTTTACTACTATCTCGAAAGGTTTGAGATAGATTTCACGGAACGTACGGGGTGTTCCAATGACGTTATTGCTGGTGCGGTTGGTCTCCTGGTTGTTCAGGGCAAAGTGTTTCAGGCTGGTTCCTACCCCATTGCTCTGCACACCACCTACCATGGCTGCACAGATGTTACCGGCCAACAACGGATCTTCAGAATAGTATTCGAAGTTGCGGCCGTTTAACGGATTGCGATGGATGTTGGTGGCAGGGGCAAGCAGCACGTCCACACCGTAGTGTTTAACCTCGTTACCCATAGCTGCGCCAACCTCTTTAACAAGTTGCGTGTTCCAAGTGGCACTCATCAGCATAGCTACCGGGAAGTGGGTGCAATAGAAGGTCTTGTCGGTGCCTTGGCGTTTAGGCTGGATGCGCAGACCTGCAGGGCCGTCTGCCACTACTGTTGAAGGGATGCCAAGGCGTGGAACACCGTTGAGCTGACCGGCAGCACCGGGTACCAACTCTGAGGCGTTGCCTATCGTGGCATTAGCATCGGTCGACTGGTTACCACTCGAGCCTATCAACACATCGAGTTTTTCATCGAGCGTCATGGCTGATATCACTTTGTCTAACGGATCTACTCCAAACTTTGGAGTCTGTGCACTTGCACTCATACATATACAAGCGGAGCAAACGCTTAACAATGTCTTCTTAAACATACAATTTCAGTTATTTAGGTTTTCGTTGCAAAAGTAGCAACTATTCTCTTAAAGTTTACCAGCAAGTAAACGGCAAAGTAAATGCGATTGAACAACGGGCTACTGATTGTCAGATGGTTACGCGATTTTAAGTATATAACAAAGTAAGTTTTTTCAGGAAGAAATGAAACCTACAAACCACATTTTTGTATCAAATAGACCACAAAACTGGGCGCAGAAAACACTTTCAGTGCCTGTTTTCAAACAAGCCACACACCCCAACTATCACCCAAACGCTTCCTCCCATAAAGCGGCAAAAAACTCGCTGCAAAACAAAACCCTGTGTTTTAGACGCTAAAACCGGCTCCGTTGGCTTCTAAAACCCTGTGTTTTAGTGTCTAAAACACAGGGTTTTAGAATGCAAAACATAAACTGCTGAAAATCAAGCACTTGCAAAGCGGTTAAAACGGCTACCACTTACAATCTCTAAAAAAGTGCAGATTTCGGCAAAAATCGTTGACTGAAACAGAAAATTTACCAATCTTTGCGAAAGAAAATAGCGGTTCAGCAAAGGCCCCTTCTTTACCTTATTATTATAAATACACTATAAAACTAACGATTATGAAAAAGAAAATTATCCTTTTCCTGCTCCTCATCATCACATCAGCAGCTGCTTTTGCACAAGGCAACACAGACATCTCTTCTGTCAGAAAAATGGCAGAAGCAGGAAATGTTAAAGCTCAATTCCACTTGGGAAACTGCTATTACATTGGAAAAGGAGTAGCACAAAACTACACTGAAGCCGTGAAATGGTACACAAAAGCAGCACAACAAGGACACAGCGATGCACAAAACAACTTGGGAATCTGCTATTTAGAAGGATTAGGAGTAACTAAAAACTATGCAGAAGCATTGAAGTGGTTCAGAAAAGGGGCACAACAAGGAAACCCCAACGCATTCTACTGCTTGGGAAACTGCTATTACGAAGGGAAAGGAGTAACGAAAGACTTGGCAAAAGCAAAGGAATGGTGGATGAAAGCAGCAAAGCAGGGAAACCAACCGGCCAAAGAAAACTTGAAAAGAGCCTTCAACATCAATATGTAAGCAAGCACTCCTGCTCGCCCACCTAACAACAGGACAACAACAAAAGATAGCGATTAGTTTGCCCGAAAGCAAACTAATCGCTATCTTTGCATATACACCCCACAAACCAAAAAACAAGATATGAACAACTACACCACACATATTGCAACGGCACTCGGGCTAAAACCTGCAGCCGTTGACGCCACACTGACGCTCCTCAACGAAGGATGCACCATCCCCTTCATCGCCCGCTACCGCAAGGAACGCACCGGGGAAATGGACGAAGTGCAGATAGCCGCCGTGAGCGAAGCGGCCGACCGGCTGACAGCTCTGGACAAACGACGTGCCACCATCCTGAAAACCATTGACGAACAAGGACTGCTCACGCCAGAACTGGAAAAGAAAATAAACAACTGTTGGGACGCAACCACGCTCGAAGACCTCTATCTCCCCTACAAGCCCAAACGGCGCACACGGGCACAGACAGCACGGCAACAAGGACTGGAACCGCTGGCTCAACTGCTGCTCATGGGGCGCGAACAACACCCCGAACAGGCTGCCCGTCGCTTTGTAAAAGGAGAGGTAGCTGACACAACGGCTGCCTTGGCTGGCGCAAAGGACATCATTGCCGAAACGGTGAGCGAAGATGCCGATGCTCGCTCGGCCGTGAGAGCACACTACCGGCGGGAAGCAGTCATCACATCAAAGGTAATAAAGAAACAAAAAGACACCCCCGAAGCACAGAAGTTTGCCGACTATTTCGACTGGAGTGAACCGCTCCGCCGCTGTCCGTCCCACCGCCTTTTAGCATTGCGCCGTGGCGAAGAGGCGGGCATCCTGCGCGTAAGCATCTCGGCAGACAACGAAGCGTGTGTCGGCAGACTGTACCGACAGTTTGTCAGAGGCAACGGCCCATGCCAACGACTGGTGGGCGAAGCGGTGGAAGACGCGTTCAAACGACTCATCGCCCCATCAGTGGAAAACGAATTTGCCGCCTTGAGCAAGGAAAAGGCCGACAAGGAAGCCATCAGCGTGTTTGCCGAAAACCTAAGACAACTGCTGCTCTCGGCCCCATTGGGACAGAAACGCACACTGGCCCTCGACCCTGGGTATGCTAACGGCTGCAAAACAGCGGTGTTGGATGCCGAAGGCAACCTGCTCCACCACGAAATCATCTATCCCCATCCGCCACGCAACCAACGGCAAGCAGCCGCTGCTGCCCTACTGTCGATGACAAGACGCTACCGCATTGAGGCCATAGCCATAGGCAACGGAACGGCAAGCCGCGAGACGGAAGCCTTTGCCCGACAGACCGTTGAGGGCACAGGCATAGAGATATATGTGGTGAGCGAGGACGGAGCAAGCATCTATTCGGCATCGGCAACGGCACGCGAGGAGTTTCCCAACGAGGACGTCACCACCCGTGGGGCGGTGTCTATCGGCAGAAGACTGATGGACCCACTGGCAGAACTGGTGAAAATAGACCCCAAGAGCATCGGCGTGGGACAATACCAACACGACGTCGACCAAACCAAACTGAAGCAGCAGCTCGACCTGACCGTGGAGAGCTGCGTCAACCAGGTGGGCGTGAACCTCAATACGGCCTCGGCCCACCTGCTGATGTACGTCAGCGGATTGGGCAAGACACTGGCACAGAACATCGTGAACTACCGGCGTGAACACGGTGCCTTCGCCTCACGGGCACAACTAAAACACGTGCCAAGACTCGGACCAGCGGCTTTCACCCAATGTGCAGGCTTCCTGCGCATCCCCGGAGCCAAGAATCCACTCGACAACTCGGCGGTACATCCTGAAAGCTACCACGTAGTGGAGCAGATGGCCAAAGACCTGAACTGCACCGTGAGCGAGCTGATGGCAGACAAAAACAAGCAGAAAAGCATCGAACTGAAACGCTACGTTACCAACGAGACCGGACTTCCCACACTGAAAGACATCATGGGCGAACTGGAAAAACCTGGACGCGACCCGCGCCAAAAGCTGGAAGCTTTCAGCTTTGACGACACCGTACACACCATCGACGACCTGACAGAAGGAATGGAACTACCGGGCATCGTGACCAACATCACCAACTTCGGAGCATTTGTAGACATCGGCGTCCACCAAGACGGACTGGTACACATCTCACAACTGTCAGACTCCTACGTGAGCGACCCGAACAAAATGGTGAAGCTACACCAGCACGTAAGAGTGCGCGTGACAGGAGTGGACACCGTCCGCCACCGCATATCGCTCAGCATGAAGGGGGTGAAACAATAACCACACCCCCACCCCTGTAACAACGGAAAAAGCCGCAAGCTCCTATGGAACTTGCGGCTTTACTATGAATAGCGCGCTAACGGCTTACTTCACCTTGTCAACAATGGCCTTGAAAGCCTCGGGGTTGTTGACAGCGAGGTCAGCAAGCACCTTACGGTTGATTTCAATTCCGGCCTTGTGAAGGGCACCCATCAACTGGCTGTAGCTCAATCCTTCAAGACGAGCAGCAGCGTTGATACGCTGAATCCACAATGCGCGGAAGTTGCGCTTCTTGTTACGACGATCGCGGTAAGCATAAGTCAAACCCTTCTCCCAAGTGTTCTTAGCTACCGTCCAGACATTCTTACGGGCACCATAGTAACCCTTTGTCTGCTTCAGAATTCTTGTTCTCTTTGCTTTAGAGGCAACGTGATTTACTGATCTTGGCATAGTTTTCTTTTCTTTTTAATGTTTGACTAATGTTACTTAACGCAGATTGAGCAAGTCGCGTACTTGTCTGAGGTTGCTCTTGTCAACCATTGTCTGGTGAACGAGGTTTCTCTTCTGCTTCTTTGTCTTCTTAGTCAAGATGTGACTGTGGAAAGCATGATGTCTCTTAATCTTTCCTGTACCGGTGAAAGTAAATCTCTTCTTTGCGCCGGAATTTGTCTTTTGCTTTGGCATTTTTGCTTTTTGTTTAAATATTGTTGTTTATTTAATTCTGTGGCAACGTATATACCAGGACGTTACGCACAATCTTTTTCTTATTCTTCGGAAGCCTCCTGAAGCTTGTCGAGGGCTGAAGCACCGCCTTTGGCGTTGGCAAAGAGCCCGTTGTCTTTGGCATGAGCCTCGCTTTCAAGCTTGGCTTTCTCCTTGGCTACAGCCTCGGCTGCCAAGCGGTCGCGCTTCTGCTGGCTCTGTTTGGCTACACCCGCCTTCTTGGGAGCGAGGTAGAGAAACATCTTCTTGCCGTCGAGCTTGGGCAACTGCTCTACTTTTGCCAACTCTTCAAGGTCGTTGGCGAAACGCAAGAGCAAAACTTCGCCCTGCTCTTTGAACAGGATGGAACGTCCGCGGAAGAACACGTAAGCCCGCACCTTATTGCCCTCGTTGAGGAACTCTTGGGCATGTTTGAGCTTAAACTGGTAGTCGTGCTCATCTGTCTGCGGTCCAAACCGAATCTCCTTAATGTCTTGTTTGACTTGCTTTTGCTTCATTTCCTTCTGTCGGCGCTTCTGCTGATAGAGGAATTTGGAGTAGTCGATGAGACGACAAACAGGTGGTTGAGCGTTAGGAGATATCTCTACGAGGTCTACACCCTCCTTGCGAGCCATATCTAGGGCCTTGCGAGTGGGCATAACGTCTGAGCCATTGTCGCTTACCACACGTACTTCCCTAACGTGAATTTGCTCGTTCACGCGGTACTGATTCTTCATTTTGTCATTCTTCATCCAGCTATTTTAATTCGGTTTTTTCTTTAAACGGCTGCAAAGATAGTGATTCTTAGCGAATTAGCCAAATAATTTTGGGGTCTTTTCGCCTATTTAGTATAAAAATCTATCACGTTTCTAATGGCTTGTTGACAAGCCGGACAAAACGTAGGCCATCCGTTGTCGCGCATACGGCAACGCTCGTAAGCCCGGTAAACGCCTTTGAGCGAATAGCCGGCTCCCTCATAGAAACCGCACTTGGGGTCGGTCTTCAGCAGGTTTTCCCATTTGTCGTGGAAATCGACACGGGTGGTGATGTTCTTCTCCCAGGGTTCGATGTCGTGCGGATACATGGGAATGGCTTCGTTTTCATAGGCATATTCGTCGGCAAGACCGGCAAAACTGTGACCGAACTCGTGCACCACTACGGGGCGGAAGGCGGGATGATGGGTCATGGAGAGGTTGTAACTGTTGAGAATGCCACCGCCTCCATACTCGGAAGTGTTTACCAGAACGATGATGTGTTCATAGGGAGTGCCTGCCAACCAGTCGTGGAGTTTCTTCAGATGGAGGGTGGTCAGATAGCGGTCGCTATAGAAAGTGTCGAAGTGGGAGCCGAGGGCTGTGTTGCGCCAAAGGCCTTTAGAGGGCTGGCTGGTGCCGCTTTCCTGCGACGGTGCCTCTACGGCCACCACACTGAAACGGCTGCGCTGGCTCTTGAAGGGTTCGTGTTCGAAGAGGGCTTCGTTGGCAATGCGGGCGTCTTCTTCAAACTGTTTCATCTCATCGGGACGGTAGCCTTCGGCCAAATAGGCTATATGAATGCAGCGAGTGGAATCGGCAGGATGTTGTATATATATATAAGGTGTAACCGAACGTTCGCCGATGTGTTCTATCAGAATGTCCTTGGGGTTGACTTGATGGGTGAGCGTGGCCACCACTTCGCGGCGGTTGTTGCGCAGGTCGATGGTGATGTCAATAGTCTGACGGGGCATCGGCACGAGAAAAACATTCTCGAACGACTGCGTGGAGGTCTTGGCTTCATCATAGGTGAGCCATTCCTGAAACAGCGTGGAGAAGGAGTTGCGGTAGAGGATGCGGCCTGAGAGGTGGTCGCGCACGGTGATTTGACCGTTGCCCTGCATGGGCAATTCAGACAAGTTGTGGCGTTTGCCATACCAACGAGGGATGCGTTTGAGTTGGTCAACGGCGATGTGCTGCTCCGTGGCGTTGCCAGAAAAGGTGTAGTCGATACGCAGAGTGGTGTCGACAAAGCAACTGTCAAAATCCTGTGCCCTACCCTCTACGAGGCACAACAACAAGCAAAAAAGCGAAAAAACAGTTTTCTTCATAACTTGGGAAATGGGAATGAGGATTGAAAAGAAAGAAAAAAAGGCCCCGACAGGTCGGGGCCCTATTTATTGAAGGTTCTTGACCGAAAGCCAAAAGAAGCTTTCTGTCAGAAAAAACATTCGATTTTATTCTTTGGCGGCTTTGAGCTGGTTGGCTACCTCGTCGTTGATGCGACGGGCAAAGTCTTCCATCTTCATCGTGGCTTGTTCGCCACCGCCCTGTACACGCATACTTACAAGACCATCGGCAGCTTCCTTTTCGCCTACGATAACCATGTAGGGGACGCGCTTGAGCTCGTTGTCACGTATCTTGCGGCCGATTTTTTCGTTGCGGTCGTCAAGCACTGCACGCACACCCTGGCCGTCGAGATAGCTCTGCACCTTGCGGGCATAGTCGTTGAACTTCTCTGAAATGGGCAGAATAGCTACCTGATCGGGGATGAGCCACAACGGGAAGTGACCTGCCGTGTGCTCGATGAGGACGGCGGTGAAACGCTCCAAGCTGCCGAAAGGCGCACGGTGAATCATCACAGGAGTCTTCTTTGAGTTGTCTTCGGCTGTATACTCCAACTTGAAACGTTGTGGAAGGTTGTAGTCTACCTGGATGGTGCCCAACTGCCAACGGCGTCCGATGGCGTCTTTCACCATGAAGTCGAGCTTAGGACCATAGAAAGCGGCCTCGCCAATCTCCTCGTGGGCTTTCAGTCCTTTCTCTTTGCAAGCCTCGCGGATGGCGTTTTGGCTTTCTTCCCATATCTCGTCAGAGCCTATATACTTCTCCTTGTCGGCCGGATCACGCAACGATATCTGTGCTTCATAGTTGTCGAAGCCGAAGATGGAGAATACTTTGAGGATGATGTCGATGATGGCTTCAAACTCTTTCTTCACCTGATCGGGACGTACAAAGATGTGGGCATCGTCCTGAGTGAAGGTGCGCACACGGGTGAGGCCGTGGAGCTCGCCACTCTTCTCGTAACGGAACACGGTTCCAAACTCGGCAATACGCAACGGCAAGTCTTTGTAGGAACGTGGCTTGCGAGCGTAGACTTCACAGTGGTGAGGACAGTTCATTGGCTTGAGCATATACTCTTCGTCCTCTTCAGGAGTGTGGATGGGCTGGAAAGCGTCTTTGCCGTAGTGGGCATAATGGCCCGAAGTGACATAGAGGCTCTTGCCGCCAATGCCCGGAGTGATGACCTCTTGATAGTTGTAAGGACGGAGCAATGCACGCAACAACTCCTGTAAGCGAAGACGGAGCTGGGTTCCCTTCGGCAACCAGATGGGCAGACCTTTACCTACTCGGTCGGAGAACATGAAGAGTTCCATTTCCTTTCCAATCTTGCGGTGGTCGCGCTTCTTGGCTTCTTCGAGCATTACGAGATACTCGTCAAGCAACTTTTTCTTGGGGAAAGAGATGCCGTAGATACGTGTCATCTGTTCGCGCTTGGCGTCACCGCGCCAAAATGCACCTGCCACACTGGTAATCTTGATGGCCTTGATGGCGCCTGTGCTCATGAGGTGAGGGCCACGGCAGAGGTCAGTGAAGTTGCCTTGGGTGTATGTGGTGATGGTGCCGTCCTCGAGATCTTGCTCGATGTGTTCGCATTTATACTGCTGACCATCGGCTTGAAATTCCTTCAATGCTTCGGCTTTTGGTACTTCGCGACGTACAACGGGCTCGTCTTTCTTGGCGAGTTCACGCATCTTTTCCTCTATTTTCGGGAAGTCGTTCTCGCTGATGGTTTGACCTTCAGCGGGCATCACATCGTAGAAGAAACCGTTTTCAACAGCTGGTCCAAACCCAAACTGTATGCCGGGATAGAGCTCTTGCAGGGCTTCTGCCAGCAGATGGGCCGATGTGTGCCAGAAGGTATGCTTGCCTTCTTCGTCTTCAAACTTGTAGAGCTCTACCTGTGCGTCCTCGTTTATGGGGCGATTGAGTTCTACCGTTTCGCCATTGACACCGCAAGATACAACGTTGCGAGCGAGAGCCGGCGAAATGCTCTCGGCGATTTGTAACCCTGTTACGCCCTGTTCGTACTCACGAACTGAGCCATCAGGAAAAGTGATTTTAACCATAATACAACTTAGTTTTAAAAATCAATTGTTGCGCAAAGTTACTACTTTTCCCTGTAAAGGCTTCATGTTAAGGAGAAAAAGTTTGTTTTTTTATCGGGAAGGGGGAACGGGCGGTCTTGCCACTTGTGGCGGGCAGCATGGGCAGTTGCAACTGGCTGCTGTCAGCAGATGGCGTTTCGGCTGGTTGGGGGAAACGTTTGGCAAGCCATCCGCCTTGGCTTAGGGCGGTGAGCTTGTAGGCATTGCTGATGGGAACGGTGGTGTGACGAACGGGTTTCTTGCCGGTGTTGATGGCACGGGCAAGGTCTTGTGCTTCTGCAAAGGGGCCGAAGCGTTTAAGGATGTAGTTGAGTTGTGAGAGGGCTGTCTGGTTGTCGCCTGCCATATAGTAGCAATAGGCTCGGTTGAACCAGTAGCTTCGGTTGCCGTGGTCGATGTCTAAGGCACGCGTATAGTCGGTGGCAGCGCTATCGTAGCGTTCAAGTGCAATGCGGCTCATGGCACGCAGGTCGAAGATATCGGCAATGTAAGGGTTTAAGTCGATGGCCTGAGTACAGTCTTCATCGGCACCCAAGAAGTCGTCAAGGTGGTATTTACTGAGCGCACTTAGGTACCATGCCTCGTAGAGATGGGGTTTCAGCGACACCACACGCTGAAAAATCTGCATCGCCACGACGTAGTAGCCTTGGTCAAGCGTGCGCCGCCCCTCTTCCATCATCTTGCGCATGTTGTATTGCGCTTGGGTGGCGAGGGGCAGAAACAGCAGAAGGCACGTCAGAAAAAAGCGTGCGCCACAGCTCATTTATGGGCTATCTTGGTGCGGTAAGTGCAGCGGAAGCGCCCTTGCAGCAGGTTCTTGAGCTTGCTGCGTATGATTTGCTTACGGAAAGGACTGAGATGATCGATGAACATATGACCTTCCAAATGGTCGAACTCGTGCTGCATGACACGTGCCAGATAGCCTTCCACCCACTCGTCGTGCGGTTGCAGGTCTTCATCAAGGTACTTTACGTGGATGCGTGTGGGGCGTGTTACGCTTTCGTGGATGCCCGGTAAGGACAGACACCCCTCCTCCATCGACTTTGTTTCGCTATCGTCGGCTTCGATGATGTGGGCATTGATGAAGGCATGACGAAAGCCTTTATACTCTGGCAAATCCTCTGAGAGCACGTCAAGGTCTATCACCACCACGCGAATGTCCTTGCCTATCTGTGGTGCGGCAAGGCCAATGCCATCGCTGGCGGTAAGGGTTTCAAACATGTTAGCGACGAGTTCTTTCAACTCGGGATAGTCGGTGGGGATGTCTTGGGCCACCTTGCGCAGAACTGGTTGCCCGTATATATAAATAGGTAATATCACTCTTGTTGTGTTAAATCTATACTAAAAAATGCCTTTCGACTTGAGGTAGTCGTTCAAGATGATGGTGGCGCTAATCTCGTCGACCAATCCTTTGTTGTCGCGGCGCACCTTTTTGCGGGTGCCTCCGGCCAACATGGCTTGGTGGGCAATGACAGATGTGAAGCGCTCATCGTAGTAATCGATGGGAATGGAGGGCATGGCCTTGCGCCAACGGTTGACAAACTGTTCCACCCTGTCGAGGTTTTCGCTGGGTTGTCCGTTGGGTTGTGTAGGACGTCCTATCACTATTCGTTCGACAGTCTCCTTGCCGATATAGGCCTTGAGATAGTCGAACAAAGTAGCTGTGGGCACTGTTTCCAACCCGCTGGCAATGATTTGGAGCGGGTCGGTGACAGCTATGCCGGTGCGTTTCTTTCCGTAATCGATGGAGAGGATGCGTGACACGGGCTTAACGGGCCAATATCCAAGCGTCGCTCTTGGGGTTGAAGGTTCCGCCGAGGATGGCATTCTTGCTCTTGGCAGCTTCAGCCTTGGTGTCGTAAGTGCCGCTGATGACGCGGTAGAACTTGGTGCCGTTGACGGTGGCAGAAGCTATTGCAGCTTGATAGCCGGCATTTTGCAAGCGAGAGAGCAAGTCCTGAGCGTTAGCATGTACCGAATAAGAACCTATAACCACGCTGAAGGCCTTGAGGTTTTGGCCGCTTTCATAGGTAACATTCTCATGACGGACGGGCACGTTCTCGTAGTTCTCGACGGGTTGGGGCTGAGTCTGAGTGGTGGCAGCCGGTGTTTCAACAGGTGCTACTATAGGTATTTCGCTCTCTGCTGGCGATACCGGCTGTTGGGTTTGCTCCTGGTTTTGTGCTTGAGCCTTCTTATAAGCTTTCTGATAAGCGCTCTCTTGCGAACTCTTGCATGATGCAAAGCCGAGTGCAATGCATACGGCTCCAACGAAAAGCATTACTTTCTTCATAACTGTTATCTTTAATTTATTGTTTTAAAATTATCGTTTTGATGATTTTGCGAAGATACAAAACTTTACCGAACGTGGCAAATTGGCATCGAATAAAGTTTGTTAAATAAGTCTTTTGCAAAGTTTTTAACATAAAATAAGCACACCTCATTTGGCGCATTGGGAAACATTCGCTACATTTGCGATTGATAATAGAACTTTAAAACAAACGATTATGAAGACATTAGGTTACATTGGCGCTTTCCTTGGTGGCGCTATTGCTGGTGCTGCTCTTGGCCTGTTGCTGGCTCCCGAAAAGGGTGAAGACACCCGTTCGAAGATTTCCGGTGCTGTAGAAGACTTCTGCAAGAAGCACGACATAAAACTTTCACGCAAAGAAATGGACGACTTTGTAGACGACATCAAGGACTCTGCAGAGGACGCTTAACACACAGAAAGCATGTTTTCGAACGACAACAACGTGGAAACCTTCGCCCAACTGGTGGAGACGCTAAAGCATTACGTCGGGCTTCAAAAGGAATATGTGAAGCTCGACGTAATAGAAAAGGTGGTGCGCCTGCTGACGGCCATTGCCTTGATTGTGGTGTTTAGCGTTCTGGCTCTGGTGGCGCTCATCTTCATTTCGGTGGGTGTGGCCCACTTGTTGGAACCTTGCTTGGGTGCCACATTGGCTTATGTAACGGTGGGCGGCGGCTATATCGTGCTCATCCTGTTGTTTTTGCTCAACCGGCGCCGGCTCTTTGAGCGTCCGCTGGTAAAGTTTTTAGCCGAACTCTTGTTGTCCAAATAGTCATGGAAAATATGGAAGAAACCACCCGTTACACCTCTTTGAGCGAGATACGCCTACGCAAAGCGCAGCTCAGAACTGACCTATCGAAAGACACCCACCGCATGGGTGAGTTGTGGAATGGCCTGTTCCATCAGAAGAAAAAACATTCTTCACCTACAAAAAAGTTCTCGGGATGGCTCAGTACGGGTATGGGCGTGGTGGACGGAGCCCTATTGGCTTGGAAGCTCTACCGTAAATTGGGTGGCAAGCGCAAAGGCCGTTTCTTCTAATAACGACAAACGTCATTATTGTTTATGAGGTATTTGCCTTTTCACAGGCGGCATAAACAATGGTGGAAATTCCCCTTTTTCTTTCTTAAATCTCTATCTTCAGACCATCGTAGGCAAAGGTGAAGCCTTCGGGCAATCGTTTGCAGGCATCCCGATGGAAGCCTATATCGTGCGTGGTGTGTACAAAATAGGTGCGACGGGCCCCTATCTTGCGGGCAAAGCGGATGGCATCGTCAACGAGTTGATGGCTATGGTGGACGCCTTCGAAGCGCAAAGCGTTGACCACGAGCGTGTCCACTCCTTCTAGATAAGGCAACTCTTCGTCACTGATGGTTTTCATATCGGTGATATAGACCAATGGTCCGAAGCGATAGCCCAGTATCGGCAACTGGTCGTGCATCACTTCTATGGGCATGACGGGGATGTCGCCAATGGTGAAAGGCTGGTGCTTTTGTATGGTGTGGAGGGCCAGTCGAGGCACACCGGGATAGAGTTGCGACTTAAAGCAATAGGGCATCATGGAATGGATGCCACTCACTGCCTGACTGTTGGCATAGATATTGATGCTCTTCTTGAAGGTGTAAGGACGCAAGTCGTCTATTCCGCCCACATGGTCGTAATGGCTATGGGTGACGAGAACGCCGTCGATGGGTCGTATGGGCTGCGCTAACAGTTGCTGGCGGAAGTCGGGCCCACAGTCGATAAGCACACGAGTGGTTTTCGTTTCAAGCAATGCCGATGTGCGAAGGCGATGGTCTAAGGGGTCTTTGCTCTGACACACAGCACAACGGCAGCCGATGACGGGCACGCCAAACGAGGTTCCTGTTCCTAAAAAAGTGAGCTTCATCGTATGTTTACTTCTGGATGTATGTGTATGCCGAAGCGTTCGTAGACGTCGTGTTGCACCTGACGGCAGAGCGTTACCACGTCGTTGCCGGTGGCACCGCCAAGGTTGACGAGCACAAGGGCTTGCCGGTCGTGAACGCCTGCACGGCCTAACGAACGGCCTTTCCAGCCACACTGGTCTATCATCCACCCTGCAGGAATCTTCTCGTGTTGGGCGTCAATGGTGTAATGGGGCATGTCTGGATAGTGGCGGAGCAACTCTTCATATTTGTCGCGTTCTACAATAGGATTCATAAAGAAGCTTCCTGCATTGCCTTGCATGGCCGGATCGGGCAGCTTTGCCTGACGGATGGCGATGATGGTCTGCCGGAGTTGTTCTGGCGAAGGGCTTTCGATGCCTTGTTGTGCCAGTGCTGCACGAATGCCTCCATAGTCCAAGTGAGGCTGAAAGTCGGTAGAGAGCTCATAGGAGACGTGCGTTATGAGGTAGCGGTCGCGCCATTCGTGCTTAAATCGGCTCTGTCTGTAGGCATAGCCACACTCCTCTTGCTGGAAAACGCACACCTTTCCGGTGGCTATCTCCACGGCTTCCACTTGCTTGATAAGGTCTTTGGCTTCTGCACCGTAGGCTCCGATGTTCTGCACTGCGCTCGCTCCCACCTCACCGGGGATGATGGAAAGGTTCTCTGCTCCGTAGAGTTGATGGCGCAAGGCATAGACCACCACGTCGTCCCAGGTTTCTCCTGCTCCGCACTCCAACAGGTTGCCGTTCTGACGGATACCCTTGATAGCGGAGTGGACCACCGTGTGTGGATAGTCGGTTGTGAGCAGGAGATTGCTGCCCGCTCCCACAATCAGCAACGGAAAGTCGTCGTCGGAGAGTTGCGCTACCAAGGCTTGGGCGTCTTCCACCGAAGCATATTCAAGAAAACGTCGGCACCGTGCGTCGATGCCGAACGTGTTATGTGACAAAAGCGAATAGTCTTTAAGGTCTTTCATTGGGCGATACGAAAATGTTAATAGGCATTGAGTTTCACCAGTTGCCAGTTGCCTTTCTTCTTCTTGAAGACGAGTTGGGTTTCCAGTCCGTTGGAGAGGCCTTTGAATGAAAGTATCTTTCGTGTGCCTTCCTTGTATTTCTGTCCGTACAGAATGTTGTAGATTTCGTCTCCGGGTATCTCGGGCAAGAACGTCTTCCACTCGTTAGCAGGTATAGAGGTGTTGACGATGGAGGTCTCTTCGCCGTTGGGGTCGGGTCCCGAATAGGGCAAGGGGTCTTTGATATAGCCGTTGCCGTCACTCTCGAAGAACCTTGACAGGAATTTCAAGAACGATGCATTGACGCTCTGGGAGAAGCTGATGCGCTTGATAGCGCACATACGCCACTTGCCGTTTTGGTGGTCAAACCAGTATTGTTCAACCTCTCCTCGACGCAGGTGGATGCGTTCCACGATGACACTGTCAAGCTTTGTGGACTTGGCAAGCTTCATTTGATTTTCGTTGTCGAAGATGAGCGTGTAGTAACCTTGCGGGCGGAAGAACTTGTCCATCTTCCATTGACTGCGCTTCATCTCCATTGTGCGTTGCTGACGGTCGGTTGTAATGGTGACCGGCAACGGGAAGTTGATGCGTGCCCGCTGCACTTTCGGACTGGCAATGAAGTTAAAGAAGAAGTCATCAAAGAGTTGGTCGGCAGCCTTGGGCATAGGTGTCTCAGCAATGATTTGCGCTACCGTGTCGCTATCAGCGGTGTCCTTGACTACCGAATCGGTTTTAGTGGTATCTTCAGGTTCTGGTTTTTTGTCGTTACATCCTGTTGAAACAACCATCATTCCTACGCAAACGAGGAAGAAGAGAAAAACACATTTTTTCATTATTTTGAATCTATCTCTTATTATCGGGGGCAAAATTACAATATTATTTCCATATAGAAGAACGCGCACGGGGAATTTTCTTGTCACAACGACACACGTTTCTATTTTTATTTGTACCTTTGCACGAAGTTTAAAAAGGAAACGATTCTAAATCCAGAACGAATATGTTACTCGAACAGATAGAAGCGCTCATCAACGAAGTGAGCACGCTTACGGCCAGCAACGCCGAAGAAGTGGAAGCCCTCCGCCTGAAATATCTCAGCAAGAAAGGCTCCATCAACGCCCTGATGGGTGAATTCCGCTCTGTACCCAAAGAGCAGAAGAAAGAGGTGGGCATCAAGATTAACGAGCTCAAACAGGCAGCCCTTGCCCGCATCAACGAACTGAAAGAGCAAGTGGAAGACGCCAGTGCCACCGCTGACGACATCGACTTGACCCGCACCGCCTACCCTATCGGCCTTGGCACACGCCATCCGCTCACCTTGGTGCGCAATCAAATCATCGACATTTTCCAGCGCATGGGCTTCATTCTCTATAACGGTCCGGAGATAGACGACGACAAGCACGTCTTCACAATGCTCAACTTTGCTGCCGACCATCCCGCACGCGACATGCAAGACACCTTCTTCATCGAGCAAAGCAACCCTAACGACGTCACCAAGAACGTGTTGTTGCGCAGCCATACCAGTGGCGATGAAGCCCACTACATGGAGACCCACGAGCCTCCTATCCGCGTGCTCTGCCCCGGACGTGTCTACCGCAACGAGGCCATTTCGGCACGCGCCCACTGCTTCTTCCACCAGGTTGAAGGCCTGTATGTAGACAAAAACGTGTCGTTTACCGACCTCAAGCAGATTCTTCTGACGTTCGCCCGCGAGATGTTTGGTGCAGACACCAAGATACGCTTGCGCCCAAGCTACTTCCCCTTCACCGAACCCAGCGCCGAAATGGACATCAGTTGCAACATCTGCGGTGGCAAAGGATGTGGTTTCTGCAAGCACACTGGATGGGTGGAAATACTCGGTTGCGGTATGGTAGACCCACACGACCTTGAAGGTTGCGGCATCGACTCAAGCGTTTACACGGGTTATGCTTTCGGAATGGGCGTGGAACGCATCACCAACTTAAAGTATCGCGTGAGCGACTTACGTATGTTCTCTGAAAACGACGTGCGCTTCCTGCGCGAGTTCGAGTCGGCCGACTAAGCGTCTCCCCCACTCCATTATCCCCTTACAACGGCTTTCGCTCTTACGACGAAAGCCGTTTTTCGTTGCCGACAACTTCCCGCAAAGAACAAAAAACAAAAAGATGCGCTTTGCTTGCCAGCCCCGAATATTTGACGTAACTTTGCCCTTCACAAAACACCATTCACCTTTCAACAGACAATAATGGCAATCATCAAAACCGTAAAAGGAATGACTCCCACATGGGGAGAAAACTGTTTTCTGGCCGAAAATGCCGTTCTCACTGGCAACTGCCAGCTGGGCGACGACCGCAGCATCTGGTTCGGAGCCGTGCTCCGCTCGGATGTAGACGGCATTACATGCGGAAACCGCGTCAACATACAGGACTGCGCCTGCATTCATCAGACCACCGGCATTCCCTGTGTGCTCGAAGACGACGTGTCAGTGGGCCACGGAGCAGTAGTGCATGGGGCCACTGTCCACCAGGGAGCACTCATAGGAATGAACGCCACCGTGCTCGACCATGCCGACATCGGACAGGGGGCCATCGTGGCAGCCGGCGCTGTAGTAACACAAGGAACACACGTTCCGCCCCACGAAATATGGGCTGGCATTCCGGCAAGAAAAGTAAAAGCGTGTGCACTAGGCCAAGCCGAAGAATTTGCCAAGCACTATGCCGACTACCTGAAAGACTGGTATAGAAACGACAAATAAGGTCTTTTACAACTTTTTCACAACATCAACAAGCGCTGCAAAATCGTCTATCAGAAAGTCTGCCGCTGCAAGTTGACTGCGCGTTCCGTTGCCATAGGTCACCGCACAGGCCATCGCTCCTGCATGATGGGCCATATCCACATCATACGTCATATCGCCCACAACAAGCGTTTCGCTCACCGTTCCTCCCATTTGGTCAACTGCTTTCAACACCATATCTGGGGCTGGCTTTGCATGGGCAACATCTTCGGATGCCACAACCACCCGGATGCAGGGTGCTATCTGTAACTGACGCAGATAAGATAACAACGAGTCGCGACCACGACTACTGGCCACCGCCAACACATAACCATCGGCATGAAGCTTTCGTAACGTCTCCACCACATGAGGAAAAGGTGTAACCCTCAACACTTTCTGGTTTCGAAAAAACAACTTCCTATAGGTTTCTGCACACTTCATGCCTGCTTCCTGCGACAAACCAAAGAGCTGGCAGAATGCTTCATCCAACCTTAAGCCGATGGTGGCAGCACACTCCGCCTCTCCTTTCACCGGCAACGACATAGCCTGCATAGTGTCTTGTAACGTACTGACTATCAGCTTTTGTGTATCACCAAGCGTTCCGTCAAAGTCTAAAACAATGTTTCTCATTTGCTTATTTTATCAACAAAAGTAGAAAAAAAGTCGCAAACTATGCGGTTATTACAAAAGTTTTTTCTACCTTTGCAATCCGTTAAGACAGTCGGGTGGTTACCAGAGTGGCCAAATGGGGCAGACTGTAAATCTGCTGGCTATGCCTTCGGTGGTTCGAATCCATCACCACCCACTTCTCAAAACAAAGCGTATTTCTTTATGAGATGCGCTTTGTTCTTTTCTGCCTCTTCACTACCCCATTTCCTCCCTGTGCCTTCTTCCATCTTTGGTGGCAGCCAAACAACAAAAAGAAAGGAGAAATCAACAATGAGAGAAACGAATATATAATTAGGCATCTGCATATTTACTTGTTTACACATAGATATATTTGTATGTTTATATGTATAAAATATCAAATACAGATACAACCATTTACACTTACACAAAAGACTATAAAGAAACAAGTAAGTGCCTAAATATAGGATTAGCAAGGTATTTATACATTTAGATATATGTATATGAAGATATTGATATAGATATATATTGACATATAAACATAAACAAACAAATATGGGGCAGACCGATAGGCCTACCCCAGGTAAGTATTGTTTACAGATTGTGGCGGTGATTTTACACCTTATTATATTATATAAGGCGATCGCCAAAAATAGCATCCTTAATCTGTTTCTCGTGATCGTAGACAAAACGAGTCACGATGGCAGAGAGTAAAGCAGTAGTGGGAAGCTTGACACTGGTCGCTGCCTTTAAGCGGTCAAGAACGTTCTTCAAATCTCTGTCTATGTAGATAGTTGCAAGTTTTGAGTCTTTTTCCTTAAAATCACGAGCCAAATCAAGGAACAACTCCCAAGAATCCTTACTATCATCCTTAGTGATGTGATATTCACGCTCCGCCTTTGCATTTTTCTGTTTTTTGTCTCCTGCAGGCTTCGTTACTGGCGTTTCTTTCTTAATAGGAGCCGTTTTTTCCTGTTTTTCTTCCTCTCCAGAAGGTGATGGAGAGGTTTCAGACGGTTTTTCAACGGTTTTTTCGGTAATAGACTGGGGGGTTTGTTCATTTTCGGGAGCTACAGGCTGCTCCTCTACCCTACTCTCTTCGCGTGCAGGCGCAGACTCACCACGCTGCACAGTGTGAACCAATCCTGCAATACCACCAGGAAGGTTAACGGTGATTTTTTGCTTCTTTGCCATATTTTTAGTTACATTTTCTTAATCATAAAGTCGAAAGCAGCTGCCACAGCATCACGTTGGGTGGCAAGCAACTCAAAGGTGTTAATGCGCTTGAGGGTGGCGCGGCTGGCTATACGTGGTGTTACCTTGCCAAACTGTTTGAAGATTTCATCGGTTTGTTTCCACATTTTCATTTCCTCACTTGTACCGATTCGTGCATCAATACGGTTTGGAACAAAGAAAAGTTCAGCCTTCATCTCAGGATTATGTTCACGCAAAGCATTCAGAACCTGAACAAAAGTGCCAGTAGAATCAAGGGTCTTATCTTCATATTCGTAAGGACAAACAATATAGTCGGCTTCTGCAAACATAGGAACAAGTCCATCCTCGCTAACATTTCCTGGGCTATCGAAAAGCACAAAACCGTCAACTTGTGATGCAGAGTCCATCAACTGCTGCATAATTTCAGGGTCAGTAACATCAAAATCCTGCACGCTATAAGGCTCTTCAACGCCTTCATAAGCAGCAGCATCTTTCTTTCGCTGCATGTGAATGGTCTTCTGAAGGTCAGTATCTATCACACACACTTGTTTTTTCTTGTATGACAAATAGTTTGCAAAGAGGATGCAAAGAGTTGACTTACCCACTCCACCCTTCTGATTAGCAAAGACTACTTTCCTATTTTTCATATTTTTATATATTTATGTTTTTAGATTTTCACCTTATTATATATATATACTTATTGCCAAAACAGCACACTATTCACCTTTACCTCCTCTTACATCTTGGCCAAGATCAGAATCTTTTCCATCGGAAATTTCTACTTCTTCGCTCATTGAACGGCGAACAAAGAGGAAAGGAAGCAACGTCAAGATGTAAGATATAAAGGAAAACAAATAGTTAACATTCATATAAGTTGAACCAGAAAGAACGTTTTTATAAACCAAATAATATAAAACGCCATTGGAAACGAACATCAAAACAGGAGAAGCAATAAGGGAAATTCCTGCCGAAAGCAGTCTTCCTGTGTATTTCACCATCAAAGAAATGCTCAAAACCACCGTTATAAGAAAGGTAACAAACGAGGAATTGGCAGCATAATTGTGTTGAAATTGAGACCAATAAGTAGCTGAAGAAGAATTTGCAGAAGCAAAAACATCTGGCTGAAACAGGTCAACTATCAAAAATTGGAGACCTAAAAAGATCATCAACAACAAAACAGCATAATGAATTTTACTTTTATCCTTATTTAAACAACGGCGAAATATTTCAAAAATTCCCAATTGAGACACAACAGAAAGCAATCCAATGATAGCTGAACCAGGTTTTGATTGGATAAAAGTCTGCAAATAATGCAAGAATAATCCATTGTCTGAGAAAGCTGGATTAGACAAATTTCCGAAAAAAGACAGTGCAGGAAACAAAGCCACACCACCTAAAAACCAGTTTAACAACTTGTTGTATTGTTTAGTAATATGAAAATATTTTCGCTTCATGCCCGATAAATAAAGGGTTTATATAATTGTATATTTATATCTTTAAATGCTAAATGAGTGAAAAGAACACCATTGTTTGCTATTATTTGGAGCACCATACTTGTATAAATATATTTTTGGTTAAATATATATTTAAACCATAATATAATATTATAAACACCCACTTGCATTTTTAACAGTGCAAATATAAGAATAAATAGGCAATTAAACAAATAAATTAAGCGACAAAAACATAATGCCATAAAAGTACAAATAAACATAAGAATATTTATATATAGGAATAAAACTATTTTTAAATGTTTTTGCATATTTGCATAAATACTTTTAGGTATTTATGTTTATGGATATTGATGCGTTTGTATATAATATTATTTAATTGTTTGTATGTATGTGTATTGGTATATTTATATATAGCAATATATATTGTTTTGGTTATTGGCGTATTTATATTTTTATATCGTTATATTTTTACGTGCGCATTTATTTATATATTTATACTTTTCGTTGTTAATGATTATAAGTATTTAATGATATGTATTTATCTTCTTTTATGTACATATATAAAGGTATATTTGTGTTTTGACGTGTCTATGTTTTTATATTTTCGGTCTTTTATATGTTTATGCTTTTCCATATAAAGACAAATATTTTGGCACACATTTGTGCATATATATATTTAATTGTTTTGTGGTTTGGGCAGATATATATATAAATATAGATATAAATGAGTCTAAAAATAAATGTGTAAATAGGCACACACAAAAGGCTAAAATTATCAGAATCTCTTGGAAGAAGTTATTGAAAGAAAGATGAGCCATGAGAGATTAAAAGATAAAAAAGAGGAAAATAGCAGCTCTTTTATGCAATAGAATAAGATCGGTAAGGAAAAACAGGGGATTCTGAGGTCACAAATAGATGGATGCCATTCATATTCCCATAAAAGAAGAGTAGGCGGTTATAAGGAAAACAAAGTAGGAAGAAACCAATAGAAGTGCATAAACGAATCATCTAAAAAACTCCTTTCAAAAATAGACAGATATAAAGCAGCATAACAAGGAGGAAAATAATAATGGTGAATAATATCCTAAATGCAATTAAAAATAAACGCCTAAAGAAATGAAAAAGGAAAGGTAAGAAGCTGAAGAAGATAGATAAACATCAGTGAATGTTTGTAAAGTTATTTCAAAGTATATAATTCTGGTTTTTTATAGACACAAAACGAGTGGAATTTACGCCTAAAGAAAGAAAACAAAGAAAGGGTAGGGTAGAGGATAATAATAAAAGAAAAAGAAGAAAGAAAAAGGTAAACAAAAAGAAAAAACAACATATTAAAAAACTGCTTTTGGTAACATTGAAAAGGAAAGAGTGGGAGAGTGGATGATGGAAATAAGGTCCTTCTCATGCAATGATTGTTAAAGTGTAGAAAAAAAGAAAAGGAAAGAGGTAAAAAGGGTAAAGTAGCGTTTATTTAAGAAGAAGTTATATATGATGTTTTATTTACAATAATAAAAAGAAAAATCGGCAAAATAAAAATCAGGAGAAAGACGTGAGAGAAAGGATAAAGGTCTTTTGTGCAGATGAACTAAAAGATAGTATAATGTCAAAAGTGACAAAAGAGATGGTAGAAGGGGAAACATTATAAAGCCAAAAATTAGTTAGAGAAAAAACAAAGTAGATAAAGGGGCAAATGAATAGACCAAAAACGGAGGATAACAGAGAAGAAAAGGAATAAAAGAGCTATTCATTCGACAAAACAAGGAAAAGTAAATGATGAGATCAAAAATGGATAGATAAATTTCGTTTGAAAACAAAAAGATAAGGAAGAAAAACTAAAAAAGAGGATAAAAAGAGAGCTTCCAACAGCTATAAAGTTCAAATCAAGTACGACAAATAGGGAAGTAACGACAATAAAAGGACGAGTTGAACGAACGGCGACAAAATAGTAAAAAAGTAGAATAGCCTTTAAGTGGCTATATATCAGTAGGGTTAAGTGCATCATTAAAGGGGTTTGGCGACAAAAAAGTGAAAAATTCGAGAGCAACTTATAGTATTTCTTGTAGTAAAGAACTATAAACTGCTATATAACAAATATTTAGTCTTTCATAAAGACATTAAATTCTTGAAAAAAGATCTTCCCTATTTGTCGCTTCAGAAAAGGGAAGAAAGCAGTTAATATAAAGGACTTTTTTGAAGGAAAACTGCGGGACAGGCGACAAAAAGGGAAGATATAAGGTGGTAAGAGAAGATAGAGAAAAGAAGAAGGAGGCGACAAATAGGGAAGATAATAGTGGAAAGGGAAATAAAGCTGTTAAAGAGCAAGAAAATAAAAAGATGTTGAAGGATAAATAAACAAAGGTGCGACAAATAGGGAATATGTGGTAATAGGAGTTTTAATAGTAAAGTACGACATATGAGGAACATGTTAGAAACAACATAAAAAGGCAGATATTCATCCGTTCTCTCACTTAAAAAATAAGCCAGGCAGAACAATACTACAACCAGAAAGAGACCTGAGGTGCGACAAATAGGGAGGAAGACAGAATATAGAAGAAAGGTCAATGTACGACAAAAAGGGAACATTCAAATTGAAAATGATTTTTTCTTACAAAAAAAATAGGTATGCGACAAAAGGGGAACATTCGTATATCAGATGGTAAATAGAAGATTTCGGGTAGCCGACAATAAAGATAAAAGAGACAAAAACTTTGGCAGAAGAGGTTGAAGAGCCATGCAAAAGAAAGAAATTAGAACGATTTTAAAGCCTTTTTTAGTCGTTGAAAGGGCATCATAAAAACCAAGTGAAAGGTTGAAAAAAAGGGGATTGAAAAACCAGGAAAAGCACCTTAAATTATAAAGGAAAAGCTATTGAAAAACAAAACCCTGTGTTTTAGGTGGTAAAAGCGGCTCCGTTAGCTTCTAAAACCGGCTCTTTTAGGAGCTAAAACCCCGTGTTTTAGAAAGTCATTCATAAAATAAATGAAAGCAAAAGTAAATATCGCTCGCTTTTGTAAATATTATTCAAAACTTTTAATGACGGTTAAACAAAAACTATAATAACAGAAAATGGTGAATATTAAATCACAAAATGTTTCGACATAAAATGTTGAATGTTGTTATTAAAGCAAGTGATGAAACTGTTGAAAGGCTATCAGAAAGAGCATCAAAATAAAAATAGAAAAATGAAAAATAACCTATCAAAAAGTTAGATATCTTTTATTAAATCATTTATAAAAGATTATATAAGGCTGCTTAACTCTCTAATGTTCAGCGTGTTATAAGACTTTTCTTCGACAAATAGGGAAATTAGCGCTGACAAACAGGGAACATCACTCCGACAAATAAGGAAGGTAGCCACGACAGATAGGGAAGCTATAAGGGGGAGTGGGCGACAAATAGGGAGGATAGGTGCGACAAATGGGGAACAAAAACGTTTGTGTTTGATATAATCTTTACTTTTTTACTTGTCTTCTATGTCTATTATAGTAGTTAATAACCAATTACATACAATATTAAATGTAATGTGCAATTCACTTAAATAACATATACTCAATAAATTAACACAACTCTTCGACAAAAAGGTAACATTTTTTTATAGGCCGAATCCATTCAAAGGCGACAAAAAGGGAGGTTTATGAAATATCCTTACACGCTTTTAGCTCATGCCATAGACGCCTGTGTGATACCTCCTGTTCAAGAAAAAAACGAATGAGGTCGTCTTTCTTGACTGTTTTCTATACCTATTTTGTCCACAATATCAAAAAACAATTTCTCCCCATAAAAACCGTCAAAGTAGTAGATATCATTATTTTAAATCATTATTATAGATTTATTCAGAGCGCCACAACTGTCAGACAATCAACAATATACATCATTTTTCCCCGACAAATAGGGAGTTTAGCGCCGACAGATAGGGAAGAGGGATGCGACACTTCGGGAAGATTCAGCCGACGTATAGGGAGCATAAAATCATGACTCATCGACAAATAGGGAAGATGGGTGCGACAAATAGGGAACAAAAAGCCCAATGTTTGATATTTTCTTTACATATTTCTAACA
>SAMEA3663178__coassemble_108_pt1 | contig 35906 bp, 26 predicted proteins | sample SAMEA3663178__metabat2_low_PE_001 | metagenome-assembled genome bin SAMEA3663178 (sample SAMEA3663178) | pig gut metagenome | biome: pig gut; feature: pig-associated habitat; material: faeces | place: Denmark | collected 2012 | reverse complement strand
AAGTCGGGGGCTGCTTCCAGCGCTTCTACCGTGAAGCGTCCGATGTTGCCGTAGCCTACTACGGCGGCTCTGATTTTTCCCATTTTTAATAGTTTTTATTTGGTTGTTTAAATCTGTTTCTATTTGCAAAAGTACGGGAAACTAATGAAATTATCATCATTTGCTAAACCTTTTTCAAATAAATTTAGTTTTCTTTCTTTACAATAAAGGCTGATACTATACGTTTATAAAAGGTATATATACACCAATAAGGTTGAATAATGATAGAATATATTCGTGGCGAATTGACTGAACTGACCCCTGCTTTGGCTGTTGTAGAGGCTTTTGGAGTGGGTTATGCTTTGAACATTTCGCTTAATACGTATACTGCTATTCAGGGCAAAAAGGAGGTTCGGCTCTTTGTTGAAGAATGTCTTGTGGCAGGAGGCCGTGATGATAGCTTTACCCTTTATGGCTTTGCTGCAAAGCAGGAACGGGCTTTATACCGTATGCTCATATCTGTTAGTGGGGTAGGGGCAAATACTGCACGCATGATTTTGTCTTCTTTAACGCCTGCTGAGCTATGCAATGTTATTGCAAATGCCGATGAAAAAGCGCTGAAAGCTGTCAAGGGAATCGGTCTTCGCACCGCGCAAAGGATAATAGTAGACTTGAAAGACAAAATCGTTTCATCAGGCATTGCCGAAGAACTCCATGTCTGTTCGCAACCGAATGCCGCTTCTAACGTGAATGTCAGCGTCAGGGATGAGGCTGTCAGCGCCCTGACGATGTTGGGATTTTCTCCGGCTCCTTCTTCAAAAGTGGTTGTGTCTATCCTTACCGAGCAGCCTGATCTGCCGGTAGAGCAAGTTGTAAAGTTGGCTTTAAAGCAAATTAAGTAGTCCCCAAGAGTTTGAAATATCGCAATAACATATCGTTTCTTGTTCTTCTGTTGCTGTGTGTCAGTGTGTGGACATTGGCAGGCCAGATGGGGTGGACCTCTTCGGCAATGCCCTTTTTGTCGTTGGTAGCTCCTCCAGACACTGCAAAAAAAGTGCAGATGCCCGAGTTGGAAATAGACGATGAAGCCATTCCCGACTCTTTGCTCCATCCTCGTTGGAAGGTACAACGCACCACGCCAGTCACTTTTGATGACCTCCGCCAAGGCTCCTATGACCTTGCCCGCCCCGAAAATATGCAGCAAACGGTAGAATACAACGACACGTTGGACCGTTATATTATAGGTAATAAAATAGGTGGAACTTATGTTACGACACCTATTATGATGACCCCTGAGGAGTATCGGAAGTGGAGTGAAAGCCGAAGTTTCTCCGACTACTATCGTTCCAAGAACCAAGAGATACTTCAAACGCAAGGAAAAGAGAAATTCGATTTCTCAGATATGCACTTTAGTCTTGGCCCCGCTGAAAAGATATTCGGTCCTGGTGGAGTGCGGATAAAAACGCAAGGAACTGCAGAATTGAAGTTTGGAGCAACCCTAAAAAACATAGACAACCCGTCATTGCCCATTCGCAACCGTAAGACAACGACGATGGACTTTGATGAAAAAATCAATTTGAATGTTAATGGAAAGGTCGGTGACAAGGTCAACATGAACCTCAACTATAACACCGATGCCACTTTCGACTTCGATCAGCAAAATCTCAAGCTGAAATATGGAGGGAAAGAAGATGAGATTGTGAAGTTGGTGGAAGCCGGAAATGTTTCTTTCCCCTCCAACAATTCTTTGGTTCAAGGTGCAAGCTCCCTGTTTGGTGTTCGTACTGATTTCCAGTTTGGAAAGTTAAAGCTCCAGACAGTGTTGTCTCAAAAGAAGTCTTCCAGCAAGAGTGTTAGCTCAAAAGGCGGCAAACAACTCACTCCTTTCGAAATAGATGTTGCCGATTACGAGGAAAACCGCCACTTCTTTTTATCGCAATACTTCCGCGATAAATATGATGCATCCATGAAGACGCTTCCCAATCTTACCACAGGTGTGACCATTAATCGTGTGGAAATATGGGTAACCAACAAGACGGGAACCACTCAAAACACACGTAACATCATTGCTTTAACCGATTTGGGTGAAGGCAATAAAGTGTCCAACACCGCGTTGTGGGGGAGTGGCGCAGGGTCAGTACCAAGCAATAATGCAAATAGCGAGTACACGATGATGACCACCACCTATGCAGGTGCAAGGGACATAGACCAGGCGTCTACCGTGTTGGAAGGTGGTGGCTTGGTGGGCGGTGCCGATTATGAGAAACTCTCAAACGCCCGATTGCTGAACAGTTCTGAATATACCGTTAACCAAGCGTTGGGGTATGTATCTTTGAAGACATCCCTGCAAACCGATCAGGTGTTGGCCATCGCGTATGAATACACTTATGGTGGGCAAACTTATCAGGTAGGTGAGTTCTCCAGCGACGTCACTAATGCCAATCAGGCATTGTTTGTCAAATCGCTGAAGAATACCAGTAACAATCCGCAACAAGGCAACTGGGACTTGATGATGAAGAATGTCTACTATCTGGCATCCACTGTTGAGAAAGAAAAGTTTCGCTTAGATGTGAAGTATCAAAGCGATACGACTGGTGTCTACCTGTCTTATATTCCAGAGGCGCAAGTCAAAGACAAACCCATCATCAAGTTGTTGGGAGCCGACCGTCTGGACAACAACAACCGTACCAACCCCAATGGCTATTTTGACTATGTGGAAGGATACACCGTCAGCAATGGGCGTGTGTTCTTTCCTGCGGCAGAACCATTCGGTGAAGCCATGTATCAAGTCCTTGTCAAGTCAGGTGTTTCAGACAGTAAAGCCCGCCAATATGCTTTTACCGAATTGTACGACTCAACCAAAACCATAGCAAAACAAATAGCCGAGAAAGATAAATACCAGTTGGTGGGCCAGTTCCGTGGCACTACGGCCAATGTTATTTCTTTGGGGGCCTATAACGTTCCTCAAGGTTCGGTTGTGGTTACAGCCGGTGGCGTGACGCTCACTGAAGGTTCAGACTACAGTGTAGACTATTCGGCAGGTGAGGTTACAATCCTCAATCAAAGCATTATCGATGCAGGAACGGCTGTAAACGTGTCATTGGAGAGCAACACCGACTACGCCCAGGAACGCAAGACAATGTTGGGATTGAATTGGGAATACGACTTTTCCAAGAACTTCCAACTTGGCGGAACGTTCATGCACTTGTCAGAACAGGCACTCACCACTAAGGTTAATATGGGTAGCGAGCCGCTCAACAACACTATTTGGGGCTTGAACTTGAATTGGAAAAAGGAGAGCCAATGGCTTACCAATATGCTCGACAAGTTGCCGTTCCTTCATCTTACCCAACCGTCCAACATTTCTTTATCTGCAGAATTTGCCCAGTTGATAGCTGGACAAAGCAAGGGAACGCAAGACAATGCTTCTTATCTTGACGATTTTGAAAACACCAAGAATGCTATAGACGTCTCTCAACCCACCTCGTGGATTATCTCATGTGTTCCTTCCGATTTCCCAGAACATACCGACAAGACAACACTCCAGAGTGGTTATTGGCGCTCTTTGTTGGCTTGGTACAATATCGATCCGTTGTTTACACGTCGTAGCAGTTCGTTGACTCCTGCCCATATCAAGAGCGACCTCGATCAGTTGTCCAACCACTATGTGCGTGAAATCTATGTTAACGAGCTCTTCCCCAACCGTGATCAGAGCAGCTACAATGGTGCTACATCAACGCTTCCCATCCTTAATCTTGCCTACTATCCGCAAGAACGTGGTCCTTACAATTTCAATCCAGACTTGGATGCCAATGGTCATCTTACCCTTCCCAAGCGAACTTGGGGTGGCATGATGCGCAAGCTGGACACCAATGACTTCGAGGCTGCCAACATAGAGTATATAGAGTTCTGGATGCTTGATCCATTCATCTATAGCAGTCAGACAGCTGAAGCCAATCAGTATGGAGGTGATTTCTATATCGATTTGGGTGAGGTGAGCGAAGACATCCTCCACGACGGAAAGAAATTCTATGAGAGCGGAATGCCTGTTGATGGTTCGCAAAGCTGGACTACCACCCAGTGGGGACGCATACCAACACAAGCCACGGTCACTTATGCCTTTGCAACGAGCAGTGGAAGCCGTGCTTTGCAAGACGTGGGCTTTAACGGTTTGACCGATGCAGAGGAGCAACAGTTCGATTCCTATCAGGATTTCTTAACCCAAGTAAGAGGAAAAGTGAATCAGGCCGTCTTCGATTCTATTTGGGCCGACCCCGCTAATGACGACTATCATTATTTCCGTGGAACGGATTTCGACCGCATTCAAGCTCCAATTTTGCAGCGATACAAGCGTATCAACAATCCTCAAGGCAACTCGCCTGACACCGACACACGCTCGGAGAGCTATGATACCTCTTACAAGACCACTCCCGATGTGGAAGACATCAATCAGGATTACACCCTCAACGAGTATGAAAAATATTACCAATACCATGTGTCGATACGTCCAGAAGACTTGGTGGTGGGCCAAAACTTTATAGTGGATAAACGGGAAGTGTCACGTAAACTGCGTAATGGAAGCACCGGACACGCCACTTGGTATCAGTTTAGAATACCGTTGGACGAATATCAGAAGAAGGAAGGATCCATCAGCGATTTCTCCAGCATCCGCTTTATGCGAATGTTTTTGACCAACTTTGAGAAACCCATCGTCTTGCGTTTCGGCACCTTAGACCTTGTGCGTGGCGAGTGGCGTGTTTACGATCAGAACCTTACAAACTCGGCATCTACAAGCGGCAAACTTGCGGTGAGTGCTGTCAACCTTGAAGAAAATAGTGATAAAACGCCGGTCAACTATACACTTCCTCCTGGAATTGAACGTCCGCAAGACCCGACCCAGCCCCAGTTGGTACAATCCAACGAGCAAGCTTTAGCCATGACGGTCAGTGATTTGGGCACCGGTGAGTCGAAGTGTGTGTACAAGAACACTACTCTTGACCTGCGTCAGTACAAGCGTTTGCAACTCTTTGTTCACGCCAATGCCTTAGAACAAAACACTTCCAACCTGACAGACAACCAGCTGGCAGTATTTGTTCGTTTGGGCTCCGACTATAAGAACAACTACTACGAGTACGAAATTCCACTTTCCCTAACCCCTGAAGGCCACTACGACGGTATGAGTTTGGCTGGTTGTCAGGCCGTTTGGCCCGAGGCAAACATGCTCGATGTCCCTCTAAGCGTTTTCACCGATGTCAAGAAGCAACGCAATCAGGGGCGTGCCACAGGCATAGCCAGTTATAACCGTGAGTTTAGCACCTACGACGAGAGCCATCCCAACAACAAGATTAGCATCATGGGTAATCCTACTCTTGGCGAAGTGAAAACGATGATAATCGGTGTTCGAAACCTAAGTGGCGACCCCAAGAGCGGCGAGGTGTGGGTAAACGAGCTGCGCCTTTTGGAATACAACAATAAAGGAGGGTGGGCAGCCCAAGGCAATCTTAACGTCCAGCTCTCCGATTTGGGCACAGTCAATGTGCAAGGACGTTATTCTACTGACGGTTTTGGCGGCCTGGAACAAGGTGTCAATGAGCGTTCTCAGGAAAGCGAAAGCAGGATTGCAGTCACCACCAACATCGAATTGGGAAAGTTCTTCCCTGACAAGGCCAAGGTGAGTGCACCTCTTTATTATAGTGTGGAGAAGACCGAAAGTCGTCCAAAGTATAATCCTTTGGACACAGATATGCTTCTTGACGATGCCTTGCAATCCACTGCCAGCCAGCAAGAGCACGACTCCATAGAAGCCATAGCGGTCACCAAGAAGACCGTTACTAACTTTTCGCTCTCCAATGTGCGTGTTGGCATTCAGAACAAACGCCACCCGATGCCTTACGATCCTGCCAACTTCTCGTTCTCTTATAGCCATAGCTATAGTCACACCACGGGCGAAACAACGGTCTATGAGGACGAACACAACTGGCGAGGTGCTCTCAATTACAGTTGGACTCCTGTCTATAAGGCATGGGAACCTTTCAAAAAACTCATCAAGAGCAAGTCCAAATGGTTTGACATTCTAAAGCGTTTCGGTCTGAACTGGCTTCCTCAGAACGTTGCTTTCAACACCGAGATGACGCGCAACTACTATGAATTGCAGGAGCGCGACATGGAATCAACCGAAAATTCTAAACTCCCACTAACGTTTAACGAGCAGTTTTTGTGGAACCGAGACTTCTCGTTGCGGTGGGATCTCACCCGAAATCTTCACTTAAACTTCCAAAGTGCCACCCATGCAGAGATAGAAGAGCCCTATACTCCAATCAACAAGGACTTGTATCCTGACCAGTATTCGGCATGGAAAGACTCTGTCAGGACGAGCATCAAGCACTGGGGAACGCCCCTTGACTACCAGCAGAACTTTACGGCCTCCTACAAGTTGCCACTCAATTTAATCCCCATTTTCGACTGGCTGAATGCAGATGCCAGTTACAGTTCTGCCTATACGTGGGTGCGTGGAACCGATCTCGAAGACGGAACGTCGTTGGGTAATACTGTCACCACCAACCGCACGCTCAACCTTAATGGAACATTCAACATGGAACGCCTTTACAATCACATTCTGTTCCTCAAGAAAACCAATGACCGTTTTAACAAGAATACGCGTCCTGTCTCACCGAAGAGACAGGCGGGAGCGATTGCTAAAGGCCAAAAGAACAAACCCGTTGAAGACCCCAAGAAGAAGAAACTGCCCAAGAACAAACGCAGTTTTGAAAAGGAAGTGACGATAGCCGCCGACTCGGCCGTCATTGTTACACATAGCAAAAAGACCAAACGTATCATCGTTTCAGCAAAAGACAAGGACGGCCATCCGCTCAAGTTGAAATGGCGAAAGGTGGACGACAACAAGATAAAACTCTTCAACAAGACCGATTCTGCCATCCGCATGAAGCTAACCGTTACCGCCAAGGAGCCCTTGGAGCAAAAAGGTTGGTACAAGACGGCACAGTGTTTGGCACGTGTATTGATGATGGTGCGTAACGTGAGCGTGTCCTATCGCAATCAATACTCCATGTCTTTGCCCGGCTTTATGCCGACCATTGGCGATGCGTTTGGACAAACCCGTGGAACGGGAGCCTTGTCGCCGGGACTGGATTTCGCCTTCGGCTTCGTGGGAGACGATTACATCAACAAGGCCCGCGACAACAACTGGTTGCTCTTTAACGACTCTGTTGCCACCCCTGCTACCACCAATAAGACCGAAGACTTGCAGCTTCGTGTGACGCTCGAGCCCGTCAAAAATCTCAAGATAGACCTTAATGCAAGCCGTACGCAAACTACGTCCAAGAGCATACAGTATATGTATGCTGGCAATCCCACAACCCAGAGCGGTACATTCACGATGACCACCATCTCGTTAGGGTCTGCTTTTGAGGGTATTGGCAATGCCAATGACGGTTATCGTAGCAAGACTTTCGAGAAGTTTGTCAACTCTTTGCCGGCTTACCGCAACCGGGTTGAAGCCCAGTATGCCGGTGCTTCCTATCCAGCCTCGATGGGTGGAGGAAAGTTTGATCCGGCTGTGGGAGCAGTGAATGCCTATAGTTCGGATGTCATGATACCAGCCTTCCTGCACGCTTATACCTCTATGGGGGGAAACAACCTTGACCTTTTCCCCGCTTTGACCTCATTGTTGCCCAACTGGTCCATACGTTATAGCGGTCTTGCCCAGTTGCCTTGGTTCCGTGATGTGTTCAAGAGCTTCAACCTCAACCATTCTTACAAGAGCATATATGCCGTTGGTGCCTATCAGAGTTACAGTACATGGCAGGAGTATATGAATGGATTGGGCTTTGTGGCCGATGCTACCACAGGTGCACCCATACCGAGTTCCATGTACAATGTGGGACAGGTAAGCATCAACGAAGCCTTCTCGCCACTGTTGGGAGTGGATTTTACCTTGCAAAACAATATGACCGCCAAACTGGAATATCGTCAGACACGTGTGTTGTCGCTCTCTATGACGAGTATACAGTTGAACGAAGCTACATCAAAGGACTGGGTGATAGGGTTGGGTTATAAGATTAACAACTTTAGTCTGTTTGGTGGTGGCAACCATCGCAAGGTGAAAGGAAACACCAAGAAGCCCGATGACAAGAACCAGCAGCAAAGCAAAAGCCAACGTGGTCGCAACGGTTTAAATCACGATTTGAACCTGCGGTTCGATTTAAGCTATCGCAAGCAGGCCGCAATCAGTCGTGACATAGCTACTCTGACAAGCGCTGCAAGCAGCGGCAACACGGCTTTCAAGTTGAGCTTTACCGCTGACTATACTCTTAGCAAACTCATCACCATGAGCTTCTATTACGACATGCAAACCAATACGCCATTGTTGTCAAGCAGTAGCTATCCCACCACCACCCATGACTTTGGTTTCAATATGAAGCTTTCGCTTACACGTTAGTAGTGTGGATGTGATGGGTAAGCAACTGAAAAATCCTATTTTTCGGGCTTTAGCCATTGGTCAAGAAAGCTGAAAGCCCGTTCTTGCACGTCTATACCGCAGTGGTGTGGCATATCCCAAAGCTCTGTTTCGAGGCGGTTGTCTGCCTGCTGGCTCTTCCACACGTTGTGCATTGTTGCATAGGCATCTTCAACTCCCTTTACCGGAAAGAGCTTGTCTTGGGTTCCACCTATGAAGAGCATGGGCTTGGGACAAGCTATGGAGGCTATGTGGGGGTAGTCCATGTACCGCCTTATGCCCGGAATGAGGTAGTCTAAGTATTGGCGTAGCCCAGGAATGCAGTTGGCGAAGCCCCCGTTTTCGGTGCGTTTGTTGTGTAAGGACAATTGTGCTCGGGTTGTCACCATCCAGCAAATGCAGACACCTGCAGCAATTTTCTCCGACAGTGCTGCCAACATCCACGAGCGGTAGGCTCCCATCGAAAAGCCAAAACAGCCTATGCGCTTTGCGTCTACACAGGGTAGGGAGGCAAGAAAGTCTGTTGCAGCAATGTCGTCGTAGGTCATAAAAGCCGATAAGTCGCGTCCCAGCATCATCATGTTGCCGGCAATGATGTCATACTTTTTTCGGTCTACCCCCTCTTTGCGTCCTCGCTCTCCCCAAAGGGGCGCATCTAAAGCCAGTACCACATAGCCACGTTTGGCCAGTTCGTCTCCAACGTAACGACCGTCGTAAAGCTTTTCTACCCATGCCTGTGCATCTGCTGCCACCTCACTGTTTTCGGCAATGGGGCGGACTACTTTTTCCTTTCCGATAAACAGATGGCCTCCATGGTCGTGTAAAGCAATGACGGCAGGGTGGGGCTTGTCGCCCTTTGGTACAAGCAAATAGCCTGTAATGCGAGCATAGGCGTTGATGTTGAAGCAAATCTTTTTGGCTATATACCCGTCTCGTAGTTCGGTGGCCATTACCTCATAGTTGAACTGGCTGGCACGTTTGGGAGGCTGCATCATGCAGTTGAAGACGGTTTGTCGGGCTGATTTTTTCCACAAAGTAAAGTCTGTGATGGAGCTATTGCCCCATGCCTGAGGATAGGTGAGCTCCTCTTGCAGCGAGTCGACATAGCAAGGAAGGTCGTGAACATATTCAAACTGCTCACGCTTTTGCAGCGATTGTGCTGCAATGGGCAGTGACAGGAAGAGGCCAATGGCCATGGCGAGGTTGTCTATTTGGAAGCGATGGTGTTTCATGATGTCAAAGTTACGCAATTTTTTTCAAACATGTGCCCACAAAACAACAAATCGGCTATCCCTCAAAATGATGGATAGCCGAAGTAGCGAGTTTATTTTTTTATTGAAGTCAGGTGTGTTTAATCGTCCCAGTTGGCCCAAGGGTTGTCCTTGCCACGGTTGCCAGTACCCTCAGCATTCTGTCCGTGAATGAAGGTTTGTCCGGCAGTGGCGTTCTTAATCTCTTGAAGGTTGCCTCCTGTTATCACCCAGGCGCTCTCTGCCTGCATACTTGTTGCACGTGTGCCGGTAAGAGTAGCGGCTATGAAACTTTCCGTTTCTACCATTACATGGTCTATTGAGGGTTTTACATAAGCTTTTTTCATTTCTTCAGATTTCTAATTAGCGGTTAGTCTTATTTTACGATAAACTTCTTTCCTGCAATGATGTAGACGCCTTTCGGAAGTCCTTCAACGTTACCGTTGTGTGCTACCACTTGTCCGTTCAGGTTGTAGACAGTGGCATTCTCCACGCTCTGTATGCTGCCGTTGGCGGTCATGTGTCCTATGGCAGTGGCGTTGCCTTCATCGAAAGCAAGTTTTACCTTTGTGTCTCCTGAAGGATTTGGCAAGGCGTCTTCGTGGGCGTCACGTTGTTCTGTGTCACTGCTGCAGGAGAAAGCCCACTTGCCGGCCTCGTTGTCTGGTATGGTCCATGTTGCCTCTTCGACGTTGAAGTGGCCCACTATTGAGGTGTAGGCGTTCCAGTTCTTGATGGTAGGCTTTTTGGTCTGATAGAAATAGTTGACCCAACCATTGGTGTTTGTCGGGTCTTCACACCATGCCAGGAAATAAGCATAGGTGGGAATGTATTGCTTGGTGTAGCTTCCCAAGAATGTGTACATATAGGGTGTGCCAGCAGTTGTGTTCAGAAGATTGCCGTTTTCGTCCTTTGCCTGTACCGTAATGCAGCAAGGGTCGTCATCGGTTTGTGGACGAGGATGTTTACCCACCTCAGCTGTAATCTTCTTAGTTGCCTCTTTCAGCGTTTCATACTGCTCGTCCGAAAGGGTGAAGGTTGGCCCTGTGTAGGCTTCACCGTTCTCAGATGTATAGGTTTTAGCCGGCTTAATCATGTAGGGTATACGCCACTTGAGCACATTGCCTGTGTTGTTGCTTTCCTTGGCTTCCTGTACGAGGTCTTTACCGAACTCCAGACAAATGAGGTTTTTGGTGTAGTTGCGTGTAACACCTGTAAGTGTGCAGAGTTTTGTACCCTCGCCCCATGTGTCTTCTATCTGTTGTGCGGTCATGTTGAATGGCAAGCAGATAGTCCACCAGTTGTTGTCGCTGGTAGAGAAGTGCCATTTCTTCTCGTCGGGATGTTCATAGTCGTATGCACCCACCAGCACAAACTGGTGCCAGCCTATCCATGTGTCATTCTGTTCCAATATGCTTTCGGTGCTTCCTTTGGTGTAGTTGGGGTTCTTGGGAGCAAAACGGTTATAGATGGCGTTCTCGCCGCTGATGGCTGTCAAGCCATACTTTTTAGCATTCTCTGTGAGATTTCCGTCTTTGTCAGCCAATTCTTCACGCTTGTCAATCTTCATTGCGGGATAAAGACTTCCATTCTCATCGCGCTCAGTCCAGTTATTCCATGTGTAACCCGTACTAGCCTGGCTGTAGGAACGGTACCATTCTTCTTGCTTGGGCCAGATGAAGACATTACCGTTACCGTCTGTGGTGCCGGCTTCGTCTACAAGCGAGTAGTTGCGTTGCAAGTCTGTAAACAACTCAGCTTTTTCCTTGGGCAGTCCGCTGGGGAAGTGAAGGATGCCAAAGACTTTATTCGTTGCATTCTGGTAGTTCTTACGGGTGATGGGATGCGTTCCGTCAAAGCCACCCCAACCTTGAAGTGTACCGGAAGAGAAAGCGTCTTTTTCGCAATAAGGCACGTGGCCGGCATTGTTGGTGGTGACATACACATCGGTAAACTGCTCAACGTTGGCAAAAGCGTTTTTCTCGATGCGTTTCAGGTTGGTGGGAAGTTGTACAGTGTGCTCGGTATTCTCATCGGTGATGTCGGGCTCTTGCTCCTGAAACTTACCTCCTACCAGATAGCCGCTTTTTCCGGCCTTATTTTTAGCCGTGGTATAGACAAGTACCAAGTTATTGCAGTTTCTGAATGCACAGCTTCCTATTTCGGTGTAATTGGCAGGAATGCAGATGCTCTGAAGCTTTGTTACACCTTCCGGACAAAAACTGCTTGGTAGACGATAGACGCTTTCGTCAGTAGGGAGTTTTATGCTGGTCAGTGTTTTCCCATAGCCCATCTGGCTCAGGCAGAGGTCGTTTTGTGCGGCTTTTTTCTCTTCTTCGCTAATGTTCTCGCCCTTGTTCCACAGGCGTAGATGGGAATAGTCGAAATCGGTAGCATTCGTGAAATCAAGAATTCCCGTTACATCGGTTCCTGTTACTCCCTTCGTGATGGCTCCGTCATTATCTTTTTCTGAGACTGTCAGATGGCCGTTTTCGTCCACTTTGATATTCCCTGAACCCAAATCTTTAGCATAAGCAAGTCCGGAGAGTTGGTATTTTTGGGCTGAGCTAAGGCGATTGTTGCCCATCAATTCGGCAATGCTGTAAATACCTCCGCGTTCGTTGCTGCTGATGACGATAGAGTTTCTACTGGAGCCGGGGGGTAGTTGTTCGCTGATTTTTATACCCACAGCCTTCAGGTTTTTGCAAGCGTTCTCTCCTTCAAACCAGTTGTTGAAGGTGGGGTCGGTAGGATAGTCATCGTCTTCGGGGAGAACGAGATATTCAATATATTCGTTTTTGTCCAAGGCTTGGTTGATGTCAATTTCATTGCCGTCAGCATCCACGAGTGTAAGGTCGCTGAGGTCGAGCCGCTTATTCTTGATACCTTTAAAAAAGTTAAAGTCTTCTATATTGATATTGCCAAAGTAGACTTCTTTATACGCATCGTTTATATCGCTTTGGTAGTAATGGTCGTTGCCTAAGGTTGCCAATGTTCCCGCTTCAGCAGAATATCCATATAAAGAATAGGTTTTATTGCCCCCATTGTCACATACCAACTGCATAAATGCTTTGGCTGCAGCACCTTCTCCCAGTTTTATGTTTTTGAGACGGTCTTCCTCTGTAGTTAAATCGGTGGCGGTGGGTCCGGTAGGCAGGGTGAGAGCCTTTACGTGAGGATTGGTGAAGGTCTCAAGTGTGCCACCTTCCCAACCACCGAATACGTTGGCCAAGACCAAACGTTTTACGTTGACGTTGTTGAGCTTGCCAAGGATGTCGTTGTCACCGCCTTTTCCCAAGTTGCTCATTATGGCCCAAGCTCCATCAAGACTGATAATGTTAAGGTTGTCTTGTCCGTTGGCCAGGACGTCAATGTCTTTCAGGCCCGAATTGTCATAGGTAGTCATGAAGGCATGGCAGGTGTGGTTGCCGTTGGTATTGGTGTTGTAAACGTAGATGGCGTTGAAAATGTGGGTCTCCCAAGCGTTGGGAACTACAGTTTTGAAAATGTTGCGAAGGTATTCCACCTGGTCGTCAACCACTGTGTCATCATTCTTGTCTTTGGCTGCTGCAACCACAAGGCTGATCTTTCTGCTGTTGTAGTTGTAGGTCTTGATGTTTTTGTAGGCCGTGGCATCTTCTATTTTCACCTTTGAAAGGTCCAAGATGCGGATGGCGGTAAACTTTTCGATGGCCGCAAGGTCGTCTGCACTTGGCGTAACTCCTTCGCCAACAATGTTTACACGTGTTACATGGGAATAGTCTGAAGTGCTTATCCCAGCAGCGAAGGCTGCTACATCTCCTGCCTTGGTAACAGTGATGGTTAGGGTGGTGTCGCCCTCTATTGACGTTGTTGCCGTGGCTTCCGCTCTCAGTACAAGGCATACCAAAAGCGTCATTAACAGTAATGCTCTTTTCATCATTTTTGTTAAAAGTGATTTTTGTTTTTATTTACTGAGTTGCGACTTGAGTTGTGTGGTCGAATTAGTTCTCGTTTAGCCGCTTGCTTTGGCTGCCCCGGTGTCCATTGCATTTCATCTTATTGTAGTGTGGCCTTGCAGGGCAAATGCTTTGATGGCATTTCAAGGTCTTTTGTCGTTTCTGAAAAGGCACTTGAGGTCTCTCGACCGAGTGCCCTAAAATACATAAAAAATTAACTCGTGTGGGTTTGACTTCATCCTCACGGACCCATCAATCCATTTTTGTAGTCGTTATATTACGCTCTACAATATTTATATATAGTTGCAAAATTACACTTATTCGGTCGGTTGACTATCTGTTGTCTGTAGCGCAGTTGTGTACATGTAGTGTATTCCGCTACACAACAGGGCGTGTAAGAAATCTATCTTGCTTCTTTTGTTAGTTCTTCCGAATAAAGCTGGAAAAAGTCGTAGTGGAGAATGCGGCACAGGCGCAGGAGTATGCCCGTGTCAACGGTGTGCTTTTCGTAGATGCGGTAGATGTTGGTGCGATGACAGCCAAGCTCGCGGGCGAGCCAAATGCTTGTCTTGCCCTGGGCCTTCACTTGCTGCTGGATGTGTTCTCCTATATTTATCATCGCATGTAGGGGTATTTCCCAAATCGTTATGGGACAGAAAAAGCGTAGAACATCTTTCCATATGCTGATCGAAGGTCCTAGGAAAACCTGTAAGTGAGATATGGTCATAGTGTTCCACGCTGAACGTGGAACACTATTATACTAACTCTCACTTAACAATCTTGAATTTCCTAGGTTCTCGATCGCAAGAAAAGCATAATGTTTCTTCTTATCCGTTAAAACTGATGAATAGTTTCATCAACGCACAAATTTATTAAAAACTTGGATAAGTTGCAAATTTTTCTTCTCTATTTTGAGGTTCTTTTGCCAGCGATGTTTATGAGGTGAAATGAGCATTCTTTCACCAATAGTTTTTAAAATTATGCAGGTTGGAAAGTCATACCGGCCGTTTTAGGAGCTAAAACACGGCATTTCAGGAGCTAAAACCGGCTGTTTTAGGAGCCAAAATAGCCGGTTTTACAATACAATATGTAAATGATTGAAAATCAAGTAGCTATGAAAAGCGAAAAAAGACGTGGAAACAAAGGGACGGGATGACGGCAAAAGAAGGCCGTCATCCCGTCCGGTAGATGATAGAAAATGAGACCGAGGTCCTATTTTCTATTTTTTGTCGTAGGCATGAACAGGATAGTCGATGGTGTAATGTAGGCCACGGCTCTCTTTGCGGTCGATGGCCTGACGGGTGATGAGATAGCCTACGTTTATCATGTTGCGCAGTTCGCAGATGTCGCGGTTGGCTTTGACACGCTTGAATAGCGCTTCGGTCTCTTCGTAGAGTAGGTCGAGCCTATCCCAGGCACGCTTCAAGCGCAGGTCGCTGCGTACGATGCCCACATAGTTGGACATGATTTCTCCCACTTCTTTCACGCTTTGCGTGATGAGCACCTTCTCTTCGTTGGTCATTGTTCCGGCGTCGTCCCATTCAGGGATGCGCTCGTTGAAAGAATAGTTGTCTACCACTTGCAGGGTGTGCTTGGCCGCAGCGTCAGCATAGACAACCGCCTCTATCAAGCTATTGGAGGCCAACCGGTTGCCACCGTGCAACCCTGTGCACGAACATTCGCCGATGGCATACAGACGATGGATGGACGACTGTCCGTCAAGGTCCACTTTGATGCCGCCACACATATAGTGGGCCGCAGGACGAACGGGAATATAGTCTTTGGTGATGTCTATGCCTATTGACAGACACTTGTGATAGATGTTAGGGAAATGGTGTTTGGTTTCAGCAGCATCTTTGTGGGTTACATCCAAACAAACGTGGTCGATGCCGTGTATTTTCATTTCTTTGTCAATGGCACGAGCAACGATGTCGCGCGGAGCCAACGATAGCCGTTTGTCGTATTTCTCCATGAAACTTTCGCCGTTGGGCAACCTGAGGATGCCTCCGTAGCCGCGCATGGCCTCCGTAATGAGAAAGGCTGGGTGGGTTTCCCCCTGATGATAGAGCGCCGTGGGGTGGAATTGTACAAACTCCATGTCTTTCACTGTGCCCTTGGCACGGTAGACCATAGCCTCTCCGTCGCCAGTGGCGATGATGGGGTTTGTAGTGGTTTGATAGACGGCTCCGCAGCCACCAGTACACATGACGGTGACTTTGCTGAGATAGGTGTCAACCTTCTTGGTGTCAGGATTAAGCACATAGGCACCGTAACACTCGATGTCTGGGGTGCGGCGTGTGACTTCTATGCCTAAATGGTGCTGGGTGATGATTTCCACAGCAAAGTGGTTTTCCTTGATATCTATGTCGGGATGGGAGCGAACAGCCTCCATCAGTCCACGCTGAATCTCGGCACCTGTGTCGTCGGCATGGTGCAAAATGCGAAACTCCGAGTGACCTCCTTCACGGTGAAGGTCGAACTGTCCGTCGTCCTTGCGGTCGAAATTGACGCCCCATTGAACGAGTTCGCGTATTTGGGCAGGTGCGTTCTTTACTACTTGCTCTACCGCTTTGGGATCAGAGATGTAGTCGCCTGCAATCATGGTGTCTTCGATGTGTTTGTCGAAATTGTCTACTTCAAGATTGGTCACCGATGCCACACCGCCTTGTGCGAAAGATGTGTTAGCCTCATCAAGGGAAGTCTTGCAAATCATACAGATTCTTCCCTTATGCGCCCTTGCAACTTTCAGGGCGTAACTCATCCCAGCGACACCAGCGCCGATGATGAGAAAGTCGTACTTGTATACCATTTTGGTTTTACTTAAATCGGAAGCAAAAGTAGTAAAAACTTGGCATATAGACCTTTGAAAACACTTTTTTTTGTAACTTTGCACAGTTGGGTTACCCCTGTTTCCCTAAATTACAACCTCATGACATTAAAAAAACTGTTTTTGCAAGTGTTGCTTGTGGCTTTGGCATTTCCACTTTTTGCGCAAGAAACACTCACCGCTACAACTAATGCTGACACCGTAAACACAGTTGCCCCCTTGGCAACCGACTCGTTGTTGCACGTTGACAGCACGTTGTCTGCCCCGACTGTCGATCCGGCCACATGGCGGCAACAAGTGAAAACCCAAATAGACGAATTGCTGGAAGACGACCTGTTCCAAACCACACAGGTAGCTGTAATGGTGTGGGACCTGACAGACGATGTGGCCGTCTATAGCCATAACGGGCGGCAACGTATGCGTCCGGCCTCTACCATGAAGGTGGTGACTGCTATAGCTGCACTCGACCGCCTCGGCACCGACTACCAGTTTGCCACGCGTCTCTTCCATACGGGCGACAAGGCAGACAGTTGCCGTACGTTGCACGGCAACCTTTATGTGGTAGGAGGAATGGATCCGAAACTGGAAAGAGAAGACTTGAAGGCCTTTGCCGACAGTTTGAAAGCTTTGCAGATAGACACGATAGACGGCAACCTGTATGCCGACCTGTCCTTTAAAGACAAAAAACGGCTTGGCGCAGGATGGTGTTGGGACGACGAAGACGACAATCCGCGCTTGTCTCCACTGACCTATAATGGGAAAGAAACTGTCCTGTCACTTTTCAGAGACGTAATGCGCTCATCGGGAATTGTATTTACGGGAATGACGAGCGATGCCGAGCGCCCCCACGATGCCCAACTCGTCTGTACGCGATACCGTAGTCTTTCGACGGTGATGCGCCCAATGCTGAAAAATAGCAATAACAGATGTGCAGAGGCGGTGTTCTACCAATTGGCCCACAAAGAGGGAGGGCGCTGGGCCACGGCACACGATGCTGCCCGTGAAGAAAATCGTACCATTAGGGCAACCGGCTTGGATGCCGACGACTATAGCATTGCCGATGGGTCGGGGTTGTCATTATACAACTATGTTACTGCTCAATTGGAGGTGCGCTTGTTGCGTTATGCCTGGAGCCGGAAAGAAATCTATGGCAAACTTTACCCATTGCTTCCGATAGCTGGCGTGGACGGAACGCTGCGCAAACGTATGAAGGGAACTAAGGCGATGGGCAACGTTCATGCCAAGACAGGAACGGTGACTGGCGTGCGTTCGCTTGCTGGTTATTGCACAGCTTCCAACGGACACGAGATTGCTTTCTCCATTATCAATCAGGGAGTGGATGAGGGTGCACCTGCAAGACACTTTCAAGACAAGGTTTGCAAGGCACTCTGCGAGTAGAAAACAACTATTGTTTTTTTTGGAAGACGACGTCTGTTCCGCGTAGGCTCATGGTGCCTTCCTCAATGTTGACGTCGGCGGTGTCGTTGACGTCAAGGGTTTCTCCGTTGCCAATGCTCTTGCCGTGCAAGATAAGTGTGCTGGGGGTGCTTCCTTTCTTCCAACTGTCGTATGGATAGGAAGCCATGTTGATGGAGCTGGCTTTTCCGCCGTTTTCTATACGTACACCCATCTCCTGTGCGGAATCGTTGGGATTTGTGGTGGTCCAATCGCCCAAAATGTTTTCTTCGGTCATGGTTTCAACCGAGTCGGAGTCGTTGTCGTTGTTGGCAGAAGAACTGCCTTGACCATTCTTGCAGCTGAAGGTGCAAGTGAGGCATAGCAGTAGAAAGGCGAAAACAAAACTTTTTTTCATAGTTATTTGTTTGATAATGATGTAATGTCCAGTAGCTCTGCAAGCTGGCCGAAGTGGGCTATGCGGAAAAGACGGGGATGGCTGAATTCGTCCATATGCTCGTGTCGCCAAATGGTGTGAAAGGGTATGTGGACGGCTTGGCAACCGACGGAAAGGGCAGGGGCTATGTCGCTTTTGAACGAATTGCCCACCATCACCACTTCGGAAGGAGGCAGTTGCAAGGATGCACACAATTCCCTGTAGGCATTCTCGTCTTTTTCAGAGACGATGGAAACGTGATGGAACAAAGGATATAGCCCAGACCGGCGAAGCTTGTTCTGCTGGTCGAGCAATTCGCCCTTAGTGAACACCACCAATTGGTAGCGCTGGCTGTCGTGGAGCAGTTGCAATGTTGTGGCCACTTCCGGCAAGGGCGGAACGTCAAGCGTCAACAACGATTTGCCCAAACGGACAATTTCACCGATAGTGGCTGGCGAAACTGTACCCTTGCTCACCTTTAGCGCATTCTCCACCAGCGAGATGGTGAAGGCCTTGCAGCCATATCCGAGGATGGGCATATTGGTAGTTTCGGTGTGGAAAAGCTGTTTGGAAAGCTCGTCAGAAGTGCCAAAATCGGAAAGAAGTTTGCAATAGTCTTGTTCAACGGCATCGAAGTTGGACTGCAAATCCCACAAAGTGTCATCGGCATCAAAGGCAATCGCTCTAACTGGTTCTGATAGTTTCATGGGGACAAAAGTAAGAAATTGTTGTCAAACCGGCAAATATCTGATAGTCCCACTTGGGGCGCTTTAACAAAAAAGCACATTCCCCAACAGGAATGTGCTTGATATAAAGAGTTGAAAACTGCGTATTATTCAGCGTCGTCCGATGCTGTAGGTGCTACGGCGCGGAAGCTATCAAGGTCTTCAGCCTTGAAGTTCTTGATGTAAGCAGCCTTGCCTATAACGTCTTCTTCTGCCATACGAACATAGACGTTGGCCGATTTTGTGAAGAGCTCAGGAGCGCGTGTGGCATCATCAAGGATGAGAAGGCTCATGATGATTTCGGCAGTCATGTCATAGAGCCGACGGCCCAAGAAGTCGTGAACGTCCTGATTGTTGGCGTCTTTTACCAAGTTGACTGCTTCTTCGTAAAGTGCAGCCAAACGGGCAACACGTGCCAAGAGCGGTTTCAGGCTGTCTGCCACTTCTTGTTCCAACATCTCTTTGATGATGGAAAGGTAAGTGCCGTTGGTGATATAGCGGATGGCAGCCACCACTTGCAGCTGAGTCGTACCCTCATAGATGGAGAAGATGCGTGCGTCGCGGAACAAACGCTGGCTCTTGTATTCCATAATGAAGCCCGAACCACCGTGAATGCTGATGGCATCGTAAGCATTTTGGTTGGCATATTCGGAGTTCATACCCTTGGCCAATGGGGTGAAGGCATCAGCCAAACGGGTGTATTTCTTCATTTCCTGACGCTCTTCAGGAGACAACTTCGTGTCGCGGGCAATGTCTTCAAGTGCTTTGTAGATGTCAACATAGCGTGCAGTCTGGTAAAGCAACGAACGTCCTGCATCCAGTTTTGCCTTCATACGGCTCAGCATATCATAGACAGCAGGGAAATTGACAATCTTTTGTCCGAACTGGGCACGCTCCTTTGCATAGGCCAAGCCTTCGTTGTAAGCTTCCTGCTCTACGCCAACGCTTTGGGCGGCAATGCCCAATCGTGCGCCGTTCATCAAGGCCATCACATACTTGATGAGGCCTAAGCGAGTGCTACCACATAGTTCTGCCTTTGCATTCTTGTAGACAAGCTCACACGTAGGAGAACCGTGAATGCCCAATTTGTGCTCGATGTGACGGACGGTAACGCCACCGTCACGTTTGTCGTAGATGAACATCGATAAGCCACGGCCGTCTTTCGTGCCCTCTTCAGAGCGGGCAAGGACCAGGTGAATGTCGGAATCGCCATTGGTGATGAAACGCTTCACACCGTTCAGACGCCATGTGCCGTCTGCGTCTTTGGTGGCCTTGAGCATCACGCGTTGCAGGTCAGAACCGGCGTCAGGCTCGGTTAAGTCCATTGACATGGTCTCGCCAGCACAGATGCGGGGAATGTATTTCTGGCGTTGCTCTTCAGAACCGAACTCGTAGAGCGTGTCGATACAACTCTGGAGAGACCATACGTTCTGGAAACCAGCGTCGGCTGCAGAGACAACTTCCGATGCCATGGAGAACACGGTGTTGGGAAGATTGAGCCCACCGTAACGGCGTGGCATCGAAATACCCCAAAGACCAGCCTTGCGTGTGGCGTCGAGGTTCTCGAAAGTCTTGCTTGCATAAATCATACGACCGTTCTCAAGATGTGGGCCTTCGAGGTCGACAGCTTCTGAATTGGGCTCGATGATGTTTGCAGCTACATCGCCAGCAATGTCTAACAGCCGCTTGTAGTTTTCTATAGCATCCTCGTAGTTGACAGGAGCGTCTGAAAAGTTATCCTTGTCTATGTAGTTTCTTTCCTTCAAGTCAACGACTCTTTTCATGAGAGGGTGGTTGAGATGGAAAGCAATTTCGGGATGATCGCTATAATAGTTTGCCATTGCTATTTACTTTGTGTTTTGTTTGTAATACTTGATAAGTTTTGGAACGACTTCTTCCACGTTGCCTACTATTACATAGTCGGCAATCTTGTTGATGGGGGCATCGGGGTCGTTGTTGACAGAAATAATGATGCCAGAGTCTTGCATACCAGCGATGTGCTGGATTTGACCAGAGATACCACAGGCGATATAGACTTTCGGGTGGACGGTAATGCCCGTCTGGCCAATCTGTCGGTCGCTTTCTATCCAGCCTGCATCAACAGCAGCACGACTTGCACCGACTTCGCCATGGAGCACTTTAGCCAATTTGAACAACTGGTCGAAACCTTCCTTGCTGCCAACACCATATCCACCAGCTACAACAATGGGAGAGCCTTTCAGATTGTGCTTGGCTTCTTCTACGTGATGATCAAGTACTTTCACGACAAAAGCCTCGGGAGAAACATATTTGTTGACGTCGGGATAGGTGACTTCGCCTTTGGCTTTGCCTTCGTAAACGGCTTTCTGCATTACACCGCTACGAACGGTTGCCATCTGCGGACGATGTTCAGGATTGACAATAGTGGCTACAATGTTGCCTCCAAAAGCAGGACGAATCTGGTAAAGCAACTGGTCGTAGTGCTTGCCGGTCTTCTTTTCATCGTAGGGACCAATCTCAAGTTGCGTACAGTCGGCGGTGAGACCGCTGGTGAGTGACGAACTTACACGGGGCCCGAGGTCACGTCCGATGACGGTAGCGCCCATTAATGCAATCTGAGGTTGCTCTTCTTTGAACAGGTTAACCAGGATGTCCGTGTGGGGAGCAGAGGTGTATGGGAAGAGTCCTTCTGCATCGAAAACAAACAACTTGTCAACTCCATAAGGAAGAATCTGGTCTTCCACTTGTCCCTTAATGCCTGTTCCGGCAACTACAGCATTGAGGTCTACTCCCAACTCATTGGCCAATTTGCGACCTTTGGTGAGAAGTTCTTGTGAAACTTCAGCAACTTTGGTGCCTTCGATTTCAATATAAACAAAAACGTTATTCATATTTTAGCCAATAATCTTTTCGTCCAACAATTCTTTAATAAGTCCCTCTACATCGGTATCAGAGCCAGTAAGCGTTTTGCTCTCCTTGGCTTGGAAAACGATGTTCTGTACAGCTTTCACTTTCGTAGGTGAGCCAGAAAGGCCACATTGCTGGGCGTCGCCGTCTACATCGGCAACACTCCACTGGTTGAGCGTGAGGTAAGGACGCTCTTCGTAGAGCTTTGTCCATGGCTCATCGCCTTTGCGTTCCATGGGGCAAGTGGCATATTTGTACTTCATTACCAATTTGGCATTGCAAGGACGGCAAGGTGCTGCACTGCCGTTAACGGTGATGACAACAGGAAGCGGAGCTTCAACGGTTTCTACACCACCGTCAATGTGGCGGCGGATAGTGGCTTTTCCGTTTTCTACTTTCAAGATTTCCTCGGCATAGGTAACTTGGTTAAGTCCTAACTTCTGGGCTACTTGTGGACCCACCTGAGCCGTATCGCCGTCAATGGCTTGTCTTCCACCGATGACAATATCGACATCTCCAATCTTTTTAATGCCAGTGGCCAAGGCGTAAGATGTGGCCAATGTGTCGGCTCCTGCAAAGAGTCGGTCTGTCAATAACCAACCTGTGTCTGCTCCACGATAGAGGCCTTGACGGATAATCTCTCCAGCACGGGGAGGTCCCATGGTAAGTATACCAACGGTAGAACCGGGATTTTGTTCCTTCAGACGAAGGGCTTGTTCTAAGGCGTTTAGGTCTTCTGGGTTGAAGATTGCAGGTAAGGCAGCACGATTGACGGTGCCTTCGGCTGTCATAGCGTCCTTGCCTACGTTTCTTGTGTCAGGTACTTGCTTTGCAAGCACTACAATTTTCAAACTCATAAAAAAATAAAATGTTATTTAGAAATTTCTCGGGCAAAGGTAGTTATTATTTGTTAGGCAGCAAAAAAAATGACAATCAAAATGCACAAAGTCGTAATGTATGTGCACAATATGGCTTGTTTGTGCATCTTTTTTGAAGGTAGGCGTATCGTATGAACCCAGAAATTGTTAACTTTGCAACTATATAAATAATGTATAGACAAGGCTTTGAATAGACAGTTATGATAGACAGGGCAACGGTAGACAAAATATTAAGCGCAGCAAATATTGTTGAAGTGGTATCGGATTTCGTCTCTTTGAGAAAGGCGGGTACAAGCTATCGTGGACTTTGCCCTTTCCATGACGACCATACTCCGTCGTTTTCTGTATCGCCGGTAAAGGGTATTTACAAGTGCTTCTCTTGTGGGGAGTCGGGCAATGTGGTCAACTTCGTGATGAAACACGAACAGATGACTTACCCTGAAGCCCTGCGCTGGCTGGCAAATCGCTATCACATAGAAATAGAGGAACGCGAAATGTCGGAAGAGGAGAAGCGGCAGGAGAGCGAACGGGAGTCGATGTTTATTGTTAACGAGTGGGCAATGAAGTATTTTTGCGACATTCTTCACAACGACAGTGACGGCCGTGCTATCGGAATGCAGTACTTTCGTTCACGTGGCTTCCGTGATGATATCATTGAAAAGTTTCAGTTAGGCTTTTGCTTATCCCAGCGTGATGCCTTTTCTTCGGCAGCCTTGAAGGCAGGGTTTAAACCCGAATATCTCAAGAAAACGGGTTTGTGTTATGCCCGCGACAACGGTTATTTGATAGACCGATTTGCCGGACGGGTCATATTTCCTTGGTTGGGAGTGAGCGGAAAGGTAACGGCTTTTGGCGGAAGACTGTTGGACTCGCGGACAAAGGGGGTGCAACAGAAGTATGTAAACTCACCAGATAGCGACATCTACCATAAAGAGCGGGAACTATATGGCATCTATCAAGCTAAGAAAGCTATCGCAAAGTTTGACCTTGTCTATATGGTAGAAGGCTATACTGATGTTGTTTCAATGCATCAATGTGGTATTGAAAATGTAGTGGCCAACTCGGGAACAGCCCTTAGCGTCTACCAGATACGCTTGTTGCATCGCTTTACAAACAATATAGTGTTGCTCTATGACGGCGATGAGGCCGGTATACATGCTGCAATGAGAGGAACAGACATGCTGCTATCTGAGGGAATGAGCGTGAAAGTATTGCTATTGCCGGACGGTGACGACCCTGATAGCTTTGCCCGTAAGCATGAAGCTGCTGACTTTAGAAAATATATTGAAGACCATCAAACCGACTTTATTGTATTTAAAATCAATCAGACCCTAAACGGTGTGACCGATCCCATCAAGCGCTCGGAAGCCATTAGCGGCATCGTTCGCAGCATAAGCGTTATACATGACCAGATATTGAGGGCGACCTATCTGAGGGAATGTTCTGCAAGGACGGGTATAGCAGAGCCGACTTTGATAGAAACCATGAACCGTTTCATCTATCAAGACAAAGAACAACAAGCCAAGGAAAGAGAAAGGGTACAGGCGCAGACACCTGTGGCAGTCCCTTTGCAGCCAGCAACACCACAGCAACGGGTGAGCAAGGTGGAAGATTTGCTGATTCAAGCCGTTATACGTCATGGCGAAAAAATTATTCTGAACAATATAGAAAACGAGGAAACGGGGGAGACTTTCGACCTGAACGTTGCACAATATATCGACTATGACTTGGGCCTCGACGGGCTGCAATTCTCTCATTCCCTGTACAATCAAATCTTGTCTGAGGCGGTTGAACATAGCGGAGACAAGGAATTTAAGGCAGAGCCCTATTTCACCCATCATCACAACATGAAGATTGCGGAATTGGCTTCCCGTTTCAGTGCTGACGACTTCGTGTTGTCGAAGAGCTTGCAGGTGGAAGAAAACGAGAAAGAACTGCGTGACAGGGTGATGCATATGGTGCTTGATTTCCGAATGGAATATGTGGAAGAACATCTGAGAGACTTGCAGCAGAAGCTGAAATCTGTGGCGCAAGACGTTGAAGCCGCCTTAAACGTCATGAAGGAAATAAAGAGAATGCAGCAAATACGTAATCTCTTGGCTAAAGAATTGGGTAACGATATCCTTGTATGATATACATTCACTGGGCAATACTTACGTTATATATCTTTGTAGTGGTAGCTGCAATGGTGACGGTACTGATGGATCATCGGCAACCGGCAAAGACTATGGCGTGGATATTGGTGCTATCGTTTATGCCGTTGGTTGGTATTGTACTTTATTTCTTCTTCGGACGAAACATCCGCAAAGAGCGTATCATCTCACAAAGCAGTTTGGACCAGTTGACCAAACGGTCTATGTTGGAATTTGTCGAGCAAAAAGACTTGCAGCTGCCGGAGTGTCATCGGACGTTGATAGACCTTTTTACCAATCAGAGTTGGGCATTGCCTTTCAAGAACAACCTTGTGGAAATATACACAAGCGGCTATGAGTTTTTCCCAGAATTGCTTTCCGCTATAGGTAAAGCAAAAGAGCACATACATCTTGATACATATATAATAGAGGATGACCCCTTGGGCCATTTGATAGCGGATGCGTTGATAGACAAAGTAAGGGAAGGTGTCAAGGTGCGCCTTATCTATGACGATGTGGGTTGTTGGGATGTGAAGAACTGCTTTTTTGAGCATTTGCGGGAGGAGGGAATTGAGGTCAGGCCGTTTATGCCGGTTCGCTTCCCTGCCTTTACGGGCAAGGTAAACTACCGTAACCACCGCAAGGTGTGCGTGATAGATGGTCGAGTGGGATATATCGGTGGTATGAATATAGCCCTTCGCTATGTGAAAGGGCGGAAGGGAAACGAGTGGAGAGACACTCATATACGGCTTGTCGGATGTGCTGTTTATGGCTTGCAAAGGGCTTTCTTACAGGACTGGTTCTTTGTAGACCAGACCTTGATAACAAGTCGTAAGTACTATCCAGAATTGGATTTAGACATCGTTAATGACTGCATAGTGCAGGTTGTGACAAGCAATCCTACCAGTCCTTGGCCTGATTTAGAGCAGGGCTATGTGCGAACACTTCTGTCTGCTCGACATTACGTCTATATGGAAACTCCTTATTTCCTGCCAACTGAACCTATCTTGTTTGCTATGAGGACGGCAGCGGTGGCAGGTATAGATGTAAGGCTGATGGTACCTCGTTATGGAGATGCCAAACTGGTGGAATGGGCGAGCCGCTCTTACGTTATGGAAGCGGTGAAAGCGGGAGTAAAAGTCTATTTTTACGAGGGCGGATTCAATCATAGCAAGCTTCTCATCTGTGATGATAGCCTTGCATCGTGTGGATCTGCTAACGTTGATTTCCGTAGTTTTGAAAACAATTTTGAAGCGAATGCCTTTATATATGACAAGGATGTTGCACTTAAACTAAAACAAGTGTTCCTGAAAGACCAAGGCAAATGTACGCTTGTTAACGAAAGCCAAGACCTCCAACAGCGACCGTTTGTCAACCGCTTGTGGGAGTCGGTTGTGCGATTGTTGTCCCCTTTACTTTAAGAAGATGGAGAAATTGACACTGCCATAGCTCCTGTGCTCATGAAAGTGCGGGTGGTTGGAGAAGTCGTTGTGCTTGCCATGCTCGAAAACAAACACTCCGCCATCCTTCAGCAAGTCGTTGCTGAAAATGAGGTCGGGGACTGTAGGCAGTTCGGGAAGAGCATACGGGGGGTCGGCAAAGATGAAGTCAAACTGTTGATGGCATGATTTGACAAAGCGGAAAACATCTCCTTTTATCAAAAGATGCCTGTCTGTGCCTATCTTTTTCATGCATTGGGCAATGAACGATGCGTGTTCGCGGTCTTTTTCCACGCTCACTACTTGCAGACAACCCCTTGACAGAAGTTCAAGCGATATGCTTCCAGTACCGGCAAATAGGTCGAGAGCTATTGCGTCTTCAAAGTCCAAGTAACCGTTAAGGACATTAAAGATGTTTTCTTTGGCAAAATCTGTTGTGGGGCGCGCTTTAAATGTGCGTGGAATGTCGAAGTGTCGCCCTTTATATAATCCCGTTATTATTCTCATAAGATAGATGTGTTAATGATCTAAGTAGAGTGCCTTGAGGTCGTAGGGCAGGTGTTCGTCGACTGCAATGGCAGTGTGGTCAAACTCAACGGCAGGGTTGATAAATGAAAATCGCTGTATGTATAGTTTCAATTGCTCGCGAATCTGTTCCTTATTTTGGAAATTTCCGACAAGATACAACTCGTCTTTTTCAGCATGAAAACCCAATTGTTTCCAAGTGTAAAACAAGAAATAAAGGGCGTCTTCCATGTGTGTTGCATCAAAAGTATTGCAAAACTTAAATCTGTTTTGTGCAAAACAGAAGATGTTCATCCGCTTGTCGTAGAAATAAGCGAACAACTTTTGGCGGCTTACCGTAAAGTTTCTGCGATAGAGATGAGTCCAAACGGGTTGGCAAGAAGGTAAAAACTGCACTTCTTCAAAATGTTCGCAAAGTGCTTTCTTCAGGTCTTTGTTGACGGGAAAAACGGCAGCCACTTTTAAGTTCGGCAAAATGCTATGGACCAATTCGTCTTTTTCATGACCTGAAAACGAGGTCTGATAAAGCAAGTCGGTGTCTTCGTTTTGAAATTCGTCAATGGGTATAAGCATAACATCTGTTGTCAGTAATGCCAAACAACGTTTGTACCCACTGCCCAACAGTTCGCTGGATGATATTGCGTTTCTGAAGTTTGCCACTGCAGAAAGTCCTTTATCGGTTTCATAGGTCTCGTAAACAATTTTTTGAAGACCCTGTGGATTGCCGACAGCAAAAATCATTTGTTGCTCACCTATACGTATGGTCAAGCGAGAAGTCTGTGCGTGAAAGATGTTATTGTTGTCAGTTTCCATCATGAAAAACGAACTTGTCTCAATGTTATTTTGTATCTTTGCAATGCTAAAGAAGCATTTGTTTTGCAAAGATACGAAAAGTTTTTGAAAAGCGATGAGGCAAGATGAATTAACCTACGCCATACAACAGGAATTCCAAAAGGAGCCGACGAACGACCAAAAGCAAGCAATACGCACGTTTATAGATTTTCTGACAGATACCGACCGCCAATCAGTTATGATTCTGCGAGGTTCTGCTGGTACGGGAAAGACGACGTTGGCCGGTGCATTGGTGCGTGCTATGCAACGGCTGCATCAGCGGGTTATGCTTTTGGCACCTACCGGACGAGCAGCCAAAGTGTTCTCATTGTATTCCAACCATCCGGCATTCACCATTCATCGGCGTATATACCGTGAACAAAAGTTTGTTGGTGCGGAAGGGGGTGTGTTCCAGTTGAACAACAACTGCTTCCATGATATGTTGTTTATGGTGGACGAGAGTTCGATGATAGCCAATATGGGATTGGCTGAATCAGCGTTTGGAAGTGGTTGCCTATTGGACGATTTGGTGCAATATGTTTATCAGGGAGACAACTGTCGCCTGCTCCTCATTGGCGATACCGCGCAGTTGCCACCCGTGGGAGAAGTCGAAAGCCCTGCCCTTAACCCCCTTTTGCTTGCCGGTTATGGGTTGAAGGTTTTCCAATGTGACGTCAACGAGGTGTTGCGTCAAAGTGCTCAGTCGGGAATACTAAGTAATGCAACGATGATTAGGCAGATGATTACGCATGACGAAAAGACACAATTGCCCCAAATACATTTACGTTCATTCCCCGACTTGTCTGTTGTAACGGGTGACGAGTTGATAGAGACCATGTCGTCCAGCTATTCTGAGGTGGGAATGGATGAGACTATTGTCATCACGCGTTCCAACAAGCGAGCCAATATATACAATCAAGGCATACGGAACCGTATTCTTGACCGCGAAGAAGAACTCTCTACAACCGATTTGCTGATGATAGTCCGTAATAAATACTTTGATACAAAAAACGAAAGACAGTCGGTTTCGTCCACTCCGGCTTATGTTGCCAATGGCGACAGAGCGGTTGTCAAACGGGTGAGAAATGTCATAGAACTGTATGATTTCCGTTTTGCTGATGTTACATTGGCCTTTCCTGACTATGATAATTTCGAAATGGACGATGTTGTTATCCTTGATACGCTCACCTCTGAAGCTCCTGCTTTAACCCGTGAACAGTCGGAACATTTGTTTGAGTCGGTGTTGGAAGACTATTCAGATGTACCGTTGAAGCGAGATCGGATAAAGCAGATAAAGCAAGACCGTTACTTTAATGCCCTGCAAGTGAAATATGCTTATGCCATTACTTGTCATAAAGCGCAAGGTGGTCAATGGGCACATGTCTATCTAGACCAAGGCTATATGACTGAAGAAATGCTTACGCCAGCTTATATCCATTGGCTTTATACGGCCTTTACGCGGGCTACCGAACACCTCTATTTGGTGAATTGGCCAAAGACACAAACCGTAGTTGAAGAATAATCTTACAAGAGTAGAAATGCCGCAATTAACCCTTGAGATTTTGGAAAAACTGTTCGCTCACTGCAACGAAACTTATTTTGACGGGCAACTTCCCATGCCCAAGTTGAAACTTTCGCGGGCAAAGACGCGTTTAGGACAGATGGCTTGCAAGAGAAGGGGAGGTTTCCGATTGACAGGATGGAGCCCGAAAGCCCATAAATATTATGATTTTTCTATCAGTATTTCCACCTATTACAGTTTGTCAAACGATGAGCTGGAAGACGTTATGATTCATGAAATGATCCATTATAGCATTGCTTATACCGGACTGGAAGACTCTTCTCCACATGGAAAGATATTTCGCGGTCTGATGGAGGCTATAAACAAACGGTTTGGACGTCATGTCTCGGTAACCTGCTCCACACGTCGACTACAACCCAGAATAACCCCTAAGCCCAAAAAACGTTTGGCACTGATTTTTGAGCTGGAGAATGAGGGCTACTTTCTGTCGGTGGTAAATCCACGGTATGCTGAAGAAATAGAACTTAAAATGCAGTCGTTGAAGTCTGTAAAATGCCGAACATGGTTGGAAACTTGTGATGAAAGGCTTACCGGTTATCCGCAAGTGCGTTCGTTACGAGCACGAAAAATATCAAGGGAAAACTATTTGGAATGGTTGGATAAGGCCATTTCTAAAGGCTGACACAAAAGTGGGGCAGAAGTTTTCCTTTGGTTGCTGATTTGTTAATGTCGGCTTATGGCCAATTAGGCCATTGTAAAATGAGAGTGGAAAAACCGTCTGTATAGGCAATAAAACAAACTTTCAGTTCGTTATTTTTTCAAAAGCATATTATGATGATTAACCTATCCAAACGAAAGGTGCTGACCCTTTCACTGTCAACAACGGCATTGATGGCTTCTGCTATCAATTCGCAGGCTAACCCCTTTGCCGTTTATGGCATTACAGATCAGCAGGTTGTCCGCATAGCCATTGCCATTGGGGTGATAGGCATAGTGGCTCTTGTACTGGCTATTGTGGCTCTTGTAAAGGCTGGCGAAAAGATGGGGCTTGATGACTACAACAATATCGTTGGTTTTATAGACCAACGTTCTGAAGAGTTGAACCAAGCTTTGGAGGCCGCTTTGCAATCCCCAAAAGCACAAACAGAGGAAAATAATCGTTCTAAACGAACCCAGCAGGACAATACCCCAACTTCTCTTGGCGACCAGCCTCCTTTGGGTAATGGCAAGATGGTGAAGTCTCAGGCAACCGATAAAGGGTTGCGCCAAGGCTATTTCTCAGCAAATGAAGGTGATAGCTTTGTCACTTTGACAGAGAAGAAAGAAGCGGAGACCTTGTTCCGTGTCGATTTCGGTAATACAACAGACGAGCGTAATGGACTGATAGACTATATTGGAACTTTAGAAGAATTGCGGACAAAGGATAATCGCCTGATAGGAACGTCTGTGTTGTTGAAAGACAACGGTGTAACACCCCTGCAAGCAACTCGCTTTATTGTAACCCACAAGGGACAAGTTGCACGAATGAACAAGCAATGGGTTATTTTGACGCCGGTTGTTTTACAACTTGCTTAATGGCGTATAAGCGTGTTGTGTGCGAGCACAATCTGTTTGATATGCGTCAAGAAAATGTCAATTAGAACATAAAAAAGCAGAGATGATGTTGTGAGAATTTCAAAATCGTTCTATCTTTGCATCGTCAAAAGGTTAATAGATTGTTTAGGTTAGTAAATATTGATTTAGGTTTTAGTTATTAGGTAATAGATTGTTTGGAGTTTCAACTAAGGTGTTAGTGATTAAGGTAACTCAAAAGATTGATTTTAAGGTTAACAGTTTCGATGCAGATTAATGGGGAACGCCGTGAGGCGTGAACCAACAATCCGTGTTGAGAATACAAGAAAGAGGTTCTGAAAGTAAATGTGAAACATGCTTCTTTCTTTATATTTTTTCTTTCACACATTTTCGTATACAACATATTTTTTATAGTTTTACCATTGGTTGTTTTGATACAAGAAATCTGCCATTTCGTCTGCAAATGTCTAATCTTGTAATATTGGCATGGTTTTGGATGGATGATTAAAAGAGAAAAGATAGACAAAATGAAACTGACAACATTCTTTCATAAAGAGAAAAAAGACGTGGCTTTGGTACTTTCGAGTGGAGGAGCTCGTGGATTGGCCCATATAGGAGCTATAGATGAACTTCTTAAACGAGGATATCATATAACTTCTGTTGCTGGCACATCTATGGGAGCTTTGGTTGCCGGAATGTATGCCAGTGGCCATTTTGACGAATTCAAAGAATGGATGGCTCAGGTAGATCGCAAGAAGATGCACAGCTTGACAGACTTCTCCATAGGCTTAGACCACATCGTTAAGGGAGATCGCATCATCGAGGCTATCAAAAAGGTTGTTCCAGATGTACGGATAGAGGACTTGCCTATCCCTTTTCGGGCGATTGCTACCGATTGGAATACGGGAAAGGAGGTGGTGTTTGACCATGGAAGCCTTTACGAAGCCATACGTTGTTCTATCTCTGTGCCGGCTTATTTCAGCCCGATTCGCCGAGGAGAAAAGCTTTTAATAGATGGAGGCATCACCAACCCGTTGCCTTTGGACAGGGTTGTTCGCAAAAAAGACGATTTGCTTGTGGCTGTAAACGTCAGCGGACACGACTATGCAGCTATATATAAGCGAAAGAAAGCCATAGAGGCTTGGAAGATGAAAAATTCCCGTGTGACCAGCCTTCTCAAGCGTTTGTTGCCAGAAGGCTTGGACCCCAATCTCAATTACTTCACGTTGTTGTCTCAGACCATTAGCATCAGTATTGCCCAAAACGCACGTAGAAGCATTTTACTGAACCCTCCCGACATCTTGATTGATATACCAATGAAGCGTTATGGAAGTGGCGACTATGACAAATATGCACAGATATATAAGCTGGGAGAGCGGAAAGCAATTTCCGCCATCACACGTTACGAACACCGAAAACGTTCGATTTTGCAACGGCTTTAATTTCAGTTGCAAGAAGTTTTCTTATAGCACAAGAAAGCCGGCAAGCACTTTTTTATGGTGCTTGCCGGCTTTCGTATAGGGCAATAATGCCTTTATGGGCAGATTAGAGTTGGGCCAACTCTATTACTTTGTCTACTGCTGCATTGATGCCATCGGCATTCTTTCCACCTGCCTGAGCATAGTGGGGTTGTCCGCCACCACCACCTTGAATGAGTTTGGCGGCTTCTCTTATGATTTTGCCAGCGTTAAGTTCATGGTCTTTCACCATATCTTCACTTAACATCACGCTAAGAAGAGGTTTGTTGTTGGAAATTGTACCAATTACGCAAACAAGGTTTTCCGGAATGGCTTCACGCACTTTGAATACCAAGTCTTTTGCTGAAGCTGCATCTAAAGGAAGAACCGCCTTTACAACTTTCACGCCATTGACGTCAATAGCACGTTCTACGAGGTCTTTCTTCAGGCGCTCTACAGCTTGTGCCTGAAATTTCTCAATGCTTTTGCGCATTTCGTCGTGCTCGTCAATATATTTCTTGATAACGCCTTCAAGGTCTTTTGCATTGTTGAAGAAGCCTTTTATAGAGGTGAGAACATCCTGCAATTTATAGATGGCTTCTTCGCAAGTCTTGCCAGTCATGGCTTCAATACGGCGGATGCCCGCGGCAACACTGCTTTCGCTAACAATCTTAAAGAATCCTATATGGCCTGTGCTCTGTACATGAATACCGCCACAGAATTCACAAGAAGGACCGAAGCGTACAACGCGTACCTTGTCTCCATATTTTTCTCCGAAGAGAGCGATGGCTCCCAACTTCTTGGCTTCCTCCAAAGGTGTGTCACGATGTTCGTCAAGAGGTAGGTCCTGACGAATCATGTCGTTGACAAGGCGTTCCACTTTGCGAAGCTCTTCGTCTGTAATCTTTTGGAAATGAGAAAAGTCAAAGCGAAGGGTATCTGCGCTGACATACGAACCTTTCTGTTCAACATGGTCGCCCAAGACTTGTTTTAAGGCATAGTCCAACAAGTGGGTAGCGGTGTGATTGGCTGCCGAACCATTTCGCTTGTCTATGTCTACGCAAGCCATAAATTCTGCAGAAGGATTTTTCGGGAGTTGCTTGATGATGTGTATAGACTGGTTGTTCTCTCGTTTTGTATCTATCACGTCAACCGTTTCTTCTGCGCCAACAAGGGCCCCGGTGTCACCGACTTGGCCTCCCATTTCGCCATAGAAAGGAGTGTGGTCAAGCACTACCTCGTAGAAGGTGTTCTTCTTTTGGGTAACTTTCCGGTAGCGCACTATGTGACATTCATATTCGGTATAGTCGTAACCGACAAATTCCTGCTCACCTTCACGCAACACTTCCCAGTCTCCATTTTCTACAGCGGCTGCATTGCGGGCGCGAGCTTTTTGTTTTTGCATCTCTTCGTCAAATCCTTTTTCGTCAACGGTGTATCCGTTTTCACGGCAAATAAGCTCTGTAAGGTCAAGGGGAAATCCGTAAGTGTCGAAAAGACGGAATGCAGAAACACCGTCAAGCACCGTTTTTTCATGTGCTTTCAATTCGTCCATATCGCCATTCAGAAGGTTTATGCCTTTGTCCAATGTGCGTAGGAAGCTATCTTCTTCTTCTTTCATGACGCGTCCGATAAGTTCCTGTTGTGCTTGAAGCTCAGGATAGGCTTCACCCATTTCTCTTACGAGCACCGGAACGAGCTTGAACATGAAAGCTTCTTTTTGTCCGAGGAAGGTGTAGGCATAGCGTACGGCACGGCGTAAGATACGGCGAATGACATAACCGGCCTTTGCGTTGCTTGGCAATTGTCCGTCGGCAATGCTGAAAGCTACGGCACGCAGGTGGTCGGCGATGACGCGCATGGCCACATCTGTTTCTTCTTTGACGCCATACTTCAAGCCCGAAAGCCGTTCAATCTCGTTGATGATAGGCTGGAAAATGTCAGTATCATAGTTGGAATGTTTGTCTTGAAGCATACTTACCAAACGCTCAAATCCCATACCGGTATCGATGACGTGCATAGGCAGAGGCTCTAATGAACCGTCTGACTTGCGGTTGTATTGCATGAAGACGATGTTCCATATTTCTATGACCTGAGGATTGTCTTTGTTGACCAGTTCCCGTCCTGGAACCTGTGCCTTTTCTTCTGGCGTGCGCGAGTCTACGTGGATTTCTGAGCAAGGTCCGCAAGGGCCAGTATCGCCCATTTCCCAAAAGTTGTCGTGCTTGTTGCCATTGATGATATGGTCGGCGGGAACGTGTTTAGCCCAATAACTGGCTGCTTCATCGTCGCGCTCAAGTCCTTCAGCTTTGTCTCCTTCAAAGACGGTAACATAAAGGTCTTTAGGGTCGAGGTGCAAAACGTCTACCAAGTACTCCCATGCATAGTCGATGGCTCCTTCTTTAAAATAGTCGCCAAAGCTCCAGTTGCCAAGCATTTCAAACATGGTGTGGTGGTAAGTGTCGTGGCCTACCTCTTCCAGATCGTTGTGCTTACCGCTTACGCGCAAACATTTTTGTGAGTCGGTGCGACGTCTTGGTTCTGGGCTCTTTGTTCCAAGAATAATATCCTTCCACTGGTTCATACCAGCATTGGTAAACATCAACGTGGGGTCGTCCTTTATAACCATAGGGGCGGACGGGACGATGACGTGTCCTTTCGACTCAAAGAACTTCTTAAATGAGTCTCGGATTTCGTTTGCAGTCATCATATTATTATTTAATCTTAAATATTATTTTTATGAAAAGTGTTGCAAAGATACTGAGTTTTGATTATTTTTGCAAATAAATTAATAACTGTTTGAACGAGAGAAAGCAAAATGACAGACAATTCCCACAAGTTGTATTATTCTATAAAAGAGGTGGCAGAAATGCTGAATGTCACTCCAACGTTGTTGCGTTATTGGGAAAGCGAATTTCCACATTTGCGTCCTAAAACGACAGGCAATAGGGTAAGGCAGTATTCACAAAAGGATATTGACCAACTGAAAGTTATCTATAATCTTGTGAAAGTGCGCGGATTCAAGCTTGCTGCAGCACGCAAGATGTTGCAGGAAAACCGCAGTGGGGCAGACAAAACTCAGAAAGTGATGGAAAATCTGATGTCTGTACGTGATCAGTTGAAAGATTTGAAAAAGCAATTGGAGGGTTTGGTCTAATTTGTTTTTTGCTAAATAAATGCGGGCGTGTCAGCTTTTATGCTTTTGACACGCCCGCATTGGTTTTCAGTCAGTTCTTACTTCTATATTGTCTATCTAATGATGACTTTGTCTGTAAGAGTTTTACCGTTTGCTAAAGTCTTTACACGAATGTTGACACCTTGCTGCGGGGTAGACAGTTGCATACCGTTTGCATTGTAATAGACAATGCTTTTTACGTTTTGCGCTTCTTCGGTGATGGCTTCTATGCCAGTGGTGGCTGTGGCTGCTTTGCCAAATCCGCCCATGCCGTTGGCTGCACGAACCGTATAGGTCTGACCTTCTGCTACTGCATTGTCGAGAGCATAGGTGGTAGCGGTAGTGATTCCAACATATTGGTCGTTCAAGAATATGGCATAAGCCTGAGCTCCTTCTACGGCATCCCAAGTGAGGGTGGTTCCTTCAGCCGTTACTGGTGTCATGTCAAGTTGGGCTGCCAAAG
>SAMEA3663178__coassemble_94_pt1 | contig 39741 bp, 34 predicted proteins | sample SAMEA3663178__metabat2_low_PE_001 | metagenome-assembled genome bin SAMEA3663178 (sample SAMEA3663178) | pig gut metagenome | biome: pig gut; feature: pig-associated habitat; material: faeces | place: Denmark | collected 2012 | reverse complement strand
TGGCCTTTTTGCTTTCAAGTGTAGGACCCGCAACAACATTATACTGATTAATGATTTGTACGACTTCTCCATTACCCATTTGTTCAGAGGCCTTTGCGTGATAACGCCCCGATTTCGAAAGTTCTGCCAATTTATTCGAAGAGTCTATATCCCCTAGTCTTGCCGCAATGACTAAGATGTTGCCTGCTTCTTGAAAATCTTTCGGTACATATTTACCTTCTAAATAACACTGTGCCAAAAATTTCAGTGCCGGCAAATAATGTTTACCGGCTGACATTTGAAGATAACCTAATCCTTTATCTGTATATCCATTAGACAACATCATTTGAGCTTTTTCAAACATTTGCACTGGGGTCAAATTGGCATTAATAGGTATTCTCTGCGCATTTAAAGGCAAGGGTAGCCACAATAATACCAACAATATTTTATGAATATATCTCATTATCTTATCTTTTCTTTATTATGATATCTTTCTTGACAACAAACAAGTTATTATCTTTCCTTCTAATTTTTGCCACCCAAGTAATAAAATCTTTGTAGGTAAGCTCTCTCGGGGTTTGTAGATCTCTTTCCGAAGACTGAGCTTTTACAAAATTATTTGTTGAGAACAACACAATAATTTGATCGTGTTCTTTTTCGTTAGTACATGTCATAGTATATTCGTCAGCATTCTTGTCAGTAGTAGTAGAGAAAAGTATATACTTATGGTCATGACTAATTGGCCAAGAACCGACCATTGAGTTTCTATATGGAAGCAAACAATAGACAGTTTTATTAGCCGTATCAAGCAAATAGACGGCAAGGTAGCCATCCGTTGGTGAACAAAACGAAAGATACATATCATCTCCATCGATAAAATCATATTGCTCGTACTTAGATTCTGTACCATTTCGCAGCACCTTTATATCCAAATTATAGTTTTGCGGTATTATTTCTTTGATTTTGCCTTTGACAGTCACCTTTACGATCAGCATACCTTGACTGTATTGAATATCATAATGTGGATCTTGAGTTGTTTCTATCCATTCTCCTTTTAGTTCGCTGCCTCCTAAGGAGAGCATACTCGTCTCTGATTGACCATTTTCATTTGAAACTATGGTCGACGTAGATTGGCTGACTACAGTTCCGAAATTGTCAGCAATGCATTGTATTTTAGCTCTTTCTAGTGACGTATGCTTAGCATCCTCAAGCGACACATTTTCAGGAGCATAGTACGTATAGCACGCCGTAACTGTCAAGGTCTTTTGAGCACAAGCCCATAGAGATGTGAGTAAAAGAATAAAGACAACCCAATATCTCATATTACCATCCTAATAATTGATCCAACTTGTTATGAAGTTCATCTCCTTTCTTTTCAAGATCTTGCTTGATAGCATCTTTTGCTACCTTCTTAGCCATATCACTATTATAGGCAATACGGACGAGAACCTCTTTGTTTTTGTTGGGCAACACACGATATGCTTCAACAACGGGTATAGTTCTGCCTATACTCTGACTAATAAGATTCTTAGCTGCTGAAATACTTTGAGTAATAGAAGCCGCATCGCCCTCATCCATTTGCTTATTAGCGACAGTATTCTCTATTAGAGCTGTCACTTCTGTCTGAATTTGACCTGCAAGATTTTGTTTAGCCAGCTCTAATGCCTGCATCTTAGCAGCATCATAGTTGCCGCCAACACTCATAGCTTCACCCATTATGTACTTGGGATACATGTCAGAATCGTATTCGTATTGCATCATGTACGATCTGTCAAGTTGCTTATCCAAAGGGAGGGCACCGGGTGCTGTTGTCCATCCTTCTTTCTGAAGCTTCTTAGCTTCCTTACGAGCAGCTTTTGAAGCTTTGTCATTCAACTCACTCTTAGATGACTTTATAATGGTCTTTCTCTCTTTAATTTGTTCTTTCGAGATTTGCGCCGACATACTTAACGGCACAAGGAAGAGAGAGACTACCACAAATAACTTTACTGATATTCTCATATTTGACGCCAAATTCGTCCGCTTCTCCCTGTACGGATAGTTTATCAATGTTCTTATAGTGCCAAATACGAAAAAAGCGTGGGAGTCATACCATCACTCGTCCCACGCATAGAGGCTCTGGTAATGCCCATTACTGTCAGAACGAGCAACGCAGAAGCCCACGCCTGTATGTATATCGCACCATTGGCATACCTTATATAATAAGGTATACCGCCGGCTGGCGAATACACACCCATGGACATCTACCATTGCCATGCTCTTTGACAGTAAGTGAAATTTACCAGATTTCTATGCGTCAAGAACAAAGCGTCAAGTAAACGCCTAATCCATAAATGGTTCCCCACCATCAAGTCGTTCCTCTTGAGCAACTCTTCCCCACCCTCTGCGGGCTTCTGCATTGGCAGACGGGCACAAGTGCCACACCCAGCATCAGCCGATAAGGTTTCGGACGTGGTTAACATTGGCAAATTTATGAAGAAATATTGAAAATGCTAAATAATGAGAAAGGTTTTTTGAAGCCAATGAGAAAAAAAGTTGTTTTTTGCTGCGTGTCTCAAAGCTCTCTCAAATCGATGAATTTCCTTCAGACCACTTACAGACCACATAGAGGTCTTAACAGACCACATAGAAATTCTAAAATATTCTAATAGACAGAAAGTTATGTGTACTTTATATTGTAAAATTGAAACTAAATTCCTATTTTTGTGAACGATAAGAATAGAGCCGACCCTAAATAGAGCCGACTTTTTTGTTTCACTAATACAATTTATGCCAATGAGTAAAACCTACATTCCAAAGATGGGACCTAAAAAGGCAGTGGCTCCACCAGAGCGACGCAAGGCAAGGTAAATTATGACAACGGACGAAACCTAATGACCAGAAACCTCAAGAACTGGTATAAGACCCACAAAGACTATTACAACGAGTTTAAGTCTTCCATAGAAGGAGCCTTTCTGAATGGTGATGAAAAGACTGTCTTTGAATTAATTGGGGAGCTGAGAAGTCCCATACTGCCCAAAGACACTTCTATCTTTGAGGCATGTAAGGAACTGCTTACAGAGGAGACTGTAAAACTCGGAGAATTCGAACCGAGAAATACAGAAGTCGTAGATTGGGTGTCCAATGACCTTGATGCCACCATCGCCGCTAAATATCACCCTTTTTCAGCAGACAACAAGGATGCACTCTTAGACGCTTTCAAAAAAGGAGAGCTCTTGACAGACAGATACATGGCCATACTTTACTGGTTGCATCTCGACGGCGGTCAAATGTTCATGCTGATGCAAATGGCGGAGAAGATGGAAACACAAAAACTTACCGACAACGAACGGAAATGGGGCGAGATGGTGACTGAGTCTATTGTGGACAAAGGTGTGACGACACGAACTTTCAACAAACGGTATTGGAAGCAGTTCTTTTCCTTCGAGGGAATGAGAACTGCGAAAAAGTACATTACCAATGCTTTGGCCGTCTCCAAAGGCAAAGGCGGACGCTTCATGGGAATCTATTTGTTGGAGGATCTCCTTAACGGGCCTGACAGAGAAAGTATTCTCAAGAACATTGGCAGTGTCGTAAGGAATCGGAAAAAGGATACCGACTTGGCATGTCTTCTCGTTCTATTGGTCAGAACAGGCAATATCGACGAGAACATGAAATACAAGCCTTTCCACGAAGCACTGAAGTCACAATTTCCCGATGCCGGGATCGGTACAGAAAGACGGCCGCAACAGCTCTATAATAATATGGTATTCTATGGTGGCAAAACCTTAACCTCTAACACGCTGAAAAGATGTGAGAACCTCATTGAAGAGCATAGAAAAGCTCTTCAAATTCAATAAAATATCAACTCTTCAATCAAAAAAATGTTCGGTTAATTGGCGTTTCAATTAACCGAACATTTTATTTTTCGACCCTTAATGCATAATCCCTAATTTTGCAGCGGACACCAAAATGCGTTCGCGCAGACAAGTCCATAAAGAAGAAACAAAAACTTATAAAAAACAGATTATGCAGAAAATTTTATCGATTGAGACTTTATTGCAGACACCCGTCTGCATGATGACCGGAGAGCAGCTCGCTTTCCTTGTAAGTAACCTGCCACTGCTCAACAAGCAAGGCGATAATGCGTCGTCAGACACAGAGTCACCGAAGCCGCGACGCCTGGTGTACGGCATCAAGGGTATCGCCGACACCTTCGGCTGCAGCATCCCCACCGCCAACCGCATCAAGCGGAGTGGCGTCATCGATGATGCCATCACGCAGGTGGGGCGCAAGATCGTCGTGGATGCTGATCTGGCACTGAAGCTTGCAGCATCCGCTAAAGCTAACGGCACTGCAATCACCAACTCCTGAAGACTATGGCACAATCAAACGAAATGAACGAAGTTGCTATCCGCCCCGACGCACTCATGGACAAGCCCGTCCATGAGTTGCCGGCGGACTACCTGATGGCAGAGGTGTCGGAGATTGCCGACATCATTGCGCAGGTGATGGACTGTTCTGAGGATATCGTCATCTCCACGATGTTTGCGGTGGTGTCCGGTGCGGTGGGAACGAAGGTAAGCGTGTTTGACGGCAAGTACACCAATATGCTCAACATCAACGTCTGCCATGTGGCTCCACCCGGAAGCAACAAGACACAGCCGGTGAGTCTGCTGGTAAAGCCCTTGGAAAACATCAGCTTGCAGAAGCATCTTGCCTACAAGGAGGAGAAGCAGCGTTGCCTGGAGTTGAAGGACACGACAAACATGCCCAATCCGCAGATACTCTATGTCTCCAACCCTACCCCAGAGGCCATCAACAAGATGCTGGCTTGGAATCCGCACGGACTGTTTGCCCGCCGTGATGAGCTCGTGGGCTTCATCGAGGACCTGGGCGGACGCTACAGCAATAGCAGCGGCGGCATCCCCGACTTCCTGTCCATCTTCACCAACGAGCACATCTCTATCATCCGTGCCGGCGACGAGCCGCTGATCATCCCCAAACCGTATCTGACGGTTGTCGGCGGCATACAACCGGGTATTCTCCCTACAATACTGGGTAAGGAGCAGATGATAAACAGTGGTTTCAACTACCGCTGGCTCTTCGTCGCGCCGGAGATAAAAGTAACGCTAGAGCGGTCGCTGACAGGTATCGATCCAATGGTGCTTGACTACTGGGAACAGCTGATCGTGAAGTTCCATAACATCGCACCGATGACATTCACCTTCGATGACGAGGCACAGCTGCTTCTCAACGACTACTTCCGTGAGATAAGAATGAAGAAGTGCGAGGGGAATGATGTCTACATGGACGAGGTGCGCGACAAGCTGTTCATCTATCTTGAGAAGTAGGCGGCGATAGCCACGCTGCTCCATGGTGATGAGATTGAGTTCTTCGCCAACATACCCAAGGAAGAGATGGGCGACCACTTCGTCAACGACACGCCGTGCAAGCCTGTCATCACTGGCGAGGCAGTAGCGTATGCTGTCAGATGTATGCATGTCTTCGAGGGATGGGCGCAGAAAGTTCACGGGATGCTGCAAGCCGGCGATGCCCCGCGGCAGATTACCCTTGGCGATGCTGTCCGCACCCTCAACCGGTTCCATCCCATCACGAACAAAAGCAAATTTGCTGAAAGCTGTGGAATGACACGTGAGCAGCTATACAAGTATCTGCCGAAAACCAGCACAAAGTCCGGTCTGTCCGATGATACAATCAACAACTCCGGGGTTACACCTCAAGACGCTGTAAATGCCAATGAACAAAGCAATTAGTGGCAGTGTAACTGTAACTCTGTAACCTTTCACTCCTCTACAGCATGGAGGAATAAATTTAACGACGGTCGTGGTTACACGGTTACGGTTACACACCGCTGAAAGCCAATGTTTATGGGCGCTTACGGGGAATACGGGTGTAACCCTCACAGAAAACAATATAGTAAACATGATGAATAAATCCATATTCGACAAGACCATCACGGTCTATAACAACGCCTACGACAACGTGGGCAGGAAGCAACTGCTGTCAGAATTTCTTTTCGGCGAAGACCACCGTGAGGAGATAACACGGATACGAGCCACTGAGGACAAAACCATCCGTTCAGCACTCAAGCGGCAATTGCCATGCGCCACCGTCAGTGGAGTCTTTGAGCCGACACGCTGCAGCAAGAATCTAAAGGAGCACTCCGGCTTCATCTGCCTTGACATAGATGGTCAGGATAATCCGAACATCCACGACTGGGAGAGTTTGAAATGGCAGCTAGCTGCGATACCACAGATTGCCTACGCCAGTCTGAGCGTCAGCGGCAAGGGGGTGTTCCTGCTTGTACCCATCAAGTATCCGTCATGCCACAAGGGACAGTTTCTGCAACTCGCCGATGACTTCTCCCGGATGGGCATCACCCTTGACCGCAACTGCTCAGACATCTGCCGGCTCAGGACCAAGAGTGCTGACGACCGTCCCTTCGTCAATGAGCATGCGCTCGTGTATAATAAGGTAAAGGTCACAGAACGCCCGAAACCTATTCGCACCGCAGAGTTCTCTCCTGATAAGGACGGTAATATTATCGGACAAGTAGCTCGATGTTGCAAGGTGGTAGCGGAGAGGAATATTGACATCACCTCCACCTATGACAGCTGGATAAAAGTAGGGTTTGCCCTTGCCAGTCTTGGTGAGAGTGGCAGAGAATTCTTCCACTTATGCAGCAGCCAAAACGAGAAATATGACCGGCGCGAGACAGACCGAAAATTTGACAGTCTGCAAAGAGGCAACGGCGGCATGACCATCGCCACCTTCTTCAAAATCTGCAAGGATTATGGTGTATCACTTTATCACTAAATAGATGGACAATCTTTTGAAAGTTGATGGGGGAAGTTATGCCGTTTGTCATGACAACGGCAACTTGCCCACCCTTCAAGGGATGGGATCCAGTTCGCTCGAAACTCGCTCTCTTTATCACTTTGTATATAAAACCAACCTGATGATAACATGAAGAAAAACACACAAAACAAAACGGAGTTCATACAGTTCCGTGTGGACTCCACAGTGAAGGATTTGGCGAAGAAGATCGCCAACGAACATTTCGATGGAAACATGAGTGACATGTTCCGCTACTCACTTTATCACTGCAACTTCAGTGGTGCCGGTGACAACGCCGAACTCGACCGCTTAGGAAATAATTTTACACGTATGAGTGACGACGCGTCTAAAATGCTGGCAGCTGTACATGATGATTACATCAACCAGAACCGGGAGTTGAACCGCATCGGCAACAACATCAACCAGATAGCCTACCATGTCAACGCGCAGGCAATGTCCAGTCCGACACCGGTGACACGCCAGGCAGCGGACAACTTGGATGTTATCCGGAAGGCGATGAACTCTGCACGGACTGTCAACGCCAACATCTGGAAGAGAGTGAAAGACTATTTTACCACAGTACAACAACCATAGTCTGACCACGGCATGGTCATCACATGACCGGACTTTGGTCATCTCCCGACCATGGTTTGGTCATTGTCTGACCACAGTATGGTCACCACATGACCACTGAACAGTCAAAACCAATAACACAGAGATTATGATTATCAAGAAACTACAGTCCGTCCACGGTGGCGTGTTCCCCGGGGCGGCTTACAACGAGAAGAAGGTCCTGGAAGGAGTAGCTGAACTTGCGGGCTATGCCAATATCGACGGCAACTTTCTGCATACCTTGCGCACGCTTCATGGCGTGGGCATTGACTGCAGCAAAGAGGTGGAGCGGTATCTGCAAGCCCGTTCCGAGACCTATGGCAACACCCGCTCAACGCAATGGCAGCTGCATCTTGCCCTTTCCTGCAAGGGACAGGAGAAGAACAAGGAGCAGCTGGTCAGCATAGCCCACGCCATGATGCGTGAATACGGCATGGGCTGTCAGCCGTACTTCATCTATTTCCACCATGACACGGAGAACAACCACGTGCACATCCTCACAACGAGGATAACCGAAAAAGGACGGCAGATGTCCGACCATCACGACTACCGCAGGCTCAATGCCGCACTCAACCGGGTCGTCTGCGAGGACCAGCAAAATGACATCAGACGGATGTTCGGGTACAGTTTTACGACCGAGGGACAACTGATGAACATCGCACGCGAATTCAACTATAAGGTTGGGGAGTCGAAAGAAGACAACGGCATACTGTCGTTCTATCACGGCGGTGCCGAGACCATCAGAGTCCGACGCAGCGACATTGACGCAAGGATTGCCGAGGTGAAGACAGACAAGCGCGACATAGCACGACGGGAGGAGACCGCCAAACGCTTAAAGGCCATCATCATCAAGTATAGGGAGATGAGCCTGAAACAAGCTGTCTCTGCAGACGAGGTCAGCAGGACGGTATCTGATGACAAGAAAGAAGGGCGGGCAAAGACCCGGAAGGAGCTGATGAGGGGTAAGAAAATTAAGGTGCATCCCGACATCAAGAAGCTGACCGGTGCCCAAGGAAGGCCACTCTCCAAGCTGGAACAGTATCAGATGCAATGGTTCATCGACGAGCTCCGCAATAAGTTCGGCATAGCCGTCCATTTTCAAAAGGACAAGAACGGCGTGGTCCGAGGCTATGGGATCGTTGACCATAATAATAAGGTGGCACTCAACGGCAGTGAGGTGATGAAGCTCGCTGACATCATAGGCATCACGGAGTGGAAGGCTGCACAGGAATCGAAAGCAATTCGAAATACAACTAAGCGTGTGGATAAAACGTCATCGGTTTCTAAGGCTAAGCCTTCAGATAATGTCAAGTTGCCAACATGGTCAAATAAGGGAGTTGAGCAAAGTGACATTCCGAAATGGGCTGATCAGTGGAACAACAGAAACCTACACTCTGGAGCCAATGACTCAGATTCGGACAGGGTCAAAAAGACGAGTGCATCTGATACGGGGACAAGTCAAAACCGCACTGCGACACGACCGTCATTCGACAACCGCAGCCAGGCACCTGCAAGCAAAGAAAACGAGACTCCTAAGGAGACCGTCAAGGCTACCATCTACAGCTCCGACAGTACACTTGACATTTACCGCCCTATGTTCAGGGCAAGAGCTTGCTCCGTGAATGGCAAGAACATTGTCCGTATGGAGTTGGACGGCAAGACGTACGACCATACCATCACCGATAACCAGACGGAATGGTATTGCAAGGCGCCGGCTGAAGCCCATGACGACATTGCTATCCGGCTTGCCGTGTTCTACTTCTACAAGGAGATTTACGAATCCTACCGCCGGCAGTTGGCAGAGGCGTATGTCAAGGTGGGTGGAAACGCATTGGAGTTGCCTGAGGGGAAAGTAAGATGCTACAAACTGATGAATGGATTGTGGCGCGTGGCTTTCGACAGTAACGGCAGCACCATTCATTACGACCTCACAGAGCAGGAGAGCCGGATGATGAACAGACTCGACGGCAACAAGGCTGCGTTCAACGAGGCAAAAGTGCGCCTCTTCAAGGAGCATGTTGCCCGTGACGAGGCAAATGCCATCGTGCGGAACCTTAGATATGACGACATTGGTGTGTATCCGAGTTACGCAAGTAAGGATGATGCACCGGACAAGATAGCCTCGTTTATAAGTCAGCATCAGCAACTGATGCAGAGACTGATGAGTGTCCTCACCCATAATACTGGCAACGGCTTCAACCGTGAGTTCGAGGTAGGCGGCAGACGCGGCCGTTGGGACGACATCGATGACGAGCGCCGTTTCAAGGGCGGTATGTCAATGTAGAGAACAAAAAAGTATTCACCAATAAACTTTTACTACTATGGAAACACGTAATTCAACAGACAAGAATCTTCATTTTGGCGATATTCATGAGCTGGTCAGACGGGTCAATGAGGCTACAGCTCCATCCTGGCAGAAGTCAACGGAAATGTCTAAGCCGAAGAAAGTGAGCAACAGAAAACGCATGAGTCAAGACAGCAAGCCTGTCCCTGAATTTCATTCGAGCACGGAGGATAAAGCGGATGCAGAAGTGCCTAAACGCTCCACCGACGGGACTAAGGATGACAACGGCAAGCGTACACAAGACTCAACGAAGAAGGCCTTTTCAAAGGCGAAGACAGTGCCGAAGGAGAACGGAAGCAAGGCGTCTTCGAAGCCGAAAGGCGCAGGAAAGATACCGGAGCCCTCCAATGGGCCAATTCCTTCAGAAGGATTATCCGCATTGTGGCATCTCGCTTCAGCTTCAAAGGCCGGAAAGATTGCCGAGTCGCAGGTGTGGATAGACAAGGGACTGTACCGTCAGATTGAGGCTTTCAACCTTAGATGTGGCAAGCCCGTACCGACCAAGCATGTCGTCAATGCCATCCTGCGGATGTTCGTGGATGAGCACAAGGCGGAGATTCAGAAAGCAAAGTAGGTATCTCATTCTCACAGACTCACATATATTATTATGTGATTCTGTGAGAATGCTATTATGTTTTTACACCGAGGGTGAGGCAAACACATACCAGGCGCCACCTTCACCACGCCGCTCTATATAGCCTTTGTCCATCATCTGGCGAAGTTGCTTTTTGACAGCTGAGGTGGCTATACCAGCCTTTTGGCTTAACGACTCGATGGTGATATCCGGATCGTCTTTAAGGGCCTTCAGAATGACAGGCGTTGACTTGCTGCGGAACGTAATCTTCTGTCCGTCATACCACCAGACATTGGGAGACTGCTCCTTGACAAAGTCGATGTCATATTCAATTTCCGTTGTTACAAGTTTCTGAAAATAACGGGCAAACGCTCCTATCTGCTGAAAAGAAGCATGTGCTCCATCGGAGGGTGTCGGACCGATGGCAACATCTGACTGGTGCAAAGCGTCTATGTACTGACTCTTATGACGGTTTCTTACAACCACCATCGGCCAATCGTGCCGGGCGAGGATGTAGTTTACCATCAGTCGTGCTATTCTGCCATTGCCATCTTCGAAGGGGTGTATGCGGATGTATCTGTAATGGAACAAGGCGGCCAACTGTACAGGTGTCAGCGCTCCTTGGGTTTCTTCTTCATTATACCAGTCTACGAGATCGGTCATGAGCGCTGGTGTCTCTTCCGGCGATGCATAATCAAACCGGTCACCGTAGCGGGTTATCACACTGTTAGGGCGGGTCTTGTATCTTCCTGCATGTATGGTGTAACTTGTCTGCTCGCCACCGGGCAGCGTTCTGTAAACCTTGTAGTCCTCACGCAGCAATGTGTGATGGAGTGTACGGATAAAGTTCTGTGTCAGTGGCATTGAGCTCAGATGCGCCTGCTCCTCCATCATCTTCAGACTTACCTGACTGGCCTTCATGTCATTGAAGTCCTTCAAGTCGCCATCACCACTGACTTTACCGAAAAGCAACAGCAGCTCTGTCTGCCCATAGGTAAGGGTATTGCCTTCCATGTGATTGCTGTTGAAGTTATAGTCAACGGTAAACCGCTGGCTCAGCAGATATTGCTTGCGACTTTCTAACGGCTGCAAGCTCTTCCAGGTGGCATATAGTTGGTCTAACTTCTTCATATTTTCGAAATATTACCGGTTAAAGGTGGCCACTGGCCACCTTTGGGCGTATTATTATAACGATTTCATCTTCATTCTATTGCGTCACGGCGGAATAAAAATCTTGTTCATCTTCACTTCAATTTGCTTGTTACTCAATCTGCTTTAATGTTTAATCTACTCTTGATGACATCCAGAGTGAGCGCGTGGCCTTTAACCGTTTCTCTGATTAAGTTCTCATACTGATCCATCAGTTCTCCCCAGTGTCGGCGTTCCTCATAATGTGCATCACCTTCCTTAGCATCGCGAATTTGTTCATATTCTGCTTGACTGTATTCTCTGCCGACATGATGGTAAATCGACTTACGGTCTATGGTAAACCGCACTGACAATGGATAATCCTCGGTATTCTTTCTGTTCGTCCGCTTGTCAAGCGTGAGCGAGAAAGTGCAGTTGCGGTCACGAAATGACAGTGCTGCCTTCAAGCGTGCCTGACGCTCGCGCATGATCTCTTCGAGCTCTTCCAAAGAAAGTGACGCAAGACAATTCAGAATCTTCTGCTTTCGCTGTTCTGTATTACTCTTGATGTCCAACAACAGAGAATTGTATTCCATCTGCTTCGCCAGTGGGTAATGCTCAATGTAGAGTTCCGTCACCGAATGATCGGGCATTGAGTGTCCCATGCTCTCAGAGATGTAGTTCATCTCAACACCCGCATTACGAAGGTTCGTAGCGAAAGAATGGCGGCACCATGTTCCACTGGGGCGAATATCCCAGTGAAGGCACTCGTCGCAGATCCTTATCACACGATCCTTCACATTAGAGTTCTCCTGTGATGTCAGCCGCCGAACTGTTTTCTCGTCAGTAGCACCATTCAGAATCCAAGGGAAGACAGCCTTGTCCATCTCCGGTGTTGCGGCAATGTCATGCAGAATATAACGCAGTGGCTCGATGATGGGAATGATAACCTCCGCACCGTTCTCACTTCTCCCAGCGGTCTTTTTACGATTAAACAAGAAAGCCTTTCCTTGTGACTGAAAGTAGAAGTTGTTATACGTGAGTTGGGCTGCATCGGCAAGGTTAAAACCATTGCAGAGATATTGTACGAGGAAAAGACCAAGTGACTGATGTGCCTTCTCCGTATAGACCTTTCCCCATGCGTCCGGATACTTATGGTCTCGGAAGATATAGTAGAGCTCGGTCATCTGCTCCACATTAAGAAATCGATCTTTGCGTGTTGCCCCTTTCGGGATGTTGACCAGACCAAGGGCTTTTCTGTTGGAGAAAGGATATTCAGCATTTGACAAATAGCCAAGCCTGACACACTCGTTCCATACCACACGGGCAGTACGGAGATAGATACCACGGGTCGCATCGGCTATCTTACCGACAATCTTTCCGTTTTTGTTCTCCACGCCGTTCCTCATCCCGTCACTCCATTTCTGCAAGGTTTCAGAGTTGATCTTGAATCCGATTACAGGGGTGTTCCATAGTATCTTACTGAAAGAACGCAGAGCACAAGTATATGACTCTGCTGTGGTGAACCGACCTTCCTTGTTCAGACGTTCGATAATCTGCTCCCATATACCGATAAAAGAGATCTCATCGTTGTCACTCTTGCCCGAAATGGAGGTCTTGATTTGTTCAAGCGTAAGGTCATGTCCACGATTCAGACCAGACAGAATTGTCTTATATTTTTCAATAATTACAGCCCATTGTTGTTGGTCTGTATATTTGGCCGAACGGCTCTTTTTAGCATTTGTTACATCTGAAAAATATTGCGGAGAATAACTGCCGCCAATAGGCAGATAGATTGACTTCTTGTCAATCGTAAAACGGACAGAAAGTGGGAATTCATTCGTCCGCGTGCGGTTTGACCGCTTGTCGAGAACGATTGAATAGGTACAGTTGCGCTCTCTGCCAGTCATAAAAGAGGTAGCGAGTGTTGCCATATATCTTTACGTTTTAAATTGTTTTTATACTTTCTGCGAAAACACGCAGAGATTCGGACTATTTTACCCCATTTTCATAGACGCGAAAACTATGCGAAAACCAAATAGGTTGAGTTTTGGGGTATTTTGGAGTCTCATCAGCTATCGCAAAGTTACTAAATTATTGAATATCAACCAAATAACTAATAGTTAAATATCAATAAAACTTAATTTTTCAGATTCATAATCCGGAGGTCGTGGGTTCGGGTCCCACCCCCGCTACAGTTCAAATTAAAGGAGTTGCCTATTTTAGGCAACTTTTTTTTTGTTGCTTTTAATGCTTGTTTATTGTTTTTTTTGAGCCTCGTCCATTTTATAGTTTTTGTGGGTTATTTGTCTTGAAATATGCTATTGTTTTATAGACTCGGCACAGTCAGTTTGTAAAATGCCGTATTTTAGCGTCTAAAAGCGGCTCTTTTACCTTCTAAAACAGTGGGTTTTGGAAGGTAAAACATAGGCTATTGCTAATCTGTTGGTTATCAGTATGTTGCAAGGATGCTACCGAATGGCAGTTTTTCTCCCGTTTATGATGTAAATTCCTTTAGGTAGGGCAGAGGTGTTGATGAGCTTTTGGCCAGTTAAAGTATAGCAAGTTTTGGAGGAGTGTTTTTGTTCTTTGTTGTCTGGATATGCCATAATGCCCGTTGCTTGTGCAGCGTTGACATAGAGCGTTACAGGGGAATGGTTGATTTGGGCGTATGCTTTGAATAGTGGAAGTTCTTCGTCTCCGTTGTAGGCAAGATAACGTCTTGTGTTGACATGAATGATGCTGTCTCCTTGCAGCGTCCATTTCAAGAGAGGTTTCCTTCCACTTCCTGTTACATATTCCAAGTCGGTGTTTTTGTTGGTGGCTCCAATGTAGTGGTTGGTAGTGACATCCAGCATCAACCATGCTCCGTCTGTGGCTTGAAGATGTATCTTTGCCAGTCCGGTAGCATCGGAAATGGAGTTGTTGGAAATGGTTATGGGGATTGTTGCAAGAGCCTTTTTAGATGCGTTGTATGTTGCGTAGCCCAACTCTTGGCTTTCGCACACCAATACATAGTCTATTCCTTCGTGCACATCGTCAAGACTTTCAACCTTGACAAATTGTTGCGCTTGGCATATTGTGCAGGCTATTAGCAAGAAAAATTCTAATAGCAATTTTCTCATATCCTATTTTTTTGTGTCGTTAGGAGTCTCGCTGATGATCTCTGCATCTTCAATGTTGTCGTCCATCCTCACGCCGTTGACGATTTTTGCTTCTTCCGCATGTTCGTAAGCACGGCGTACTTGGTGGATTTTCAGTACGTTCAAAACTTCTACCACCCCGTAGAATACCATACACCAGCCTATAATGAGCAACGGAGAAGAAAGTGCATCAAGCGGTTTGATGATAATCAATAGGGCCACAACGAGTGTTACCAACGGCAAAATCCAATAAAAAACTGGCACTTTGCTGTACCTACGTGCATTGCCCAAGCTTACCACTTGGTTAAGGGCTCCAAGCAGAAGAATTCCGGCTAAGACGTATGCCACCCCATTGATGAACGTGTTTGGCATGGTTGCCAATATGCCACCTAAGATAATACTTCCTAATCCTACAATGGGGAAGAAAGGGAGTCGAGGGCGTTTCCCTCCGCTATTTGTGTCAAATGTGCTTGCAAGTTGCTGGATGCGTTTCCGTTCACGATAGTAGGAAAGGCAGGACACGAGCCCTGAGACAAGGAACATACATCCTATGACGATTGTCAACCAGGTAAGTGTGTCTTGCCTAAACTTTATGAGGAGTGCGCCGACTACTATTGCAACAAGGGCGCGAAATAGTGGACCTAACATTGTTTTCATGTGAACAAAATTACAAAAAATATTGAAAGGCTCAACTTGTCTCTTTACTTTTTCTTACTTTTGCATTTAAAAAACACTGGTTTATGACAACTCTTTTACTTGTTCGTCACGGCGAAACCGTTGACAATGCTGCAAAAATCATGCAAGGACAAACTCCTGGAAAGCTGAATGAAACCGGCGTCCTTCAAGCCGAAGACGTGCGTGACCGTTTAAGGAATGAACGCATTGATGCCTTTGTTTCGAGCGATTTACACCGTAGTGTACAGACTTGCAAAATTATTGCAGCCCCTCATCATCAGGAAGTTGTACAAACACCCTTATTGCGTGAGCGCGATTGGGGAAGCTTTACGGGAAAATACATCCCCGACTTGCAGGCTGTTAAGCAGTGGCCCTCAGACATTGAGCCACTTGATGCTTTGAAAGAACGGGCTCGCAGGTTCTTGGAATGGGTCAAAATGCATTATCCCGACCAGCGAGTTTTGGCTGTTGGGCACGGCATTGTCAATAAAGCCATACAAAGCGTTTATTACCAACGGCCGATGAACGAGATAGAACGGATGAAAAATGCCGAGGTACGCACCTTGGAGCTATAATAAAAACAGTGGACAACTTTATCGCTAAAGCTGTCCACTTGATAACTAAAAATAACCCTCTAAAAAATTCTTATATATTGAGTCTTAACAGGTTTGTCTGTTGTTTGTCATGTTAAGGCTTGTCTTAACGGTGTCCGCCAAAACTTCCTCCAGAGCGGGAACCGCCACCGCCAAATCCTCCGCTGGGTCGGCTGCTACCACCAAATCCTCCAGAATGGCTGCCACCGAAGCTACTGCCGGAACGGCTGGGTGTGCTGAAAGAACGGCTTGGGGTAGACTGTGAGCGGTTCGGTGTGAACGACTGACGTGGGGTAGAGATGGTTCCGCGTGAAGCTCCGCCGAACGAATTGTTGCTTGGGGTGCGTGTCACAGTGGTGCGTGTGCTGCTTTCACGAGGTGTGATGTTGCCGCGATTGCCACCAAACGTGCGGGTGTTGGTGTGTTGTGGGTTGCCACCCTGTGTGCGTGCTACTGGAGCTCCGTTGCCAAACTGTTGGCCGCCAGGTTGGTTGTTGCTGCGGCGTACCCCGTTGCCAAACGAGCGGTTGGGGTTGTTGTCAAACCCGTTGCGGTAGTCTCCGCGCTGAAATCCGTTGCGCATACCGAATTGTCTTCCGTCACGTGGGCCGGGACCTTCAAATCTGCGTCCGTGATACCAACTGCGTCCTCCGTTCCTGCGCCAACTGTGACCTCCACAATAGACATTGTAGAAAGCGGGTCTGCCAAAGTAGAAGTAGTTGCGGTGTGGGTAGCGGGCATAGATGCCAAAGTGCCAATAGCCTCTGCTCCACCATATAGGACGATAGAAATAGGTGGCATTGACAAATGCCCTGTATTGCCAGTCGAGCAAGATGTAACTCAGATCAAGGTTGCGGTGTGTCCAATAAGTGCCATAGACATCATCGTAGCTATTGACACCCATCAGGTAGTCGAGGTTGATCTCGTATGCTGCTTGATATTGCTCTTCGGTCAAGTTCAGCTCGTAAGCCATCTTGTCCGTGAGGAACAAGGCTTGGTCGCGTGCTTGCTCATAACTCATGGCCGAAGCAGAAACTGTCATTGTAAACAGTGTAACGATGGCTAATATAAACTTTTTCATAATCGTCTCCTTTTAATTGTTAAACGATATCTTCTTAATCTCACGTTGCAAAGGAACAAATAATAGTCCAAGCATAGAAAGGATTTTCCCTAAACGGAAGAGGAAAATCCCTAAACCTGTATATTTGGCTACGAAACCACCATTTTGCGAACGCTTTGTTTTGTGCTTCTTCTGAATTGTTATACCTTTGCACCACTTATATATAAGGAACGCATGAACATTAAAACACTTATTATGACTTCGCTGCTTGTGGCAACGACCGCTTCAGCGCAAAATGAAGAGCCGGGTGCTCATAAGCAAAAAGCCCAACCACTATCGGGAATCACCTATCAGGTAGACAAGCAGATTACATTGTCAAACAAAACTACCCCTTTGTGGCTAAATGCCAACAAGTATGGATTGAGTTCGCTCGAAAAGTCAAATGGTTATATTCTTGTTGGTGCAGAGCGTAGGCTCAGCGAGGACGAAGGACGTAAGTGGGGTGTGGGCTACGGCTTGGAAGCTGCAGTTACGTCTGGATTTACAAGTCGTTTTGTAGTTCAACAGGCATACGTGGAAGGCCGTTGGTTGCATGGCGTACTGTCGATAGGATCAAAAGAGCACCCCTTGGAACTGAAAAACGACTCTCTTAGCTCCGGTTCTCAGACGTTAGGAAAGAACGCTCGTCCCGTTCCGCAAGTGCGTTTAGCCCTGGAAGACTATTGGACCATTCCGGGAACACGTGGTTGGTTGCACCTGAAAGGACACATTGCGTATGGAAAGATGACTGACGACAACTGGCAGCATGAGTTCACTCAGCGCAAGTCAAAGTTTTCGGACGATGTGCTTTTTCATTCAAAGGCAGGTTATCTAAAGATAGGAAACGAAGAAGTGTTTTGTCCTTGGGTGTTAGAAATGGGCCTGGAGATGGCTTGTCTCTTTGGCGGAAGCAGTTGGAAGATAGTCAATGGTGAATTGGTCAATTTCTCGAAAGGGGGAACCGGTCTTGGCGACTATTGGCGTGCATTTGTTCCCGGTGGCGCCGAGCCCGGCGAAAAAGGCACAGCTTGGGAGAATGCTGAAGGTGACCAACTGGGCAGTTGGGTGGCACGTCTAAACTATGACGGCGACTATTGGGGATTCAGTCTCTATGCCGATAAGTTCTTTGAAGACCATTCTTCCATGTTGCAACTCGACTATGACGGCTATGGCACTGGCGAAGAATGGAACCAGAAAAAGAAACACAAGTACTTGCTATATGATTTTAAAGACTGGCTCTTGGGTCTGGAACTCAACTTCAAGCAAGGAACTTGGTTGCGCAACATCGTCTTTGAATATCTTTACACCAAATATCAAAGTGGACCAATCTACCACGACCACACCGAAAATATATCAACCCATGTGTGTGGTACGGACAACTACTACAACCACAACATCTATTCTGGCTGGCAGCATTGGGGACAGGTGATGGGCAATCCTCTCTACCGTTCGCCTCTGTATAACACTGATGGCTTGATACAGGTTGAAGATAACCGCTTTATTGCCTATCATTTAGGTTTCAGCGGTGCGCCCCAAGATAACATCAACTATCGTGTGCTTGCCACATACCAAGAGGGATGGGGAACTTACAAATCTCCTTATACCCACAAACGCCATAATGTAAGCCTGTTGGTAGAAGCGGCTTATCAACCCATTACTCAAAAAAAATGGTTGAAAGGCACCATGGTGAAACTCGGATATGGTATGGACTTTGGAAGCATCCTGCGAGGAGTCAACTATGGTTTCCAATTAACTGTGGCTAAAACAGGTCTTTTAACAAAAAACGTAAAGCGATGAAAAGTTTGAAATATATTCTTTCTATAGGGGTTTTGGCCTCAATATTGTTGGGCGTAAATACGTCCTGTACAATCGAAACCGATTCCAGTAAGAAGCTTGGTGGCTTTTGGCATCTTGAGAGTATTGACACTCTTGCCACGGGCGGACACACAGATTTGAGCGACAAACGTCTCTTTTGGTCAGCAGCAAGTCGCTTGCTGGAGGTTGCCGACAAGGACAAATCGGGAAGTGTGTTCTTTACCTATGAACATACTGGTGACAGTCTGAAACTTGGGGATGCTTATGTTAATGACCGCAATAAGGGCGACTGGCCGTTAGACGATGTTACCCGGTTGCGTAAGTTCGGCATCAACCAACTGCATGAAGGCTTTGCCGTCTTGGCATTGGATGGCAATAAACTCATTTTGCAATCGTCTTTACTACAGTTGCATCTAAAGCGTTTTTAGCAAATAACCAAAGTTCTTCTTTATGACGGCATTGTTTCGGTTAGAATTTCTTGCCCGAAACAATGCTTAGAAAAGTCATACCTAAAATTTTAATGTCAAACCACCACGAGCGATGCTCCAGATAGTAGAGGTCCAGTTCCAGTCGCTTGAGCATTTTCTCCATCGTGTCTGTATAGCCATTGTATAGGGTGGCATACGATGTCACACCGGGGCGTATCTGATAAAGACAACGGTAGCGTGGATCGCGGGCTATTATTTGCTTGATATAGAAAGCCCGTTCCGGCCTATGTCCAACAAAGGCCATGTCGCCTTTGAGTACGTTGTAGAGTTGAGGAAGCTCATCCAAGTGGTGGTCACGAAGAAATTTTCCAACATGGGTCATGTGGTTTTCACCTTCGTGTTGGAACAGTGCTGGTCCGTCTTTTTCGGCTCCTTCTATCATGCTGCGAAACTTATAGATAAAAAAAGGACGTCCGAAACGGCCTATTCGCTCTTGCTTGTAGATGGCAGCACCGCCATCTTCTATTTTAACTGCTATATAGCAAATGAGGAAGAGCGGTGAAAAGACGATGAGGCATCCCGCTGCTATGATGCAGTCGGCCAACCGTTTTGAACAACGTTCAAACTCGTTCATGCCATCATAGACATATTCGTGACTTATTGTTGGAGTGTGTAGCGTTTTGAGTAGAGACTGTTGCATCATAGGCTATTGCTTGTTTTTTTCGTCTTTATCCAAGATGCTATATATGGAGTTATTGCTTTTATACTCAGGAACAATCTCCTTCATCTTTCTTACGGTTTGCATGTCATCGTACTTTAACGCCACTTGTATTAGGTCTTCAATGTTTCGACAAACTTGCTGATAGTCGTATTCGCGTACACAAGCTATACGAATTTTCTCGTGGAAAGACGGCTTTGTGGTTTCTTTCTCGTTGAGTGTCTCTTCATAAAGCTTTTCGCCAGCCCGCAGTCCGGTGTATTTTATTTTTACACCATGAGCTCCGCTCAATTTAATCATCCGTTTGGCAAGGTCGGCTATGCGTACCGGTTTACCCATATCGAAAACGAATATCTCTCCACCATGGCCCTTTGTGCCGGCTTCCAACACCAACTTGCACGCTTCTGGAATGAGCATGAAAAACCTGTAGATGTCCGGATGGGTCACCGTGAGCGGCCCTCCACTCTTTATTTGTTCTTTGAAAAGGGGAATGACAGAGCCGTTTGAACCTAAAACGTTGCCAAAGCGTGTTGTTACAAACTGGGTTTCGCCTTGCAGTTGTCCGTCTTTTATTGCTTTGTCAAGCGTTTGCACATAGATTTCACAGAGGCGTTTGGAGCATCCCATCACGTTGGTGGGGTTGACGGCCTTGTCGGTTGAAATCATGACAAACTTCTTAACACCGTATTTCACAGAAAGATCAGCTATAATCTTCGTGCCGTTGACATTATTGTGAATGGCTTCACAGGGATTGTTCTCCATCATCGGTACATGCTTGTAGGCTGCTGCATGAAATACATAGTCGGGCTTGTATCTCTTGAATATTTCTTCCATACGCCCCTTGTTGCAGATTGAGGTAACGATGGTTTCCACCTTTAGGTCTGCATGAAGCCGATGCATATAAAGGCGCATATCGTGTTGGGGCGTCTCGGCTTGGTCTATCATGATGATACGGTGGGGTTCAAATTTGGCTACTTGACGTGCTATTTCGCTTCCAATGCTTCCTGCCGATCCTGTTATCATCACACTCTTGTTGTGTAGAGCTACACCAATTGCCTCCATATCCACTTGTATTTCATCGCGAGGCAGTAAGTCTTCTATCTCTATTTCCTTTAATTGTGAAGGCAGAATCTCACTTTTTCCGTCCCATTCCATGGCGGCATTCATGATAAATATAGATATGCCAGCTTCTATAAGTTGGTCCACCAGTTGTGAGTTTTCGATTAACGCCTTTTGCTTTAGCGGAGAAATCAACAACGTTTTGGCATGAAACTCTTCCATCACCTTCAGTAGGTCACTGCCGGTTTTATATACCTTAACACCAAAAAGGTCCTTTCCGTCAAGGTCTTCGGCATCGCTAAAGAATCCACATAGGTGGAAACGGCGTGGGTCTTCGGTGGTAATGGCACGGGCAATGCTTGTTCCTCCATTCTTGACTCCATAGATGAAGGCGGCTTTTCCCGATTGGTCTATGCGATAATATTCAAAGAGATATTTCACGACAACGCGTGCTGTCCACATGATGAATGTGGCTAAAAGGAATGTCGCAGCCAGTTCGCGCATACGGATGGGAACAAACCATTGGTCAAAATTGAGGAATTGGCGTAGAGCAGCGATGATGGAAACAGCTATAAAGTTGGCAACCGCCACCTTATATATATCGCGATAGGAGGTGTAACGCATCACACCGTCGTAAGTGTGCATGATGCGGAAACCTATAATATAGAAGATTAAGTAGAAAAGGAGTGTTCCTACCAATGGGGTGAATATGTCTGACGTCTTTGTTGCGCCATGGTCGAGCGTGTAGAAAATAAGTCCAGACGCCAGTACCACTAAGCAGTCAAAAGAAAATACACACCAGTAAGGAAGTGCATCTTTTGAAAAATACCAATGTAGAAGTTTATGTAATATCTTTCGTCTCATTGTTGTTATGATGTCAAATTATTTTTTTGAAGGTCAAAAAGATAATTTTGAAATACTCACCGATGCTATGGTTGGCAATATATTTCATGTTTAGCCGAATCTTGTCTGGCATAATTTGTTCAATATATGTCTTGTCAGGATTGGCTGATTGACCTAAAATAACATTTTCGTCCGCATATTCTATCGATGCATAGTCGGTGATTCCGGGGCGAATGCTTAGCACTTTGCGCTGCTCTGAGGTGTACATATCTACATATTTGCGAACTTCCGGACGTGGACCTACCAGGCTCATGTCTCCTCGAAGCACGTTGAACAGTTGTGGAAGTTCGTCCAATTTATATTTGCGGATGAAGTATCCGGTATGCGTGATGCGGCTATCATGCCCTCCGACGGTGATGAGGCCTTTCTTGTCGGCTCCTTTTCGCATGGAGCGAAACTTGTAGAGCCAAAAATCTTTGCCATTTTTGCCAACACGTTTTTGCCGGTAAAAGCCACCACCGGGGCTTTCGATACATACCAACAGGTAGAGCACTGCCAATAATGGCGAGAGAACTATAAGCCCAATGCCAGCAAATAATATGTCGAAGAGTCGTGTCAAAATGTTATATCTATGAAATTTTTAAGCAGAAAGTCCACTTGTTCGTCAGTGAGCTTGGTGTGGAGTGGGAGAGTAATCTCATTGTGGAACTGATTGAAAGCGTTGGGATAGTTCTTTATATCAAAGCCTAGTGCTTTGTAGGCAGTCATCATGGGGAGTGGCTTATAGTGGACATTGCAGGCAATTTCACGCCTTGCCATTTCTGTTATTACATGATTTCTGAACTCAGAATCTTTTCCCAAGAGTCGAACAAGGTAGAGATGGCCAGACGACTTGTGCTTCTCGTTGAAGTGGTCGAGAAGTTGAACGTCATAAGTTGCAAGTGCCTTGTTGTATCGTTCAATGAGCGTATGCCTCCGTTCAAGCAATGATGGATAGCGTTTCATCTGCACAAGGCCTATAGCCGCCATGATATCTGTCATGTTAAACTTGTAGGCTGTGGAGACGATATCATATTCCCAAGCTCCCAGCTTCGTCTTAGCCAGGGCGTCTTTGCTTTGCCCGTGGAGAGAAAGAAGTTGGAACTGATGGTAAAGATCTTCATTGTCGATGCCTGAAATGTCTCTCCAGGTCAAAGCGCCACCCTCTGCTGTGGTGAAGTTTTTCACTGCATGGAAACTGAAAGATGTGAAATCGGCAACACTGCCAATTCGCTTTCCTTGCCATTCCGCCCCAAAGGCATGGGCTGCATCTGCGGTAATGGCGATACGGCCTATAGCTTCCTGAAGTTTGTTGGCTGGATGAAAAAGGGATCTCTTGGCCTCTACTATTTCAAAAATGCGCTGGTAGTCGCATGGTATACCGCCCAAGTCAACAGGTATGATGGCTTTGGTGCGTTCGGTGATAGCATCAGCCAGTTGGGCATAATCCATTTCATAACCGTCTTGTTGGGTATCTACGAGTACCAATTTGGCTCCTACATGGCATACAACGCTTGCTGAAGCAGTATAGGTATAGGCCGATGTTATGACTTCATCACCTGGCCCAATACCCAAAATGCGTAGGATTGACTCAAGACAAGCGGTGGCCGAGTTTAGGCAAACGGCACGTTTCGTTTGGCAAAACGTTGCTATTTGACGTTCAAGTTCTTTTGTGCGAGGGCCTGTAGTTATCCAGCCTGAAAGCAGTGCATCGCGAACTTCGTTGGCTTCGGCCTCGGTTATGTCGGGTGGAGAAAAAGGAATTTTCATATCTTAATGATTTGATTTTACATGAAACGATTGGTGGGTAACTACTTTATAGATGCCTATTAGATAGCCCCAACCATAACTTAAATGAATGTTTAGAAAGGTGTAAGGTAGCAACAGTGCCAATAAAGGCTTGCGTTTGGCTTCCGAACATGTTGCTCCAATATACAGTCCTGCTGCAAAATAGCCTAAGAGCACTCCTGTATAAAGCCATCTTATCCATTCGCAAGCAACGGAGAGCAACCCGCCAATGATGATGCCGAGAACAAAAAGAACGGGAAAGAATTGACGGATGGTGGCAGGACTGCCCAGTTTCTTGTTTACTAACGGTTTGAAAAGGCCATACTGGAAATACATTTTTCGCATTTTTGCAAAACTGGATCGTGCAGTGTAGTGTATGGCTAATTGGGGAATTAAGTAGATTCTTCCGCCGGCTTTGATAAGGCGTGCATTGAATTCATCGTCTTGATTGCGTGTAAGATCTGTGTCAAACAAACCGATGCGCTTAAAAACGTCCCGTTTGTAACAACCAAAGGGGACGGTATCAACCTGCTCTATTGCTTTTGCTCCAATTTTATGCTTTGATCCACCCACACCAAAGGGGTGGCTGGAAGCAATGGCAATGGCATGACAAGTAGCCGTGTCTTTTGCCGGTTCTGTTATCCATACGCCTCCGACGTTGTCTGCCTCCAATGCGAACAATTCTTCAACAAGGGTGGAAATATAGTTCTTGGGGTAGGTGCAATGGGCATCTATGCGGATGACTACATCACTGTCCGATTGTATTATTCCTTTGTTAAGTGCATAGGGAACGGTTCGCTCTGGGTTGTCAATGAGACGTATTGAAGGATATTTTTGGGTATAGTGGTCTATGATGACACGTGTGTCATCGGTGCTCATACCGTCAATGAGCAAGAGTTCCATACTCTTTTGAGGATAGTCTTGTTCCAAAATGGAATCAATACACTGTGCAATGTATTTTTCCTCATTATAAATTGGGCATATAATAGTAACGCGTTTTGACATCTTATTATATATAACTACCATATATGGTCTTTATTGCATCAAGAGTTCGATTTTTTGCATTGTTGTTTTTTCATTTTAATTGACAATATGAAACTTGCAGTTTTTTTTGTGTATATTGGTTGAAAAGAGTATATTTGCAACCCATTAGTGAAAAAAGTGAAATAAGAGAGTAAGATTATGAACAAAATAGAGGCATTTGTTTACGGGTTGGTAAAGAACAATTATATCGTAAAAAATGCGTTGCGTAACATTTATCAAGGTTTTTACGATTTGTTGCCAAACTACGAGTCATGGTTTCTTCATCGGCCCGTTGTCAAGCCAGGATGTTTTTTTGGCTTTCATGATGTTACTCCTTTCAGCCTTGACAATCAGCGTTTGCTTGCTAATAGGCTAACGATTCCGTTGCGTATGCCAACTGCCGATGATGTGCTTGAGGTGGGATTTTTCTCTGGGAAAGATTATGAAGAATGGCATAAAGTGGCGGAAACAAGGGCATGGAACTATCACAAAGGTTGTCGTCTGCAATGGCGGAACAGTAAGGAAGTGATTTTCAATATAGCTGAAGGTGCGAAGGTGAAGTCTGCCATCGTCAATGTTGACAATGGAAACGCTCTTTATTTGGACTGGCCTATTGACACCATTAGTCCTGACGGGGCTTTGGCAACCTCCTTCAGTTATGAGCGTTTGCAAACAATGATGCCCGGATATGGTTATGTTTATTCGGATGATGATGCTTATTTAGATCAAGATGTCACTGAAAAGACAGGCTTGTTTCTGATAGATGTTGCTTCCAACCAACGCAAGTTGTTGCTGTCACTGCAGTCAATAGCTGAATTTGAGCACGAAGCAACCATGGATGATGCTTTTCATTTCGTCACCCATACAGAGTTCTCACCCGACAGTCGCTATGTGTCGTTCTTGCATAGATGGTATAGGGGAACCTTCCAGAAAACGCGGCTGATGGTCTATGACCTTCAAACCAAGTCGTTATGGGCGTCACCAACTTCTGGAATGGTGTCCCATTATGTATGGAACAACCTGAACGGAATAGTTGCTTATTGCAGAATAGCTGACATAGACTCGCATGTTTACTTCACGGACAACACGATGAAGCATTTCAAACGATGCGGTTATCCCCAGTTGAACTCAGACGGTCATCATAGTTTTGTCAACGATAGAGAGTTTGTTGTTGATACTTATCCCGACAAACGGCGTCATGCAAAGATTTACAAAGTGAATATAGATACGGATAAAGTGGAGTTGGTGGCCGATTGCCGCAGTTACAAGAAGTTTGCTTCTCCCACCCTTTATAAGCATTGGGCTTGCGATTTACACCCTCGTTGCAGTAGGGATGGTAGCTTATTGTCTTTCGATTCTGTTTTTGTTGGAGAGCGCAGCCTTTGTGTGATGAAACTGTAAGGGGCTATTTGGAGAAATAGTAGGTGGCAAGGATGTAGTCAATAGCCTCAATATTGCACTTGTTGTAAAACTTCTTTTTCATTTTGGAAGTGGAAGTATGCTCGCTGTCAACGACCCGTATCTTTGGTGAATACACCACATTCAGGTGATGGCTGCGACATTCTTCTGCTAGATAGAGTTCCTCGCCAAACAGAAAAACTGGATAATTGACTATACCGCAACGATTGAAATATTCTTTGGTGAGGATAATGAGAGACCCATGCCCTGCATAGATAACACTTCCGTCTTTGTGTGATTGAAGTTTTTTACGCTTGTACATAGTGGCAGTATATAGTGCATTCAGTAAGGGATATTTGTAGAATAGGCGTAACACTTTTAGCTTTTTCTCTGCATATCTCTCCATTATCTTAGGATTGCGGTCACGGTGTTCAGCTATTGAATAGATTTGCGGAGCAATCCATCCTGTGTTTTTGTCAACGTTAGTAGCCAAAAGTTGAATGAAGAAGTCGTTATCTATTTCCAAGTCGACGTTGCTGATGATGGTATAGTCGTAAATGTTCTTAACGTCAATATCCTGCATCATGCGTCCTATTGCCCCGAAATAGCCAAGGTTGCTATTGTATTCAAACGCTTTGGCATGGCAATTTTTCATGTCGGTTTTTATGCTTTGAATGTTCTTGTCGCTATTGTCGGCAATGTAAATGTCTATTTGTGCTTTTCCAGAAACGGTTGTTGCCCCATGGTCTATCGCTCCGAGAAAGCTTGATAACTTGTCGTATGAATTGTAGTTTACACAAAATAGAGCTATCGAAATCATAATCTAATCCTTTTGTTTATTCTAATTTACCCATTTTCCCCCGAACAAAATCGACTAAACCGCGTAGCATATATCCCAGTTTCTGTAGTCTATGGTGTTCGTATGTCATGACAATGAAGACCCGTTTTCCCACTTCTGTTGTCCAATGAAGTCTTTGGTGGTGCTTCTTCCCAAGGTAAAGATAGTTTCTAATGATATAGTAAAGGCGTTTTCCTCCATGGTTCATTATCGAAAAAGTTTTCCCGAACAAGCTTTTGGACCGGCCTTTTCCCACTTCTTGCAGCAAGTATACATTGTTGGATCGCAGGATGCCATATCCGGCTTTGCGCATACGTATGCAGAAATCAAAGTCAACTCCATCTATAAAAAGTTTTTCGTCAAAACCTCCAATTTCCTTCCATGCTGTAAGGTTTACCAAGTTCCCAGAGGTAATGCATTGGTCTATTTTCTCCCATCCGTGGTCGGTTGTAGCATATTGCCTTCCCATATTTCGGTCTTCTATGCGTGGACAAATGATTCCTACCCCCACGTCTGCCGTGTGTTTGGCATATTCTTGCAAAATGTTGGGCTGAAGCACGGAGTCTTGGTCTAACGTCATCACCCAGTCAAACCCGCTTTGTTGTGCTTGTTGGCAAATGACATTGAGGGCATAAGCTATTCCGTAGTTCTGGCCGTTTCCAATCAAGGTGACGGTGGGGAATGTGTTTAGTAGTTCTTTCAACTCGTTGATATTCTCCGAAGCATTGTCAACGATGAAAATCTTTCCCAACAATTCATTTTTAACAAGGCTCTCAATGTTCTCTTTTAAGCGTTGTAGGTCGGGATTGAATGTGACTATGCCCGCAGCAAAAGTTATAGTTTTACCCTTTTCCATAGAAATGCAGCGTAAATAAGAAACAACACACTTGCTCCTCCCAACTGGAAGAGCACATTGGCAAAGACCATTTTTGAGAGAATGCAAAATCCTATATAGGGAAGTGCAATGAGTATGCCTTTCCTGAAATACCCCCATGGAAAGGTAAATCCCAAGACACGTTTCACCTCGAAGGAAGCACAGACGAGTACTGTAAGTTCGGCAGAAACCCACCCTATAGCCGAGCCGATAGCATGAAATCTGGGTACAAGTATAGCACTTAGTATAGCCCATACCGCCACGCCGGCCACTCCGCTATATACCACCCACTTGTCGCGTTTAAGCGGAATCAGCAGTTGTAAGATGAAAATCTGTTCTGTTCCAATAACGAGCACCTGTATCATTACAATTCTCATTGGGGTAATGGCCTGTTCAAACCCTTTACCTGCGAAGAGGAGAATGATGTCTGGAGTGAACAACTCCATGAATATTATGACAGGAAATGCAATGAAGAAGAGTAGCTGGAAGGCCATTTTGGTCATTCGCTCTATCTCAGCTGTCTTTCCTTCCTTTATCAATACGCTCATGCGAGGAATGATAGCACTGATGAGTGACGAGATTAAAGCGATTATCACTTGGTACATTCGGGTGGCAGTAGCGTAGTATCCAGCATCTTGATCGCTGCAAGTGAAACTCAAGACAGGCATCGAAAGTTTGGTGTAAACCGCAGAAAGCATGGCAAAAAGACCAAGGACAATAAACGGTTTGACATATTTCTTCAGGTTGCAGTTTCGCCACTGCAACGATACAATGCTTTTTTTGTGCGTCCAATTGCAAATGGCATTCAACACAACAACCCCTACAAATAGGGCGTAATAGATGATGTAATCGTGTTGTTGTCTTACAAAAATATAGACAGAAACAATGAACAACACTCTTACAACGATGGAACGAAGTGTTATGTACTTGAAATTTTCCAGACCGCGGTACAACCATTCAATCCAAAAAAGGTTGGCAAGAAGCTTTATTCCTCCTATTGCCAACAGGTCTATACGGCCATGCATGGCAGGAAGCAAAATGGTCGCAAGAACGAGCAGCAGGAAAACGATACCCGTAGAAATGGCATTTAATGCAAAAAGATCGTTGAAAGTGGCTTGTAAGGCCTTTGGGTCGCTTTTGCTTTTCGCCACTTCCCGAATGCCCAAAGTGGACATTCCCATCATGGAAAACAAGATAGAATAGTCTATGATGTTGTCAACGGTATCTATAGCTCCTATACTTTCTGCACCCAAAACCCGGCTGATATATGGGAAAACCAATAATGGAACAAGATAAGTACTGAAAGTCAAGAGTGCACTATAATAGAGATTGCTTTTTATGCTCATGACTCTACCTCCTGCTTTTTGTGGTGTAGACGGGTTATTCCCATAAGAACGAGTGTTATCAATGGTATCTCTATGATAGACAGATGGAACAGATAAAATTCAAACCACCCCATAGCCATCAATCCACAGAAGTAGGAAAGGATGACATAAATAAAGATATTGCCCGTGTGCATAGCCGAAAGCTTCAAGGCATACATCAGACTACTGGCTATAAGCGTGTAGATAACAAATTCCCAAACATTGCTGTATACGTGCAGTGTACCAAAGAAGGTTCGCACATTGGTAAGGTCTATTCCTGTGTGATGGTAGTAGGGATTTACCGGTGAAAGGATGTTGGGATCGCCAGTGAGCGTTTTATAGATGTTGACAAACGGCGAAACTATAATCTCGAAGTCGCCCCTGTCCGGCATTCCAATCTGCATATCATAGCTATAGCCAAGTGTACCGCTGGTGAAATAGTGGAAGAAGTGCCCTGTTACAAATTCAAACAACTCCATATTTGCCTCTCCACTCTCGTTGCCGATAAGGGGTAGCACCATGTAAGTGATGATAAATATGGCAAAACCGCCTAAAAAAACTTTTGCAAGAAGGCTGAGAGATAGGTGCATCTTGTGTGCATAAAGACGCATACACATTCCGGACACGATGGCAATGATTACCGCTCCCTTCACCATATATAGAAACTGGACACTCAAGAGCAAGGCCGTAATAATCCATAACCACCACTTTTTTTTCGTGATATAATAGGTGGCTATAATCACCAAGGGCATTACCACTTCCCGTAAGTGTGCCCAAATGCCATGACCGCTGAACTCTTCTGCAAAGTCGTCCGTACCAAACAACTCTGTGGTACTGCTTAAAACAGTCATGAAACGGTAGAAGAAAGCTATTGAAATGATGATCGAAAGAACTCCCAAACTCCATGGATAGCTGCCTTCTTCAATCTTTGCTTCAAATAATGCAGGCGATTTTTTAACAAGCATTCCCATCAGGTAGCTGGGAATGGCAAAGAGTATAAGTCCTACATTCCAGACAAAGATGCTTGGATAGTAGAAGTCTACAAACCCAAAACGGCCAGCTACAGCTATGGTGATGAGCAATACCACAGTGTAAGGAAGCATCAGACAACACAAAGGTGTGTAGATGGTTTTCCAAGAAAGGTATTCCAAATAGGTGAGTACGAATACCTCAAGCAGTAATGTGGCAAGCAATAAGCACCCCAACATGAATATTCTGTATAAGAGTTATTTGCTTTTGCAAATTTGTTTGACTATGATTCCAGCCACAATAGCAAAGAATGCAAACAGACCACTGATGACGATAGTAATCAAACGCTTGGGGCCATCAGGCTTGATGGGGGCACTTGCTCCCTTCAGCTTAGTGAAGACAGGAGTCTTTTCCAACAGTTTTGCCACTGCGGCCTGATATTGTGCATAGGCTTGAGTGTACTGGTTGTACTTCAATTGCATATCGTTTTCCATGTCTTCAAGCTTCGATTTGACGCTTTCGAGCACTACATCCGTGTTTGCATCCGAATATTCACCATACTCTCTACGCACTTTCTCGTAGGAAGTCTTAGCATCTTTCATCAACTTTTTATAGTAGTCTACGTCCTTTTGGGCCTTGCTGGTTCTGTATTTGACGATGAAACTCTGAAGACGTGTTGTCACAGAGTCAGCCAAAGTCTTGCAGATGAGAGGATCTTGTGCCGTTGCCGAGATGGTAATTACTCCTGTCTTTTTGTCTACGCGTATGTTGATGTCTTTACGAATCTTGCGTACTACCTCGTCGTCTTTTTTGTCAAGAACGTATGGATCGCCCTTTTCTTGAGAAATGGAATTGGGCTTTGGCTTAGGCATGAGCTTTTTGATAAATCCGCCTACCGACTGTTCAACCCACGATTTCTTTTGGTATTTGGTAAGATAGGTGTAATAGTCGGTATGAATACTGTCGTTGCTGGTGCTGAGATTTATTCTGAACATGTCAACTACAAAGCGGTTGTCATCCATTAAGTCAGGGTAGAGTTCGGGGTTGATAGCGTCTGTTGTTTTGATGTTTGACATGTTTAGGCCAAATGACGAGGCAATCGAAGATAACCCGTTTCCCACATTTGGATCTTCAACCTCGGGTGCCAATGACGCTTCTGTGGTGTAATAGCGTGGTACACTATATATATATACTGCGGCAAGGGTAAGTACAATGGGTATGACAATCAGGAAAACATATTTGTATCTCTTGATTTCTCTTACGACAACGCGTATATCCAAGGCGTCATTCTTGTCTTTTTCAGTTGCTGGCACCTTAGAATTCTCGTCTGTGTCAGGGCCTTTTGGCAGGTTTTCTTCTTTACGTTCATCGTCAGTTGAGGCAGCATTGTCATCCGAAGTGGTGTCGTCTTCCTCTTTTACCTCTGTGCTGTCAGATGATGTTATCTTGTTTTTCCAAAAAAGAAATTTTTCCCAAAACTTCTGCATAATCTGCTAACTAAGATTAATTAATGATATTGGCAAGTGTTGCAATCATTGTTGCTATGCTGGCCACGCTGGTTCCTATTGTCATTGTTTCGGCTATGCTAAGCTTGCTTTGCGCTTTTGTCGGAACAAAGATTTCACATCCGGGCTTGATTTTCGCATTGTGTCCCACTTTGGCAATCATCCCGTTCATATATAATATATAGGTGTTTCGCTTTTTGGCGTTGGTGGCGAAGCCTCCCGCCTGGTCGATGTAGTAGGCTACACTTTTGCCTTCTACATATCCAACGGTGTTCGGATACATCACAGCACCATTTATTTTTACGGTTCCATTGTAGAGTGGAACTGTGATGCGGTCTCCTTCACGGAGCAAAATGTCTTCTTGTCCACCTGGATTGGCCAAAGCTTTGTCGAGCTCGATACCAACGGGATAATATTCAGGAACTTGAAACTTGGCCAGCTCTACGGCTTCGTTTTTCTCTGCCATACCTGTTAGGGCTGAGGCGTTTTGGCTTCGTGTCGCCATCTCCATCATGTTCTGCTGTTGGAGCTCGCGAGCCATTTTGTAGGAGTCTTCCATACGTTTGCGCTCCGTTTCGTTGGTCTTCCGTTCTAAACGTGCTCCTTTTATGTATGCAACTTGGTTGGGTCCGCCTGCAGCTTTAATGATGTCACTAAGTCTTGTGTTACGTCCTGCCAGAGTATAGGTTCCCGCAAACAGTACTTCGCCTTTCACTTCTACGTTTTGTTGTTTGCTATACCCCGGAGACTGACGAACATATACTTCATCGAAAGGTGCAAGATGGAAACCAGACTCTCCGCTAACGACAAACCCGTCCTTTAAGGCAAAGGTGTAAGTTTGGGCGATGATAGAGTCTGATGCCATGGCTTTCGGATTAACAATGCGGCGCGCGACATCCACTTTAACGGTAGAAGCAGTCTCTTTTAGGCCTCCTGCTTGCAGGATGAAGTCTTCCAGCGTCTCGTTGTCAGCATATTTATAGATGCCTGGATATTGCACTTCGCCGTGTATTGAAATGGTGTGTTCTTGTTGAGCTTCCTCTTTAGAAGGAATAAAGAGCACATCCTCGTTTTGTAGCGGAATGTCGGCCACCTTGCCAGTTAGTATTCCTTCCACGTCAACAGATATTACTTCCAAGGTACGGTCCGACTTCATGCGATGGATAATGGCGTGTGGCGTAAAGGCAACCTCGGTTAATCCTTCTGCGGCCTCTATTAAAGTCTTGACGCTATTGATTTCTCCGCCCACCTGATACATACCTGGGCGGAAGACAGCACCTTTTATTTCAACCATGTTCTCGTAGCGTGGAATGACGGAGTCTACTGTTACCGAGTCGCCGTCGGCCAACCTAAAGCTGCTCATATCAAACTCGTTAACGCTATAAACAGAGTACTGACGTCCAGTCTTTCGTATGACTCTTACCGACTTTGTATAGGCATCTCCTGCAAATCCGCCGGCATATCGAAGCAAAGTACCAAGACTTTCGTTGCGCGTCATCTCGTAGTACATCGGTCGTTTAACCTTGCCAGTTATATTGACAAGGCAATCGTAAGCTCCCACAACAATAACATCGTTGTCGGCCAACTTTACGTTTCCTGACAAACGGCCGTTAAGAATATAGTCGTAAACGTCCACAACACTCACCAATTTGTTGTTGCGGTAGACCTTGACATTGCGTAATGTACCGAGATCGTTGGGGCCACCTGCCATATACAACGCATGGAAAACGGTGGCAAAAGCGGAAAGCGTGTAGGTGCCCGGCTTTTTCACTTCTCCCATTACGTTTATCATGATGGTGCGTGTCTGTCCGACAGACAACTTGATGTTGCTGCTACTATAGCGCTTTCCGAGTGTGTTTTTAAGTCGGTTGTTGGCTTGTGACACTGTCAACCCACTTACCTGAACAGGCCCGTAACCGTCAATGTTGATATAGCCGTCTGGAGATACGGTTGTTTGCATTGACTTTTGTGAAGCTCCGTAGATGTCTACATAGACTGCATCGCCAGGCCCCAGCCTGTAATTGGCAGGTGTGGCAATGTTCATAGGAGGCTCAAAAGTAAGGTTCTTCTTGTTGAAAACGTCTCGACCAAATACTTTTTTGCGGTTCTTTTCCAGTTTTATGCGTTTGACAAGTTGCTCATACATCTTGGCGGTGTCTACAGGCATCCAGTCATCCATTTCATCTTGCATTTCAACGAAGTCGCCGTTGTATGCATCATATTGGTCATCGTCCTCGTTGTCAAAACGCCGTACACGCATATTGGTATAGTCGTTGGCTTGGGTTTCCTCGTCGTTATAGTATTGACGGGTCTCGTCTTCCACCTCTTTGTTGGTGCGGGTGCCGTTACGCGTCTGCCCGTTGTTGCGTCTTGTACGGTCATCAGTTTGCTGCTGTGTTGTGGCTGCACCCATTGCGCCTCCGTTTTGCATACGGTCGTACATCTTGCGAACTCGTCGTATTTGGGCAATATCTACACCGTTCTGCATGAGTTTTGTAACTATTTGCCCTTGGGAAGTGCCCTTTTGGTGTTCTTTCATAATGAAATCTGCTACCTGTGAGTCGGTCATGTGCGTTTGTGCCACAGCGCCTAAAGAGCAGATAGCCACCAAAAGCAGTAAGAGATATCTCTTCATTTTTATATAGTTTATCGCGATTTATATTTATTATATAACTTGGTATTTACTAAATTGTTGCATGATAATTTACTAAATCTGTGCAAAGGTACGTTTTTTTTTCAATAGTGCCCTAAACAAAAGTGGATACTCCTTGGTTTTTTATAAAAAAGGTGTAAAAGTTTTGTGATGTTGAAGATTTGACGTATATTTGCAGAATGAAATGAACCGAAGTGTCGGCTTTGTACATCAATCTCGGGGTTGTTTGGATTTGACGGCAAGACGAGATGGTACGTAAGCACGCGGAGCCTCGTTGGTTAGCTCCTTAATCTGAGCGAACAAAAATTTAATTGGCGAAAACAATTACGCTCTCGCTGCCTAATCGAAGTACAGTAGATTACTGGCTTAATCCAGCTACCAGGTAGCAGGACGAGACATCGCTCCATGGATGTTTTTCCGAATCTTATGGATGTAGCGGTGCTAGGAAATCGGGAATAGCATAGGTAGGCCTTGATGCCTGTGTGAAATTTTAGAGGATAAGGTTGTGGTTGGTGGTTCAGGTCTTGCCTCAACACGAAAATCAAAGTCTGAAATAAGCGTGTAGAAAGCGTATGGTTTCCTTGTGCGGACGCGGGTTCGACTCCCGCCAGCTCCACAAAATCATTGTCTTGATTTAAGAAAAGTCTTTAAATAAGTGAGCGTGACTGTCTATGTGACGGTCACGCTCGCTTATTTATATCTTAATTAACTATTCTACGGTTACACTTTTGGCTAAGTTTCGAGGTTGGTCAACATCCATTCCCTTTCTTACAGCTACATGGTAAGCCAGCATCTGTAGGGGCAATACCGACAATAGTGGCGCCAAAGGAGGCAGCGTTTGAGGTATGGCAATACATTCGTCGGCTATCTTCGGAACAAGGTCATCGTCTTCGGTGATGATAGCAATGATGTGTCCGCCACGAGCTTTTACCTCTTGCATATTGGAAATAATCTTTTGATATTGCTGGTGGTGGGTAGCAACAAATAGAACCGGCATATGATTGTCTACAAGTGCAATGGGGCCATGCTTCATTTCTGCAGCAGGATAGCCTTCTGCGTGTATGTAGCTAATCTCTTTCAGCTTTAGTGCACCTTCTAACGCTACGGGATAGTTCCATCCGCGTCCCAGATAAAGGAAGTTGGTAGCATAGGTGTAGGTACGCGATATTTGCTCGATGCGTTCGTTTTGCTCAAGAACTTTTTCCATCTTTTGCGGAATAATGTTCAGCTCGCGTATCATATTTACATACTCTTCTTCGCTTACCGTTTGCTTGGCGTGTCCTAATGCCAGTGCCAAAAGGTAAAGACAGGTGAGTTGCCCGGTGAAGGCTTTGGTTGAAGCTACACCTATTTCTGGCCCAACATGTATGTAAATGCCGGTGTCGGTCTCTCGTGCAATGCTTGAACCTACAGAGTTGACGATGCCGAAGATGCAAGCTCCCTTTTCCTTAGCAAGTTCTATGGCAGCCAAGGTGTCGGCAGTTTCACCGCTTTGTGATATGGCTATGACCACATCGCTGGGGTAGATGACAGGATTGCGATAGCGGAATTCGGATGCGTAGTCTACTTCTACGGGAATCTGACAGTACTGCTCAATGAGTTGTTTACCGATAAGTCCTGCATGCCAGGATGTTCCGCAGGCTACAATGATAAATCTTGTGGCCGAAAGCAGTCGTTCTTTGTTATTCTTTACAGCACTTAACACAATGGAATTGCAATCTTCATGGTTGTTGTACCGTTCTGTAGGGTCGTATTTGTCGCGGTTTTTAGGGTCGTTGTCGGCAAACAGGCGCCCACGCATACAGTCGCGCAAGCATTGTGGTTGGTCGAATATTTCCTTCAACATGAAATGAGGAAAGCCTCCTTTGTCAAGCATATTGATGTCCATATCGATGGCTTTGACACACACTTTAGCTTCTGTACTGTCAAGATTGAATATTTGTAGGTCTTTTCCAGGTTCAATAGTTACCACTTGTTCGTCGTCGATGTAAACAACGTTTTTGGTGTATTCAACGATTGGTGTGGCGTCGCTTGCAATAAAGAACTCTTTGTTGGCTTCTCCGACACCTATTACCAACGGTGAACCTTTGCGTGCGGCAACTATCTGTTGAGGGTTGCGCTTGTCGAAAATGGCAATTGCATAGGCTCCAATACAACTGTGAAGAGCTTGTATTACCGCTTGTGTGAGGCAGGCATTGTTCTTTTTCTGAACATATTCAATCAATTGTACCAGCACTTCCGTGTCTGTGTCACTCTTGAAATGAAACCCTTTCTCGATGAGTTGCTCGCGCAGATGGGAATAGTTCTCTATAATACCGTTATGCACAATGACCAGATTCCCTGATTCGGAAATATGGGGGTGGGCATTACGGGCGGACGGTTCTCCGTGAGTGGCCCAGCGTGTGTGGGCAATACCGATGGTTCCGGAACAGTCGTTGCCTTTTGCTACGGCTTCGAGGTCTGCCACTTTCCCCTTTGATTTATAGACATTGAGCTTTTGATCTTTTTCAGAGATAAGTGCAACTCCAGCCGAGTCATACCCTCGGTACTCGAGCCTGTGAAGACCTTTTATGAGAACAGGGTATGCTTCCCGTGTTCCAATATATCCTACAATACCACACATAAATTTCTATTTTATATTTGGTTACTTCTGTTTTAAAGTCGGTTGCAAATTTAATGTATTTTTTTTGATATTGAAAAGAAAATACTTTTAATTACGATTTATAACCTGTTTTCTTTCCCTTTCATATTATTTTATAGTTGATTTAGCCCTTTTCCTATATGGTTTGCCTTTAGTTTTTCAAAGGTGATGAAGTTGTTTCGATTCTAAAATAGTGCTTTTGTTTGAGCATTTTGGAATGTTTGATAGAATTGAATGCTGCGAAAAAAAATATTAATTTGTATTATATCTTTGTGTTCGCAGCTGCATATTGCGAATCGATAAGAAACTATAAATTAGTAAAAAATATTTATATTAATAACTTTTCTGTTTCCGGATGTAATGCAAAACCCTACCTATTGAAACCTAAAACCCTGTGTTTTGTTTGTCAATAGATGGGGTTTTAGAAGCTAATATATAGGGTTTTAGAAAGCCAAATTTCTCCTATTTTTGCTCATTTATGATGAAAAGAAGGGTTAAAAAGTTAGGTAAAACAAAAAGAGGAAAAGCTTTTGCCTCTTCCTCTATTGCAAAGATACAATCAAAAATTCCATTTTCCAAATTTCGTTAGAATTTTATTTACAAAGCGTTCGCTTCGTTTTCTTTATTTGTCTACAAAAATATTGTACTTATACGGCTACTTACTTGTACGAAAAAATCTGTTGGCAACTAAGCCTTTGCCTTGTTTTTGATGCGTGAGTAAATCTTTATTATCCCTTAAAAACGGCTGCGATAGTCGCTATTTCGTTATTTTTTAATAATAATTCGCATGTCTTTTATTGCTTGTTGGGTTAACGCAGAAATTGATAAATGATAATTAATTAAGTGCTATTTTGCATTTTTTAGTTGTGTAGATATAGACAACTCATAGGTTTTTCGTAATTTTGCAAACTAAAAATCATATTAATTAGTTGATAATGGCTGGAACAAAAACAATTAAAACAGCATTGATTTCGGTTTTTCACAAGGATGGCCTTGAAGAATTACTCTCAAAATTAAATGCAGAAGGAGTGAAATTTTTAAGCACAGGAGGTACTCAGAAATTCATAGAATCTCTTGGTTATAACTGTGAAAAGGTAGTGGATGTAACCACTTATCCTTCCATTTTGGGTGGAAGAGTAAAGACGTTACACCCTAAGATTTTCGGCGGAATACTTGCGCGTCGAGACAATGAAGGCGACCAAAAGCAAATGGTTCAATATGATATACCTGCTATTGATTTGGTTATCGTTGACCTTTATCCATTTGAACAGACCGTTGCCAGTGGAGCCAGCGAGCAAGACATTATTGAAAAGATTGATATTGGGGGCATCTCGTTGATACGAGCAGGAGCAAAGAACTTCAAAGACGTTGTGATAGTTCCCAGTAAGGCTGAGTACAGTGTGTTGCTTGAGCTGCTCAACAAGAAGGGCGCCCAAACCGATATTGAAGACCGTCGCATCTTTGCAGAGCGTGCCTTTGGTGTAAGCAGTCATTATGATACTGCCATTCATGAGTGGTTTGCGAAGTAAGAACATATTTTTTAGTTATAAACAGAAATGGGATTTTTTTCTTTTGTCCAGGAAATTGCAATGGACTTGGGTACAGCCAATACCATCATTATCAGTGATGATAAGATTGTAGTGGACGAACCCTCAGTGGTAGCACTTGACCGTCGCACAGACAAAATGATAGCCGTAGGCGGCAAGGCAAAGATGATGTATGAGAAAGAACATCCAAACATCCGCACTATTCGCCCTTTGCGTGATGGTGTGATAGCCGATTTTACGGCTTGTGAACAGATGATGCGCGGATTGATTAAGATGGTTCATACGGGTAATCGCCTCTTCCATCCTTCTTTGAAGATGGTGATTGGCGTTCCTTCAGGTTCTACTGAAGTAGAATTACGTGCCGTGCGGGATTCTGCCGAACACGCAGATGGCCGTGATGTGTACTTGATTTTCGAGCCAATGGCAGCTGCCTTGGGTATTGGTCTTGACGTTGAAGCCCCGGAAGGAAACATGATTGTCGATATCGGTGGCGGCAGTACAGAAATTGCTGTTATCTCTTTGGGTGGCATTGTAAGCAACAATTCCATCCGTGTAGCCGGTGATGAACTTACTGCAGATATACAGGAATACATGAGTCGTCAGCACAATGTGAAGGTGAGTGAGCGCATGGCAGAACGTATCAAACTCCATGTTGGTTCTGCATTGACCGATCTTGGGGAAGAAGCTCCTGAAGACTACATCGTTCATGGACCGAACCGCATTACATCCTTGCCGATGGAAGTGCCGGTATGCTATCAAGAAATAGCACATTGTTTGGACAAAACTATCGCCAAAATCGAAAATGCTGTACTTTCAGCACTCGACAAAACACCGCCTGAGTTGTATGCTGATATCGTGAAAAACGGTATCTATCTTAGTGGTGGTGGAGCATTGTTGCGTGGTTTGGACAAACGTTTGACAGACAAGATAAACATTCCATTCCATATAGCAGAAGATCCTTTGCACAGTGTGGCAATAGGTGCTGGAATTGCATTGAAAAATGTTGATCGCTTCAATTTCTTGATGCGATAATCGGATATATAGGCGTTTAGAAGATTACAAGACTTTATGCACAATTTAGCGGAGTTTCTTAGAAAAAACAACCACTGGTTGCTTTTTGTTGTGCTGGAGGTCATTAGCTTGGTGCTACTGTTCCGTTTTAACAGCTATCAAGGCAGCGTTTGGTTTACATCGGCCAATTATGTCTCGGGTAAGGTGTATGAAATGGAATCGAAGATAGAGGCTTTTTTTA